>Ga0208456_1000807_pt1 | contig 15807 bp, 9 predicted proteins | sample June2015DPH_4_10_2_FD_184691 | JGI IMG/M metagenome (GOLD analysis project Ga0208456, IMG submission 184691) | Peatland microbial communities from SPRUCE experiment site at the Marcell Experimental Forest, Minnesota, USA - June2015DPH_4_100... | ecosystem: Environmental > Terrestrial > Soil >... | reverse complement strand
GTCAAACCTCTGTGAAGCGCGCGCTGTCGAGTTGGGTGTATCCTAGCATTGTGCGGGAAAAAGTCCATGACGTGTCCATTTTCGGCCAAGGCCGCGTCAAAGTCGCGGAAAAAGCGGCTCTGCCGCCCCGCGCACGCGGGATGCGGAAAGCCTCTGGCTTTCCGGTGCAGACAGCCTCCCTTCTTCCCCTCGGCTCGGCTGGAAGGCTTAGCCTTCCAGCCGAGCCGAGGGGGTTAGTCAGGGCGGAGGCCCTCGGAAAGGCGAAGCCTTTCCGCATCCCGCGTGCGCGGGACGGCAGAGCCGCTTTGGGATGTTACCTTTCGGGCACTTTGACGCGACCCTGCATTTTCGGCGTTCTGCGAGATACGCTGAGCGCAGGGCCAGCACTACGAGACTCGCGACGGTGGCCGGCCTTGATTGTCGCTGTTTTCCTTATGGCCGGCGCATGCCTCTTTGCAGGCGGCGGACGTCCCGGCGAGGGAAGCGGAGGCTTCCAGCAGGCTGCAAGTGCAGGCGCCGGCAACGCCCCAAACCAGGAACAGGCTGCGCCCGCCACTGCCGAGGACTTCCTGAAAAAGGGCAATGAATATGCCCGACTCAATAAGTGGAAAGAAGCTGAGGAGGCGTACCGCAAAGCCATCAGCTTAAAATCCGATTACCCCCAAGCGCACTACAACCTGGGCAATGCCTACCTGGCTCAACAACGCACCGCCGACGCCATCCGGGAATACCAGGAGACGCTACGGCTGAGGCCGGACTTTCCGGGCGTTCATATGAATCTCGGCGCCGTGGAGGAATCGCAGGGACACATTCTGGAGGCCGTGGCAGAGTACCGTTCCGAACTCCGCCTGCACCCCTCGAACCCGGATGCCCACGTCAGCCTGGCGAGCGCGCTGGCGGCCAGCCGGCAGTTCAACGAAGCCGTGGCCGAGTTCCGTAAGGCGCTAGAGCTCCAGCCGCAGGACAGCGAGATCCACATGGCGTTTGCAAGCTCGCTGCTCCAGTCGGGAGACGTGACGGGCGCCAGCGCTGAGTATCAGAAAGTCCTCGAGCTGACTCCCGATAACGCCGACGCCCATGCAGGGCTTGCCATGGCGCTCACACAGGCCGGTAAATTCGACCAGGGCCTGGCCGAATTCCGGGTTGCGGTCCGTCTGCGCCCCAACGACCCTGACCTCCACATGACCCTCGCCAACGCCCTGCAGGCCACCGACGACCTGATTCACGCCATCGAGGAATATCGCCAGGCGGTTCAATTGCGTCCCGACCAGGTCGACTATCGGTTTGCGCTGGCGTTGGTGTTGCGGGAGGCCGGCGACTACGGCGGGGCCATCACCGAGTTCCGACGGGTGATTCGCCAGCAACCGGGAAACGCGAATGCCCACACGGAATTGGCCGCCTCATACCTTTCCGTCGCCGATCATCCCGCCGCTGAGGCCGAATACCGCGAGGCCCTCCGCCTGAAGCCCCAGGACCCCGCGCTCCATGAAAACCTCGGCCTGGTGCTGCGGAAAACCGGAGACCTGCCCGATGCCATCCGAGAGCTTCAGCGCGCTGTGGAGCTGGCCAAGGACAACGCCGATTACCACCGCAACCTTGGGGAGGCCTATCAGTCGGCGGGAGACGTCCCCGGGTTTGTCCAGGAATATCGCGAGGAGGTTCGCCTGCGGCCCGATGATTCCGATGCTCATCTGCATTTGGCCAACGCTTATCAGGCAGCAGGCGACTGGGAGAACTCTCTCAGTGAATACCGCGTGGCTCTGGAGATGCGGCCGAACAGTCCCGAATTGCACTACACCTACGCCCTGGCACTGAAGGCTGCCGGGCGAATGCAAGATGCGATGCGACAATTGAACCGCGCCGTCGAGTTGCGGGCCGACTATCCCGAGGCCCTGGTTGCGCTGGGCGATATGCTCGCGGCCGAGAAGAACTACGAGATGGCAATCCCCACTTACCGCGACGCCCTCCGCCTCAGGCCCGACGATCCCACGCTGCACTCCCGGCTGGCTGGCGCCCTGCGCGAAAACGGGGACATGGGAGGCGCGGCGACGGAGAGCCAGGAGGCGGCGCGGCTCGATCCCAGCTTCGCCGGCTATCAGCGTGATTTGGGCAACGCCCTTTACAACAAAGGAGACTACCAGGGCGCGGTGAAGGCTTACACGACTAGCCTAGCACGCCACAACGATGCTCAGACCCAGGAGAACCTGGGGCTGGCCCTCGAGCAACTGGCGGACTGGCGGAGCGCCTCGGAGGCCTTCCGGGAAGCGCTCAAGGTGCGGCCCGACTGGTCAGAGGCACACCTGAACCTTTCCACCGCTCTCAGCCAAATGAACGACACGGCAGGCGCCGCGGCGGAAGCGCAAGCGGCCCTGCAACTCACCCCCAATCTCCCGGAGGCCCACTTCGCCCTCGGTAGCGCTTGGATGCGAACGGCTAAAGTGGATGACGCGGTCAAGGAATTTCAGGAAGCCCTGCGCGCCAAGCCCGATTACGCGGAGGCGCGCCTGGCGCTCGCCGACGCGCTGCGGCAATCAGGCCACCTCGAGGATGCCATCGGCAATTACCGCGATTACCTGCGGCTGCGCCCCCAGGACGCTGTCACGCGCGTCAACCTCGCTAACAGCTTGCTAAAAACACGGAACTTTGACGCTGCCATCCAAGAGTACGAGCAAGCCATCCAACGCCAGCCCAATGAGCCCATCACCCATTACAACCTCGCCGTGGCCCTCGAAGCCAGCGGCCAGAAGGCTCGCGCCCGGCAGGAGTATGAAGCCTACTTGCAACTCTCCCCTGCGGCGCCTGATGCAGGCGAGGTCCGGAAACACCTGCGCGACTTGCCGCCTCCGAACAAGTAAGCAGTAGGCAGTAGGCAGTAAGCAGTAGGGAATTCATAATTCGTATTCAGAGTTCATAATTGCCCCGGCCCCAGTACCTGACACCTGCCACTTGACACCTGACCCCCGCACCCAGTCCTTCTTCCCCACCTACCATCTACGACCTACCGCCTACCTGACACCTAACGCCCGAAACCCCGACCCAGTCCTTCTTCCCCACCTACCACCTACTACATACTATCTACCAGACACTAACTACCTTTCTTTTCAACAACATCCCAGCTTTAGGCAGCTAAATATATGTGTTTTCAATAACATTCCCGCTTATTTCCCCCATTTTCCAGAGCGATCCTTTGTTTTCATAGAGATTCCCGCTTCGTCCGTTCACTTTTTGAAATTACTACGGTCCCTTCTTTCGCTGCCGAAGGTGACATCTTGTCCTGAGCGAGGATAGCCGAAGACCGCTAGCCGTGATGTCAGAAACGGAGCGCATCGCAAAGTGGGTCTGCCCTCTCCCAAGGGGAGAGGGTGGACCGCGACGGCGCTTTCACCAGCCGTCGCGGGCCGGGTGAGGGGTTAGTTGCGGGGCGAGGACAGATCAGACAGCCTCGTCCCAAGCTGCTCAATGGAAACGAGTAACGCGTCGAGTTTCTGGAGAGCGGCGGTTCGGGCGAAGACACTCGCCAGCTCGGACTCCCCTCAAATGCAGTAGGCAATAGGCAGACGGCAGTCGGCGGTGGCGAGAAGGGAGAGGGCAACTCATAATTCACAATTGAATTGCTCTTGCGTACGTTGGGGTGATTTGCGTAATGACACAGTTCCTCCTGGGGCGGGGCATGGGGTCAACGAGGAAAGGACTACCTCGGGGGCAGGACTTCTCACGCTAGTAGGCTACCACAGTGGCGGGGCGTTGTCAAGAGACATTGTGTCCATCCGTCAACTGACGGACCTAGCCCAGGACTTCTTCAATTGAATCATGGGCTCATTTTCCTGGGGCGTGGGCGTGGGCGCAGCGCTTCGTTTGCCCGATTCAAATCGAAAAGCTCCGAGTCGAAGTGTCCTCCGATCCATTCGAGCAGCCGCTCATCTTCTTCGCATTGCGGATCTCGAATGGCTTCCAGGAATTTCGCGTACCCGCAATGGCCTCCACAATCTTCCGGCGGAGAGTTTCGCGCCCCAGCTACGCACACGGGGTATTGAATGCTCGGGTCGGGCATCAGGATGGATTCCAGCAGGAGATCGTGGTGCCAGTTGTCGCCGAAATCGTAATGATAGTCAAAGCGAGTGCCGACCTGTGATACGACCTTGCTCAATCGCACCCGGCGTTCATCGATCACCTTCCGTTCATAATCGGCATCTTCCGGGTCGGGAACGCTGTAGACCCTTCGCTTGATCGTGAATTGGTGAAGGTGATAGTCCTCCCAGCCCATGACTGCCTGGATCACCCGATGCAGTTGCGCCAGGGTGCAGTCACTCAGAACCTGTACCCTCCGCCAAATGGAAGGCTGGACGTTCTCGAGCGTGATTTTAATCTGGTACACCGCTTTGCCCTTAACAGCCACCATTGCTTCTCCTCACCTCCCATGGCACCGCATGAATCGTCTCATTTCAGGGTGTGGAGGTACTTCAACAGGTCATCGACATCCTCTTCACTCAAGCGCTGGTCAAAAGCGGGCATAGTGCCTCGGCCTTCGATGATGGTCTTGCGGACTTGCGCATCGGTTGCCGGGGCGCCGCTGGGTAACGATTTCGACTGGAAAAGTCTCTCCAACTTGGGAGGCTGTTTTCGCAGGTCAGGGTGGGTGTCTTGATGGCAGGGCGCGCAGTGAAGCTCAAAAAGCGTCTGGCCTTGCATCTCATCCTCACTAAGGTAAGCCCTTCCTTTGTGCGAGCAAGCCATCGGCATCGCCAGGCCCGCGAGCCAGAGAGCGATACAAGCGATTCTGAGAAGGCGGGTCATGGAGTTCGCCCCCGACTCGCTCTTGCAGGAGCTGCGGCCGCCGCAGTTCCCGCCTGCTGGCGCAAGGCGTCCTCCAGTTCTGAGGTTGTCCAATCCTGAGACCAGTACTTGGCCACGGTACCGTCGGGCGCGATCAGCACGATATTCATCGAGTGCGAGATTTGGTTATCCTGTTCAAAGTACATCAGGCCGAATGCGTCAGCGAGCTTTCGTAAGTCGCCGGGCGTGGTGAACGCGAAGTCCCAATACCCAAAACCTGAGGGATCGTCGTCGAGGTAAGCCAGCCCGTATTTACGGAGGACGGGAGCCGTGTCGTATTTGGGATCAAAAGTGATCGTCAACAAATGCGTCTTTCGGTAGTCGTCCGGTGTCTTCGCAAGGTCGTCATGAATCTTCGCGAACTGACTGCTTAAACGTGGACAGAAGTTGGGGAGGGGACACCGGGTGTAGATAAATGTCACGAGCACGGCCTTACCCTTGAAGTCGTCCAAGTGGATTGTCCTTCCGTCCTGATTTACGAGCGGAAGATCGGGCACATGTTCACCTACATTGAGCCGATGGACCGAGGGCGCTGCGCTTGCGCTTTTCCGACCGCTCTCCTCTGTGATTCGGACATCTTCGAGCCAGTAATCGCTTCCATCGTTTACGACGACAACTTCCGCCGCGATTTTGTCACCTGGTTCTACTTCTCGTACGGTGGCTGGGTCTTTAACTTTGTAGGGCATGGTCATTGCAGCCATGAAACCTGGAATTTCGTCGTGCTGGACGTTGATCTCATTCGCGGCTACATCCTTCGCGACCACTTGACCCCGCAAGTTGTATCGTTTGTTCTCATGCTTCTCGAATGCCTGGCGCTGTAAGTTGTTGTTCTCATTCTTGCAGCCTGTGACCGCCAGACCGGACAGGAGGACAATGACCATTGCGAGCACAACTTTCAACTTGCTGCCTATCACGAGTTCTTCCTCCAAAACGTAGACTCAAAACCGTGGCCTGGGACGAGTTCAGCGCCAGTTCACCACCAAGACACCAAGGCACCAGGAGATCATAGGGCGATTCGCTGCGAATCTTTGTCCATTGAAGGCTCTGGTACGGGAGCCCTCCGGGCTCCCGCCGTGCCGTCGTATATGCACCGAACAACACCGGGAGCGCAGAGCGCTCCGCTACCAAAAACGTGCCCTCCGGGCTCCCGTCCCGGTGTTGAGCGTGGCGTGTCCAGGGTCCGCTATTACACTCACATCCGTGGGGGAGGCGGGAGCGCAGAGCGCTCCCCTACCAAAAAGTATCGTGCATGGGGTCGCCAGAGCGTGCCGTTGCATATGCACCGAACAACACCGGGAGCGCAGAGCGCTCCCCTACCCAATCTCCACGCTTCCTGTCCATGGCCAATCGTCCGGATGCTTTACCAGCCCCGCACGGACGGGATTCATGCGAATGTGCTCGTATTGTTCCGCCAGGCTCTCATTCGATCTCAAACGGTGATCAAAGAAGCTGCGCTGCCACAGGTCCTCGATGCGGCGCGTTTCGCGCGCCAAATCCCCAGTTTCTTTCTTGAACTCTGCGATGACGTCGATAAGCGACCTTACGCCCGGATTAATCAACATGTGCAAGTGCGTCGGCATCAGACAGTAGATTTTGATAGGAGTCCCGTACATCACAGCTAACCGGCGGCGGATTGCGACCACCTCGTCGTTGAAGGTTCGCACGGCGAAATATCTGCGTCGTTCCAATGCGTCAATCGTGATGTTGAAGGTGCTGGCGGGATTGGCATACGCCTCGCGCGGAAGACGAATGCATTTCCGCTTTGGTAGGGGAGCCCTCCGGGCTCCCGCTTTGGTATCGTACATCGAGCCCCCTGACCGTGTGATCGTACACTGCCCAGACGCCGCTTTGGTACGGGGGAGCCCTCTGGGCTCCCGTTTTGGTATCGTACATCGAGCCCCCTGACCGTGTGATCGTACACTACCCAGACGCCGCTTTGGTAGGGGAGCCCTCTGGGCTCCCGCTTTGCCATCGTGCGTGGGGCCGCCAAGCCGTCCCTTGGTACGTCCACGCACCGACTGCGGGAGCGCGGAGCGCTCCCCCCACCCAGACGCTGCTTTGGTAGTCCCGGTGTTGAGCATGGCGTGTCCAGGGTCCGCTACTACACTCACATATCGGGAGGGCGGGAGCGCGGAGCGCTCCCCTACCAAAAACGTGCCCGCCGGGTTCCTGTCGTGGTGTGCTGGGAAGTGGCGAAGCAGAACCCTCTCGTTTCGCTCGGCGGGATGCCACGCGGGAAATGGGGCAGAAAAGGGGAAAACACGTGACCGAGGAAATCACAATCCGGCAGACAGCAGGGGAAGCGACGGGCAAGAAGGGTCGTCCGACATTAAGATCGGCGGACTTCCAGCCGCGGCGACACGGTGGCTATCCGCTTTCATACTCACTTCTCGGAATTATGGTCCGGCAAACTCTCGCGCAAAAACTCCAGCACTTTGGGAATGGCGTCGAGTGAGGATTGAGCGTCCCCTTGTGGCCTCCCACCCAAGTTTTCCTCTCTTCCCGAGGTGGGATTCCTGACGCTGCCGTGCCACGTGGGAACGATTTCGGGCCGGCCCGCCCGGTGCCCGGCATGAGGGCATTTCAAATGTTCGTAGGGATACGCGAAGTGAGATTGTTTCAGGCGGCCGACGATAGCGTTCGCCATACCCGTCGAGTCCCACACTCCATCATCCTCTCCCGAGATGAGCAAAATGGGGCCGTGCGTGCGCTCGACGGCGATCGCGGCTCCCAGCGCCGCCCCCCGATTCCGCCCCCGGCCCCGCGGGAACTCAAACGCCAGTGCCTGCCCCCGCCAAGTCCAGGCGTAGGGGACCCGGGTGTTGCCACAACAGGCCGGATAACGCACGTTGGCCGGCACGTAAGCCACCACCGCCTTGATCTGCGGAAACATGGACCCCAACTGTAGCGCCAGTTCGCCGCCGCGAGAGGTTCCCATAACGGCGATGCGATCGGCGAGGATTTCCGACCGCTGCATCATCCAGGCGAGCGCACTCCCGAAGTACTCCAGCGGGATGCCTTCCAGCAGAGGCGGCAGGTCGTCATAGCGGAAGTAGGCGAGCGCCAACGCCGCATAGCCCCGGGAAGCCAACCAGGCAGCTTTGCCGAGTGGCATGCCTCCTTCGGATCCTCCCACTACCAGCACGCCCGGACGGCGCTCTTTGGTGTTGGGCAGGAGAAGCACGCCGTGAAGTTGCCCTTCGACTTTGATCCGCTGCACCCCCTCGGCGACCCCGAGTTGTTCCATCTGGGCGCTCGTCACCTGCTGTCCATTTCTCATCAACTGAAATTTGATAATCTGCGAGCCCAGATCCCGCGGAGTGTGATACGACGGCACATGTTTCGCCGCCGGCTTCATGGACCAGATCAGACCCATCGCCGAAACTCCCTCGTAAGAGCCTTTCACGGGGGCTTGCTGGGAGGTATCGACGACGCCTTGTGCGTCCGCGATGAACTCCGCCTGCGAGGACCAGGGCTCGTCCGCTCCATCGACCAATTCGGCCTGGATGGAAATGCGCTCGTTCGGCTCGAGTCCCCTGGCGCGGATGACGGCGGATTCATCCACCAGCACTCGATTGGGAACGATCTCCAGCGTTTGGGCGGAAGCAATGCCGAGTCCGCCCGTCCAAAGGCAGGCGGCGAGAATAAACCTTTGCATCTTCATGTCGCGGCTCCGATCGAGGATAGATTCTACTTAGCCGACCTCCGGCCCGACCGATAACCTACACCTAATACGCGCCGTCCGTCATTCGTAGAGGATAACCCCACCGTGTGTCATTCTGAGCATGGATAGCCGAAAGCGGCTATCCGTGATGTCAGAAATGGGGTGCCGCGGGCTAAGACCGAAGGGCAGGTTTTTCCTGCCCTGCAAGGGCACAAGATAGTAGCCGGGGGCAACGCCCCCGGAAAGCGCCACGCTCGTTCCCCGACCCTGGAGGGGTCGTATTCGCTTGGGCCGCGGGCCGCAAGACCGGGGTGACGTCACCCGGATTCGACCCTTTCAGGGTCGGGCCTGGTTGGGGGCGCGTTTTCCGGGGGCGTTGCCCCCGGCTACTCTATTGATCCCCTCCGGGGATCAAGGGGCGACAGTGCCGCGGGCGATTGGAATCGTCGTCTCGACCTGCTATAGTGCGAGGCTCAGGCTGTCCTTTCGGAGGGTACGAATGAGCGAAGCCATTCCCAACAAAATGAAAGCCCTGGTGAAGAGCCGGCCGGAGCCGGGGCTGTGGCTGGAGGAAGTGCCGACGCCGGAGATCGGCATCAATGATGTGCTGATCCGGGTGCACCGGGCGTCCATCTGCGGCACCGACCTGCACATCCTGAAATGGGACGCGTGGGCCAGCAAAACCATCCCGGTACCGATGGTGGTGGGGCACGAGTTTGTGGGCGAAGTGGCGATGGTGGGGTCAAACGTTGTCGATTTCTTCCCCGGTCAGCTCGTCGGCGCCGAGGGACACGTGGTCTGCGGGCGTTGCCGCAATTGCCTGGCGGGCAGGCGCCACCTGTGCGCGCACAGCAAAGGGCTGGGCGTGCACCGACCGGGCTGTTTTGCGGAGTACATCTCGGTGCCGATGAGCAACGTCTGGGTGCACCACCCTGATATTGACCTCGACGTAGCCTGCATCTTCGATCCTTTTGGCAATGCCGTACATACTGCGCTGGCCTTTCCCGTCTTAGGCGAGGATGTGCTGATCACGGGCGCGGGACCGATCGGTCTGATGGCGGCAGCGGTGGTGCGGCACGCCGGGGCGCGCTTTGTGGTGGAAACGGATGTCAACCCGTGGCGGCTGGAACTGGCGCGCCAAATGGGAGTGACGATGGCGGTGAACCCGCGCCAAACCGAGCTGAAAGAGGTGCAGAACAAACTGGGCATGAAGGAGGGATTCGATGTGGGGCTGGAGATGTCGGGCAACGGATCGGCCTTCCGAGACATGCTGGCGAACATGGCGCATGGGGGCCGCATCGCGTTGCTGGGCATTCCTGCCGAAGAGATCGTCATCGACTGGAATACGGTCATCTTCAACATGATCACGCTGAAGGGCATTTACGGCCGCGAGATGTACGAGACGTGGTACAAGATGACGGTGATGCTCGAGTCCGGTCTCGATATCAAGCCGGTCATTACCCACCGTTTCCCTTACACGCAATTTCAGCAGGCCTTCGACGTCATGCTCTCCGGCCAGGCCGCCAAGGTGATCCTGGACTGGACAGACTAGGAAGAGCAGGATTCAGGATCCAGGAGTCAGGATTCAGGAGAACAAAGTGCAGGTGTTGGGGGCTGGGGACTGAAGGGCAGCGACCCGCCGCGGCGGGAAGAGCAGGAGTCAGGAAGATTAACGCACCACCTGGGAATCCGGTGCTTGCTTCGAAGTCTGCCCGACCTCTTTGGGCTTTTTTATCTTCTGGGTGGCCTCCACATTGAAGAGCTTGAATTCCGAGTAGTGATGCTCGTTGCGGAAGTGTTTGCCGTTCCAATCCACGGCGACGGTGACTTGCTGCGGAAGCCAGAATCCCTCGGCCATGCCTTTAAAGTGGACTTCGCCGAAAGCGATTTCGGTCGTTTCTCTTTCCAAATTGATTTCCGGCAATGGCCTCAGCAAGTCGGTGCGGAGGCGGGTGATTTGGTAGTTCTGCGAATCGATCCAGGCCAAACCCTGGGAAAAAGTCGTCATGCTGATTTGGCCGGATTTAAAGGCCCCGTTCAATCGCGCCTTCCCCGGTTGCTGGGCGAAGGCAATCACATAGGTATCCCGGCCGTTGACTTTCTGCCGTCCCAGGTAACGAAAGGCGGTTTGGGACTGGTATTTGGGATGGAAAAGGAGTGAAGCCGAGGCGAATCCCGAGGTGAGCATGAACCCATCCTGCAGGCCCTGCGGCAAAGCTTGGGTTCCCAACAAATCAGCACGGTACTCATCAAAGCCCGGCCCCCAATCCCCGGCTGGGGTGAAGCACAGATAGCGAAACTTCTGATCGAGTGTGGCGCCCCGCTTCTGCTTACGGCGCAACTTTTCTTGATGAATCTGCTCCAGCGAACTCGTGCTGGGGAAATTCGTCAAAAACTCTGCGACGGTCTTGCCCACCGCGCTGAGGATGGAATCCAATTGTCCCTGGTCGGTGGCGGGCTCGAGCCCGGGGAGGTCGGGAGGGGGCCGGTGGAGATAGTCGAGCGCTTGATCGCCCTTCGGTTTCGCCTTGCTGTAGGCTGCTTCGACCTTCTTGCGATTCTCAATCTGGGCCCAGAGTTGGCGGACCTGAATTGGCATCTTCTTCACGTCGCGCCTATCAAGGTAACGGGTCATCTCTGTGCTCGCTGCTTGGAATTGATCTCCGCCAAGCAAAGCTTCGACGCGCAAAAGCCGCGCCTCAGGTCCCGCCCCAGCAGCTAGTGCCTTGGCCAGGTATTGGTCGGCAGGCCCCCAATTTTGAATCAGCAACTGCGAGCGGCCCAATTCCTGAAGGGCGAGGGGGTCTCGAGGCGCGTATTTGAGCGCCTCAACGAAATAGTCTGCCGCGTTTCTGGGCTGGTGCCGCCAGCTCTCCATCACTCCCAAAGCCAGCAGGGGTTCCGGGCGTCCCAGGCTTCGGTCCGCCAGCATCTTGTTGAAGACCTCGGCGAGGTTGTGGTAGGCCCCATCCCAATCTCCCGAGTCGAGCTCGGCAAGCGCCAACATAGTGCGGCAAGGCATGCAGGAGGCATCGCGACGGGCCACCTTGGTGAAGGACGGCAAGGCTCGGTCTGAACGGCTGCGGTCCAGGAACTCCTCCACCCCGCGCGCATAATCCTTTTCCGCGGCAGCCGAGAGCCCGTCGGAAGCTCCGAGTTTCTTCAGCCTCGGCGCCAGCCCGGAGATCAGATCGGCCTGCGAGAGCAGTTCGGAGTCCTCCTCCGGCTCCCGCAGCGTAACGGGAATAACCCAGGTCTTGTCGGAAGTGCCATAATCAATGAGCGAGTGAGCCTTGAGGAATCCTTTCTTGGCCACCTTCAGCTCGACACCGAATTCTTTGACAAGCTCGGGGTTTAACCAGTACTCGGTCTGGAACACTCCTTGAAAGTCTGTCACCAGAGTTCGGAATTCACCCGAGGCGCCAATAGGCGCCACATCGACCTTCGCGCCAGCAACCGGATCGCCCCGGAGCGTCGTCACCTTGCCCGCCACCACCCAATGTCTTTGCAGGATGTTATAAGGGTTGATGTTCCCTAACATGTTAGAAGGCAAGGCCCCCCCCATCGCGTCGGTCGACCCCATCGTCTGGGCGATCGAGGACACTGGCAACATGCACACCGCTGCAAATAGCACGGTGAGGCGCAGGTGGGCGTACATTATGACGACCTCATCAAATCGGATACCTCGATTCCGAATCCTACACCCACTGCGCTCTTTGCTTCAAGCTCACTATCGAGCTGGTAGTGTCCCAAATGTGTGTTGCCAGCTTCTATTTTCCAGTTTCCAGTCTCCGAACCGTAGTTAACGCACCACCTGGGAATCTGGTGCTTGCCTCGAAGTCCCCCCGACCTCTTTGGGCTTTCTCATCCTCTCGGTGGCCTCCACATTGAAGAGCTTGTAATCCGAGTAGCGATGCTCGTTGCGGAAGTGCTTACCGTTCCAATCTACATTGACGGTGACTTGCTGGGGAAGCCAAAATCCCGTGGGTATGCCTTTAAAGCGTACTGCGGCGAAAGCGATCTCGGTTGTTTCTGTTTCCAAATTGACCTCCGGCAAGGGCTTCAGCAGATCGGTGCGGAGGCGGGTGATTTGGTAGCTCTGAGAGTCGATCCAGGCCAAGCCCTGGGAGAAAGTGGTGATGGTGGTTTTGCCGGATTTAAAGAGCCCGTAGGACCGTGCCGTCACTGGTTTCTGGGCGAAAGCAACCACATAGGCATCCCTGCCGTTGACTTTCTGCCGTCCGAGGTAACGAAAGACCGCTTGCGACTGGTACATCGGATGGAAAACGAGTGAAGCCGAGGCGAATCCCGAAGTGAGCATGAACCCATCCTGCAGGCCCTGCCGCCAAGCTGGGCCTGCCGACAAATCAACACGGTACTCATCAAAGCCCAGCCCCCAAGCCTCGGCTGGGGTCAAGCACAGATAGCGAAACTTCTGATCGAGCGTGGCGTTCGCCTTCTGCTTGCGGCCCATCTTCTCCTGGCGAATCTGCTCCACTGAACTGGTGTTGGGGAAATTGCTGAAAAACTCCGCCACGGTTTTGCCCACCGCGCTCAGGATGGAATCCAATTGTCCCTGGTCGGTGGCGGGCTCGAGCCCGGTGAGGTCGGGAGGGGGCCGGTGGAGATAGTCGAGCGCTTGATCGCCCTTCGGTTTCGCCTTGCTGTAGGCTGCTTCGACCTTCTTGCGATTCTCAATCTGGGCCCAGAGTTGGCGGACCTGAATTGGCATCTTCTTCACGTCGCGCCTATCAAGGTAACGGGTCATCTCTGTGCTCGCTGCTTGGAATTGATCTCCGCCAAGCAAAGCTTCGACGCGCAAAAGCCGCGCCTCAGGTCCCGCGCCAGCAGCTATAGCCTTGGCCAGGTATTGGTCGGCAGGCCCCCAATTCTGAATCAGCAATTGCGAGCGGCCTAGTTCCTGAAGGGCGAGGGGGTCTTGAGGGGCGTATTTGAGCGCCTCCATGAAATAGCCTGCCGCGCTCTTGGGCTGGTGCTGCCAAGTCTCCATCACTCCCAAAGCCACAGAAGGCTCCGGACGTCCCAGGCTTCGGTCCGCCAGCATCTTGTTGAAGACTTCAGCGAGGTCGCGGTAGGCGCCATCCCAATCTCCCGAATCGAGCTCGGCCAGCGCCAACATCGTGCGGCAAGAGAGGCAGGAGGTGTCCCGTCGGGTCGCCCTGGCGAAGAACGTCAGGGCTCGGTCTGAGCGACTCCGGTCCAGGAGCTCCTCCACCCCGCGTGCATAGTCCTTTTCCCCGGCAGGTGAGAGCCCGTCGGAGGCTGCGAGCTTCTTCAGCCTTGGTGCCAGCCCGGCGATCAGAGCGGCCTGAGAGAGAAGTTCGGGGTCCTCCTCCGGCTCCCGCAGCGTAACGGGAATAACCCAGGCCTTGTCGGGACTGCCAAAATCAATCAGCGAATGAGCCCTGAGGAACCCTTTCTTGGTCACCGTCAGCTCGACCGAGAACTCTGTGACCAGCTTGGCGTTTAACCAATATTCGGTTCGGAACTCTCCTTGGAAGTTGGTCACCAAAGTTCGGAATTCACCCGGGATGCTGGTAGGCGCCACGTTGACTTTCGCGCCCGCAACAGCATCGCCCCGAATCGTCTTTACCTTGCCCGCAACGATCCAGTGTCTCCGAAGGAGATTCTCGGGGCTGATGTTGCCAAACTTAGGCATAGGCGCAAGCGTCGAATCCTGGGCGAGCGCAGACACTGGCAACAAAAACATCGCCGCAAATAGGATAGGCATACGCAAACAGGTACTCATTACGATGACCTCATCACATCGGATATCTCAAATTCGACTCCACCTCTGCCACGAATCCTACACCTCCTGCCCGATCGCTTCAAGCTCACTATCGAGCTGGTAGTGTCCTAAATGTGTGTGCCAGCTTCTATTTTCCAGTTTCCAGTCTCCGAATCGTACTTATTTGCACCTATTTTTCGCTTTGATTGGGTTTTTTGGCATTGAAAAACCAGTTCGTTTTGGGCTTAAACCAGTTCGTTTTGGCATCCTTGAAAAGCTAAGTCGTTGATTTTAAACAACCTCTTCGGTTCGTTCCCACGATTTAGTATCTTTTTTCGGTTTCCTGCGCATTTTCTCTGGCGCCCTGCCCCTGTCTGAACCCCTTCCCCTACTCCCCGGCCTGTTTCCCCACTGGACCACTCGCATAGGCTACCATAATTCAGGCCGGGTGTCAAGAGCAAAGTGGAGGACTTTCCCCATTTTTTTGTTCGTGGGATGCGATTCACCTTATTCGACGCGGTATCGTGAGTGCGGCACTTCTTTTAAGATGTTGAGCGCCCACCTGGCCCGCAGGGCGTCTTTAGTGAAAATAAAGGCTTTTCCGCTAGCCTCGTCAACTTGGGAAGTCGCGCGCGGCGGCTCCAAAAGCGGCTAGACCGTCCTTATGGAGTCGAAATTGAAGTGTTCGTAACCCATCACTTTTTGAGATTTGTATCCGCCTTGTTTGCAGTAGTTACACCGAATTCATGCCAAATTTTGAGGAAACTCCTGGCAATGTGTTCACATGCGTAGCCCAGGACTTCTTCAATTGACTCATTGAATCATTGGATCATTGAAGAGCGGCTGAAGGGGAAGGGCAATTATGAATTGTGGATGCCGGATTGTGAGGTGCCGTCTGCGGGGGCAATAGTGAACCGAGACGGCGAGCGCTGGCAGGCGTGAAGAGCCGCGGACCTCACACACCAGAGGTCCGCGCTACGCTTGCTACCTCGCTCGCTCGGTATCGGGATGCGCCACGCGCGAACTTTGTGGTATGCTTTGCTCAAATGGATGGAAAGAACAAGCTCTATTTCGGCGATAACCTGGACATTCTGCGGCGCGAGGTGCCGGACGCCAGCGTTGACCTCATCTACCTCGACCCGCCCTTCAACTCCAACGTGACCTACAACGTGCTTTTCAAAAAGGACGCAGCGCAGGGCCCGCTCTCCGGCCCTGCGGCTTTTCCGGTATTTCCCGCCGCGCAGATCACGGCCTTTGAGGACACGTGAGAGCCGGGCGCGAATTCGTGGTAACATCTCGTTAAGCAGATTCGAGGCAAGAAGTGGCACGATACACCCTATATCTCGGCGACTGCCTTTCGTGGATGGAGAAGAGGGAAAAGGACTCCATTCATGCTATCGTTACCGACCCGCCCTACGGACTGAGGGAATACACGTCTGTGGAAAAGGAAAAGCTTCGCAACGGGCACGGCGGCGTCTGGCGGATTCCTCCGTCATTTGACGGCTGCAAGAGGCGCCCTTTGCCGCGTTTTACGGTCCTGACCGAGAGTGACCGTGAAAAG
>Ga0208456_1000802_pt1 | contig 15907 bp, 7 predicted proteins | sample June2015DPH_4_10_2_FD_184691 | JGI IMG/M metagenome (GOLD analysis project Ga0208456, IMG submission 184691) | Peatland microbial communities from SPRUCE experiment site at the Marcell Experimental Forest, Minnesota, USA - June2015DPH_4_100... | ecosystem: Environmental > Terrestrial > Soil >... | reverse complement strand
TTGGCAGGCTTTTTCTTTGGAATTGGTTCAGAAAATTTGAATCTAATTATATTATCTATTTTGGATTTCAATTGGTCTTTTAAATGGGGGTTAAATGCAACAATATTGTTCTCGTAAGTAGTTCGGGCTTTCTGAATTGCTGTGAATAGTTGGAATGGATTTTGTTTGTTTAAAAACGCAATTAGTATTTCATCGACAACATCTTCGTAAGGTAATTGTAACAGTTCTTTGGTGCATAAAGTCATAGCAGAAGGGTTATCTTTATACCAGTCACAAAGGGTATTAGCTATTGATTGATTTTTGATTTTATCTGCGAAAATGGCGTCCCAATACTTCTTTTTGTAAAGACTATAAGCATCTTCTTTTGTTATGGTAGCCAAATCTTCTATATTATTTAATCCATCTTTATTCTTATCATAGCCATATCTTTGCCAATCATCAATATTTATTCCGAACTTAACAGGGCCGCCCTTACTCATAGGTTGGTCAATTAGTTTTTCGTCGCCGAGAACTATAAACGGGATATACTTTTTAAAGTCTGACATATAACTAAAATTAAAGGTTATTTGCTACTTATTAGCTTCTTTTGGGCTACTTATGTACAACTTTTGCCTTAGCTTGTTCTTTAGTGTTTCGATTTTTCGAGCTAATTTTTTCCGAGCTTTTTTTGATTTTTCTTTGTGTTTCATCTTAAATTTTTCTTGGCTTATACTGATTTTTCTACAATTTTACCGCAAATTTTTTCCTTTTTTAAAATATTTCATTAAAAAAAATTAAATAACAATTAAATCAAACGACTGCCACGGGCTGCTTTCACCTGTCTGGGATACCAAACGGATTTTGAAAAAGATTTTGCGGCCGCCACTAATACCACCATACATGGCGGTATAATATGTCCATATATCGAATTGGTCAGGACTTGCTAATATTTCATTGACACTTATAAAGCGATAATTGACAGTCTTAAAGCAACCGGGAGATAAATTAGGGCTTGCCATAACTTCCCAACGACAGATGGTCGAATTAGCACCAGTGTAGGTAACGGTAATATAAAGGTGATTATGGATTATGTCGTCTGTAACGGCAATATTAGTAATGTTAATAAAGATAGCGTCTGCAACAGGAGGGTTATTTATCAAGGTACCGATTCCCATAATTTGAGCTATACGATTCATGGAACAGAACCACTGAAAGCCACTCAAATAGGTAGTTAAACCGAGACGGTTTAAAACAGGGTGATGTAGTGCGTATTGATTGAATGCATACTGATTAACTGTTTCTACATACCACTGCTTAGCGAAAGAAAATAGTAAGCCACGTGAAAGACATTGAACAGCGGAATGAGTAATACGAGGACGATAGCGCCGCCGAATGAACTGCCCGCTTTTGCTGTTGCTGAAAGTAACTCCTGCGATACTACCACGTATTGCAGTTACAACGGGACCGGTATTTATTAGCGCCATAGTCTTAATTAAGGTATATAATCATATGGGTAAATCCATTTCCAGACTTCACTAATCTGATATGATACTGATGTATATAGGTCGACGAAGATATTACCCACAGATAGGAACTGACATTTAAACGGCATGTAATCGTAGTTGGTCAATCGAATGTGTACGATGTCGCTATCATTTGGGATATATTCGTCTACTTGCAACCATTTATGGTAATTAATAGGCATAACTCAAAGGGGGCAGGATGCAGCTGCCCCCGTTAAAGTAATAGATAGTGTGTGAAAAATGTGTACAAATGTGGCGGTGTTAGCATGTTCCTGAAAATTTTTGCCTGAAGTTGCTGATTCCCGTAGTGCTGTCTGTGCTTTGGACTGCGAAAAAGATTTTACTGTTCGCAGGTGGCACAGCACCGTATACCGCTGTGTAAAGTGTTGTAATTACTTTAGTGTTGGTATCTGCGAGCTTCCAAAGTCCAAGAAATCTTAATTGACTATTGTAACTTTTTCCCAGACTTAAAGGAGCAGATGCGTAGATACGGGCAAAGTTAGTTGCTACGGGTGCAGTTGTACAAGCTAAAGTAATACTTGTTGCTGCCACGATGGTAGCAGTTAGAGCAAGTAACAACACAGGAGCAGTAACAGTAAGACCTGGAGGAGTTGCAACAACGGCTACGCCGATTTCAGTGTTGATGATGGCGAGCTTGATATACCAGTTCTCACCTGTAAGAGTTATCTTCTGACCAAGTCGATTAGAAATGTAATAGACTTTTGCGTAAGCATTCCAAGCAAGAAGCTGTGGCGCTGTAAGACTTTTCCAACCTTTAGCAAAGCTGGTCAGACTTGCCCGGATTGTCTGCTGTGGGATAGAGCGAGGGTTGATACCCTTTACTCTCTTTCGTATAAAGGGGCCGTAATGGTTCTTTGAAAAAACATTAGTGCCCGCTTTTTTTCGGAGTTCCGAAATTATCGGTGATGCTGTGAATAATGCCATAATTTTAAGATTTAAAAGTTAAGCGGGTACAAAGATAATATGAAAAATTAATTTGTCAAGTATTTTTTACAACGAGAGTTCAAGTTGGGGCATTATTCTGGCTAACACTTCATGTCGATACCTCTCAAAGCGCTCGACAATCTTGGAATTATGATAGACGTCGAAAAGTTGGGAAATACCGATAAATAAAACTTGGGAGTAATCAAATTTTTTAAATTTGTCTTGAAAACTTTTACAAAAGAATTCAAATTCGTCTAAAATGTTGTCCATGCAAGTAATAGTAGCATGCTTCATCGCACTAAGACACTCGGAGAGACGCCAAAGATAACCGTCGACATACCTACGGCTTTCGTCTTTTTTACAATAATACTCCGATAGATAGGCTTCTATGTTACAAATATTCTTGACGCTGTGAACATCGGTTGTATTGGGGTCACGCCAGTCAGTACTATTGCCGTACTCCCAAGCTTTTAAAAGTTTTTTAAAACTTTTATTATGGCGAGGGTCGGCAATTATACAGTATTCATCAAAAGTAAGTCCTTTGAATTTTTTCTGATACCTATCTATAAAGTCTGATTTGTCAAGGATACGATTCCATATAGTTCTTAAGTCTTTCCAGTAAATGAATTTGGACAAAGTAAGATGAAAATGAACATTTCCATTAGCTTGGGTTTCGGCTCTCCAGACATAATATTTGACTTTGTATTTTGTTCGGATTTCGGTAAGGAATTGGTTGAAGTAATCGTGTTTGAGCTTCCTATCACTGATGCAAAGATGGAACTTACCGAAGCCGGCATTAGCAGCTGGAGCGACTGCTGTGTAATCATCGTAAGTAAATTTTTTACCGCAGGGAAGTTCGTAATCAATAACCTGCGGGCTCGGTAAAGTTAGGGTGATGAAATTGATTTTAAATTTGAATTGCTTTAAAACTCCCTTATAATTGACCGTCTGCCACTTGGACAGATGACTGAGCCAATTGATAGCTAAACGGAGACGGGCTGAACCCTTGTAGCTAAGCTCGCCTTCGGGAACATTTTTAATACGTTTTAATTTCTTGCAATAGGTGTAGATTTCTTCTAATTTCATTCCTTCAGTAACCTCAATATTTCCGCCATTGTCGATGATATATTGAAACAACTGCGACATGGTCATCTCATCGAATCTTTGATGCTGTATCCCTGATGTATTTCTGTCTCTCTTACTACCACCGACATATTCATTATACCAGACTACCTTGTTAGGATAAATATTGAGGGTAGGAATAATGTCAACTTTATCGTAGGAATTCATAAAATTTGAGTTGTCGAAGTTCGGTGAAAAATGCTTTTAACGCACAAACAAAAATTTACATCATATAAATTTACAGGCCTTTTGACTTGTGGAACAGATGATAAACCAAAGGATTAATTATTGCCCCATGAAAGCTCTATCCTGTTCCCACTTAAGAGCCAGCACGTATAGATTAATAATGTCGTGAACAGACTGCCGGTAATTCCATAAAGTTTTTAGGGCTTTAACAGCCCAGGGATTACTTTGTCTGGTAGCTAACTCATCGCATAGGGCTTGATACTCATCGCACATCCTGGCGAATTGGTACTTGATTTCTTTTTCTGACATGATTTTAGAGATTAAGAAAAGAGGGCTCGTATTTCAAAGTATGAAAGTAGAAAGGACGCAACATTACTGCAGCAACAACCCTCTTTAATATTTTTCTGGAAATTATCATAATTGAAATACGGTACAAAGATACAACATTTATTATCACTTTTACAAAAAAGTTTAAAAAGTTATTAACAAAATACAGCAATACAATAAAAATTATTCAATATTAAGAATGGCGACGGTAAGGCAACGGGGTGCATATAATATACAAACATTTTAATTTTATGTAAAAGATACTTTCCCATCCGCTTTTTTTTGTGTGGGGGTGGTGGGCGGGGGTGGGGGGTGGCGTGTGGGGGGGGTGCGGCGGCGGGGAGCGGGGCGGGCAGGCAGCGGGGCTGTACGTGGATTTTTGTGCGGAGGCACAGCCCGCTGTCTGCCTGCGATGGAAAGGATAGCCCGACCCGCACACCCAGAGGCGGCGAAACTGTCCGACCTACAAAGCGCCACAGTGGTAAAGAACTTGATTTTGAAACATGACAATGAAAGCCGGAACTTAAGGTACTACAAACATTTACTTTTTATAATATTAGAGTATCTTGATTTATCTTTATTTTACATAATATGGCTATGAGACAAAAACAAAAAAATAAAAAATACATTAAAAATGTTTTTGTATCATAGCAACATGTTATGTAAAATCTAAATAGAAATATAGATACTTTTATTATTATGAAAAGTTTAATGTTTGTTTACATGACTTCCATTCAACTTTTTACCGAAGCTAATTACTATCTGTAAATTTCGGAGGGTTATTTCAATATTAAATTCAGTTACAAAGAAAAAAAATCCATGCGTTTCCGTCAGCAGTTTGGATTTTTTTTCTTATGTGTTATCAGTCTGTTTGTCTGGTTTGATAAGTTTTGGGGGAGCAGGGGCTGCTTGTAGGGACTAAAACATGGGGGAGCAGCGCCTGCAGTCCAGCAACAATATAAAAATTACGCAGCCGCTGCTTAAACGGGGATATGTGTGTGAGCAAAAAAGCAGGGGCTGCGAACCGTTACTTATCAGCTACTTATTGGCAGGCTTTTTCTTTGGAATTGGTTCAGAAAATTTGAATCTAATTATATTATCTATTTTGGATTTCAATTGGTCTTTTAAATGGGGGTTAAATGCAACAATATTGTTCTCGTAAGTAGTTCGGGCTTTCTGAATTGCTGTGAATAGTTGGAATGGATTTTGTTTGTTTAAAAACGCAATTAGTATTTCATCGACAACATCTTCGTAAGGTAATTGTAACAGTTCTTTGGTGCATAAAGTCATAGCAGAAGGGTTATCTTTATACCAGTCACAAAGGGTATTAGCTATTGATTGATTTTTGATTTTATCTGCGAAAATGGCGTCCCAATACTTCTTTTTGTAAAGACTATAAGCATCTTCTTTTGTTATGGTAGCCAAATCTTCTATATTATTTAATCCATCTTTATTCTTATCATAGCCATATCTTTGCCAATCATCAATATTTATTCCGAACTTAACAGGGCCGCCCTTACTCATAGGTTGGTCAATTAGTTTTTCGTCGCCGAGAACTATAAACGGGATATACTTTTTAAAGTCTGACATATAACTAAAATTAAAGGTTATTTGCTACTTATTAGCTTCTTTTGGGCTACTTATGTACAACTTTTGCCTTAGCTTGTTCTTTAGTGTTTCGATTTTTCGAGCTAATTTTTTCCGAGCTTTTTTTGATTTTTCTTTGTGTTTCATCTTAAATTTTTCTTGGCTTATACTGATTTTTCTACAATTTTACCGCAAATTTTTTCCTTTTTTAAAATATTTCATTAAAAAAAATTAAATAACAATTAAATCAAACGACTGCCACGGGCTGCTTTCACCTGTCTGGGATACCAAACGGATTTTGAAAAAGATTTTGCGGCCGCCACTAATACCACCATACATGGCGGTATAATATGTCCATATATCGAATTGGTCAGGACTTGCTAATATTTCATTGACACTTATAAAGCGATAATTGACAGTCTTAAAGCAACCGGGAGATAAATTAGGGCTTGCCATAACTTCCCAACGACAGATGGTCGAATTAGCACCAGTGTAGGTAACGGTAATATAAAGGTGATTATGGATTATGTCGTCTGTAACGGCAATATTAGTAATGTTAATAAAGATAGCGTCTGCAACAGGAGGGTTATTTATCAAGGTACCGATTCCCATAATTTGAGCTATACGATTCATGGAACAGAACCACTGAAAGCCACTCAAATAGGTAGTTAAACCGAGACGGTTTAAAACAGGGTGATGTAGTGCGTATTGATTGAATGCATACTGATTAACTGTTTCTACATACCACTGCTTAGCGAAAGAAAATAGTAAGCCACGTGAAAGACATTGAACAGCGGAATGAGTAATACGAGGACGATAGCGCCGCCGAATGAACTGCCCGCTTTTGCTGTTGCTGAAAGTAACTCCTGCGATACTACCACGTATTGCAGTTACAACGGGACCGGTATTTATTAGCGCCATAGTCTTAATTAAGGTATATAATCATATGGGTAAATCCATTTCCAGACTTCACTAATCTGATATGATACTGATGTATATAGGTCGACGAAGATATTACCCACAGATAGGAACTGACATTTAAACGGCATGTAATCGTAGTTGGTCAATCGAATGTGTACGATGTCGCTATCATTTGGGATATATTCGTCTACTTGCAACCATTTATGGTAATTAATAGGCATAACTCAAAGGGGGCAGGATGCAGCTGCCCCCGTTAAAGTAATAGATAGTGTGTGAAAAATGTGTACAAATGTGGCGGTGTTAGCATGTTCCTGAAAATTTTTGCCTGAAGTTGCTGATTCCCGTAGTGCTGTCTGTGCTTTGGACTGCGAAAAAGATTTTACTGTTCGCAGGTGGCACAGCACCGTATACCGCTGTGTAAAGTGTTGTAATTACTTTAGTGTTGGTATCTGCGAGCTTCCAAAGTCCAAGAAATCTTAATTGACTATTGTAACTTTTTCCCAGACTTAAAGGAGCAGATGCGTAGATACGGGCAAAGTTAGTTGCTACGGGTGCAGTTGTACAAGCTAAAGTAATACTTGTTGCTGCCACGATGGTAGCAGTTAGAGCAAGTAACAACACAGGAGCAGTAACAGTAAGACCTGGAGGAGTTGCAACAACGGCTACGCCGATTTCAGTGTTGATGATGGCGAGCTTGATATACCAGTTCTCACCTGTAAGAGTTATCTTCTGACCAAGTCGATTAGAAATGTAATAGACTTTTGCGTAAGCATTCCAAGCAAGAAGCTGTGGCGCTGTAAGACTTTTCCAACCTTTAGCAAAGCTGGTCAGACTTGCCCGGATTGTCTGCTGTGGGATAGAGCGAGGGTTGATACCCTTTACTCTCTTTCGTATAAAGGGGCCGTAATGGTTCTTTGAAAAAACATTAGTGCCCGCTTTTTTTCGGAGTTCCGAAATTATCGGTGATGCTGTGAATAATGCCATAATTTTAAGATTTAAAAGTTAAGCGGGTACAAAGATAATATGAAAAATTAATTTGTCAAGTATTTTTTACAACGAGAGTTCAAGTTGGGGCATTATTCTGGCTAACACTTCATGTCGATACCTCTCAAAGCGCTCGACAATCTTGGAATTATGATAGACGTCGAAAAGTTGGGAAATACCGATAAATAAAACTTGGGAGTAATCAAATTTTTTAAATTTGTCTTGAAAACTTTTACAAAAGAATTCAAATTCGTCTAAAATGTTGTCCATGCAAGTAATAGTAGCATGCTTCATCGCACTAAGACACTCGGAGAGACGCCAAAGATAACCGTCGACATACCTACGGCTTTCGTCTTTTTTACAATAATACTCCGATAGATAGGCTTCTATGTTACAAATATTCTTGACGCTGTGAACATCGGTTGTATTGGGGTCACGCCAGTCAGTACTATTGCCGTACTCCCAAGCTTTTAAAAGTTTTTTAAAACTTTTATTATGGCGAGGGTCGGCAATTATACAGTATTCATCAAAAGTAAGTCCTTTGAATTTTTTCTGATACCTATCTATAAAGTCTGATTTGTCAAGGATACGATTCCATATAGTTCTTAAGTCTTTCCAGTAAATGAATTTGGACAAAGTAAGATGAAAATGAACATTTCCATTAGCTTGGGTTTCGGCTCTCCAGACATAATATTTGACTTTGTATTTTGTTCGGATTTCGGTAAGGAATTGGTTGAAGTAATCGTGTTTGAGCTTCCTATCACTGATGCAAAGATGGAACTTACCGAAGCCGGCATTAGCAGCTGGAGCGACTGCTGTGTAATCATCGTAAGTAAATTTTTTACCGCAGGGAAGTTCGTAATCAATAACCTGCGGGCTCGGTAAAGTTAGGGTGATGAAATTGATTTTAAATTTGAATTGCTTTAAAACTCCCTTATAATTGACCGTCTGCCACTTGGACAGATGACTGAGCCAATTGATAGCTAAACGGAGACGGGCTGAACCCTTGTAGCTAAGCTCGCCTTCGGGAACATTTTTAATACGTTTTAATTTCTTGCAATAGGTGTAGATTTCTTCTAATTTCATTCCTTCAGTAACCTCAATATTTCCGCCATTGTCGATGATATATTGAAACAACTGCGACATGGTCATCTCATCGAATCTTTGATGCTGTATCCCTGATGTATTTCTGTCTCTCTTACTACCACCGACATATTCATTATACCAGACTACCTTGTTAGGATAAATATTGAGGGTAGGAATAATGTCAACTTTATCGTAGGAATTCATAAAATTTGAGTTGTCGAAGTTCGGTGAAAAATGCTTTTAACGCACAAACAAAAATTTACATCATATAAATTTACAGGCCTTTTGACTTGTGGAACAGATGATAAACCAAAGGATTAATTATTGCCCCATGAAAGCTCTATCCTGTTCCCACTTAAGAGCCAGCACGTATAGATTAATAATGTCGTGAACAGACTGCCGGTAATTCCATAAAGTTTTTAGGGCTTTAACAGCCCAGGGATTACTTTGTCTGGTAGCTAACTCATCGCATAGGGCTTGATACTCATCGCACATCCTGGCGAATTGGTACTTGATTTCTTTTTCTGACATGATTTTAGAGATTAAGAAAAGAGGGCTCGTATTTCAAAGTATGAAAGTAGAAAGGACGCAACATTACTGCAGCAACAACCCTCTTTAATATTTTTCTGGAAATTATCATAATTGAAATACGGTACAAAGATACAACATTTATTATCACTTTTACAAAAAAGTTTAAAAAGTTATTAACAAAATACAGCAATACAATAAAAATTATTCAATATTAAGAATGGCGACGGTAAGGCAACGGGGTGCATATAATATACAAACATTTTAATTTTATGTAAAAGATACTTTCCCATCCGCTTTTTTTTGTGTGGGGGTGGTGGGCGGGGGTGGGGGGTGGCGTGTGGGGGGGGTGCGGCGGCGGGGAGCGGGGCGGGCAGGCAGCGGGGCTGTACGTGGATTTTTGTGCGGAGGCACAGCCCGCTGTCTGCCTGCGATGGAAAGGATAGCCCGACCCGCACACCCAGAGGCGGCGAAACTGTCCGACCTACAAAGCGCCACAGTGGTAAAGAACTTGATTTTGAAACATGACAATGAAAGCCGGAACTTAAGGTACTACAAACATTTACTTTTTATAATATTAGAGTATCTTGATTTATCTTTATTTTACATAATATGGCTATGAGACAAAAACAAAAAAATAAAAAATACATTAAAAATGTTTTTGTATCATAGCAACATGTTATGTAAAATTTAAATAGAAATCAAGATACTCTTATTATTATGAAAAGTTTAATGTTTGTTTACATGACTTCCATCTGTAAATTTTGGAGGGTTATTTCAATTCAACTTTTTACAAACAAACTTGGGCTCTATTATTTTTTTTTATGACCGACGAAGGCAGGGCACTAAGAGGAACAACAGGGACGGATATACTTCATCATTTTTTTCACTATTTTTTTATTACAAACAAACTTGGGCTCTATTATTTTTTTTTATGACCGACGAAGGCAGGGCACTAAGAGGAACAACAGGGACGGATATACTTCATCATTTTTTTCACTATTTTTTTATTACAAACAAACTTGGGCTCTATTATTTTTTTTTATGACCGACGAAGGCAGGGCACTAAGAGGAACAACAGGGACGGATATACTTCATCATTTTTTTCACTATTTTTTTATTACAAACAAACTTGGGCTCTATTATTTTTTTTTATGACCGACGGAGACAGGGCATAAACATTTATAAGGATGACAATTGTTGTTTTTGTGAAAAAAATGAATCCTGACTTATCCCACTTGTCCACCATTCAAGCACTTCGTCAGGATTAGCAAAATTTTCATACCTACCTACCTCCATAAGTTTTTTTATTGCGTTATAATACATTTTACGAATATTAGGATATAATGCTAATTCTCTTCTTTGACTTTTAAGATTAATAGGACAACCGACACAACCAACTCTTTTAAAACCCTTATCATATAAGCTACAATAAGGCAAGTTTCTATCTTTAATAAAAAACCACACATCATTTTCAGACCATTCCAAGATAGGACTCAACGCAAATCTGTCATGTCTGTTGATACATTGAAGATTTAATCTTTTTCGCTTTCCTCTATTAAAACTTTCTTCCTTACGTAAGCCTAACATTATTACACAATCACTTAAAGCTCTTTCTTTCAATACTTGACAACAATACATTATACGCCTTGATGGTAAAAATTTCTTTTTAAGAATTAACTGATACATCGTCAATTCTGGTTTAATCCACAAAATTTCAGGATAGAAATTTTTTATAAAAGTTAATAATTCTGGCGGGTCTACAGAGGTTGGGAAAAAAACTCCCTTAAATTTTACTTTAGCTAATTTAGTAAGCTCATAAATAATTTGACTGTCTTTACCGCCTGAAAAACTTACATAAAATCCAAAATCATTATACTGTAATGCCAAAGGTTCAATATCCTGAATGTACTTAATGGAGGTATCAATTTTAGACACCAAGTCTTGACTTAGCATAAGCAGCTTTATTTGGCAGGCTTTTTCTTTGGAATTGGTTCAGAAAATTTGAATCTAATTATATTATCTATTTTGGATTTCAATTGGTCTTTTAAATGGGGGTTAAATGCAACAATATTGTTCTCGTAAGTAGTTCGGGCTTTCTGAATTGCTGTGAATAGTTGGAATGGATTTTGTTTGTTTAAAAACGCAATTAGTATTTCATCGACAACATCTTCGTAAGGTAATTGTAACAGTTCTTTGGTGCATAAAGTCATAGCAGAAGGGTTATCTTTATACCAGTCACAAAGGGTATTAGCTATTGATTGATTTTTGATTTTATCTGCGAAAATGGCGTCCCAATACTTCTTTTTGTAAAGACTATAAGCATCTTCTTTTGTTATGGTAGCCAAATCTTCTATATTATTTAATCCATCTTTATTCTTATCATAGCCATATCTTTGCCAATCATCAATATTTATTCCGAACTTAACAGGGCCGCCCTTACTCATAGGTTGGTCAATTAGTTTTTCGTCGCCGAGAACTATAAACGGGATATACTTTTTAAAGTCTGACATATAACTAAAATTAAAGGTTATTTGCTACTTATTAGCTTCTTTTGGGCTACTTATGTACAACTTTTGCCTTAGCTTGTTCTTTAGTGTTTCGATTTTTCGAGCTAATTTTTTCCGAGCTTTTTTTGATTTTTCTTTGTGTTTCATCTTAAATTTTTCTTGGCTTATACTGATTTTTCTACAATTTTACCGCAAATTTTTTCCTTTTTTAAAATATTTCATTAAAAAAAATTAAATAACAATTAAATCAAACGACTGCCACGGGCTGCTTTCACCTGTCTGGGATACCAAACGGATTTTGAAAAAGATTTTGCGGCCGCCACTAATACCACCATACATGGCGGTATAATATGTCCATATATCGAATTGGTCAGGACTTGCTAATATTTCATTGACACTTATAAAGCGATAATTGACAGTCTTAAAGCAACCGGGAGATAAATTAGGGCTTGCCATAACTTCCCAACGACAGATGGTCGAATTAGCACCAGTGTAGGTAACGGTAATATAAAGGTGATTATGGATTATGTCGTCTGTAACGGCAATATTAGTAATGTTAATAAAGATAGCGTCTGCAACAGGAGGGTTATTTATCAAGGTACCGATTCCCATAATTTGAGCTATACGATTCATGGAACAGAACCACTGAAAGCCACTCAAATAGGTAGTTAAACCGAGACGGTTTAAAACAGGGTGATGTAGTGCGTATTGATTGAATGCATACTGATTAACTGTTTCTACATACCACTGCTTAGCGAAAGAAAATAGTAAGCCACGTGAAAGACATTGAACAGCGGAATGAGTAATACGAGGACGATAGCGCCGCCGAATGAACTGCCCGCTTTTGCTGTTGCTGAAAGTAACTCCTGCGATACTACCACGTATTGCAGTTACAACGGGACCGGTATTTATTAGCGCCATAGTCTTAATTAAGGTATATAATCATATGGGTAAATCCATTTCCAGACTTCACTAATCTGATATGATACTGATGTATATAGGTCGACGAAGATATTACCCACAGATAGGAACTGACATTTAAACGGCATGTAATCGTAGTTGGTCAATCGAATGTGTACGATGTCGCTATCATTTGGGATATATTCGTCTACTTGCAACCATTTATGGTAATTAATAGGCATAACTCAAAGGGGGCAGGATGCAGCTGCCCCCGTTAAAGTAATAGATAGTGTGTGAAAAATGTGTACAAATGTGGCGGTGTTAGCATGTTCCTGAAAATTTTTGCCTGAAGTTGCTGATTCCCGTAGTGCTGTCTGTGCTTTGGACTGCGAAAAAGATTTTACTGTTCGCAGGTGGCACAGCACCGTATACCGCTGTGTAAAGTGTTGTAATTACTTTAGTGTTGGTATCTGCGAGCTTCCAAAGTCCAAGAAATCTTAATTGACTATTGTAACTTTTTCCCAGACTTAAAGGAGCAGATGCGTAGATACGGGCAAAGTTAGTTGCTACGGGTGCAGTTGTACAAGCTAAAGTAATACTTGTTGCTGCCACGATGGTAGCAGTTAGAGCAAGTAACAACACAGGAGCAGTAACAGTAAGACCTGGAGGAGTTGCAACAACGGCTACGCCGATTTCAGTGTTGATGATGGCGAGCTTGATATACCAGTTCTCACCTGTAAGAGTTATCTTCTGACCAAGTCGATTAGAAATGTAATAGACTTTTGCGTAAGCATTCCAAGCAAGAAGCTGTGGCGCTGTAAGACTTTTCCAACCTTTAGCAAAGCTGGTCAGACTTGCCCGGATTGTCTGCTGTGGGATAGAGCGAGGGTTGATACCCTTTACTCTCTTTCGTATAAAGGGGCCGTAATGGTTCTTTGAAAAAACATTAGTGCCCGCTTTTTTTCGGAGTTCCGAAATTATCGGTGATGCTGTGAATAATGCCATAATTTTAAGATTTAAAAGTTAAGCGGGTACAAAGATAATATGAAAAATTAATTTGTCAAGTATTTTTTACAACGAGAGTTCAAGTTGGGGCATTATTCTGGCTAACACTTCATGTCGATACCTCTCAAAGCGCTCGACAATCTTGGAATTATGATAGACGTCGAAAAGTTGGGAAATACCGATAAATAAAACTTGGGAGTAATCAAATTTTTTAAATTTGTCTTGAAAACTTTTACAAAAGAATTCAAATTCGTCTAAAATGTTGTCCATGCAAGTAATAGTAGCATGCTTCATCGCACTAAGACACTCGGAGAGACGCCAAAGATAACCGTCGACATACCTACGGCTTTCGTCTTTTTTACAATAATACTCCGATAGATAGGCTTCTATGTTACAAATATTCTTGACGCTGTGAACATCGGTTGTATTGGGGTCACGCCAGTCAGTACTATTGCCGTACTCCCAAGCTTTTAAAAGTTTTTTAAAACTTTTATTATGGCGAGGGTCGGCAATTATACAGTATTCATCAAAAGTAAGTCCTTTGAATTTTTTCTGATACCTATCTATAAAGTCTGATTTGTCAAGGATACGATTCCATATAGTTCTTAAGTCTTTCCAGTAAATGAATTTGGACAAAGTAAGATGAAAATGAACATTTCCATTAGCTTGGGTTTCGGCTCTCCAGACATAATATTTGACTTTGTATTTTGTTCGGATTTCGGTAAGGAATTGGTTGAAGTAATCGTGTTTGAGCTTCCTATCACTGATGCAAAGATGGAACTTACCGAAGCCGGCATTAGCAGCTGGAGCGACTGCTGTGTAATCATCGTAAGTAAATTTTTTACCGCAGGGAAGTTCGTAATCAATAACCTGCGGGCTCGGTAAAGTTAGGGTGATGAAATTGATTTTAAATTTGAATTGCTTTAAAACTCCCTTATAATTGACCGTCTGCCACTTGGACAGATGACTGAGCCAATTGATAGCTAAACGGAGACGGGCTGAACCCTTGTAGCTAAGCTCGCCTTCGGGAACATTTTTAATACGTTTTAATTTCTTGCAATAGGTGTAGATTTCTTCTAATTTCATTCCTTCAGTAACCTCAATATTTCCGCCATTGTCGATGATATATTGAAACAACTGCGACATGGTCATCTCATCGAATCTTTGATGCTGTATCCCTGATGTATTTCTGTCTCTCTTACTACCACCGACATATTCATTATACCAGACTACCTTGTTAGGATAAATATTGAGGGTAGGAATAATGTCAACTTTATCGTAGGAATTCATAAAATTTGAGTTGTCGAAGTTCGGTGAAAAATGCTTTTAACGCACAAACAAAAATTTACATCATATAAATTTACAGGCCTTTTGACTTGTGGAACAGATGATAAACCAAAGGATTAATTATTGCCCCATGAAAGCTCTATCCTGTTCCCACTTAAGAGCCAGCACGTATAGATTAATAATGTCGTGAACAGACTGCCGGTAATTCCATAAAGTTTTTAGGGCTTTAACAGCCCAGGGATTACTTTGTCTGGTAGCTAACTCATCGCATAGGGCTTGATACTCATCGCACATCCTGGCGAATTGGTACTTGATTTCTTTTTCTGACATGATTTTAGAGATTAAGAAAAGAGGGCTCGTATTTCAAAGTATGAAAGTAGAAAGGACGCAACATTACTGCAGCAACAACCCTCTTTAATATTTTTCTGGAAATTATCATAATTGAAATACGGTACAAAGATACAACATTTATTATCACTTTTACAAAAAAGTTTAAAAAGTTATTAACAAAATACAGCAATACAATAAAAATTATTCAATATTAAGAATGGCGACGGTAAGGCAACGGGGTGCATATAATATACAAACATTTTAATTTTATGTAAAAGATACTTTCCCATCCGCTTTTTTTTGTGTGGGGGTGGTGGGCGGGGGTGGGGGGTGGCGTGTGGGGGGGGTGCGGCGGCGGGGAGCGGGGCGGGCAGGCAGCGGGGCTGTACGTGGATTTTTGTGCGGAGGCACAGCCCGCTGTCTGCCTGCGATGGAAAGGATAGCCCGACCCGCACACCCAGAGGCGGCGAAACTGTCCGACCTACAAAGCGCCACAGTGGTAAAGAACTTGATTTTGAAACATGACAATGAAAGCCGGAACTTAAGGTACTACAAACATTTACTTTTTATAATATTAGAGTATCTTGATTTATCTTTATTTTACATAATATGGCTATGAGACAAAAACAAAAAAATAAAAAATACATTAAAAATGTTTTTGTATCATAGCAACATGTTATGTAAAAT
>Ga0208456_1000799_pt1 | contig 15953 bp, 17 predicted proteins | sample June2015DPH_4_10_2_FD_184691 | JGI IMG/M metagenome (GOLD analysis project Ga0208456, IMG submission 184691) | Peatland microbial communities from SPRUCE experiment site at the Marcell Experimental Forest, Minnesota, USA - June2015DPH_4_100... | ecosystem: Environmental > Terrestrial > Soil >... | reverse complement strand
TAAAAATCTGGTTTAAATAAGTTGAGCAAGATTGTGCTGTACATACCCTGCAATGCAAAAGGCAAACCGCACATGGAAAAGAAGCCTTCGTCCTCCTTCTTGAGCAGCGTTATCTCCATCTTCCCGGGATCTTTGGATCCTCTGAGCAAAAGCTCTAAAACATTAATTCCAGCAGCGCCTCCTCCTATAATTACCACTTTCTTTACCATGTGCCCAATTCTCCCTATGCTGTTCTGATTCATCTTTGCCTATTTATCTCAGCACGTCCTATGATAATCCTCCTAATTGAGAGTGTCTCTTTCACGAGGGACCGCTTGCTTTTCTTGTAGTCATTGCACTGATTAATGCACCATTAGAAAACAACGCAGAACGCTCCAAAAAGTCTGCCGGCGGAGGTCGCCAGTTCGAATCCGGCCTGAAAGCGTTTGTCAAAAGCGGCGTAACGCTTAGCCCTGTAACTACTGATTAATCCATCCTCCTGTATGCTAGCGAGCTACGCTGAACTTGCCTTGCCAAGCTGCCTGAAAATGTGAACCCAGAGATTGACCGCCATAGGTACCATTGTGATAATGATAACCAAGATGACGAACAGCGGAGTTATTTGTGTTCTTCCGCTCCAGATCACGTAAAACATAATCGCGTCTGTGACAGAGACGATGATAGCAGCGATGACAAGAGATCTAAAAAAGAGATTGACCACGGTTTTGCCCCTTCTGTTTCAGTGTTGACGGTTTGATTCCTCAGCAAGAGCGACATTTGAGTTGCCTAGGTGTGTATTTCGCCAATACTTTATATACACGTCATAAACGTGCGCAGGCAGCGGGTGTCAACGGTTGCTCTCTCAGCTCTTTTGGCATCGAATAAGCGAATATGCTGGTTGTCGGCGCATTCCAGTAGCTTCATAGTTCCTCACTTTTGAGGCTTGTCCTTCATTTCGAATCAGATCTTCAAGAGCTGCGATGCTGAATCGAAACACTTAAAGTACAGTTCCAGCTCAAATTATGTGTTTGAATATTCACTAGCTCCTCTCAGGTGTGGCCATTTGAAAAAGGCACTAATCGCGCTTCCACTTGGAGTTCTCGCGTTAACGCGCTCATCGTTATATGATGGGAGTGGGCGGATATCATGAGCGGCCCGATCCTCATAGTTTCAGACACGCACTTTGGGTTTGAAGATGCATCTGCAAAGCGGTTTCAACGCTTCATGCGATACCTGACCGACTGGGTTCGCACTGGACGCAAGACAATCGAAAACACGAAAGAGACGCTTGAAGCGCCACAAAAGATCATCCTTCTAGGTGACTTCATCGACCTTTGGGTGAGCCGAGACAAGAACACCTTACGCCCATTCAAGGAGAGCTTCAACATCGTTAAATCTCTTATCGCTCTGAACCGAGAGATAGTGTACGTCGCAGGTAATCACGATGATATCGTGGGGACTTACTACTCGCAAAAGTATCTCCTTAGCGGGGTGCGCGTGTATGAACGATATCCAAAGAAGGTTCATGGAAAATGGCAGGGAGAGAAGATCGGAGAGCTGACATATTTGTTCCTCCACGGCCATCAGTTCGACGCCGTGTTTAGGCACGGAAGCGTGCTCAGACTCGGCAACTTCTTGGGTTTTACGTCGGCTAGAGCCGAAGGGTTCTGGGGGTTCAAAACGCTTGGTGCAATCGCTTTTTTGTTAACAGTCGTAATCTCCGCGGCCTTTCTCAAGTGGTTTTCTTGGCTGCTCACTGGTTTGACAGCGTTGTTCAACAGTTGGCCTTGGCTTGCAGTGCCTTTGCTCCTCGTCGGGTGGGGTTTAGGATCGATTGCATTTCTAGGCATCCTGTGGATCGTCGGCGTTGCGGCGAGATGGTATTATAATTGGTCACTCCACCCGGGGCATACCCGAGATGCGAAGGGTAAAAAAAAGTCTAAGTCGCGGAAGCGGAAAACGCTAAAAGAAGTCATAGAGACGGCCGACTTCAAGCGAGAGCAACAAAAGATCGATGCCGACGTTATCGTTTTTGGTCACACGCATGAGCCAGAAATGTGTAAGCCCAAAAACGGGCAGCCAAAGCTGCTTGTCAACAGCGGTTCGTGGATCGAACAAAGCGATAACATGCACGATACATTTGTTTATATTGACAACATCGGGCCGCGTCTTCTACAATGGCACAACAAAAGTCGTGATGTGTCACAATTAAAATGCATGAATGATTGCGATGACTAAACTGATTGTTAAGGTTCTTCTCTCTTCAGCGTGAATGCAACGCTCCCCCAAGATCTCATGTAGACGTCATAAACGTCCTCTGGTAACGGATGCCGGTAATTGCTTTACTCGATGCCGCGCACTCCATGCGTAAGAATGTAGGCACGATTGGATTCATTCCACCCTACTACGTCGCCATGCTGCTCTGCAAACTTCCGCAGGTCTGAGGTGACGAAGTGGCTGTTACGCCGTTCCAATTGAATTCTCAGCTTCTGCAGCCACTTGCGAAAGCTTTCCAGCATAAACATTAGTTCGTTACCTTTTCTGCCATCACACAGAATTTCTATCACCCCAGCAAGCTGTGGATGCAGTGGCACGTAGTGTTCCATTCTTATTTTGTCTTGAGCTGATTCAACGTGAACAACCGGCTTTTCAAGCTTGAGTGCTTCTCTGAACTGTTCTACTCTCAACTGTTTTATCGTGCTGTACGGTCGCTGACCCGTAAAGGCACCAAACAAAACGATTCCAAGATACTTTCGGGTGTGTTCTTCGTCGATCGAACCATTTAACATCTGCTGCTTGATAACTGCCAGCAACAGTACGCATCGAGAAAAAATTACCCTACATCGTAATCGTAATTGGAATTGCTATCATCATCATAGCAATTGCAGCAGCGTTGGGTTTTACCTTGGGCGCAGCCGCTGCCTATTGGCTTGTAGCCATCATAACAATAATTATCGGACTAATGGCACTTGAACCGAGATATCGCGAGCAGAGGTAATTTAGCTGCAAGTGAGATAATGAGTAGAACATAAAGAATCGAGCAACTAGCAAGCGATGCCACCCGCGATGATAAAATTACTTAACGCATAAGTGATTGGCAATGAGTAGGGGTGTATCGAATGGCACTTTACACAGAGGACGAACTTAAAGAATGTGCGAAGAAAGCGTTGCCCGCTGACGATTTTAGCGAGGCCACGTGGGACTACCTCGGCGATGCGCTGTATTACGTTTCAGGTATTATGGATAACGAGGGCAAAGAGCACACGCTGAACGTCCGAAACCGCGACCGAAGCGGCGACCCTCCTGAGATAACCGACGCTCTTACCGGCCAACGATATTGGCCGGATGTAAAAAAATAAGACGTTATTTATCGTGAGTTCTGCCTCGTAAAAACTGGAAGTCGCCGCCGCTAAGTTGCTTGTAACGGCCCTGAGCGTCCTGTCATCGTGAACGTCCTGACCAGTAATACATATCGTGAGTTATTGTGCGTGGCCGTCGGTATAACTCGCAATAATATGGGATCCGGTCATTATCGCCGCGTAGCTCGCACTTGACATAGCGTTCGCAGCGTACGCAATAGGTCATATATCGATAACGAGACGGTGACGCGCTAAGTAGCTAACCGGCGTGTATAGCGAAAGTAATGGCTGCTAAACGATAACATTTAAGCCGCGCCAGCGCGAATTTACTTGTTTAGACTTTTGTCAACTAGACAAGGAGGTGAATATCCATGGTAAGAAGTTGGGAGGATCTTGAAAAGGTAAAGGCTAGCGTTGGTCGATCGGGTTGGGTAGGAGGCGTTTGTTGGTTTTTCGGTTTCGTATTCGCTGTGCTGGGAGTCATCGGTGATGCCGCGAACGTCAAACTCGGCTTAACGCCATGTTCTTGGTTTCTGCTCGCAATCGTAGTTTCCGTACTTAGCGTATCTGTATACATCGGCTGGGCGGCGGCTTGGTATTTGAGGTCGTCCACATAGCTAAAAGTGAAAATCTTGAGGCAATGCTCGCAGTAATAAGGCAGCTTATCTTGGTTGTCGCGTAGCTTGCAGCCGTTATAATTCTCACATCTACGGCAGTCCATCATTAACGAGTAGGTTAACGCGCCCCTATTACATTCGTTTCCTAAGTCCGGATAAAGTAATAGCAGGCGCTTGTATAATCTTGGGCGCTCAATCACCAAAGAACATAATAAACACGTAATACGACGATGAGAATGAGGACGCCAATGAAAAGCAAATAAAATGTATATTTGAGCGGATCCTGTTTCATCATCCATATTGGATTCATATTCCCCCCACTTAACGGAAATTGGACAGATAGACAAATAAGTAGCCTAAATGAGTTATTTTTTTCACCCTAACCTTTATTACGCGGGTGTAGATAGTAGTACTTTTAACAGGCACAGCGACATAAGTGCTGTGTCACCATTATACAAACGACAAACGGAGGTGGAAAAGTGAAAAAGGCAATCGCCGTGCTAGCATTGTTTGTTGTGCTCTCACTGTTTGCTGCGACGAACGTAATAGCACAGTGCTCTGCGTCAACGACAACGGCACCTGCGTGCACGACTAGCGCGCAGTGTACGAGCTGCACCACTGCAGCCTGCTGCGTTTATACGTGTACAACCGCATGTTCCACTCCTGCCTGTTGCCCCGTAGTAAAGAGTGCGGCAACGGCATGCTGTGTCGTCACAAAGTGCTGTGAACCCGTTTTGTATAAACCGGTACATAAGTTCGAACCTTACAAAATGCCTCAGCTCGGCTAATATGTCTAAAGGTTCTATTAGGTACAGATAGACCCATAGTGAGCATTTAAATCCTTGAGCATAGGCTTTGGCACTCTATTTGACGATTTGACGGTATGTACGGTATTTTTTCCACATTAGAGGATTTTAGGTATTTACTTTTTTGATTCTTTTTTTACCCCCCCTTTTCCTAGCCTTTGAAAATTACTACAGCACTTTACTCAGTTAAACACGTAGCTTGCAGCCGTTATATCTCACGCATCTACGGCAATCCATCATTATGCAAGTAGTTAGTTAGCCCCCTTCATTCATTATCCATGTCCCAGGAAACTAATGATAGCCAGAATTGCTAATGCTGAGGTAACGCTACAAAATAAGGTATGTTTACGTTTGTACGTGAGCGCAAGACGCCAAATAACTATTACACTAAGCCTTGTTACTTCAGGTCGTGAACGGAGCCCTATAAGTGCTTGAAATCAAAAAAGAAATAAAAAGAGCGGATATGAAGGGAGATTAAACGGAACACGGTTGGGCATATACCGTTTCATCATCCTAATTATTTGATTCATCTCTCAACCTCACTTCGTCCAATCACCAAAGAACAAAATACACACGTAAAAAGACGATGAGAACGAGTAAGCCGATAAAAAGCAATGGTAACGCGTATTTCGATGGTGTTTTGATGTAACGCTTCACCATCCTAATTATTGAATTCATAATCGCTTACTACGTAGCAAAACAGAGCTTAAACGTAGTGTTTTGAGTCATTTTTCACTGGCCAGCTGAATTACTAGGGCCTAAAGCTCAGGAAAAGATGTCCGTTTCTTCTACGTTTATTATCCTATTTTTCAACCTCTTCGGGCCGCCTTCGCGTGAGCGATTCATACAAATTATCGAGGTATGCCTTTCGTTCTTTGATCGTCGGCTGTAGTTGTTCAATAAACGCAATCCCACCCAGGCGGGTTATTTCGCGCTCCACTTCCATAGCGTCCTTATCGAGTTGCGCGAGTAAGTTAACGGCGTTATCCCTCAGAGCGACCGCGTCGTTAAACATCGTTGCCGCGTTTCGTACGACGTCTTCCGCCTCGGTCATAATTAGCGTTTCATAACGGTGCATCCACCAGGCGATATTGTCCTTATACCTGGCCTTATCGCTGGCCTCATCCTGGTGTTTAAACACATTCATAATCTTCGCTCCGGCTTTATCCAGATTAATAGCCATTTTTAGGCCTTCGGTTTTTCATATAGTCAAAACGGCACGTTTGCATACACGTCGCCTTCTTGACGGAAAAATTAATCAAGAAGGTAAAACGGCGGTGTGATAGCTTAAGTGTTACCTATTAGCCGGCAACTCTCAATAACGTGTGAGTTTTAGCTCGCTTCTCGAAAACGCCAGTTTAAGCTTATCTAGTCGGTCTACTGTGTTATCTGGTACTGGAGGTAGTTCGCTCGCGCTCGCGCTAGAATTAGATTGCTTTATGGAATTGAAAAAAAAGAGTCGCTTATCGCCGCTGAATCGCCTAAATAAGCCCTGTCGAGGCTCCGACTCGGGTTCAAATCTCGACTCGGGCGCTCCTTTATTTGATAAGCGGAGGCTATAATGGGGTTGCTTTATGTAGCTCGTATTCGGATACAGGGTGCTTAGACAAGGACTGAAAGGCCACAGACTGCAGAGCTAAGCCGGTTGCTTATCGTTACGAGGTTGTTCGTGGCGTTACCGAAAAGGTTTGGGAGCACCGGTAAGCGGATATTGACGTGTGACGCATTTTGGGTCGCGTTTTGCGTCCCATTTTGCCCCCCCCCGCCTGATACGTGCAGCCGGAAGCAGCGACAACGAGAGCGGCTATCACGCCAATGAGAATGACTAGCATTATACGTTTCATGTTCTGTTGTGCTCCTCCTACGTTTTTCAATTTTACCACACTTTCACTCTACTTTTAGCTAACAATTACCCAGGTAGACCTACCATTTTGCCCCGTGAACAACGATTGCGTAGAGGTCGATGAACTCATCTTTGAAATCGCAGACTACAAAAACGACTATGCCGATATGGCTGCCGAAAAATTTTTAGGAAGTACTCGACCAGTTGGGAAAGTTATCAATACCTGCGAGACCCTGTGGACGATAGCTGGCTACTTAACAGTGCACGTCAGCAGTTGCGACGAATTATCAAAAGGATATAGGCGCACACGCATCAGTGTCGAGAATATGGCTATTCGTATTTTCCTGTGTCTTTTTACCGCAGCCTGACATTCAGTCATTTTTTACCTCAACTTTGAGCGTAACAAGCTTTTCATACTTCTGCTTATAAGCGAGGTATGGTAGAATATGCGATAGTACTTGCTCTGCGGTGCACGTGCGCTCAATGCCTTTCGAGCTTGTCTGAACCCACCCGCTTTTCTCTTTTCTAAAGCTCTGCACACTGCCATTCTTCGTTGTAAAATAAATTACGCACTCGCTGTTCTTCATTTGCTAATCCTCGGCCCCAAACAGCTTATTTACCTTTTCGCATCCATCATTGTTAGGAGGGTTATAGAAACACAGCTTTTCTGGGACTCCTTTAGAGTAATTCACGCATCCCCAGCATTGACTAAACAGCCGCGCACCATGTTTATCTCTATGGGCTTGCATAACTCAGTTGCTCTTTCCAAAGGGATTGAAATTTCTGATGGCATAATCCATAACTATTCTTGTTTTGTCAATTTAGTTTTTTTCTACTATGACGCCTATATGGAACATTGGAAAGACATAGAATGCGTGGTTCTCAAGAAATATGAGGGGAGGTAACAAAGCTTGATAACCAAAAGAGACGATAGGCGATACAGATTTGCCCTTGTCATGGACTCGCATAGGACTCTGTGGGCTCGGAAAGCGTTTAAGCAAGTGGCGAAAGCGCATACATTCGATCGTAAGCATGTGACTCAAATCATGCGGGCAACCGGCTCTCCCGAAACGGCATTAGAACACATCAAAACATACTTTGATGGCCAATCTCGCATCTATTTGACAAACGCACTCAGAATCGTATGGAAAGAGACGGGAAAAGCGGCTATCGAGGTCACGCACGACGTCCTCACCGGGGGGGATTTTCTAAGGGATTATTCCGCGATCACAAAACAAGATCCGGCTGTCGAGAGAGTTCAAGCGGCATGGGACCTATTCGTCGAGAACAAGATCACGTCGAGGGCGAACAAGGTCGTCGGGGTAACCGATACGGCTTATGCACAAATCCAAGATGTCATGGCCCAAGGCGTCAAGGATGGATCGACTCACTACGAGATCGGACTGCAAATTGAGTCTATTATGGGTGAGACGTGGAAGGCCCGAGGGGAGACAATCTCACACACAGAGGTCAACTCTGCAATGAACGCGGCTATGCTGGAGGATGCGAGAGCAATGGCTTCAGATCTAAATAAGGTTTGGGCGTGTACGTTCTTGAACAGCCGTCAAGATCACATAGACGCCGACGGTCAGTCAGTCCCTCAGTCAGAGCCGTTTATGGTCGGCGGGGAGGAAATGATGGAACCCGGAGACGATTCAGCAAGCGCCGATCAAATAATCAACTGCGCTTGCACGATGTTCTTTGAGCGTCCAGAGGAAGCCTCCGACTAAGGAGCAAAACCGAGTCGCTCACCTACCGCCTGCGATTTTGTATTTTTTAGTTCCTATTAGCATCAACAAGTCGGAGCCTGTATTAGGCTCCGGTTGTTGTGTCGAATTCGTCCGTCAAAGCGTTCAGATGTTACCTAGTTGGTCGTCGCCTCTTTAGGGCTCCGTACGCGGGCGGTTCCCTTAGTGGAAACAATAATCCCATAAATCCGCCGGGCGGAACCGCCGCCGCTAAGTTGCTTGCAACAGCCGTATGCAATGCTGTCCCCTTCTTCTTCTAAAACTGACTGGTGGAAAAAGTATATAAAGCCGCTTCTGAGAAATAGGCCGTTCTAGCAGCATTTTAAGGCCACTGAATCAACAAAAGAGACGTATAAACTGATCCGTTTAAGCCTATTATCTACAAGTTAACGTGCGGGGGTAAAAAACAGCTAAAAAGGTCGGGGTAATTGGCCCCAGAGTACGTAGAGAATACTACTTTTTCCAGAAACGCCACTTTTGGACTGCGCGTTGCATACGCTGTAACGCCTGTCGCCGTAAAGTGCAAATCAATTTGGAGCCACCTCAGTAGAAGTAATTGAGTCTAAAGTCCTTTCCGCAGGATCAAAGTTGAGCAACTGCACAAGTACCTCTCACTCTGACCGCCTGCATCCTCAAAAGTTGTTGCGCTTAAAGTGTGGTGTCTTCCCAGTATCTCATATAGACATCATACACGTGCTCAGGCAGCGGATGTCGATAGTAAGTCCGTTCAACGCCTGCACGCTGTGAGTAAGGACGTAGGCGCGATTCGACTCATTCTATTCGATCACGTCACCCCACAGTTCGGCGTCTGTAGATTGGACGGGACAAAATTAGTCTTGCACAGCGCTAACGGAATAGTCAGCTTCTGCGACCATTTGCGAATGGTTTCTAAAAAAAGACAAAGTTCTTTGTACTCTCTGCTGTCACAAATAGTTTCCACGACCCCCGGCGAACCCCGTCTAGAATCACCCTATTTGCTGTGGGCTTGAGCACATTTCGTCCTGTGATTCTATGAAACTCTCTTCTTCTCCTGCATTCCGGCTTACTCTGAAAAGCTCGTCCGTTGATCGCACCGAAACCGACAACGTCGAAACAGTTCATGGAAACAGCTCACGCAGATTAATTTTGAATTCGCCCAGTTTTCCGCCGTAGTTACCCGCAGAAATCCTGACAACACCGTCGATGTCCAAGGTGGCTTCAATTCCTTTTTTCATCGCTTCTCTCACTGTGTCAAGCGAGGTTCCGTTAATGACTATTTCGGGGATATATCGAACGCCCTCTGGAACCTTGTGGACATCTTTCAATCTGTGCTTAAGAGAAGGACAGAAGGGATCGTTTGTGGTTGGACCTATCAGCGGAAAATGGGTTTCTAGCTTTGAGCCTGCGGAACACACATCGAAAGGGGTCACCACACCATTTATGCGGTCGATAGCACGTAGGGCCTTCTCTCCGGCTTTTCGTAGAGCTTCTTTTGAGTTACACATGACCCAGAAATTCGCGCCCATCACGCCGTGAGCGTACCCCAAACATCTTTCAATGATAAAATCTGGGACCATAAGTGGAACAACAACAATGTTTCTGCCAAAGCGTTTTTCCACCCATTCATATCCGTCCCCGCAATGCCCAACTCGCTCCATCATGTCCATGTGACCTTCTGCGTCCGGCAACGCGTCGAAGACCGCAGTGAAGGGTTTAACAAGTATGTCTTGGCGAATCCTATAAGAGAGTTCAGCCTCAAAATCTTTTAAAGAAACAGTTAAGGCTTTCTTCTTGTCCAAACCCCCCCAGAACTGTAGGACAGCGCCCTCGCGCTTATCTGGTGTCTTGTTTTCGTCAAGCCACTTCTCTACGCCGCCTTCCACTCTGCCAATCACAACTGAAGGTGTTGCCGTAGAATCTTCGGCTGCACTGCGCAGAGTTGCTTTGTCGTCAGCCGTGATCATCACTCGGCAAAAAATACCGGCAAATGCCTCGGCATAAGTGTCTTCAATCTCAACTTCGAACGCCATTTCTTATCCGAGCCTCCCGATATATTCTCTTTTGACCTTTTTCTGACTTTGCTGATTTCTTTAACTAGAGATCCTTATTATCAGCAGTTACTATTTGAACCTAGGGTAACCTGTAACGGCAATTAAAAGAGTCGAGAAAGCAGAACGTGACTGATTGCGCTGCGCCCAAGAGAGACCCGACCCTAGTGGAACGCTAACTGCGAGGCCTGTCAATTTCCACGAGTGCAAAAAACTGCAGCGATTATTGCTGTAACCAAGCCGGTTTCTAGCCTTCTCGTCCCCTTGTTCTACTTCAGGGTTTTTCTTGGGGACGAATCGAATACTCGAATTAGTTTGCCCTATACCAAAGACCTTCCAAGCTGTTTGAAACGCCGATCGATGAGGGCACAAGCTGCTGAATGTGCTGTTACAAGTCGCTAGCTTTCGACAGCTACATATTTACGTGGCACATCCCGCAGGTTGAAGGATCGTTGAGCCTATGGTAATAGGTATAGTCGTGTCCATTTATGCTAGTCGGTACGGAAGACATCGTGCTGGCATTCGTGGCAACCCCCGCACTTGGGCTCGCGGACCCTGCCGGACTCGCAGCCGGTGTGTTTGAGGCGCAACCAGCAACGCCGATTGCCAGTGACACAATGGCGACTGACAGAACAAGAAAAACTAGCTTATTCATCACTGTCTGCATTCTGCTTGTGTCTTAAATCTTTTTGCTGCACTCGGTGGAGCGAACCTGTTCACTCTTTGTGCGGCTTGCCTTCTTCGACTCGTCTCTTAGCCTGCCGCTGCGAACGAGGAGACCGCCAAAAAAGCACTTTTCTCTAAACACTCTCATTTATCTGTAAAAATCCCGGCCACGTGACAACAAGCAGTCCTTAAGTCTACAGTGCGCCTGAAATCAAAAGGCCCCCGTAAGACGATTTCAAAGTGCCCTGAAGCTTCAACTAAGGGTGTTTGCTCATAATCTCAAAAGGCCTTGCACTTCTCGACGCTTCTTACAGCTCTTTTTAGACGGAACGCTCGCCTTACGATGTGTGTATTTTTTTTGGTGATCGCATGATAGACGGCGCCATAGCGTACAGGGCCTTGATTATCCGTTGCACGAACGTAAGAAACACTTTCAGAACGCACGGCAGATCCTTAAATATGATCTTTGCGCCGTTACGTGTGTCGATGCTGAAGAGCAAGGGTCCGCCCAATGGGCTACCTCGAATTATCCTTGTTGTGGCGGGCTCGCGCTCTGGGTTGACCGTCTAAATCCCGTTAAGGCTTTTCGACTAGTGCGCCGTCTTTGCTGATTGTTTCAGGGATGGAGTGGTTTTTGCCGCGCGGCAGTGGCTACGAAAAAGCCTCCCTTTTACGCTATATCGTCGTCTACATAGCATTTGAGGGGCGCTCCTTGTCCGGTTGCGAGAGCGCACTTGTTAATAGAAATGCAAGTCGCTTTTCTTCGGTCGCCGCTTTGCCATCTCAGAACGAGCCCAGGCTCTCGGATCAACGGACGACAGAGACCGACGTAATCGGTCTCCCCGTTTGCGACGACTTGCTCGACAAGTTCCAGTGAGCGTAGGCCACCCGTCATAATGGTTGGTATCCCGGTTGCTTGCTTGACCTCGCTGCACCACGCTCGCGTAAACCGTTCTTCGTCAATGCGAGAAATGGGGCTGCGAAGCGCCGTCTCGTTCCACGCCGCTCCTTGCAACCCTTAGCTAATCTCGAGCACATCGCACCCTGCCATTATAAGCGACTAGGCTGCCGCTAGTCCTTCGTCAAAGGTGAGCCCATCTACAACGCCGCCTTGCACTCCGAGCTTCACGATGACGAGATATTCCGGTCCGCCGCAGTCACGGATCGCACGTAGCACCTCACAGTGGAGCCGAATTCGATTCTTTAGAGTTCCTCCGTAATAGTCTGTGCGCAGGTTAGTGAGCGGTGAGAGGAACTGGAAGAGCACGCTGTCGTGGGCTGCATGAACCTCGACGGCGTCAAAGCCGGCTCGTGTAGCTCGCTCTGCTGCTTCGCCAAAGCTATCAACGAGCACGGCGAGGTCTGCAGCTATCGCAGCGTGATAGTTGTCAGAATAGAACGGTTTTTCGGTGTACGGGCATACTGGCACGATTGATGGCCCGCCCGCATCATTGCCGAGCGTCTTTGATACGCCGCTGACCAGAATCCTGAGTGGCTCAGCTGTGCGGCAATGGATCCTCCGGCATCGCTCACCGCGGCGTCAAGCGCGAAAAGCGTCCAATGCTATCGTCGTTATATAGCTGAAATGAGGCGGGCTTGAATTGACCGCACGGATGAACGCTGATTGCACCGGCGATAATTAACTCGACCCCGTTTTCAGCGAAGTGAACAAGCCTTCTGCATTCTGCTTCCGTGATAACGCCGTGCTCATCAGCCGCCCTACCGCTCGTGGCAGCCGCAAGGACGAAACGGTTGCGAATGCTTTGTGTTCTAATTTGCAGCGGGGCGAACAGGCTTGCGTTTTCCCCCTCCTATGTATGCTCAATTGGCACTGATTTCACTCCTGTCACAGCATACCTCTATAGCGGCTAACGAAGTTGGGTGTTATATTGCGTCGCTATTTGGGCCGGTAAGGAAAGAGTTTTCTTTTTGTAGCGACTTGCATGAGGTTGCCTGTTGAGGTGCTTTTGGCGTCAAAAAAAAGACTGGGTGAAAAGGCTTCAGACTTATGCTTTAGCACCTTTGTTCGCGCGATGTACGATTACTTCAATCCGCTGTTGCAAGCGATCGAAGAACTTCAGCGCGATGCCAAAAAGAATCACAAGAAGTGATAACTGATCAAGCAGGATCTGACAAACGCCGATCGTCTTCTTCGACTCGATCAAGCCACTCATCGACTAAACAATTAAACACGTTCTCCTGTTCAACTTCGAGCCCGTGGCCAGCTTTGTCCAATATAACGAAAGTCCCGCGGGAAAAATTTTCGATAAGCTTTAGGGAGTCACGATATCCGACCGAGGCATCTTGGCGCCCAGAGAGGATAAGCGACGGTCGGTCGAATGCGTGTTCGAGCTGGTCTACATCAAAGGAAAGACCATACCCGCGCTTTTCAAACCGCTTAAGAAATGCCCGATCTTTTGCGCTCACACCGGGAATGATATCCTGCACGAACCGATTCCATCGCTTCTGATCTTGCATTACGAGCACGCGCTCAAACAAGTGCTTGAACTCAGTCTCTTCGAGGCTTGCTAAGAACGATGAATCATTCACAAATACCTGCTTCGATGGAAGGTCGCGCCGCTTTCGATCAGGAATGATAACGGGACAGATGAGAAGGGCTCCTTTGAGACGTTCGGGCATCAAATTGATGATTCCGCGGGCGAGGTAAGCCCCATAGGATTCGCCAGCCACTAGGAACGAGGCGTCAGGGACGACCTTGTTGACAAAAGCTATGATCGCGTCTAGCATCTGATCGGCATTGTTCAGCCAGGGGGGTGCCGGCGTACCGCCCATACCCGGCAAATCGAAGTAAATGCGTTTCCATCCAGCGCGTTTTTCAAAGATCGGCTCCATGCAGCCAGTCATGACATGACGGTCAATGCCGAACCCGTGAATCATTAATACGGGCACTCCCTCGCCAAGTGTTTTGTAATAGAAGTGCAGATCACCGATGTCGCACAGCATTGGTAGTGAAGTGAGAGGCGGAAGTTAAAAGCGTAGCGTTTTTGCTGACAACGTTTGGTGAGCTTCTTGCAAAATTCACGGTGACCCCTCACACGCCCCTCGCACGACTACTTTAACGCTATCTCGAGCAGGTGTTTCTTGCGTGCGTTTCCGTTTGAACTCTCTTCGACCTAGGGCACAGGGCCTGACCACGAACAAACCGGAGTAAGAAATACCAACGGGTCTTTCTAAATAGGATGAGCAACATATCGCTTAATAGCACCCTCGCGTTGACTTGCGGTAGTTCACGCTTTTTTATCGGTTATTGTTGGGCGGCGGCGCCGCGTGTCTCTAAAATGAGGTAGTCACGCTCTGTGCAGACACACGGCTTTAATGCCTTTTCCCAACTGCTTGTCCCAAGAACGAGGTACTATTTTAACTTGTTGGATTAAGGGTTAGAGTTCTACTGCAACTTGCGCCGGCGCCGTTTCACGATTTGCGAGCAGAATAAGCGTCTATTTATCCCAAGACCATTTGATCCAGCCGTCTTTGAGATCCGGCAAAGATCTTCAGCGATACTCGACTTGATACAACGAGTAGAGTTTTGTTGGGTTGACCCGTTAGTTCGAACGTAACCGTCGAATAATGCCCCTCAGGCCAATCGGCGCCTAGCCACTTTGGCACGTTCCTTTTGTCTGGAACCATTTCAATAGTCGCGCCAGAGGCCCAGCCGTTGAAGGTGCTGAACTCGCCCCCAACTTGTCTGCTTATTGCCGTTGGCGACTGGGTAAATTCTGTATGCTTTTTCGAATCCATAGGGCTTTATAGACATCGTGAGGTGTAGCTTCAAGCGAAATAGATTAGTGATTGTTTTTAGTCTTCATCGGAGCGCCAGACCCCTGCCACGTGCTACCGGTTGTTTGTGTGCTCGATAAAGCTGTTCTGAAGGTGGCATTACATTCTCCTGACTTATCATGTAAGTGATGAAAACCTTGCGCTCGAACAAGCCGCAAGTCTCTGCTATCGCGCGGAGAGCACCCCGTTTGTTCGAAATTAGCCCCCCCTGTCTCGGAAGCGTGAAGCTATATAGGATACCCGCACACGGGTACGTGTTTAAGCATAAACAGGAGGTGACGGCGTGTATCGAGCAAATACAAGAAACAATTTCGGCGGCGGCTACAAGAGCTATGATAGCAAGCCAAAGAGTGCCCCTGTAGATGTCGGAAAGCAATACGACGTGAAAATCGAAGATATTGCAAAACAAGGCGATGGCATAGCTCGCATTAGTGGTTTCGTGATTTTCGTTCCACACACTAAGATCGGTGACGAAGTTAAGATAGAAATCAAGGCTGTGAAGCGCAACTTCGCTTTTGCTGAAGTAGTCGAAGAGTAACCTGGCTTGTTGAATTGCGGATTGAACTGAATTGATGGATTAACTACATTATTGTTGGAAGTTTGCGCTGCGCGCCTTGACTAATATGTTGTTCTTCCATCTACCTTTTTGATTGGCTCCTTACTCGGCGCGTGGTGGCGCCCGTTTTTTTGAGATTTTTGCTGTTCTTCGGGACGTCTATTTTGCATCGCGTTTAGAGGACTAGGTGAGCGCCCCGATTGCATATCGTTGTTTTTTGGACGGTTCCAAACTCGCTAAGCGCGTTGGCAGGATCTATAGCGTAGACGGCATCTCCGAGCATTGCCATCGAGGCGAGCCCCTCGCTGGCTTCCACTGCCTCGACCGCGTCTCGCGCTTTCTGACTTATAAGCTCACTGTCGCAGGCAAATTGCCACGACAGACGCATGAATTCGTCAAGAGTTGGCCTCTCCATTAGCTTTCGTAACGCGGCTGATCCTAACTTGTTTGTGACGGTGATCATACCTCGATCTGCCAAGATTTCGGGCGTCGGTAGGGGTCCAAAGACAACATAAGAAATTTCAAGCGGGGGGGTGGGAATTCGATCAACGGCG
>Ga0208456_1000785_pt1 | contig 16277 bp, 12 predicted proteins | sample June2015DPH_4_10_2_FD_184691 | JGI IMG/M metagenome (GOLD analysis project Ga0208456, IMG submission 184691) | Peatland microbial communities from SPRUCE experiment site at the Marcell Experimental Forest, Minnesota, USA - June2015DPH_4_100... | ecosystem: Environmental > Terrestrial > Soil >... | reverse complement strand
GCGGTGCTCTCCGACGTGGTTGAAATCGCCCGCGCCATGGCGACGGGCGGAGGTGGCTCGACTCCCCTGGGGTACGAGACCTGGCATCCGTCCAGAATCGCTCCGGCTTCGGAAAACATCATATCCGCTTACCTTCGCCTCGTGGTCCGCGACCGCCCCGGAATCCTGGCGCGCGTCTGCGCCCTGCTGGCCCGCCACCGCATCAACATCGATTCGGTGCTCCAGGAACCCGCCCTGCCCAAAAACCATCTCCCCTTTGTTATGACCCTCGAACCCAGGCGCGAGAAGCACGTGGCGCAGGCCGTCGCCGAAATCGCGCGCCTCCCCTTCATGGCCCGCCCACCGCTCATGCTGCCGTTCGCCGAATTGCCGTAAGGGCAGTGACGAGTGACGAGTGACAAGTGACGAGCAAGAACAACAGGAGTCAGAAGTCAGGAGTCAGAAGAAGACGTTTCAGGTGTCGGGTGCCAGGTGACAGGGGCTCGTCAGAACTACAGGTTTCAGGTGTCGGCTGCCAGGTGCCGGGTGACAGGGGCTAGGCGCTGGGTGCTGGGGAAAGTGGGTTGCCCGCCTCCACCAACGATTCCCCTCTTTCTCGCCCCGTGCCTACTGCTTACTGCCTACTGCTTACTGCCTACTGCCTTCTTGCCTGGTGAGCCGGCTGGGACTCGAACCCAGAACCCCTGCCTTAAAAGGGCAGTGCTCCACCGTTGAGCTACCGGCCCACGTTGCTTGCTCGCAAGGTTTGTCGTTCCGCAATCCTGCCGCTGACGGCCAAGATGCTGCGCCCCTCGTCATTCAGAACGGGAAGACACCGAAGGGTGTGGCCTTGCGCTGCATCTCCTAACAACTTACACCAGTGGGACCGCGCCCGTAAATACCAATCCGCAGCAGGATCTCTTAACCCCGGATGCCTGCGGGTCTCACTTCGGGTTGAGATATTGCCGCTTGTGCGCTACTCTGTTTGGCTGCCTGGTTGCCGCCGAGAAGAGCGGGAGCCTGTTGTGAATATCCGACAATTCATCTGGACCCTATTTGATTTGAGAGGAGAAGAATCATGGCGAAGGTTAAACATCTAAAGGTGAACGAACCGACCCAGCGCTTGCGCGGCACCCTGCCGAAGATCGGAATCCGGCCGGCCATCGATGGGCGGCGCAAGGGCGTCCGGGAATCGCTGGAGAACCAGACCATGGAAATGGCGAAGTCCGCCGCCAAGTTTTTTGAGAAGCATCTGCGGCACCCCAACGGACTCCCTGTGGAATGTGTGATCTCTGACACCTGCATCGGGGGTGTGGCGGAGGCAGCGGAGGCTGCGGATAAGTTTGCGCGCCAGGGTGTGGGACTTTCTCTTACCGTTTCGCCCTGTTGGTGCTACGGTTCGGAGACCATGGATATGGATCCCCTGACGCCCAAAGCGGTCTGGGGTTTCAACGGTACCGAGCGGCCCGGCGCGGTCTACCTGGCAGCAGTATTGGCGGGGCACAATCAGAAAGGACTGCCCGCATTCGGCATTTATGGAAAGGACGTGCAGGACGCAGGTGATAAGAGCATCCCGAGGGATGTCCAGGAAAAGCTCCTGCGCTTCGCCAAAGCCGGGCTGGCAGCGGCGGAAATGAAAGGCAAGTCCTATCTTTCACTCGGCTCCGTTTCCATGGGCATTGCGGGTTCTACGGTTGACCCGGCTTTCTTCCAGAACTATCTGGGAATGCGCAATGAGTATGTGGATATGTCGGAATTCGTCCGGCGGATCGACGAAAAAATCTATGACCAGGAAGAGTACAAACGCGCCTATGAATGGGTCAAGGCGAACTGCCCCGAAGGAAAGGATCATAACGTTCCGGAAATGCCGCGGGCCAAGAAGGACGCCGACTGGCACACAGTCGTGAAGATGACCCTGATCGCACGCGACCTGATGGTGGGGAATGGCAGGCTGGCGGAGATAGGATTTGGCGAAGAGGCTCTTGGACATAACGCAATTCTGGCCGGGTTCCAGGGTCAGCGGCATTGGACTGACCACTTCCCCAACGGGGACTTCATGGAGGCAATCCTCAATTCCTCCTTCGATTGGAACGGCATCCGGGAGGCTTTTGTCTTCGCCACCGAGAACGATGCGCTCAACGGCGCCACCATGCTGTTCGGACATTTGCTGACCGACACGGCACAGATCTTCGCTGACGTGCGGACCTACTGGAGTCCGGAGGCAGTCAAACGCGTCACCGGAAAGAGTCTGACCGGAAAGGCCAGCGGAGGCATCATCCACCTGATCAACTCCGGCGCGGCCACCCTCGATGCCACCGGTGAACAGATGAAGGATGGCGAGAGGGTCCTGAAGCCGTACTGGGAGATCACTGCGGAGGAAGTCGGGCGATGCTTGGACGCCACACAATGGAGCCCGGCGATTGTCGAGTACTTCCGCGGCGGCGGGTTCTCTTCCACGTTTGCGACCAAGGGCGAATTGCCGGTGACCATGGCGCGCCTCAACTTGGTGCAGGGTCTGGGACCCGTGCTCCAGATCGCCGAGGGCTACACGGTGGAGTTGCCTAAGGAGGCGCACGACATCCTTGACCTGAGAACCAATGCCACTTGGCCCACCACTTGGTTTGCTCCTACGCTCACGGGTGAAGGTCCCTTCCACGATGTCTATTCTGTGATGAACAACTGGGGCGCTAACCACGGCGCCATCAGCTATGGCCACATCGGCGACCTGCTGATCTCCCTGGCTTCGATCCTGCGCATCCCTGTCTGCATGCACAACGTACCGGCGGAGCGGGTCTTCCGCCCCAGCGCCTGGACGGCCTTCGGCGCTCAGGACCCGCAGGGAGCGGATTATCGCGCCTGCGCCACCTTTGGTCCCGTGTACGGCAAGAAGTAACGCCGAGCAAGTAGGGGCGGTTCGCGAACCGCCCTTGCTTCGCTCACGCGATTAACTTCTCCAGGTATTGTTTTTCCTTCCGAATGTCGTCGATTTGCCGGGGACCGGAAATCTCCCTTTCAATAGTAAGAGGTCCGTCGTAACCGAGCTCCTTCAGGCGTGGAATAAGCATGGGGAAATTCGCCTTCCCTTGGCCGATGGGGACTTCTTCGCCCAAATCTTTCGGGTCAGTGGGAAAGAGCCCGTCCTTGGCGTGGATGCCGCGCACGAGCTTGCCGATCACGTCCAGCGCATCGAGCGGGTTCCCTTTGCCGTAAAGGATCAGGTTGGCGGTGTCCAGGTTGACGAACTGGTTGTCGAGTCCCACGTCGGTGATGGCCCTGAGCAAGGTTATGGGGGTTTCCTGCCCCGTCTCATACAGCATCATCTGGCCGTTGGCCTTGAGATAGGTTGCAACTTCGCGAAGGGCCGGCAGTAAGTCCTTGTAGACAGGGTCGTTGGGATTCTCGGGAATGAATCCAAAGTGCGTGTGAAGGGCGGGAATCTCCAGCTTCTTGGCGAAATCGGAAGCTTGCTTGAAGTGGGCGATTCGCTGCGAGCGGTATTGCCGGGGCACCAAACCAATCGTCAGCGGGCCCTGGTAGAAGTCATACATTTGGGGTCCTGGGCCACTGGTATTAAGGGCTGTGACCTCGAGATTGAACTTCCGCACCGCCTCCCGGATGCCCTCCAGCATTGCGTCGGAGAGATCCTCCGTCGAAACCTGGCAGGTTGGGATTCCAAGGTCATGTACTTTCTGCAACGCCTTATCGGGGTCTTTTCCCATACCTATGATCAAGCCCAGGCGCATGCCTTTTTGGGCGGGGGCAGCGGGAAGTCCGTGCATCAGCCCAACGGTCCCCGCAGCGGCGGAAACTTTCAGGAAATCGCGTCGGTCGAGTGTTTGCATTGATGGTTACCTCGTGAAATAGGATTCAGGACTCAGGATTCAGGAGTCAGGATTCAGTTGAAGAGCCGGGCCCCGTCGGCTGGGGGCTTTTGCATTTCAGATTTTGGGTTGTTCCGATCAACCACATGCCTTCTGGCGCTTGTCTTCTGAATCCTGAATCCTGACTCCTGAATCCTGTCTTGTTGACAACTTCTGAGCCTAGAGCATAGTATCCAATTTTGGGCAGAATTGCTCGGGATTAGCAATGAATTCCGGTGAGTGAGCCGACATGAGACAAGCATACCTGGATTGCTTTTCTGGCATTAGTGGGGACATGTTTGTCGGTGCATTGCTGGACCTGGGCTTGCCGCTGGACCGGTTGCTTGCCGAACTGAAAAAGATTCCACTGGGCTCTTACGAACTCAAGCGCACGCGCGCGGTGCGGGGGCATGTGGTGGGAACCCGGATCGAGATCCGCATCCCGGCGAAGCAGCCCAGCCGCAAGCTTGGGGGCATCGCGGAACTGATTGTGCATAGCGCACTGTCGGCAAGCGTCAAACAACGCGTCCTGGAGGTATTTAACCGCTTGGCGGAGGCGGAAGGAAAGCTGCACAACCTGCCACCCGCAGAAGTGCACTTCCACGAGATTGGCGCGATGGATTCGATTCTCGACATCGTGGGAACCTGTGTCGGACTCGAGCTCCTCGATATTTCTGCGCTCACCTGTTCGCCGGTGAATGTGGGCAGCGGAAGCGTGCGGGCGGCGCACGGTTCGCTGCCGGTTCCGGCTCCCGCCGCGCTCGAACTACTGAAGGATGTCCCCATCTTTTCTTCGGGTGTCGAGGGAGAGCTGGTGACTCCAACCGGGGCGGCGCTCATCACCACGCTGGCCGCGAGCTTTGGACCCATCCCAGCAATGAAAGTGGAGCGCATTGGATACGGCGCTGGAGCAAGGGAAATTCCGGGGCAGCCGAATTTGGCGCGCTTGCTGGTGGGGCAGAGCACTGAGCCTGTGACGGCTCAGCCCGGCGCCCCCGGCGATGAAGTGGTTTCCGTGATTGAGGCCAATGTGGACGACATGAACCCGCAGCTTTACGGCTTTTTCGTTGACCAGGCTCTGGCCGCAGGCGCGCTGGACGTGACCTGCACTCCCATCCAGATGAAGAAGAACCGCCCCGGAATCCTGGTGAGTGTGCTTTGCACTCCCGAGACCAGCGAGGCGCTGGCCCAACTGCTCTTTGAACAGACCACCACCATCGGCCTGCGCATCTATGAGGCGCGGCGCAAGGTTCTGGAACGCGAACTCCTCAGCGTGGAGACGCCTTACGGTACGGTCAAGGTCAAGGTGGCCAGGCGCGACGGGAAAGTGCTGAATGTTGCGCCCGAATATGAAGATTGCCAGCGTTTGGCGACGGCGAAGGGCGTTCCACTCAAGCAGGTGATCATTGCGGCGCAAGCAGCCTACCTGGTGACCTAGGTTTCAGGTGCCGGGTGTCAGGGGCCAGGGGAAAAGCCAAGTGTTTAAATGCCAAGCCGCGATGTCATTCCGAGCGGAGCGAGGAATCTCGCCCTGGTTTGTAGAGGACGATTTCGGAGCGAGATTCCTCGCTCCGCTCGGAATGACACACAGGCTTTGGAGGATGGGAAGCCCTGACCCCTGACACCTTGCACCGGATTTTGGCCCTGACACCTGACACTTGATATGCCGACATTCTATCTTACGACTCCGATTTATTACCCCAACGCCCGGCCCCACGTCGGCTCGGCGTACACCACGATTGTTTGTGACGTGCTGGCACGCTACAAGCGTATGTGCGGTTACGACGTGGCTTTTCTTACGGGCACGGACGAGCACGGGGAGAAGCTCGAGCGTGCGGCCGCCGCAGCAGGCCAGTCGCCCAGTCAGTTTGTGGCGGAGAAGCGGAAGCTTTTCGTCCAGCTTTGGGGAAAGCTCGGTATACCCGTGACCGTCTATCCCGAGGGCAAACCGGATTCGCTGCGCTTCATTTACACTACCCACCCCGATCATGACAGGTCGGTGCAGCGCTTGCTAGTTCGCGCCCGCGAGCGAGGCTTCGTCGATAAGCGCCGCTACGAGGGTCGGTACTGCGTTTCCGACGAGCGATACATCTCCGAAGGTGCCGATCCGGTGAACTGCGACATCTGCGGGAGGCCGGCGGAGCTGATCAGCGAAGAGAATTACTTCTTCAAGCTTTCCGCCTTCCAAGATCGTCTGCTCGAACTTTACGACAAGCATCCGGAATTCGTGCAACCGGAGTATCGCCGGAACGAAGTCAAGAGCTTCGTGAAGAGCGGGCTGCGCGACATTTCGGTAAGCCGCAAGCGCCTCAAGTGGGGCATCCCCTGGCCGGATGACCCCGAGCAGGTCTTCTACGTGTGGTACGACGCGCTCACCAGCTACATGACGGGCATTGGCTACGCACAGGGCGAAAACGGCAGCGCGGAGTTCCAGAAGTATTGGCACAACAAGCCGGGTGAATCCGAAGTTGTCCACATGATTGGGAAGGACATCCTGCGCTTCCACGCCGTCTATTGGCCGGCGTTCATTATGGCCGCGTACCCCAACCAGCCGGAGATGCTGCCCACCACTGTCTTCGCGCACGGATGGATTTATTACGAGCAGGATAAGATGTCGAAGTCGAAGGGCAACGTCGTCTATTCCGAGCCCATCATCGACGCGCTCGACTCCTTCGGCGCGCCCGGAAACGACGCCCTGCGCTATTACCTGCTCCGCGAAGCGCCGTTCGGGCAGGATACGAGCTTCTCCTATGGGGGGCTGATTCAGCGCTACAACTCGGATTTGGCAAACGACCTGGGCAACCTCGCTAATCGTACGATAACGATGATCAACAGTTACCTCGAGGGACTTGTACCGCCTCGCCCGGAAGCTCCCCTCGAAGATGACGCTATGCTCGAGATTGACACCACGAGAGATCTGGAGCGGGAAGCCGCAAATATCCTGGAAGAGTATCAGACGCACTTGAACGCTTTTGACTTCTCACGCGGGCTGGAAGCTGCCTGGCGACTGGTAGGTCTGGTAAACGAGTATTTGGTTTACAAGGAGCCCTGGGTTATCGGGCGCCAGCTCGACTTGTCTAAGGGGCATTATGTTACGGAGAAGCGATCTAAACAACAGCTGAATCCTATTCTTTACACCTCAGCGGAGGCTGTGCGAATTAGTGCGGTTCTTTTGTACCCCGTTCTGCCTCACGCGGCTGAGAGGATTTGGAAGCAGTTGGGATGCGATCAATACTCAGGGAGAATCGAAGATCAGCGCATGGACGAGCTGAAGTGGGGTGGGTTGAAACCCGACACAAAGGTTGGCAAAGCCGAGCCCATCTTCCCGCGACTCGATAAGGCCGCCACGCTCGCCAAGCTTGACGAATTCGCCGAAGCTGACCGCAACCGAGACAAACCCAAGGAGGCATTCATACCCGTGCAAACAGAGAAAAAACCCGAAGCGGCGCCCGCGACCGCGCCCGAACACCAAATCCCCAGCCCCCAGGCCCCAGGCCCTAGCCCCCAACCCCCAACCCCCAGCCCCGCGCTGATTTCCATCGAGGATTTCGCCAAGGTGGACATGAGAGTAGGCGAAGTGAAGGCCGCCGAGCGCGTTCCCGGCGCTTCAAAACTCTTGAAGCTGATGGTGGATATCGGCACGGAAGTCCGCCAGCTTGTGGCCGGACTTGCTGAATACTATCAGCCCGAAAACCTGATTGGAATGAAAGTCGTGGTGGTCACCAACCTCCAGCCGCGCAAACTTCGCGGGGTGGAATCGAACGGCATGATCGTTGCGGCTTCGGCCGGCGAACGAGGCCGACCCGTCCTTGTGACCTTCAAGGAAGAGGTAGCGAACGGAGCCAGACTGAAGTAGGTGTCAGGTGTCAGGTGCCAGGTGTCAGGGGCAGAGCTCGGTCGTAGGTTCAAAGCTTCAGGAAAGCACCAATGGCCATCAAAAGTTATCGTGATCTTCAAGTCTGGCAGAAAGCGATGGATCTTGTGGTGGAGAGCTATACGGTTGTGAACCTCCTCCCCAAGAACGAAGTCTATAGCTTGGCAACACAGATCCAGAGAGCGGCAGTCTCAATTCCCGCTAACATTGCCGAGGGGCACGGCAGGGAACATTTGGGAGACTACCTCCATCATCTCTCTTGTGCCAATGGTTCTCTGATGGAGCTGGAGACACATTTCCTTATTGCGAGGAGGCTGTCGTACATTACCGAAACGCAACTACAGCCGGTTTTGGATAACGCGGCCGAATTGGGCCGGATGCTGGCCGGGCTAATAAATAAACTGAAAGCGCGACGCGAGAGCCCTGACACCTGACACCTGGCACCTATGTTTGTTGACTCCCACGCCCATCTTGACGATCCGGGCTTCGATGCTGACCGCGAGGCGGTGATCGAACGGGCCCGCGCAGCCGGCCTGCGCTATCTCTTGGCGGTGGGAGGCGGCACGGGACCGGATAATCTCGAAGGGTCCATTACCCTTGCTGAGTGCCGTGATTGGATTTACGCCACGGTGGGCGTTCACCCCCACGAAGCGAGACATTTCGCGGAACATCACGCCGAGCAAATCCGCAAACTGGCGCAACATCCCAGGGTGGTGGCCATTGGTGAAATTGGCCTCGACTACTTTCACGAACACTCCCCTCGCGAGATTCAGAAGCTGACCCTCATCCGGCAATTGGAATTGGCCCGGGAAGCAAGACTTCCCATTGTTATTCATTGCCGCGATGCGTGGGCGGACCTCACGGAGATTATTCAGGCCCACTGGGAATCGAGCGGGCTGGGTGGCATCCTGCATTGCTTCTCGGGCGACCGCCAAGATGCTCTGAAGTTTCTCGACTGGGGATTCCAGGTTTCGTTTGCGGGGAACGTGACGTACAAGAAGGCGGAGAACCTCCGCGAGGCGGCGCGCGAGATTCCACTGGACCGTTTATTGACAGAAACCGATTGTCCCTATCTGGCCCCGGTTCCACACCGGGGCAAGCGCAATGAGCCGGCCTTCGTGATTGAAGTTGCCCGCACGCTGGCTGCTCTTCGTAACCTGAGCGCAGAAGAGGCCGGGGAAATCGCGGTGCGGAACTTCGAACGGTTTTTCGGGCTAGACAGCCAGTAGTTCCTAGGGGCGGGAATTCGCGCCAGAAAGAGCAACCGCGGCGACGGGGATTCCACTGACTTAGCCCCGTCAGGGGCGGCAGAATTTAGCCCAGGGCGCAAGCCCTGGGTTGGGCTCGCGCCACGGGAGTCAGCCCCGGAAGGGGCGAAAGAAGCTTGGACCCTGCAGAATCTTACGCCCCTACCGGGGCTACGGGTTTATTGCGGCGGGCCTGGGTCCCAGGGCTCTCGCCCTGGGCTACATTCTTGCGGCCCTCCGGGCCTGAATACCCTGGAACCTTGTTACGCGGACTTCGGTCACCATACGTTAGCCTGCCAATCGTCTTTGTGCTTGTTCCGTCCACGAAATGGCATGGAATCTGACGCTTGACTCGGCCAAGTGGCATAACCTGCGCAACGCCTTCTGTGGCGGAAAAGCAACAGCCGTCAGGGCGCCACCAGGAGCTGGGTGCCCCACGGGACCCCGGAAAAATCTCACCTCTGTGGCAGTCATGGCGGTGCGAATGAATTCTCGGGAAGCAGCCAGAACCTCTCGCCAAGGTGTTTCGCAGGTTATGTCACTTGGCCATTGACCGGTCAAGTCGCACACACTCTCGAGCCGGGTGCTAGCCCCTCTTCAAAACTTATGGTATAAGTAGTTCTTCCAATTCAGTTACTAATAGCTCGCTAGTTGAACAATCTGAAGCCACGAAAGCCTTCCCGGTCAAGCTGACTGGCCAGGCTGAACGACCTTGAAGGTGGGAGGCGAGAATGGAAGTTCGATGTCCGCACTGCGGCAACGTGCAGTCAGTCTCGGAGGACGTTTTCGGCAATCGCGAGAAAGTGGATGTGGCCTGCCTGGCCTGTGGCAAGACTTTCCGGGTTGTCAGCCCCAAGGTCGCCACCGTGCGCATCGAGACCACGCGCAAGAGCGTACCTACCGTCAATCTCGAATACACTGAGGACGGCCGCCTGCTGGCGCTGCCGCAGCATAAAGAGATTAGCCTAAGAGTCCTGGAAGGGAACGAGGCAGGCACAGTTTTTTCCGTGGCCAAGCCGCGCATCACCATCGGGCGTTCCAATGCCGACATCACCATCGACGACCGCGCGGTCTCGCGCCTGCATTGTGCGCTCGAAATCAGCGAGGATTCGGTGCTTCTTCGCGATCTCGGCAGCACCAACGGCACGATTGTGGGCAATCAGCTTGTTGAGACCGCGACCCTGACCAGCGGCTCGACGTTCCGTGTAGGGATGCACATCTTTCAACTGCTGATCACTTCCAAAGGGGCATGAAGAGAATTGGGCGTTACGAAATTCTGGAGGGGCCACACCCGTGCTGCAAGTCGGAGTCAACCTCAACAAGCTGGCCCTCAACTGGCAAGCTCCCACCCAGCCCGTGCGTCAAGGAGCGGCGGCGGGCGGTAAGCAGTAGGCAGAAAGCAGTAGGCAGTAGGCAGAAAGAAGTAGGCAGTAAGCAGAAGGCAGACGGGGTTGTCCGTAGTCCCGCCGCGGCGGGTCCGTGGTCAGTTGTAGAACACAACCTTACCGCCATGCGCCTTGTTGCAACGAACAACGGACCACGGACGACGGACCATGGACAACGGACCATGCAAATAAATCGACGGCCTGTCGCCACGCATGCTACCATTTCATGGTTCGGTGAGTCTGTTCGGGAAGGAACCAGAGCATCGAACTTGTCAGACTTCGGGCTCTGTGCGACGGATGTTCGCGAACCCCGCCAGGTCCGGAAGGAAGCAACGGTAACGAGCCTCTCCGTGTGCCGCAGATCAACCCGAAGTCTGACCCAACCTATTTTGGATTTTAGATTTTGGATTCGAGCATGATACGTGGGTCCAGCCTGAGCCTTAAGCGCGAATCCAAAATCTAAAATCGTCCTGTCCCATGTCCTACCAAGTCATAGCTCGCAAGTACCGGCCCCAGGTCTTTGAGGACGTGGTAGGCCAGCGTCTGATCACCGACACCCTGAAAAACGCCATCCTTACCGAGCGCGTCGCACACGGGTATATTTTCTCGGGCGCGCGGGGCGTAGGCAAAACCACCACCGCCCGCGTTCTTGCCAAGGCCCTCAACTGCGTCCAAGGCCCCACGGTGACACCCTGCGGGGAGTGTTCCTCCTGCCAAGAAATCGCGGCGGGCAATTCCATTGACGTCCTGGAAATCGACGCGGCCTCAAACCGCGGAATCGATGAAATCCGCGAACTGCGCGAAAACGTGCGCTATCTTCCGGCCCGCGACCGCTACAAGATCTTCATCATCGACGAAGCGCACATGCTGACTACGGAAGCGTTCAATGCGCTGCTGAAAACCCTGGAGGAGCCTCCGCCCCGTTCGCTGTTCATCCTCGCCACCACAGAGCCACACAAACTCCCCTCCACCATCCAGTCGCGCTGCCAGCACTTCTCCTTCCGGCTGCTCGACTACCAGGAGATCTTCTCGCGCTTGCATTGGGTCTGCGCGCAGGAAAATATCAAAGCGGACGAAGGCGCCCTCAGCGCCGTCACCCAGGCTGCCGAAGGAAGCATGCGCGATGGCCTTTCTCTGCTCGACCAGGTCATCGCCTCCTGCGCCAACCAGCTCCAGGAAACGCGCGTCCGCCAGGTGCTGGGCGTGGTCCCCACCCAGTTGCTGAATAACATGGTGGAGGCCATCCACGCGGGGGACTCGCGGCGAGTTCTCGAGCTGTTGGGGCAACTTGCGGCGGAAGGTTATGAACTCGCGCATTTCTGCGCAGAACTCACCCGCACCGTGCGCAACTTGATGGTCGCCAAGAGTTGCGGGGCGGAAAGCCCGCTAGTGCAGGTGGCGAGCGAGGAGCGGGCGCGGCTGGCGGAACTGGCCAACCTTTTCGGCGAGGAAGACCTGGCTCGCTTCTTCAACCTCCTCTTGCGCACCGAAAGCGAAATGCGCTACTCGCTCCAACCGCGCTTTCACCTGGAACTCGGCTTGATGAAGCTGGTGTACGCCCGGCGTCTTGCCTCACTTGAGGCCTTGCTGGCGCAGCTTGGCCAGCCTGGCCTGGTGGAGAAGACGATGGGAGCAGTGCCCAAGAGCCTGGGCCCAGGTCCCGTTCGCTCCCTCCCGCTCAAGACCCAGGCGGCTGCACCGGTACAGGAAAGCGTTAAGTCGCCGGTGGCTCCTGCGCCGCCGAGCACGCCGGTTGCCGCGCCTGTGGCCGCAGTAGAAACGGTTCATCCCCCAGCCGCCGTTTCGACGCCGGCGGAAGATGCTCGGCTCTCCTCCATCAAAGCCGCTCTATTCGACCAATCCAAGCGCTTTCTGAGCAGTTGCCTGGATCATTTGTCCGGCTGGCGCTTCGAAAACGGCGAGGCCCGTTTTACTTTCGCCCACAAGGACTCCTTGTACGCGGATCTTTTGAAGGCCCGCGAACAACAGGAGACGTTGCGGGCGGTCTGCGCCCAGGTGCTCGGCGAGCCCGTCAGGATTTGTGTTACACTTGAAGAGCCGGGAGCCGAGGCCCAGGCCCCTCGGCTCAGTGCACGCGAGCGCGCAGAGCGCGACCCAGGGGTTGAAGCTTTCAGGAAGAAGTTTGATGGCACCTTGGTGAGCGTCCAAGACCTCAGCCGGGAGTGAGCGATGAAAAATCTGCAACAAATGCAACAAATGCTGAAGCAAGTCCAGCAGTTTCAGGAGCAGCTCCAGAAGCAATTGGACGAACTGGAAGTGCAAGGCTCGGCGGGTGGCGGCATGGTGAGCGTCAAAATGAACGGCCAGAAGCAACTCAACGAAGTCCACATCGAATCGGAACTTTTTGCATCCCATGACCTCGAAATGTTGCAGGACCTCATCTTGGTTGCCGTGAATGACGCAACCCGGAAGGTGGATGAACAACTCGCCAGCCAAATGGGAAACCTGGCGGGTGGGCTCAACATCCCCGGCCTGACCTGACGGGGGAAGAAACTGGAAATTGGAAAATGGAAAATAGAAAGTGGTCTGACGCCATCCCATCAAGCGCCAGTTTCGAATGGGTACTTATCCAGTTTCCATTTTCCGTTTTCCAGCTTCCAGTTTCCAGTTTCCAGTTTCCTTTTTCCAGTTTCGATTCCTATGAAGGACTACGCCGAGCCTTTGGCTCGCCTGATTGATGAGCTGAAACGGCTTCCTGGCATCGGGCCGAAGTCGGCGCAGCGCCTTGCTTTCCACCTGGAGCGCGTGCCACGCGAAGAGGCCGAGCGCCTGGCGGGCGCCATACTCGACGTCAAAGACAAGATCAAGCTGTGCACCCTCTGCAATAACCTCACCGAAGCTGATCCCTGCGAATATTGCTCCGATTCCCGCCGCGATCCCGAAGTCATTTGCGTGGTGGAGACACCCTACAACGTGGTTTCAGTCGAGAAAACGCGAGAATTTCACGGGCAGTATCACGTCCTTCATGGCCTCCTCTCGCCTTTGCAGGGCATCGGTCCCGAGCAGTTGAAGCTCAAGAACCTGATCGAGCGGCTGAAATCCGGCAAGGTCAAGGAACTCATCATTGCCACCAGCCCCACGGTGGAAGGCGAAGGCACGGCCGTTTACCTTTCCAAACTTCTCAAGCCCCTGGGCGTGAAGGTGACGCGAATCGGCATGGGCATTCCCGTCGGCTCCGAACTCGAATTCGCCGACGAGATCACCATGCTCAAGGCCATCGAAGGTCGCCGCGAAATCTAGCCAAACATTTTTCACCTCCGCAGTGCTGCCTGGCGCAAGTCGAGAGTCGAAGGTCGAAAGTGGACTAACTGATACTACTTTCGGGTCTGTCATGCTGATCCCGCCCTGCGGGAGAAGCATCTCGCCCTGCTGTTGGTCGGCGGAAAAGTCCAGAGCGAGATTCTTCGCTTCGCTCAGAATGACAGACGGTGGCGTTTTCCTCTACGAATGACGAACAATCCGTATAAGACGACTGGTGGCGGAGATTAAAGAATTGTGAATCGGGAGGTAAAACCCATGCCAAAGCGGAAGGTAAGAATCTTCGAACAACTGAGGGAATCGCTCGAGGATGCGCTTGCCTTTGAGAAAGGCAAGGCAGTTGATCTTTGTGTTTCCGAGATTCCCCGGCCGCCCCAGCGCATGGCCCCACGCCAGATTAGAGAGATTCGGAATTCCTTCAACGCCAGCCAGGCGCTCTTCGCCTTGCTGCTGAATGTAAGCCCCAAGGCGGTACAAAGCTGGGAGCAGGGGTTGCGGCGTCCTCGGGCGGCTGCGCTAAAGCTCCTGGCGATTGCGAAGAACAATCCCCAGGTTCTCCTCCAAGCCTGACCTCCTGGGCATTGCCTTCCATAAATGACGCGAAGAACTCTCTTGGACCGATCCGCGCGGCTGGCAGGCGCCATGGGGATCGGGTTGCCGTTGCTCGCTCTGAATGCGGATCGCAAGGCTGCGCTAACGGAGAGCCGCAAGCGGGCTGCCTGCTATGGCCATGCCAGCCAAAATCCTGTGAATTCTCGTCGTCTACTCTAACAGAGACAACTGTGTACCGGCCCGGAGATGGTTGGGGTCGAGCTCAAGGACCCGCTTGAATTCCACCTTGGCCTCTTGCCTATCATTCTTGCCCAGTAATCCTAGACCCATCAGGTAATGAGCCTCGGCTTTGCGAGCCGCCTCGGAGCGCCTGGTCCCAAACTTCGCGAAGTAACCCAAATCCACAGAACTACCGAGTTCCTCCCGGCCTGATTTGAGCAACTCGTCAAAGAGGACAGCGGCTTGCGTAATCTGACCAAGCTTTTTTAATGACAGTGCCTGAAAATACCGAATCTCAGCGCTCTCCAGTTTCTGCGCTGCAGACTTCTGGTAAAACGCTTGGGCCTCTTTGACATTGCCCATAGCTTCCCAGGCTGTCCCAATGAAGTAGTTGATTTCTGCGTCCCGCTCGGCCCGATAAGGCTTTCCTACCTCGAGGTTCTCAGGGTACGCGAGCGCCGCCTCGTAGTCCGCAAGCGCTTCCCGATACCTCTTGTTCTTGAAAGACTGTTGGCCTCGCAGAAGATGTGCATTGATGTAGATGTCGTGGATCTCCCCTCCGCCTTCCCAGACATGGAAGTGGCGCCGGCGGAGCAGATCGATGGCTTTATCGTACTGCCCCAACTGCACGTAAAGGGTAATCTCCTGCTGCACGGCGTCGTCGCGCCCCAGAACGGTTTGCTGATTGCTTTCCAGCTTCACCAGCCTTTTCTGTGGAGCGACTCCAGCTTGTTCATAGAGCTGATCCAATTCAAAAAAGAGCCTCGGATCTTGGTGGTCACAGTCCACGGCCTTTTCCATACTGGCGATGGCCTTGGGAAGATTATTCTCAACCCGCGCATAGGCCAAGCCGAGGTTACGATGCACGGTCGCGAAGCTGCCGTCCAGAGCCCTCGAGGTCTCCCAGGCGCGGACGGCGTTCTCCGGTTGATGATCGAATAGAAGGTTGCCGAGGTAGTAAGGCGCCCGCGCATCCTTAGGGTTGTTGTTCATCGCGTGGTTGAGGACTTCCCCTGATTCCCAGCGCAAGGGGAAGCAATAGTCAGGCGGCATCTTGCTTGCCAGGCGGTAATGCTTGGCAGCCTCCGCTGCGTTACCTTGCATTTCATAGAAATACCCGAGGTAGTAGGCTACCATCGGGCAACCCCCGCCGAAGTTCGAGGCGTCGTCAAGCCTGGACAGCACGTTAATTGCCTCGTCCCACAAACCACAGTCGCCATAGTCCGTGGCCAACTCGAGGTAGGACTGGCCGTCGTCCCGCATCTTCGACTTCAACGCGGCCAGTTCTCGCTCGGCCTCGGTCTTCTGGCCGCTGGCGAATTCCGCCAGGACCTGCTCATTTCCAGCCCAGGAATCGAGGGGATCCACGGAAAGCACCTGGGAAGCAAGCAGTTTAGCTTGGTCAGCCTTGCCCAGATGTCTTGAAGCAACCGCCTTCAAGTTAAGAGCCATGGTGTTTAACGCGTTCAAGGAAATAGAGCGATCAAGGAAGTCCACTGCCTGGGTGTACTGGCCGCGGCGGCAGGCGATCTGCGCCAGGGCGTAGTAACCCGCGGCATCCCAAGCTCTGCTCCATGTGGCTTTATAAAAGGCATCGTATGCAGCCTCATATTTGCCTTGGCCTTCGAGCGCCACTCCCAGATAGTAGAACGCCTCCCCATCCTTGGGGCTCGTGTAGTCGTGCGTGGAACGACGGAGAGCCGTGCGCAGTTTCTCTTCCGCTTCCTTGAACATTCCGCGTTGGCAATCGAGGACGCCGAGTTGCGTGTTCACCCGGTAGTCGCCCGGGTCCCTTCTCAACGCTTCTTCGTAATAGGCATAGGGTTCGAATCGAGGGTTGTAAAACTGTTCGAGCCGCAATCCGGTGAAGTAGAGTTCTTCA
>Ga0208456_1000778_pt1 | contig 16390 bp, 14 predicted proteins | sample June2015DPH_4_10_2_FD_184691 | JGI IMG/M metagenome (GOLD analysis project Ga0208456, IMG submission 184691) | Peatland microbial communities from SPRUCE experiment site at the Marcell Experimental Forest, Minnesota, USA - June2015DPH_4_100... | ecosystem: Environmental > Terrestrial > Soil >... | reverse complement strand
CAAGGCCGCGGCCGCAGCCTACGAATCGCGCCCGGGCAGCAAGGCCATGGTGTGGATGCGGCATGGGCTTGTCACCTGGGGAACGACCGCGCGCGACTCCTACGAGGCCACCATCGAACTGGTCACCCAGGCCGAGAAATACCTGGCCGAGCGTGCCACTCGGCCACTGCTGGTGCAGATTTCGACGCCGATTTCTGCGGCGGAAAAGAGGTTGGTCACCGTTGCCCCCTTAGTCCGTGGCTTGCTTGCCGAACCCAGCGGGGACGCCGATCGACCCTGCCGCCGCGTCATCCTTCAGTCATTGACTGATCGCGATACTCTGGATTTCGTTGACTCCGACCGGGGCAAGCAAATTGCCTTGTCCCCTCCTCTTACTTCAGACCACCTGATTCGCACCAAGGCCCTGCCCCTCTGGCTCGATAGCCCGGCTTATGAAGACCCCGCGAGGCTGCGCCAGCAACTCGCCACAGCCTTTCAAGAGTATGCGGCTGCCTACAGAGCCTACATCGAGAGGAACTCGGCACACTTACCCGAGGGCCTGGCAACCTTTGACCCGCTGCCCCGCGTGCTGCTGCTGCCGGGGTTGGGGGCAATCTGTTCCGGCAAGGATGTTCAGGCGGCCAAGGTCGCCCGCGATATTACGGCTCACACGCTGGCGGTCAAAGCTAAGGTAGCCGCGATGGGAACGTACGAGGGCCTCGACGAAAGCCATCTCTTTGAAATGGAGTACCACACCCTCCAGCACGCCAAGCTCGGAAAGCGTAGTGAATTGCCTCTGGCGCGGGAAGTCGCCGTGATCACGGGAGCGGCGGGAGCAATCGGGTCGGCGATTGCCCAGGGCCTACTCGAGAACGGTTGCCACGTGGCAGTCACCGATTTGCCCGGGCAAGCCCTGGAAAGCCTGGCCACGGACTTGAAGGGAACCTTTGGGGACCGCGTCCTGGGCGTTGCGGTGGACGTGACGGAGGCGGCTTCCGTCGCGCAAGGGTTCGAAACAATTATCAAGACCTGGGGCGGCGTGGATCTGGTCATCGTCAATGCCGGCATAGCGCTGGTCTCATCCCTGGAAGAGATGAAGCTGGAGGTATTCCAGAAACTGGAACGGGTGAACATCGAGGGAACGCTCCTGATGCTGTCAGAAGCGGGCCGGCACTTCAAGTATCAGGGGACCGGCGGCGACGTCGTTATGATTTCAACCAAGAACGTCTTTGCTCCGGGGGCCAAGTTCGGGGCTTACAGCGCCACCAAAGCCGCTGCCCATCAACTGGCCCGCATAGCCAGCCTGGAAATGGCCGAAATCGGCGTGCGTGTGAATATGGTCTCCCCAGACGCAGTGTTCTCTCACGGGACGCGCAAGTCCGGCTTGTGGGCCGAGGTTGGACCTGACCGCATGCGAGCGCGGGGACTGGATGATAAAGGCCTGGAGGAATACTACCAGAAACGCAACCTCTTAAAAGCCAGGGTCACTGGGGAACACGTCGCCAAAGCCGTGCTCTTCTTCGCCACGCGCCAGACGCCTACCACCGGCGCAACTATCCCCGTGGACGGCGGCCTGCCCGACGCCACGCCGCGCTAGCCTCTGGCCCGGCAGAAGAACAGGTCAAAGTTCAAATGCCAAATGGCAAAATTCAGTGACTCCATCTTTGCCATTTGCCATTTGATATTTGACTTTTGACCTTTGACTTTACTTTTGACCTTTGCCTTTACTTTTGACCTTTGACTTTTGACTTTTGACTTCATTCTTGACCTTTGCCTTTTGTCCCGCACAACCGACCCCTCACCCGGCCCGCTTCCCGATGAAGTGCATCGGGACAGCGGGCCACCCTCTCCCCTCGGGAAAGGGCGGTCCTCCTGACTTCGAAGCGCGCCAAAAATGATAGCCCTCTCCCCGGGGAGAGGGTGCCCGACGGAGGAGGGCGGGTGAGGGGTTTTTCCATTCACTGAAACCAGAAACCTGATTCAACTTACGAATTCGGGTTCAATGATTCCATCTTTGCCATTTGACCTTTGACCTATTCTTCTTTTGCCCTCTGCCCTCCCCTCTTCTCGCCGCCGCCGTGCTACAATCCTTTTGAATGGCAGACGCCCCCAAGTCGCCTACTCGCGTCATTGGAATTGATCCGGGGCTGAACGTCACTGGTTACGGCATTGTCGTTTGCCGCGCGAACGAGGTGAATCTCCTTGAAGCCGGCGTAATCCGGATGCCGCGCAGCCACGGTGAGAATCTACCGGAGCGGCTTGAGTCGCTCTTCGTCGAACTGCGGCGAGTCATCGAGGAATTCAACCCCGAGGCCATGTGCCTGGAGGAAGTTTACAGCCATGCGAATTACCCTCGGACGGCGATCCTGATGGGCCATGCCCGCGGGGTGATTTGCTTAGCGGCGCGGCTGGCAGGAATCCCGGTGCTGAGTTTTTCCGCCAAGCGAGTGAAGCAGTCCATAACGGGCAACGGGAATGCCTCCAAGCTCCAGGTGCAGCGCGCGGTGCAGAATTATTTCTCGCTCCATCGCGTCCCGTATCCGCCTGATGTGGCCGACGCGCTGGCGGTGGCACTGTGCTACGTGAAAAGGAGCAAAACCCTTGATCTCCGAAATCACCGGTGAAGTCCTCTACGACCGCATCGAGCGACAGTCGCTGCTGGTGCGCGTCAGTGCGCTCTGCTACGAGGTTTTCGTACCTTCCGGAATTGCTTCGCGCCTGCGATCTGCGCCGCCCCCCGAGCGCCACAATCCCCTGACCTTTTACACCATCTATTACATCGACGGCGGCATGGGCGGTGGTCACCTGACCCCGAAGCTCGTCGGCTTCCTCGACCCTCTCGACCGGGAATTTTTTGAGACGTTCACCACTGTTCCCGGTGTAGGATTCATGCGGGCGCTGAAGTGCCTGGTGCGGCCGCTGAACGAAATCGCCCTGGCCATCGAGCGCGGCGACACAAATTTCCTGAAGGGGCTGCCTTTTATCGGCGCCAAAACCGCAGAGCGCATAGTGACCGAGTTGCGCGGTAAAATGGCAAAGTTCGCGCTGGCTCGAACCGAAGAGCCGCTTTCCGTGGAGCAGGAGTCCGGCGCCGAACTCAAGCAGGAGGCGCTCCAAGTCCTTGAACAGTTGGAATACTCACGCTCGGAAGCCCAGCGGATGGTGGATGAAATCTTCTCCAGGCACAAGAACCTGAAGACCACCGAAGATTTCTTGCGCCGGGTGTTTGAACAATTGCACCCTGGGAACGAGAGTTGACAGCTCTCTGGAGTGCGGTCCCGCATTGCGGGACCGCTTTCCTAGGGATGTCATTCCGAGCGCAGCGAGGAATCTCGCTCTGCATTGAGCTCAAGGGGATTGGCGGAAAAAGAATCAGAGCGAGATTCCTCGCTGCGCTCGGAATGACAGTGGGAGAGAGCGCCTGAAACCTGACACCTGAGACCTGACACCTGTTGCTATGCCTAGAGAACGCCTGGTATCGCCGGACCTGATATCGAAAGAAGAGGAAAGCTTTAACCGCAGCCTTCGTCCGCCCACGCTCAAGGAGTATGTGGGTCAGAGGAAGGTGGTGGAGAAACTCACCATCGCCTTGCAGGCCGCCGGGCAGCGCAACGAGCCTCTCGAGCACGCCCTGTTTTACGGACCGCCAGGGCTTGGCAAAACCACCCTTGCCTATATCATCGCCAACCATATGGGCTCGAAGATCACGACGACCTCCGGCCCGGCGCTCGAACGCACCGGCGACCTCATGGGCATTCTCACCAACCTGGCTGAGGGAGACATCCTGTTTATCGACGAAATCCATCGCCTGCCGGTGAACATCGAAGAATTCCTCTACCCCGCCATGGAAGACTTCAAAGTAGATTTTGTGGTGGACAAGGGAATGTTCGCCAAGACCATCAATATTCCCCTGAAGAAGTTCACCCTGATCGGCGCCACGACGCGCGCGGGAAGCCTCTCCGCGCCTTTGCGGAACCGCTTCGGCCTCTTCTACCACCTGGAGTTTTATGCTGTCGATGAGCTTCGCCAGATCATTATGCGGTCGGCGCGCATCCTGGCAGCGCAGATCGAGGATTCGGGGGCCTCAGAGGTGGCGCGCCGGGCGCGAGGAACCCCGCGCATCGCCAACCGTTTGCTGCGCCGGGTGCGCGACTTCGCGGAAGTCAAGGCTACCGGCATCATAACTCCCCAGGTGGCTTGTGATGCTCTGAAACTGGAAGGGGTGGACGACGAGGGGCTGGATGATCTCGACCGCAACTTCCTCTCCACTATCATTCGCGTCTACAATGGCGGGCCCGTCGGGGTCGAAGCGCTTTCCGCCACCCTCAATGAAGAAGTGGATACCCTGGTGGACATGGTGGAGCCTTACCTGCTCCAGCAGGGTTTTATCAGCCGCACCAAAGCGGGCCGCAAGGCCAATGAGCCGGCTTATAAGCACCTGAAGCTGAAGCCACCGGCCAGAGTTCCGCCATCACTGTTTGAATGAGCGGGGAATGATGAACCGGGGCCGGTAGAAACCAGCGTTGTCATTCCGAGCGAAGCGAGGAATCTCGCCCCGGAAACAAAGGCAGTGCGAGATTCCTCGCTTCGCTCGGAATGACATGTCGTTGTTCGTGACATGTCGTGGGAGATTCAGAATTGAGTGAACTCCAAACCCCGAGTCCAATACCGAACGTTCCATATCCGGCGAAGCGGGTGTTTCTATCATTTGGCTCGAACGTGGGCGACCGGGTGGCCAACATTCGCAAAGCGCTCGAGCGATTGCCCGGAGTGGGGGTTGAAATCAGGCGGGTTTCGTCCTTTTACAGGACTGAACCGGTCGACTTCCGGCCGCAAGCATGGTTCGTGAACTGCGTGGCGGAAGCGGAGACCCGCCTTATGCCCATGCAACTTCTCAAGGCGGTGAAGCTCGTCGAACGCGCCCTGGGCCGTCGCCCCAGCGTTGCCAAACGTCCCCGGCCGATCGATATCGATATCCTGCTTTACGAGAGCGTGGTAGTGCGCTCGGCGGTGTTAAATATTCCCCACGAGCGCATGACGGAGCGACGATTCGTCTTGCTTCCGCTTCGCGAGCTTGCTGGGAGCCTCCGACACCCCATTACCAAGCGGACCGTCTATGAAATGCTTCAGGAAGCCGGTGACACAAGTCAGGTGGTGCGATTGAACCGGGAAAGCTGAGGTGCCAAAAAGTGGTCACTCCTTCTGCTTACGACTCGCCGCACTTCATTGCCGTCGAAGGTCCGATTCGTGTGGGCAAGACCACGTTGGCAAACATTCTTGCCGAGCGCCTCCACGCGGTCCAAGTTTACGATGCCGAGGATAATCCCTTCCTGGAAGCGTTTTATGAGGACAAGCCCGGCGCTGGTTTTCAGGCCCAGTTCTACTTTCTTATGAAGCGCTACAGACAACTTTGTGACCTGGACCTGGCCGCTAACATCAATCGCGTTGTGGTGAGCGATTACATCTTCGAGAAGGATAAGATCTTCGCCTACCTCAACCTTAACGACATCGAACTCCAAGTCTATGACCAATACTATGGAATGTTGGCAGAGCAGGTCCCCATCCCCGATTTGGTGATATACCTACAGGCGAAGCTGGAGACGCTGAAGAAGCGCATTGTGAAGAAGAATGTGGCGTTCGAGGACCGGATCTCCAACGAGTACCTCGAGGCGGTGGTGAATGCTTACGAGCACTTCTTCTTTCATTACAAGTCCAGTGACCTGCTGGTGATTGATACGTCCGAGATCGACTTTGTCGACCGGAGCGAGCATTTGCAGGAGCTCCTGAAGCGACTGAGCCAGCCGGTCAAGGGCACGCAGTATTTTCTGCCACTTGGATCCGCGCCCGCGGACTGAGTTGGAATGGGGATCCACGCGAGCCGCCGGTCATTCTCATTGCCGATTGCTGATTGGCGATTGACGATTGACGATTGACGATTGAAAAAGCGGCGTGGCAACTCCTTCCAATGTCCATCAGCCCGCCACGGCGGGGCAATCGGCAATCGAAAATCGGCAATCGTAGATGGCAGGCCGGGCGCGCGTTTCATTGCGGATGCTCAGTACGACCTCGTAAGAGGTCTAGGGCGTGGGGTAGAAGCTCGATAATGCTCTCGAGCGACTGGCAGGCGCCGCGTGGGCTGCCGGGCAGATTCACGATAAGCTTGTGGTTCCTTGCTCCCACAATCCCTCGGGAGAGCGCCGCCCTGGGAGTCTTCTTCACGCCTTCGGCCCGCATCAGTTCCGCAAGACCCGGGATTTCCTTATCGACGACCGCGCGCGTAGCCTCCGGGGTGACGTCGCGCGCTCCAAGCCCAGTGCCGCCGGAGGTGAAGACGGCATCACAATCATCACCGTCCGTCCAGGCCAGAAGCGTGTCGCGAATGCGGTCCACATCGTCAGGCAGGACCTCGAGCGCCTGGACCAGCCAGCCTCGCTTTTCAAGCAACTCGCGAACTGCCGGGCCCGACCGGTCCTCCCGGCCGCCCACCGCTGCGGCATCACTCAGCACGAGAATTCTTGCGCGAAGGGACATAAGAAGCTTTCAGCCGTCAGCTTTCAGCTATCAGCTTTCAGGTATCGAATCCCGCCCTGCTTTAGAGGAAGGAATCAGAGCGAGATTCCTCGCTGCGCTCGGAATGACACCGGGGCGCGGGGAGGGCTACGGGCTTAATCGGGCCACGAGGGTAACTGGCTACCAGATATCAGCAAGAACATCCCCCTTGTTACTAAGGACTGACGGCTGATAGCTTACCGAGTGAAGCCTTCAGCCGTCAGCTATCAGCTATCAGCAAGAACAGCACACTTTTCTGCTGAGTGCTGACGCTGACAGTCTTACGGCATCCTCCTGACTGAAACTGTCAGCCATCTACTGGAAGCTGTCTGCTGATAGCTGACGGCTGAGAGCTGATAGCTACTTGGCCCGGTAAGTGCCGCTCTTCCCGCCACTCTTTTCCAGCAGCTTGATGTTTGTGATCTCGATTCCCCGGTCGATGGCCTTGCACATGTCATAAACGGTGAGTGCAGCGACAGTCACCGCCGTGAGCGCTTCCATCTCGACCCCGGTCGTTCCAGTTGAGCTCACCGTGGAAGAAAGCTCCACGCCATTCTTGCAAAAATCCGCCTTCACATCAATATGAGTCAATAAAAGCGGGTGGCAAAGGGGGATCAATTCTGCGGTCCGCTTTGCGGCGGTGATGCCGGCAATACGCGCGATTTCAAGCGGGTTCCCTTTGGGATTTCGTTTCGCAGCGCGAAGAGCACGGGGACTCATTTTCACCAGCGCGCTCGCCGAAGCTTGGCGTACTGTGGCGGGTTTCGCAGACACATCCACCATGCGGATACGACCTGCTGAATCGTAATGTGTAAGATTCTTGCGCATGTTGCCCTTCGAACAGTGACGAGTGACGAGTGACGAGCAGAAGTGCAGGTGTCAGGTGTCAGGTTTCAGGTGTCAGTGAAGAGCAGGCGGAAAGCTTGCTACGCCCGACTTCTGACTACTGACTTCTCAGCTTCGGCTCGTCACTCGTCACTTGTCACTCGTCACTGCTCTTTCGGCTCGTCACTCGTCACTTGTCACTTGTCACTTGTCACTCATCACTGCTCTTCCGGCTCGTCACTCGTCACTCGTCCCTTGTCACTGCCCTTCCGTCATGACGTCAACCCAATCGCCCGCCGCCAACTCAGTCTGGTCGGGATGAATCACCAGAAAACAATTGGCCGCAGCAGTGCCAACCAAGTCCCCCGAGCCCTGCCAGTTGACGAGTTCCACAACCGGATCGCGGTTCTGAACCCAAACTCGCGCCGGCATAAACATGGTCAGGCCGGTCCTCTGGCGGCAGGGCTTGGCCAAGCGGGCTCGAAGGAGGACCAGCGGCTCGAACCCCGTTCCGCCCAACATGGCGATGGCCGGACGAACAAATAACTCAAAGGTGACGAAAGTGGAGACTGGATTACCCGGAAGACCAAAGAAAAACCGGTCGCGAACCCGGCCAAAAACCAATGGCTTTCCAGGACGGATCGCGGCTCCCTGGAAGAAGAACTCCGCTCCCAATTCGGCCAGGACTTCTTCCACCAGATCAAACTTACCCATCGACACGCCGCCGCTTAAAAGGAGCAAGTCTGAATCCAGCCCCCGTTCGATCATCTCTCGGAGGGCGTCCTTGCGGTCGGGAGCTATGCCAAGCCCTACGGGCACGCCACCTGCTGAAGTGACTTGGGCAGAAAGGGTTACGGCATTGCTGTTCCGAATCTGAAACCATTGCGGACGCTGCTCGACAGCCACCACCTCGTCGCCGGTAGGCAGAATGGCCACCTTCGGCTGCCGGTAAACCGCAACTCTTACCTTCCCCACGGCAGCCAGCAAGCCCATTTCAGCCGCCCGCAGCCGCCTTCCGCGCGCCAGAACGCACGCGCCCAGTACGGCTTCACTGCCCTGAAGCACCACGTTCTCCCATCGCTGCACGCTGCGCTGGATTTCGATATGCTCGCCCAAGGACCGCGTGTGCTCGACCATCACGACAGCGTCTGCGCCAACAGGTAAAGGAGCGCCAGTCATGATCGAGACGCACTGGCCGGGGTCCACTTTCCCGTCAAAATGTTGCCCGGCAGGAACTTCTTCCACGCACCGGAAGACAGCAGGCAGTGCGCTCAGGTCAGCAGCACGTAAGGCATAACCATCGCGAATGGCCCGGTGAAAAGGGGGCAGATCGCGGTCCGCCACCACATCTTCTGCCAAAACTCGTCCTCGGACCTCCTCCAACGACACAGTTTCTAATGGAGGCCGGGGATTTGCCTGGCCGATTCTTTCCTGGACAACTGATATGGCCTGTGCGTAAGTAACTACCATGGAAGCGCGGATTACTCGTGACCCCCTCACCCGCCTGCGGGCCGTAGCGGGCTGTTTGCCCTGAACCTCCATAACCCTTCGGCGGGCGAAGGCCCGGCCCGCGTCCCGATGAAGTACATCGGGATCGCGGGCCACCCTCTCCCCCAAGGGGGAGAGGGCCAGAAATATCTCAGCACAAATGCAAAAACTCCGGGCCTCTTCGCACGTTCCCATCAGCGGGAAGCAGTTGCGATGAGGGCCGCAAAACGGCTTTCGTCAAGCCAGAGAACCTGGTCGCGCTCCGGCCCCGTCGAAACCATCGCGATCTCGACGCCCACCCGGTCGGAAAGGAACCGCAAATAGTCTTTGGCCTTCTGCGGGAGCTTGGAGAAGTCCTGCAGACCGAAGGTAGGCTGCTGCCAACCCGGCAACATGCGATAGTGAACTTGCACCTTATCGAGGCATTCAACGTCAGGTGGGAAGTCGGTAAATCGCTTGCCCTGGTACTCGTACTCCAAGCCCACCGGAATCTCGGAAAGGCTATCGAGGATGTCGAGTTTGGTGATGATGAGGGAGTCGAGATGGTTTACGCGGGCGCTATAGCGGGCCGCCGCCACATCAAACCAACCGCAGCGGCGCGGCCGCCCGGTGACCGCGCCATACTCTCCTCCGCGTTCTCGAATCTTTTCACCCTCGGGACCCTTGGCCTCGGTTGGGAATGGGCCACTCCCCACGCGCGTGGCATAGGCTTTTGAAACGCCAACTACAGACTGGATGCGCGTTGGCCCCACGCCGGTGCCTGTGCAAGCGCCACCCGCCGAAGCGCTGGATGAGGTCACGAAAGGATAGGTTCCGTGGTCCAGGTCCAGAAGCGTACCTTGCGCACCTTCGAAGAGCACTCGCTTTCCCCGGTCGATCTCGGCATTCAAATAGGCAGAGACGTCCGCAAGAAACGGCACCATGTGCTGGGCGACTTCCAAGTAGCAGTCAGCCAGGGCCACCGGGTCGAGGGCGGCGCCCCCAAACAGCGCCGAGGCAATACGGTTCTTCTCCGCAACGACTTCGCTGCACCGGCGGCGGAACAATTCCGGGTTGCGAAGATCGCCGGCTCGGAGCCCACGGCGGCCAGCCTTGTCCTCATAGGAGGGACCGATCCCTTTAGCCGTCGTGCCGATTTTTCCTGCGCCTCGCGCCTCTTCCGCGGCCACTTCGAGAGCTCGGTGGTAAGGCAGAATCAGGTGCGCGCGATCGCTGATGAGTAGGCGACCATCCACTCGCACACCGTTTCCCTCCACGGCTTTGATCTCGCGTAACAAGGCTTCCGGGTCAACCACAACTCCGTTTCCGATAACTGCAGTCTTATCCGGCCGCACGATGCCTGTCGGGAGAAGCTGGAGAATGAATTTCCTGCCGTTGACGTAAACGGTGTGGCCAGCGTTGGCGCCTCCCTGGTAGCGGACCACGATGTCAAAGTGCTCCGCCAAAGTATCGACGACCTTACCCTTGCCCTCGTCGCCCCATTGGGCGCCCACCACAACCACATTAACTGGCATGTTGATCCTGTTCACGTCATCCGAGTACTGGAATAAGCATGTAGCACTACTTTGGACGTTTGTATTTAATTCTTACCGCTAAACTCTGTGCAGGTTGTCGCACACATTTTTGCGGTATCGCCCTTTTCGACTTTCAACTCTCGACCCTCGACTGCCTCAGGAGGGCGGAGAATTTCAAATCCGTTTGACTAGTCCTTCACCCACAGACTGGAGCGACTCGATCTTATCTTTGGAGAACCTGCTATACGGAATCCCAGCATTGGCGCAATTGACAACGTGCCTCCAAACGCTTCTCTTGAGACGTGGCCGGCGGGTTCCGAAAACAAGAGCAATCCACCTTTTCTTAACGACCTTTGAATTTCTGAGAGAAATTGTTTTGCCTCCGGAACCTCATGCACAACTGCAAATAGCAACGCAAAATCGACCTTTTCCGCCAAATCATCAATGCAAAGGGATGTGGGCGTGCAGACGCGCAATTCAATTCTATTGCTCAGTCCTGCCCTGACTGCACGTTTTTTGACTGCCCTGAGCATCCTTTCTTGCAGATCGACGCACACCACATGGCCCGATTCTCCAACCAGGCGCGCCATCGGCAAAGTAAAAAACCCCATCCCACTTCCAACTTCCAGCACAGTCATCCCCTCATTGATGTACGGCTTCAGAATATTCTCCGGTTTGTAGACGAGCTTCCTGAGGGGGTTCACCAACAGGTATCCCAGCCACCATGGACAGACTCTTTCGCTCATGATCTTACCTGGTCCTCAGCCTCATCCTGCCCCGGCTGCTCCCGGCTTGGGTCAGGCAATCTCCTGCCCGTCAACCGCCTGTCGACTGGAGACAGTGGCCTGTTGAGATTCAAAAGCCAATGACCTAAAACGAACGCAATTGGAAATCCAGGTTTACAGGAGATGAACGCCCTCTCGATAACTCGGACCGCGAGCATCCTGGAAGGTCAGAGGTGCTTATCGAGCAGCTTGCTGATGGCCTCTTTGGAGGCGACCCCCGCGATTTGGTCCTGGATTTGACCGTCTTTGAAAAGAAGCAGGGTGGGGACACCTCGGATTCGGTAACGGCTGGTGACCGTGAGGTTTTCGTCCACGTTGAGTTTTCCAACCTTGGCACGGCCGGCATACGCCTCAGCAATTGTATCGACAGCAGGCGCCATCATCCGGCAGGGTGCACACCACGTTGCCCAGAAATCGACCAGAACCGGCTTGTCGGATTTCAAAACTTCCTCCTCAAAGTTCTGCTCAGAAAATTCCAGAGTATGACCGCCCGCCATCGTCTCAAAACCTCCACAGATTAGTATTCCTCGCCAATAACTTCTTGCGCAGGCCTGTTCCGCGCACTCGTCTGCCCTGCTGTCATCCTGAGCCCTTCGCTGTCATTCTGATCCCGCCCTGCGGGAGAAGAATCTCGCCCTGCCGCTCAGGGTAAACTCCGCGAAGGATCTCGCTCTGCCCGCTCAGGATAAACTGCGCGAAGAATCTCACTCTGGACTTTTCCGCCGACAAAAGGCAGGGCGAGATGCTTCGCTGCGCTCAGCATGACAGTGACTCGCTATCCGTTCGAGGTCTCAGCCTCGGATTCAGGAGTGGCCTTTCGCTTCTGCAACGCTTCATAGATCTCCAAATACTGCCTTGCCGACCTTCCCCACGAGAAATCTTCTCGCATTCCGTTGCGAACCAATTGCTGCCACACCTGGGGCTGGTGATAGGCTGCGATAGCTTGTTCGATCGCATTGAGCAACGCCGCGCCGGTGTACTCGCTGAATTTAAAGCCTGTGCCCGACTGGCCGTCAAAAGCTGCAATCGTATCATCCAGACCACCGGTGGCCCTGACAATGGGCACGGTCCCATATTTCAGGCTATAAATCTGGTTCAGCCCACAGGGCTCGTAACGCGAGGGCATCAAGAACATGTCTGACCCTGCTTCAATCTGGTGCGCCAAGGTGTTGTCGTAAGCGACAGCCACCAAAAACTTGTCCGGATATCGGGCCGCCATGAACTGGAAAAGTTCTTCGTAAACAGGGTCGCCCGTTCCCAGCGCGACAATGTAAAGGTCCAAGGCCGCAAGCTGCTCCGCGATTTCGGCGATGAGGTCGAAGCCTTTCTGAGGCGCAAAACGCGAAACGATGCCGATGACCGGCCGGTCAAGCACCGGCCGATTCACCCCCATTCTTTCCAGCAGAGCCTTCTTGCACGCTACCTTGCCCTTCATATCCTTCGCACTGTAGCGGGCGCGGAGCAGCTTGTCCGTGGCCGGACTCCAGGCGTGGTAGTCCACGCCGTCCAGAATACCCTGGAGACGGTCCCTTCGCGCCCGTAAGACTCCCTCGAGGCCACAGCCGAACTCGGGCGTCTGGATTTCCTCCGCGTACTTCCGACTGACCGTGGTGATAAAATCAGAAAAGACAATTCCCCCTTTCAAGAGGTTGACCTTTCCATAATACTCCAGGAAATCCACCGTGAATAAACCTGCGTGCAGAGAAATCTGCGGCAGGATATGCGGCGGGAAAAGCCCCTGGTACCCTACGTTATGGATGGTGAAGACGACGGAAGTGTTGCGGAAGAATTCGTCGTCCTGGTAAAGATTGCGCAAATAAATAGGAACCAGCGCCGTCTGCCAGTCGTGGCAGTGGATGATATCCGGCGGGGTCGCCGAGCGCTTTATCAGTTCCAGCGCCGCGAAACTGAACGCTGCAAAACGCTGTGCATTGTCAGGATAATCCTCACCCATCTCCTGGTACAGTCCCGCGCGGTCGAAGAAAAAGGGGCATTCGACCAGAAACGTGCGGACTTTACTCGCCACACCAGCGTTCTGAATGGAGACAAACTTGTAACCGGAACCCAGCGCGATGGTCAGACTTTGCATCTCGCCTTCAGGCTTGCCGGGCTTGGTCATCCTGTAGCGTGGCAGCACAACCTCGAGCTTATGACCCATCTTTGCCAGAGCTTTCGGCAGTGCCCCCACCACGTCTGCCAGTCCACCGGTCTTCGAGAAGGGCACACCTTCAGATGCTACAAAGACAATACGCACAAAGGTACCTCATTTAGTGGCTTAAAGATTCCAGTATCTTACTAAGCTACGTTAGAGGATGCTCCCCAGCCTTGTCAAGGGCAGACGACTTCTTGTGGACATGTTCTTAAGGTACAATCTCTTTCCGTGCCCCAGTCTGCTCGTCCCAAGCTTGGCCAGCATTTTCTCCGCGACCGGCGGTTTCAGCGCCGAATCGTCGATAGCCTGGCGATCCAGTCCAATGATTTGGTCTGCGAGATCGGCCCAGGGCGGGGGGCGATGACCGAGCTTCTGGCGGCGCGAGCCCAGCAAGTCGTCGCCATCGAAGTTGACCGTGAGCTGGCGCGGATGCTTCAACAAAAGTTCTCAAACAAGCTGGGGATTGAAGTCCTTGAAGCCGATGTTCTCCTGAGCGACCTCGCCACCCTTTGCCGCCGCTACCAACGGGAGCGGTGTTTCGTTTTCGGGAATCTGCCCTATTACATCACTTCGCCCATCCTTCATCACCTCTTGGATTTTGCCGGCTCGATCAGCGGCATGGGACTCGTTGTGCAGCGGGAGGTCGCCGACCGGCTCAGCGCCTTGCCCGGCTCGCGCCATTACGGATATTTGACGGTCCTGACGCAGCTCCATACGAACCCGCGCATCGAGTTCGGCATTCCCCCGGGGGCATTCTCGCCTCCGCCCAAAGTCGATTCGGCCCTGGTCACCTTTCAGATGAAGGGAATCCAGCTCCCGGTCGAGCAGCGGAAAGCGCTGCTGGAGTTCGTGAAGTTGTGCTTCGCGCACAAGAGGAAGAACCTGCTGAATAACCTCGCACCAGTTTACCCGCGCCAGCGCGTGGAAACAGAGCTGGCAGGTCTTAAACTACCTCCAAGCATTCGGGCAGAACAGTTGACCCTCGAGCAGTTTGAAAAGCTCCTTGCGCGCTTACTGTAGGGCAGAGGGGTGTTCCATCTTTTCCACTTGTCTCGTTTTTTTGAAGCTTTCAGCGCCGGAGAGGTCATGTTACCGTGTGTTTTCAACGGGTTATAATAATTCCGCAGATATACTGAAACGCGCATATGTGTGGCATATTGACACACTTTGCGCTTCACCCGTTTAATAGTACGCTACACAGATAGCCCATCACAGTATGACACGCTCAATAATCTGTCAATGCGGCTTGAGTCCGCACCACCCCCTAACCCCTCCTCAACTGAGGAGGGGAGTTCCATATTCCCCTCCCGCCGCGGCGGGAGAGGGCGAGGGGGTGGTTAGGGCTGGGGCATGGCTAGGCTCGACAGGAATTGCTTGACCGCAATCTCATATTGTTCCGTCGCCTGATTAAAACCTTCGCCGTGGCGGTGGCCGGGCAGGACGATCAGAGCTTTGTTCGGGCTGGCTGCGTATGAATAAAGGTCTCGAGCGATGGAAGGTGGCATCCTGCGATCATCCTGGAGAGCGACGAAGAGAATGGGGCGACTACCGATACCTATCACTGCCTTGACGAGGTCAAAGTCGGAAGGGCGGAAACCTCCCCGCCAAGCGATCCCATGGACAATTTCATTGGCGAAGGGAAAGCTTGGAAGATGAAAGAATAGCTTCCAGTGGTGTTCGACAGTTGCCCGCAAGGAGAGGAAAGAACTGTCGGAGATTACGGCTGCAACTTCCGGCGACTCCGCCGCTGCCAGCAGAGCGGCCGCCGCACCCATCGAGACGCCCCACAAGATCACGGGGCGCGGCGCCCCTTGTTGATAAAGGGCATAGCGAACGGCGGCTATCACATCCAGACGCTCTTTGTACCCCAAGGTCGTCAACGCGCCTCCACTCGCTCCCTGGTGCCTGAGGTCAAAAAGCAAGCCATCGTAACCCAGCGCGTAGCCGAAGGCCGCCATGGGCAACATCTCCGTGCGCGTGCGGTTCAGCCCGTGGCAATAGACAATCGTGCCGCGCGCCTCGCTCGTGGCAGGGACATACCAGCCCTTGAGCAGCACGCCATCACTGGAGGGGAACTCGACCCATTTGAAATTCATTCGGTACGATATGGGTGTCTTCCCATCGTTTGGGTCGGGGTAGTGATAGCGCCCCGTGGTGCCAATGTTTACGATGAACCAGGGAACGAAGAGAAAGAAGAAACCGGCGGCCAGCGCAGCCAGTATCAATATCACGTTTCGGATGATTTGCCAGATTCTTCGCTTCGACACCAATCGACCCTCCCGGGAAGAGCGAGTAGGCAGTAAGCAGTAGGCAGTAGGCAGTAGGCAGTAGGCAGTAGGCAGAAATCAGTCGGAAGCGCCCTCGACCTGGCGGCTGGTGCCTCTGCCAACCCGCCGGCCCGGGATGGCCAAGACCTTCTCCCTTCTCCCTTCTCCCTTCTCTCTTCTCCCTTCTCTCTTCTGTCTCCTGACTTCTGACTTCTGACTCCTGACTCCTGACTCCCGACTCCTGACTTCTGACTTCTGATTTCTGATTTCTGCTTTCTTCCCTACACCCGTTCCTGGATCGGCTGCGGTTCCACAATGTGTGTAATCAAGAGGAGAACAACCACGCCCGTCATGACCGCGCAGAGTGTTGTCACCGCCCCGTAGCCGTGCCGTTCGTACAGCAATCCACCCAGGAAGGCGGCGATGCCGATGCCGGCCTGGGAAAATATGTTCCTGAGGGCGATGAAGGCGCCGCGCTGGGTCGAAGGAACGAGCTCAGTGATAAGCGCTGTCAAAGGCCCCTGCCGAAGGGCGGCGCCCAAGCTGGCCACGGAAAAAGCCGCCAGCAGCCAAAGCCCCCAGGAAAAGAGCGGGATTAACGCCACCGCAAGCGCAAGGATAATGTTACTGACAATGGCCACCGAGCGTTTCCCGATGCGGTCAGAAATGATGCCGCCTAACGGAGCGCTTCCCACAGCCACCAGGCCGCCGAGCATAAAAACCCATCCTATGGTTCGGGTGGAGATGGCGAATTGGCTGTGCAACCATTGGCCGACATAAGTGAGGAATCCGACCAGCCCACCGGACACCAGGAAAGCGATGCCCAAGGCA
>Ga0208456_1000767_pt1 | contig 16760 bp, 20 predicted proteins | sample June2015DPH_4_10_2_FD_184691 | JGI IMG/M metagenome (GOLD analysis project Ga0208456, IMG submission 184691) | Peatland microbial communities from SPRUCE experiment site at the Marcell Experimental Forest, Minnesota, USA - June2015DPH_4_100... | ecosystem: Environmental > Terrestrial > Soil >... | reverse complement strand
GACAGGTCGGCATGGGTCGTCCCTCTCGTCGCAATCGTCGCACCGGCATCCTGCCGGCATCTTGCTCTTGTCCTGCCGCCGAGACGGCGGCGCCGGAGAAGCCACTGCAATCTACTTCCCTCGCCAAGTGGGGGAAGGGGCCGGGCCAAGTAACAACGCCACATGGCTTCTGTTCAACTCGACCAGAGTTAGCGTGGAAGGCGACCGTAAACGAAAGGGGAGCACAGCATGGACAAGAGAATCTCTCGGCGGTCTTTTAATCTACTCACGGCCAATCTGCTGGCCGGGGGCGCGGTTCTGGGCGGCGCGAAAGGGAGCAAGGATCTGTTTGCTTTTCCCGCTCCCGCCGCCGATGGCAACGGGAACACTATTTTCCCCTACGGCACGCATGTGTATCGCGAGCCGCACCTGCCGCTGGAGCAACTTCGGAGAGACTTTCCCATCCTAAAGCGCCTCGGCTTCAACATGATCAAGATTCAGGAAGTCTGGGCTTTCGATGAGAAACGGGAAGGGCAGATCGACCTCTCCAACGTTTCGCAGGTGGTGTCGGATGCCCGGCAGAATGGCCTGGTGGTCTATTTTGGGTTGACAATGGAGGAGACTCCGAAATGGCTGTGGAAGAAGTATCCCGACGCCAGCATGGTTTATGAGACGGGAGAACCTCACAATGATCCCACCCCGTACAACGCGCCTGCCGATGGTAAGCCGGGCCCTTGCTGGCACCATCCCGGCGCGCGCGCGGCCGGGATTCGGTTCGTGGAGGCGGTGGGGAGAGAGATCGGAAAGTACGACAATATTCTGGTGTGGAACCTTTTCCAGGAAATCGGGCTCTGGCCGATGCGCCCCGGGCACCAGGGTACGTGCTACTGTCCTTACACCATTCGAGAGTTTCGCAACTGGCTGCGGACGCGTTACAAGTCGCTGGACGAATTGAATGAAGCCTGGCGAGTCCCCTTCGGCGACTGGGACGAAATCGAGCCCCCGCGCTTCTTCTCCATGGTTCCGGCCACGATCGACTGGCGCTACTTCATGGACGACGTCTACCTCGCCGACGTCCTCAAATGGAAGGCGGACGCCTTTCGTCGCAGCGACCCGTTGCACCATACTATCATTGCTCACGTGGGTGAGGTCGTCCCCGGCAGCACGCGGGAATGGCGGTATGCAGAGCAGCTTGAGATCATCGGGTCATCCTGCTACCCCGCATGGCGCGCTGCCGATCCTTGGGAGGCGAACGCGCGGTCCGCTGATGAGCCGCTCACCGAAGCTGCGGTCGTCAACCACGAACAGGAAGGCATTTTGATGAATTTGGACCACCTACGTTCTTGCAGCCGCAACGGGCAGATCTGGACAGCGGAATTGCAGGGTGGGCCGATTGTCGAAGGGTTAAGGCGTCAAAGAGTGCCGGACCCGGGGGATATCCGGCGCTGGGTCATGACTTGCCTCGCTGCCGGCGTCCGGGGCATTTGCTTCTGGAATCACCGACCCGAGATCTTCTGGAGTGAAGGATACGGCTTCAGCTTGCTCGATTGGGGTGCGGATACCTCTGCGCGCGCCGAGGAGGCGGGCCGGATTGGCCGGGCTTTGAACGCCCATGTGGACCTCTTTACCAAGGGCGTGCATCCGCAGCCGGGCGTCGCCATCGTCCTGAACGAGGACTTGTATCACTTTGCGGAGGGCTCGTCCCCTGAAGTAAGCCACCACCTCAGGTTCACCATTCAAGGGATGTGGAAATCACTTTGGATCAAAGGCATTCCCTCCGGCTTTGTGGAGGCTACGGCCCTTCCCAACGATGCCAGCAAGATCAAGGCGCTGATTCTTCCGTTCCCCTTGGCGCTCAGGCCTAGTGTGATTGAATCCCTCAAGACCTATGTCAGCAACGGGGGTACGGTCATTTCCGAGGCCTGTCCGGGACGGTTTGATAATCACGGAATTGGCGTCATAGGCGACATGATGCCGGGGGTGGCCGAACTGTTCGGCGCGCAGCATCAGGGCGTCTTTCTCCTTCGCGAACCGGGTAAGGGCACCAAGTGGACCTCCCGGGCGCTTGCCCCGCGGGATCACCTTGAGTACCGGGACCTAGCCGGGCTTGGGGAATTCGCAAAGGCCTCGCTGTTTCCCGCCTACTACTTGCAGAGCCTCTCCCCCACCACGGGCAAGCCCATCTTCAAGTACGGTGACGAAGTGGTCGGCTGTGTGAACACTTACGGGAAGGGGCAAACTTACTTGGTGGGCACGTTGTTGGGACATGGCGTTCTGGCATATGACGACTTGCGGAACGCGGATTTCCTCGCGGCAGTGCTGAAGCGGGCTGGAGTGGCGTCCGAAAGCATGGGCAAGCTCCAACGGCGCCGCCGAGTGCTGGGCAAGCAAGAGGCGTGGTTCCTATTCAATACGAGCGAAGCGCCCATCGAGGAAGCGGTCGCCGTAGCGGGATTCAAGTCCGCAAAGGACCTGCTCGGAGGAGAGTTGCCGGTTACTGGAGGGAGCGTCCGACTCAGCGTGAAACCTTTCGATATTCGCTGCCTAGTTCTGGAGGCGTGAACGGGTCGAAGGTCGATCTGAGATTCAGGCAGCGGGGATGACCCGCACCGGAAAAGGTGACGTATCTGCAGGGTTTGCAATATCGAGAACAGGAACCGAGCGCTTACAGCGGGTATTTCGGGTCGGTCTGCTACCATCCGCTGTTTCTGTTTGGCAGTCCGGGAGACTGCTTGGCGGCAAAGTTGCGGCCCGGCAACGCCCACAGCGCGCAGGACTGGAAGGAACTGCGATTGCCGGAGACCGAGTGGCGACAGAAGCTGGGCAAGGAGGTGGTGTTTTGTGCTGACGCGGCCTTGGCCAAGCCGGAGATTTACGGGGCACTGGAGGAGCGAGGCGTGAAGTTTGCTATCCGCATCCCAGCCAACGATAGCCTGGGGAGGGACATCGGGGGGTGGGCAACGAGGCCCGTGGGAAGGTCGAGCCACAAGCCGCAAGGGCTTCGTGCACCAGGCAGCAGGTTAAATGAAGGCCCGCCGTGTAGTGGCGAAGGTGGAGTTCCACTACGGCGAGTGGCGCTGGTTGTTCTCGCGAGGGGTATTCACCGTGACGAATCTGGAGTGCGACAGCCGCGCGCTGGTGCGGTTCTGCAATAGGCAGGGTACTGCTGAGCAGTGGATCAGGGAAGGCAAGCAAGCAGTGAAGATGACCGGTTTGTCCTGCCACCGATTCCGCCCCAACGAGGTGCGGCTGTGGCTGAGCGTCATCGCCTACAATCTGGGTGACCTGTGGCGGCGGCTGGTGCCGCCGCTGGGCGTGGGCCACTGGTCGTTGACGGGCCTGCAACAACGCTTGGTCAAGACTAGCGGCCGGCTGGTGAAACATGCGTGCGGCTAGTGGCTGCTGTTAACAGAAAGTCATCTTACGCGGCGCCTGTTTGAAAGCACGGGACGGCGGATTGAGGCTCTGGCAGTGCCAGGCGCATAGGCGAACCGTGAAACTTAGCAGATTTTAGCGACGAGAGAGGCAAAGGCGGGAAAAGTGTCGGAGACTGCCGGTCGGAGAAGCTATAACTTCGGAGTTTGGGACCTTCAAAAGAGGGGGAAACTGTGCCCTCCGTAGTCACTGGAGGCGCCGAACGTTGAAAACTCGACTGGTCATTGCATCAAGAAACTGTTAGTGGTGCGTTACCGGTTGACCGGAAAGTCAAAACGGAAATGCTAGATAGAATGACTTACCATGTAAGTGCCAGTCAGCGATGGCTTAATTGGCACGAGGGGAAAAGCTCACAAAGAGGGAAGAGAAGCAGATGAGAAGGAGAGAATTCCTGCAGGTTCCGCTGGCAGCTGCTGTCCCCACCGTCTTAACGGCCGGACCAGCTCAAATGCACGGACATGGAACCATGAAAATGCTGGCCGGAACGGGAGAAGCTACAATAACCCCTCCTGTGGGGCTGCCCCTGGTGGGGGCTCAACTGCCGAGCACCGGTGTCCACGACGAGCTGTTCGCAAGGGCTTTAGTCCTTACTGGTGGCACGCAACGCTGTGCGCTAGTTTGCCTTGACCTTTGCACGCTGGACTTCAGTTTGGCGGATGAGATGCGACTCGAGATCAAGCGGCGTGCGGGTATCGTGAACATATTGCTAAACTGCAGCCACACGCATTCGACTCCTTACCTCGAGCCGCGGACTCCTCGTTCTACTCAGGAGCAAGCATGGTTAGAGGGCTTAGTGGCTGACGTTGCCGAAATTGTGGCCCAGGCAGCAAGCGCTTCGGAAGAAGTCGTTCTTCGCGTCGGCCGCGCGCCGGTCCAAATTGGTTTCAACCGACGGTTCCCAACCGAAAAGGGGATCGTGGGGAAACCCTATCCTCAAGGGGTTACGGTCCCATGGGTCGACGTGCTTCGAGTGGATGCAGCTAACGGAAAGCCGGTTGCTATCCTATTCAGCCATGCCGCCCATCCCGTGATCGTCCACGGATCCAGCCGGCTCATTAGCGCGGACTACCCTGGCTACGCAGTGCAGACCGTTAAGAAGCACCTTGGCCCCAAAACGCAAGTTATGTTTGCGCAGGCTTGCGGCGGAAATATTAATGGCGAACCCTTGCGGGGGGGGGTTGAAGCGGCTGAGCGAGCCGGGCTCACCCTCGGTGAGGCTGCTGTCGAAGCGGCAACCCACAGTACGCTGCTAGGAGGATCGAGTTGGAAGATCAAGTCTGTCGAGTCGGCGCTACCGCTTCAAGATTTTCCGCCAGTGGAGGAATGTGAGCGCTACGTACGTGAAGCAGAGAATCTCTTTGCCAGATCTTTCGGCTCCCCTCCGCCAAGCGATGAGCGATTGTGGAAACTCCAAGATGAATTGCACGCCCAGCACAAGCCGTTTTGGGAGCTCGCGGGAACCATCGTCTCTTTGCGTGATCGGCTCAGGCAGGCGCGGCGCGGCCAAAAACATTGGCTGCCGTTTGAAGTCACGACCTTAGCGATTGGCGATGAGTGGTGTTTGCTGGCGATGCCCCATGAGATTTTTGCAGAATATCAACTCTGGTTCGAGCAGGAGGCACCCTTCCAACGAAAGATGGTATTGGCTTACACGAACGGTTGCGAGAGTTATGTGCCCACAGATAGGGCGCTCAAATTGGGCGGGTACGAAACAGGGACCGCGGAGTATGATGGGACCCCCCTGCGGTGGCCCTACCGCTCGCCGCTACAGGCCGGAAGCGAACAGAAGATCAAGGATTTGATGAAGAGCGCGTGGACCTAAGGCTTATGACGTGAGTAAAGTGGACGAGATGCGCCTTCAGCTTCTTTCCCTCGAAGAGGTATCCCTTCATCGTGAGCGTGAAGCCGAGGCCCAAAATGTGCGATAAAAGCTGGCCCCACCACATTCAATAATTCGGGAGTGACGGTTCAGGCATTCGAAGAACGAATCGCAGACCTTCTTGTTGATGCCTCCCTGACAGATATACTGGCGCTGAGTTTTCACTTCAACACCAAAGAGCTTGCTGATAGTGGGCTTTGGCCCAGGGTTCAAGCCGCACGGCAGCGTGCCAACGAGCTCATTGACCGCGCCGGCAAACTCCTGGAACCCCTGGAAATCACTCGTGACACCCTGATTCGATTTCTCTTTGAGCAAATTGAGAGGCGAGCAGGCCAGGAATGATTGAGTGCTCGCGCACGCGCAACGGAACGCAGAGGCGTCGGAAACCCGCATACATACGCGCCAATACGCAAATCCTAGTTCAAATGTCCACGGTAATAAGCGCGTCTCCGACACAGGACGGCCGTCGGCCGGCACCACACCCGCATCCTGGTCATTGATTTCTTGGGCAAGCTCCTGACTCACAGATGCCTGCCGACCGAGCCCTTCAAAGGCAAGGCTCACCTGCTCCAGGTGGTTCACGAAGAACTGAAGTTGCAGTTAGCGCAGTTTCCGGGGATTGCGGCGATTGGCGTCGCGCATTCCGGGGTGATCGATTCGCGGGCCGGCACAGTGCTCTTCTGGCCCATGGTAGAGGGCTGGAACGACGCCCCCTTGCGCCAGATCATCGAAGAGGCCCACGGTCTGCCCACGTTTCTCGAAGAGTGTGTTAATGCGATGGCCGTCGCCGAACAACGACTCGGACACTGGAAGGGCGTGCGCAATCTCCTGCTGGTCAACGTGGGATGGGGAATCGGCTCCGCCCTCTTCCTCGACGGGCACCTCTATGGGGGCCGCGACGGCATGGCAGGTGAGTTTGAGCACACTACGATCGAGGAGAATGGAAGCCTTTGCACTTGCGGCAACCGCGGCTGTCTGGAACGCTACTCCTCGGCCTCAGCCATTGTCGGCAGAGCTCGAGCAGAACTCCAACAGGGGGTTGGCTCGAGTCTGCTCCACGAGGTCGGTGAGAATCTGGACCGACTCTCAGTAGAAGCCATCTCCGCCGCCAAGTCCTATGATCGGCTTTCGGAGAGGGTGCTGTCGGAAGTCGCCGTGCATCTCGGCACTGCCATGGCCAGCACGGTCAACTTTTTGAACCCCGAAAAGATTGTCTTGGGCGGAAAGGTACCCGAGGTCGCTGGCGAGCTTTTTCTGACCGCTCTCCTTCAAAGCCTCCGGCAGAGGGCATTGCCACATGCAATGAAGGAGATGACGGTAGTGATCTCTCAGATCGGTGAAGAAGCTGCAGCCTTGGGGATGGTGTTCATTGCGGGCGAGCATGTGCTCAGGGCTCGCTGCCGAGAAATCAAAGGGGAGTCGCGGCTGGGGGGAGGGCGGCTGGACCCCTCCCGACAGCGTGCCGAGTCCGGCAGCCATCTGCTATGTTTCCGCAGCCTTCATTACCTGCAGGTCCCGCTAAGCCCTGGAGCAAGGAAAGGTGACTGCTCCCGTCTACCGTGATCTGCTCCGTTTCTGCTAGGGAATCCGAACACCAGTTACTTTCATGCAGCGCTGCTGGAGGGTTCATGGCTGAGCGGAGTGCGGGAAGTCAACAGAACCTGGGGAGTTTCACCATGGCAGCCCTTGATCGAGGAGGATTTCTGAAGCGCACATTCGTGGCGGAAGCAGGACTTGCCGCTGGGGACAACCTCGATTGTGACATCTTGGCAGATTCACCGGTCGACACCGCCCGCGGAATTCGCTGGCTGAGCTGCCGCGCCCGGCAAAGTCACGCGTCGCCGAAGTGGGTCATCACGAGTTCCGTGCGGAAGCCGTGGGTCTTGAAGGCCAGGTAGGCGAAACCGAGCAGAAACCACACCCCACCGATCATTTTCGCTGGGGTGCGCAAGCCCACCCAGATGCCCAGGCAGAACAAGAAGCCCAATCCGGGCACGAAAGCATCGGCCCAGAATCGCCGCTTTCGTCCCTGTTGGGGCAGGATGTAAAACTGCCACAGCGCTGCTAGGTTGACACCCATGAAAGAGAGGAAGGCGCCGAAGTTCACGGCCTCGGCTCCCTGTTCGAAGGTGAGCGTCATCGCCCCTGCGAACGCAAACAAGGCGATGAAGATGATGTTGTAATTCGGAGTGTTCCGCTTGGGATCGAGATAGGCGAAGATTCTGCGGGGCACAACGTTGTCACGGCCCATCCCGAACAACAGGCGGGCAGCGCCCAGCTGCGTACCCATGGCGGCACCGAAGCCTCCGACAATCATGATCACCCCGAGCGCGTGAAACAGTAGGGGTCCCCCCACACGGCGAGTTACATCCATAAAGGCTGTTTCAAGGTTTGGAAAATTCCGGTAATCAGGCCAGACTCGCTGGGCGAGGTAAACCTGCAGCCCGCTGAAGAGTCCGGTAAAAACGCAAACTAGTACAGTGGCGAGCAGCACATTGCGTCTCGGGTTCTCCACATCCTCCGCGAGAGTGGTAATGCCGTCGAACCCGATATAAGTGAGAGCGGCAAAAGAAGTCCCGCCGACAAGCGCCTGCACCTGAAATTGGCTGGAATCGTAGAAGGGACGATACGAAATGAGACCACTCCAGCCCTGAAAGCGAAAGAGGTAGCGAATCGCTAGGAGGACGAAGGCCCCGATCACAACGCTCATGACGGCGACCAGTGCTATGTTCGTGCGGGCGGTGGTGCGGATGCCGCGCAAATTCACCACCGTGATCAGCAGGATGAAACCGACGGCCGCCCCAACGTACGGGATGAAAGGAAAGATCCGCTGAATCGTCAACGAGACGTAGATGGTGCAAATCAGCGGATTCAGCAGATAATCCATGAACATCGCCCAGCCTGCCAGGAAGCCTAGGTGCCAGTTCAGGCCACGACCGACGTAAGTGTAGGCCGAACCTGCGGAAGGGTAGAGTGCCGCCATGCGTCCGTAACTCACCGCAGTCAGCAACATGGCCAGCATGGCAATCAGAATCGCAGTGACTGTGTGGCCGCGCGAGAGCGTCTGCGCTACGCCGAAGAGTGGCACAGCAGCAATCGGCTGGATGACAATGATGCCGTAAAAGATCAGGTCCCAAAGCTTCAGTACCCGCCGCAGCCGCGGTACCGGCGGGGCTGAATACGCCATTGCCTGTTCTGAATACTCGCGCATCGCTGGCCTCCCCGAGTTTTTGTATCAGTCGTTTGAGAGTTTACATCACAGCTCGGGGCTGTGAAACTGGAATCGCTGCAACCAGGGGGCTACAGGCCGCCGGGCGTTGTATTCCACGCGCCACAACTCGGCCACGATCTGCGCTTCCTCCAGCGAGTAGTACATCTCTCCATTCAGGCATTCATCCCGTAGTTTCAGCGAGCAGGCGAGCTTTATCGTCTGGCAGCCAACCGCCTTCACCGGGGAGTCAGCCCTCGTCGCTTCCACCTCGCTGGACACGTGGAAGGACTGGCTGGCGTTCCACCTGATTGAAGCCTATGCCGAGGTGCTGCCCAAAGCGTTCAATGACGAGCGCTTCGCCTTCTTCGGCACCCAATAGCGAGTGGGTGGACTGGTTCTGACCAGGACCGCGGGAAATGGCGGTGGCGGCGGTGGGTGAGCGGAAGAGGATTGCCAACTGTCGCCAGCGGGGATTGTGCCCGGAGCAGCATGCGCACCAGGGGAGCCGGTTCCACGCTTCGATTGCCAAATGCCTTCCGCGGGACCCATGCCGGGAGGCTCCATGGGCAGACCGTGATCGCGCCGAACCTCTACCAACACAGCCTGCGGCAAAGTCACCGAGGGCCCTGCCAGTTGGGTCCCCTGGGCGTTGAAAAGGCACGCCGAAGCGTGCGTTGTGGAAGTGTAGCCCGCAACCAACCGGTCCCAATCCTTCCGCTCAGTGTTCGGCAATTGCAGAGCAATGAGCCGCGAGACGGCCAGAATGCGGTCCCGTCCCGGTGAGAGGAGGAGCGAGCTCAAATCAAAACGGTACTGAATGCGGACAAAGGCGGCAAAAACCAGCCCGAGCAGGAACACGTTCAAGGACGAAAGCAGCAGTACCTTGACGGAAATAGAGACGCGCGCTTTCATGCCAGCCCTTCCGACTCCGGCTTGCGCATCATGTAGCCCGCGCTGCGCACCGTGATGATGAACTTGGGTGACTTGGAATCGTCTCCGAGCTTCTTGCGCAAAGACGAAATATGCACGTCAATCGACCGATCGAAAACATCAAAATTCCGGTCCGCGACTTCATTCAGGAGCTGCTCGCGCGTTCGGACGCGGCCCGCCGCCTTGGCCAACGACATCAGGAGATCAAATTCGATGGCCGTCAAGGGCAGGGCTTGACCGCTAAGGACGGCGCGGCGCGCCTCCGGGTCAAGGTGCAGTTCGCCCATAACGACTTCCGCCTCGCGGGATCCCTCCTGCCCGCGCGTGACCTTGGAACGCCGAATCGTGGCCCGGAGGCGGGCCAGCAGCGGGGCGCACTGTAATGATCACCGTTGCCCGTGAGGATGACAAGACGTTGCGTGTGAGCGTTCTGCCTACCAAGTCCAGTGATAGCGAGAATCCCGCGCTCACCACGCCGCTGAGCTACACGGGGACGCCGGAAGAACTCGACGCTGAGCTGGGCCGCGAACTTGCGGGCTACGTTGAATGCCACCGGGCGCTGGGCAGCACGCTGGCCGCAGCGGAGGCGGAAATGGATGCGGCTGCCAAGGCTGCATCGGACAGATCTCCAGTCTGGCAGGCGACCCGAGAGAGATGCAGTTTGCGCTGAAGTTTTACTTTTGGTATGCTGCTATTTAGAGGCAGAAGTCACTCGACGAGTTTATTTCGAGCCTGTATTCATGAGGTTCCGAAGGTAGTCTGAAACGCGTCCGACGATTCCTGCTTTCGCGGGAATGACCGCACTCACGGGCCGTTTTGGTTCCGGCTATGCGAGGTTAGGTTGGTGGAAGCGACCGACCTGGGCTGCCGGACTCAGGTAAGCCGACAGTTGCTACCGAAAATGGGGGGGGTTCGAAGGAAATATGCGACCAACCACCAGTAGCTCCAGTTCATACGCCACAGCATACTTGCTGCGCTCACTCGCAATCTTTACAGCCCTGGCTGGCGCAGCTTTGTTCAGCGCAATGCAGTTCTGCGGCGGGCAGGAGATGCCGGGCCACAGAATCGTCCACCTCCCTTCGAGTAAATTGCTTCTCAATCCCCTTCCGGGCCAGCCGCAACCGACGAATAGTTTCCCCACCGCTGTAGTGCTCAGCCCGGACGGGCGTTACCTTGCGCTGCTAGACAATGGCCGGGGAACTGCGGAGTCGGGCTATCAGCAATCCATCGCCGTCCTGGATTTGCAGACGAATCGCCTTTCCGATTACCCAGACTCCCGCTTCAAGGTATATGCAAGGCAAACGTATTTCCTGGGGCTGGCTTTCAGCGGCGACGGGAAGCGACTCTACGTCTCGGTTGCTTCTCTGACTGATCCTACCGGCGAGCTCAAGGGCGACACCGGGAATGGGATCGCCGTCTATGCCTTCTCCGAGGGACGCGTGACGCCGCAGTCGTTTCTGAGAATCCCATTACAGCCGCTCGGCTCGCGCAAGCGGGGAACGGACAAGACCCCAAGTTCTTGGTCAGGAAGGGCAGCATTGCCCGTACCCGCAGGGAAGGCCGTTCCCTATCCCGCCGGTCTGGCCGTGATCGACCAGGGTGAGTCGGAAACAATTCTAGTGGCAGACAACCTCTCGGACGATGTCTTGCTGGTCGATGCTGCGAGCGGCGCCATTCTCCGGCGCTTCGACTTGAGCACCCGAGATTCTGTTCCCGCTTCTTATCCCTACGCGGTAGTGGCGACGCGGGACGGCAAAAGCGCCTACTGCAGTTTGTGGAACGCCTCGCGGGTGGCCCAGCTTGATCTGCAGCAAGGGAAAATCGTGCGCTGGATACCTCTGCTCGTTCCCGACTCGCCCACCGCCGCGGGATCGCACCCGAGCGCACTATTGCTGAGCCCGGACGAACAACAACTCTACGTGACGCTCGCGAACGCAGACATGGTGGCGGTGATCGACACAGCCACCGGTCAGCTTGCGGGCAGGCTTTCCACGCTCTTGCCCGGGCAGCAGCACGCAGGTACCTACCCAAACGCCCTGGCCCAGAGCCCTGATGGCGCGCGTTTGTTTGTTGCCGACGCTTCTCTGGATGCGGTAGCTGTGTTCGAGAGGGGCGTCGCCGGCTCTGCGCCTTCCCAGCAGCCGATGGGGTTCATTCCCACGGAGTGGTACCCCACGGGTCTGGCGGTCCGGGAGGGTGAGTTGTTTGTGGCTTCGGGCAAGGGCCAGGGGACGGGTCCGAACACAGGCTTGCCGCCTCCAGACTCCCCGGATCGCACGTACGGTGAGGCGCGGGAAAAGCATCTTTACATCGCGACCCTGATCCGAGGGTCCATCGCGCGCCTAAAAATTTCGGAAGCGGAGCAGCGGCTCGAGCCATTAACTGACGAAGTGCTCGCCAGCAATCTGTTCCGCGGCCACGGCGACACCCTTCCGTTCCAGGCGGGCAAGAATCCCATCAAGCATGTCATCTATATCATTAAAGAGAATCGTACCTATGACCAGGTTTTTGGCGACCTAAAACCGGGCGATGGCGACCCTGCGCTCTGCATGTATGGGGAAGCCATTACACCCAACCAGCACCAACTGGCTCGGCAGTTCGGCGTTCTGGACAACTTCTATGACAGCGGCGAGGTTTCCGGAAATGGTCACGTTTGGTCGATGGCTGCCATCACCAGCGACTACACCGAAAGGACCTGGCAGATCGGCTACCGCGGCGATGAGCATACGTACGATTACGAGGGTAGCGTGGGGGGCGTCATTCCCTTGGAGGAGGGCCAGCCCGATGTTAATGAGCCAGGCACCGGGTACATTTGGGCCAATGCGGAGCGGCACGGACTGACCCACCGCAACTACGGCGAATTCGTGCACACCGAATGGTGCGATTCTCCCGGGAAGGGCACGTCGCCTGTTCCCGGCCAGACCTGCCGGCAGAAGGTCGTGCGTCCGGGCGAGTCGCTGCCGGCGAATGTCGGCGAGCCGCACGGTGCGCCAAGCCTCTGGCCTTGGCCGATTCCGCTCATGGCGCGCAATGTCCCGACCAAACCGGAACTGCGGGATCATTTCGACCCGCGTTATCCCGACTTCCGGATCGAGTATCCCGACCAATTACGTGTGGATGAGTTTCTGAACGAATTCTCCGAGTTTGTGAAGGCGCGCCAGCGACGCGAAGGAATCGAATTGCCGCAATTTGTGATCCTGCGTCTGCCCAACGACCACACGCTCGGGACGCAGCCGGGCCTGCCGACACCGGAGGCGTCCGTGGCTGACAATGACTTGGCGGTGGGCCGGGTGGTGGAAGCACTTTCGCATAGCCCTTACTGGAATGACACTGCGATCTTCATTCTGGAGGACGATGCGCAGGACGGCGGCGATCACGTGGACGCGCACCGCAGCACGGCACTGGTGATCAGCAAGTATTCACCCAGCTCGTCGGACCACCCTGTTGTGGACCACAACTTTTACACGACCGTCAACATGGTCCACACCATGGAAGTGCTGCTGGGATTGCCGCCCATGAACCAGAACGACGCCCAAGCAGCGGCGATGGCGCCACTGTTTTCAGGCTCGGGTAACCAACCGCCTTTCACGGCTGACCTGACTAACCTGCGGAACGGCGCCCTCTACCAAATTAACTCTCCCCACGCACCCGGGGCCAAGGACTCGTCGCGCCTCGATTTCTCACGCGCCGACGCGGCCGATGCCGCGAAACTCAATGCCATCCTATGGCACGAAAGCAAGGGTGATATTCCGGTGCCTTCGCCTCGTCATACGGTTTTTCGAGAGGCGGAATAACCCTACCGGAGCGCAAACGGCAATTGTCCACCGCGTTGAGATGCCGACGCTCTTCGCCGCCCATGCGAAAGGGATCATCCATCGGGACATCAAGCCAGCGAACATTTTCGTGACCCAGCGTAGCCAGGCGAAGATCCTGGACTTTGGCTTGGCGAAGCTGGCACCAAAAGCCAGGCGGGTGGCGGAAGCCGTGGGAGCCTCTGCGCTGCCCGCAGCTTTATTCAGCGCCCTCAGGGAGTGCATCTAAGAATCCCCTTACGGGATGTGACGGGGTTCGGCGCAGATAGCGCGGAGGGTTTTCTTGAGACTGGCGTTCATGAGGCGGTGAATTACTCGTCCTTAGATGTTGGTGCTGCTTCTTCCTTCGCTTGGGCTGGGCAAGGCGGCGAGTTCCATAGCTTGAATGGTTCGGGTGGCTTTCTCGATGCCAGCAACGGTTTCGATTTCTTTGTCCGTGCCCGCGCCGAGTTCCTTGAGCCTACGAGCCGTCACTAGAACCCGGCCCTCGAAAGAGGCCACGGCCTTGTTGTACGCAGTGACGGCATCGTCGAGGCTGCCGCCCACGCTGGCGAAGTGCTCGGCGAGAATCCGCAATCGCTCGTACAGCTGCTTACCCAGGTCGCTGATGGCTTGGGCGCTCTCGGCGATCTGCTCCTACCGCCAGCCATACGCGACGGCTTTCAGCAAGGCAATGAGGGTCGTTGGTGTGGCGAGGATGACCTTCTGGTTCACGCCGAACTCAATGAGGCTGGGGTCTTGCTGTAATGCGGCACTGAAGAATACCTCGCCAGGTAGAAACATAACGACGAACTCTGGTGTCGGCGTAAACTGTTCCCAATAGGTCTTCTGGCCGAGCTTGGTCAGATGCTCCCGGATCAGACGAGCGTGTTCCCTTAGTTTCTCCAGCCGCTGTTCGCCGTCTGTCATCTGGAGCGAGTCCACGTAAGCTTCCAATATGGCTTTGGCGTCCACGACAATATTTTTGTTGTTGGGCAGCTTGACGATGAGGTCGGGGCGCAAGCGCCTGTCTTCGGTGGTCGCGGTCTCCTGTTGAACGAAATCGCAGTACTCGACCATCCCTGCCATTTCGACCACTCGCTGGAGTTGGATTTCACCCCAGCGGCCTCGAACCTGTGGGGAACGCAGGGCCTTAACCAGATTGGCGGTCTCGGTCTGAAGCTGCACCTGGGTCGTTGCCAGCGACTTGACTTGGTCAGTCAGGTTCGTGTAAGCGATGGTGCGTTCCCTTTCAATCTCCGAAATCTTGCCGTCAACATTCTCCAGCGAATCCTTCAATGGCTTGACAAGATCGTCAATCGCCTTCTGGCGAGCAGTAAGGTCGGATTGTGCGCCCTGCTGAAATTTTTCCAGCGTAGTCTTGGCCAATTCCAAGAACGACTGGTTGTTAGTCTTGAGAGCTTCGGCGGAGAGGGCTTTAAACGCGTCGGCGAGTTTCTGCTCGGCATCTTTGATGACGGCGAGCTTCTCGTCAGCGGCGCTGCGTTCCTTGTCGATGACCGTGTTGAGTTCGGCTTGGCCTTCTTTGAGCTTGGTGATTTCGGTGTTGAGAGCGGAAAGCTGGCAGTCTTTCTCGGTGAGGGCGGATTCGAGGGTAGGCACTGTCCTAAGAGTGCCGGTGGGTGATTGCGTGTTTGAGTTTCCGTTTTGGTGGGAGGGAACTCTGCCAACGACAAAACGCCAAGAAGTGGACGATCACCCGTTCGAGTTTCCGCTGTGGTGGAAAGCAAAAAAGTGAGCGGTGCTCGACCTGACAGCGCAGAATGCGGGCTTGGGCAGGAAACGCGAAGTGGCGTCGGGGTCGCGTTCGCGGAGGCTCATAGAATGCCCCGCCGAGGCGCAGAATTGGCCCAGGATGTGCGGAGTGGCCCAAGGCTCACCCATTATGCGAGCGTGACTGTGCAACACACTCTGCCGGAACAGACTTGCTCAGAACGGCCCGCCGTGCGCTTTGCTGCCACGTACGCGCACGCAGACGGTGAAGCCATGCTGACCTAGCACTCCCCGCGCGTGGCTTCCAATCGTGTTTGTGACGTGCTTTGTGACGTAACCCTTCGGATAAGCCTCAATCGGCAGCAGTCAGCAGATGTGGCGCGCGAATCAAGTTATCACCACTTTCGCTAGTATTCATGTGGCTCCAGCGGTCGTCAGCAATTTGCTGCTGAAACGCAACTCTCAATTCGGGACCAAGAGGTCCCCAGTTCAAATCTGGGCGCCCCGACCACCTCACCCGCATTTCTCACCAGGTTTTCTGAGGATTGATTCGGAATCCCGCACCGCGGGACGAATCGTGGAGGTCGCCGCGGCGACCTCTTGCCCATTTTCCTCTCAAAAACACTTATGCCGGAAGTGACAGCCTTTATTCAATTCTTTCGTGAGAAACCCGGGCTAGGGTCGCGCCGTGTGCAACACGTGCGACGGCGCACGGAAGGTGTACGATACAATGCGGGTAGGCATGAACCACGACGACGAACCATTTCGCGTCCCGATCAGCGATGTCTTCGACCTGCATACTGTGCGGCCCAAGGATGTCAAGGAAGCCGTTGAAGCGTATCTTGAAGAAGCGAACCGCTTGGGTCTCAAAGCCCTGCGCATCATCCACGGGCGCGGCATCGGAGTGCAACGCGAAATCGTGCGCGCCGTGCTGACCCGCACACCCTTTGTACTCTCTTATCAGGACGCCCCCCTCGAAGCCGGCGGCTGGGGCGCCACCATCGTGACCCTGCGCTGACACTCATGGTTTGGGGTCGGGGTGCGTTTCCACGATCGAAGGATCACGGCCCCATTGGTTGCGGCCGAAGGCAGCGCTGTCCCACTCTATTTCTATGCCCCCGCGTTCCGCAAGGCTTGGGCGGCAATTTCCGGCAGCAGAGAATTGTAATAGACCTCTTTCAGGGCGTAGGACTTCGCTTTGGAGGGTATGACCGGAAGAATTTCCAAATGCCAGTGGTAATCATCCGGCAGCGTCTTCCAAATGCCGCCCCTCTCGAACTTTGCGCCAAGATTAGGTGAACTGTGGAGCACCAAATGGTGGGTGGGGGCGACAGCTTCCAGACGCATCAGGACCGACTTCAACAAGCGTGCGAAACGAAGCTGCTCGTCCCAGGAGGTAAGGTCCTCCTCGAACGAGCAGTGATGCCTCAAGGAGAGCAACCATGTCTCGTAGGGCACGCGCGCGGCAAACGGGCAGAAGGCGACGAACGGGTCGAGTTGCTCCACGATGCGTGTATTCTGCGCGATTTCTTGCCCTGCAATATCGCAGGTCAGGCACCGTTCCTTGAGCTCAAAGTAGCGCAAGGAGGAGCGGAGTTCATAGCCCACGCGCCGGGGAATGAATGGTGTGGCAGTTATCTCGGAGTGCGGGTGCTCAAATTCCTCCCCCGCCAACGCTCCTTGATTGCGGAAGACCGTTACGTACCGGAAACGCTGATCCTTCTTCAGATCTTTCACCCTCGCAATATATGCCCGCAGAACTTGGGCAACATTCTCGTCGGTCTGCCGCGAGAGCTGTAAA
>Ga0208456_1000764_pt1 | contig 16803 bp, 33 predicted proteins | sample June2015DPH_4_10_2_FD_184691 | JGI IMG/M metagenome (GOLD analysis project Ga0208456, IMG submission 184691) | Peatland microbial communities from SPRUCE experiment site at the Marcell Experimental Forest, Minnesota, USA - June2015DPH_4_100... | ecosystem: Environmental > Terrestrial > Soil >... | reverse complement strand
GGGGGATTTTAGGGCGCTGCGCCGGGGATCGCGCCGGAAATTTTCGTTGCGATTATTTTATTGCACTGCCGCCGTGCAGCCGCTAGGCGGATTGGGATTTGTTGGGAAAGTCGTTACGCTGACGGTTGCGATATTTGAGTAGGCTGACTGACTCCCTGCGGAGTCTACAGTGACAGCGCCGTAACTGTATGTCGTATTATTTGTGAGACCTGACGCGGGATCGAGATATTGTGTTGGCGTTGCGGGGAGTAGGCCATCAACGCTAGTCCAGCTCCCGGTTCCGGCAACGCAAGTGCCAGGGCAGCGGAATAAATAATAGCCCTGGATCGTGCCGTTACCGCCGACTGGTGAGGGCGCGGTCCACTTGAGTAGGATTCCGTGTGACGTTTGCGCCCAAGTTCCCGTAATAATGATTAGTGCCGCGAATGTAAAAAGAATTACCTTACTAAATCGTTTCATGGCTTTGTCTCCATTTCATTGATTTATAGATACCGCACTGTCCTCTTGATTCGCAGGACTCGCAGGGGCTTTTGGGATTTGTATTTCGTTGACTTGCACAACCGTGTCCAAAATTAGTTTTCCGTTTGCGGCGGTAACGACAATGCGGATTGGGCCGGAAATCTCAACTGTAACCGGGCCGGAAGTGATGGCCTCAACGTCCGCCAGGATCGTGCCGATTGCCGACAAATCCGCCTTGATGCTCATTTACCACACCCCCCGCATTTCGTCTGCAAAAGCCCCATAAGTGGCCGCGAGAATTTTGCATACGGCCCGGTGATATCCGCCAGCAATCTCTCAGGATGAAACCATATATCCCACTGGCGCAAGCCGACAAGAATATATTTAAGCACCCAAACGGTGATGATCCCGAGAGCGTAGGCGTGAATTGGCCTCACTGTAATCTCAAATCAGCTGTGTACTGTGGCGTTGTCGTCTCCGTCCAGGAGCTTGCGACATTCACAGATCGCCAGCGTGCTCATTGACACCCGTAACTAAATGTGTAAGTTTGCGTCGCTACCGGAGTTCCGGAAAGCGTGAAGAGATCGCTTGTAGCAGTGGGCGTGCCAGCCGCGTTTAGCGGCACGGTCAGTACTCCGAGAGTTCCGCCGACTTGCTGTAAGGTGCAGTATGTCGGCGCGACCCAAAAAGCGGCTGGAAAAGTTAGCGTGATCGTGGGATTGAGTCCGGGAGTTCCAGCCGCCGTGATCGTGAACGTGCCTTTGTGCGAATCGCTGCCCGCGCCAACCGCTGTTACCGTGCTGGTACTCCATCCCGAAGTCAAGCCCACGTTCCCGGCAACTAAGGCAGTGCCGGTTACAGAGCAGGAATTAAACAAAGCGGTATTCGCCCAATTCCCGTTTGCCCCCATCGTGTTGCCGCAATCGTCGAAAATTTTCGATCCTGCGGACGCGCCCCCGAGAGAGTTAGTAGTTCCGGAAACCCTTGTTTGATGCAGGTGAAAAACTGCTCCTGTACTGTTGGGGATCAGGCCGGTTCCTCCGGCAGCAACGTTGTCCTGATTTAGATAAATGCTGACGGTGGGATTTCCTCCATTATAGGTTATCCCGTTCATCCCCGAATTTCCAAAAAAGCTGTCCGCCGTGCTGATCCAATTTCCCGATCCTGATACCGCTGCCGCCGCGAATGTTCCGCTGCTGTAAGCGTAGAATTGCGAATCGTTCGTATAAACATCCGCTGAACCAGACGGGCCTATCTGCACGCCGAATCTTGTCAAGTGAAACAAGTGATCTCCGTAACAGGCTGGGCCAATATCCATTGGAGGGCCGTTGTAAGTGATTACGTTGTGTAGGTTGCCCATCGAATCGGGAGAAGTGCCGCAATAAACACTCAGCATTCCTGCGGTGTTGGTGCCCCACTGATAGAATCCGACATTTTCCACCAGCGCGGCGTAGGTTACGTACAGCGCGATTTTGCTTGCGGCTCCGGTGACGGTGTAAACTCCAAGCCCTGATACGCTAAAGTTTCGGAAATAGGCGTTCTGCGGAGCGGCTCCGGGAATTCCAAAGAACATCCCGACACTTCCAGGCACGGCGGTAGCATCGAATCCTGGAAGGACTAAAAGCATGCTTCCGTTGCCCTCGATTTGGATGGCGTTTCCGCATGGAAAAGAGCTTACAAATATCGGGGCGCCTATAAGCATGCTCGTTCCTGGCAGCTCCAAGGTTGCCGGACAGTTTGCTATCGCGGCATTGTAAGCGGCTTGCAAGGCGGGACCATCATCAACTTTTCCCTTCGCCCAAATGCAGCATGTTGTGCCATCACCAGCCGATGAGGATGGCAAAACGGAAATCGTGAAAATATGCGGTGATGTGACTCCTGTGATTGTCGGACAAGTCGGCGGGCAAGAAGCCCCAACAATAGTGCCTCCCGTGTACGCTCCGTTGTTTCCTCCGCAAGCGTTGCTTGATCCTACTATAATGCTGCCAATATCGGCATTGCTTACAGGCGGATCACCTGCTCCCGTTGTCACCGTGTGGCTGACATTGCTGAAAATGGCCGTGCAGCCTTGCTGCGCTCCGCCGATCACACCGTAATTGTTGGCGTAGATCACGCTTAGAGACGCCGCTGCACCGCCACCAGCGCCATAAACGTTGCCATTACTATCAACACAAAGCCATTGACGATACTTTCCAGTAGAAGCATTCCAAGTTGTGCCTACAGGATTAAGCGGGTTCGATCCTGCGGGGCACGCCAATTCCACTTGATACGCTGGCGGGTTTTGTGCCCGTGCCGGAATTAACGCCGAAAAAAGAAAGATTGCGATTGCTAGATATTTTTTCATAATCTCACCTATAAAAGAAGGGCCGTTCGCTTCTCGCGCCGAACGGCCCTAGATTTTTAGGACCATCACCCTTCCTAAAAGTGAAACGTCGGCCCAAACTTCACGATCAAGCCGTTATTCTGGTAGCCAGGAAATTTCGCCCACTCGACGCTGCCGCCAAGTGTCCACGATCCGTTTTGCGTCAGCATATAATTAACGCCGCCGCCAGCCGTGAACCCATAGTGATTTTTGGTGACGCCAGCGAGAGTAACCTGTGCGATGCCCGCGCTTGCTGTAACGAAAGTTTGCACGCGCAGAAAATTCACGTTCGGGCTGATCGTGTCGAGTTTTTTGTTAAGCCAAGCGATCCGGTAATTCACGCCGCCGCCAAAATATCTCAACGCGCCATCGGTGCTCAATAAATTTCGGTCGAGTACGTCCAGATTCGGTGTCGGAGTAAACGCGATTCCGCTATCGCTGGCTGCAATGGTTTGGTGATTGCCGGGAAGCGAAAGCACGCTGGTAGTCGCCGACCACGGTTGAGATACTGGAGCTGCCGGTGGAGACTGTGCCAGCGCGAATCCACACAATAATGTCAGACAAAGAAACGCAATTGCAAAAGTTTTCACGATTTACTCTCCTTGCTGCAAAATTTTCCGCCCATGACTAAGGTTTCGATTCGCGCTATCCTCTCCCTGAGATCGGACAGCGTAAAAAAAATTCCCATCACGGATAGAAGTATAACCCCGTTTACTATCGCTAGAACTATTTCCAGTATGCTAGCTTGCATTTTCTGGAGTCCTCCAAAGGTTGATAAAGATCATAGCGACGGCGACAGCTGCGATGATGGCCCAGATCGTGAGGCACTTGCGGCACATTTTAGTGCTTGCTCAGGGCGTCTGCGGGATCAAGGATTACCTCGACTATTTCCTTGACCTTTTCAGCCTCGGCCTCAATTTTTTGCAGTAGCGTGACTTTTTCTGTCTCACATCCAGGGCACGGATGCGATTCGGTGTAGATTTTGTCATGCTTGGGGCAGAGTTCATTCATGGATTCCCCCTAACTAGTTGACGGTGGCAATTCCGTTGCGTTAAGCGATTCTGGCTCTGTTATGATTCCTACTACCGCAAGGCCGATAATCAGGAAAATTGACGGCTTCGTTTTGATAAAGCCAAGAATCTTCATTCCAATTATGGCGATTATCGCCAATACGACGATAACTTGTTTGCTGGTAGTGCTCAAATCCTCCAGGGACATTATGGTTGCACCTCGATTACAGTTTGCACCGCTGCGCGTAAAAAGATTACAGGCGCGGAAGTGAATTGCACTTGCCCTCCCCCGGCTGCAATGCGCGTGCCGTCCGGCACATTTCCAGGCGCGCTACCATTCAATCTTGCGCCAGCGCCGGAAGTGTCAAGGTATACGTCGCAGCCTTGCGTAAGCGTGCCAGCGCCAGTAGAGTTGCCAAGACCAGCCGTGGGATTTGTGTACGTGCCTGTTAGCGTAGCGTGATTGTACGCTGTGCAAATAAAAGAGCCGTTGTATCCAGCTGCGACAACGCCAGCAATCGTGATTGCCTGTCCAGCCGCAAGGCCTGGAATATCGGTTGTGAGCACAAACGTACAGACGTTTCCAACTTCGGTTAGTGCTCCAATGGCAATAACAGCAGAACCGCCCTGATTGACAAGAGTTAGGTTAGCTCCCGTTCTTGCCCGAAGGTTTGTAGCATTTCCTACAGGATCGTTGACAAGCCATTTCATATTACCCCCAAAAGTTTTGCGAGTATCAATCCCCCGCCGATCCAAAGCGCGTAATTCGGCACAGGCACACCAGCCACAGATGTACTGCCCGATAGCTCAGAAATTGCGGTTGCTGGAGACGGAGCAAGTACTGGATAAACGACTTTTTGCAAATACAGTGCATACGCCTGCATTGCAAGATTGTATCCCCACAACGCGTCTAATTTCCCTCCCGACAACGATGTTAGAGACGGGCTAAGTTGATTTACCGCTTGCGTCAAAAGCGCAATTGCTTGCGTTACTGTGATAGTGCCAGCCGCCAATTCAGACTCGATTTGAGTCTCAAATTGATTAAACGCATTGCACACCGCGCAAATAGTTTTTTGCTCATTAGCAACTGCCTGAGCGTGATGCTGGATCAAATCTGTAAGTCCGGTAATTACAAGCGTAACGGCTGTGCCGATTCCCATAGTTGCCATGCCGGAAAGTACGCCCGCGCTTGCCAGCGCTTTCTCTCCAGCTACTAATCCGGTTTTTGCTAGGCTCAAATCCAAATTTGTGCCCGCCCCGGAAACCGTTCCGGTAGAGCATTTATAAAGCATTTTGCGTGCGCGCATACACGCAACGGCAAGAGGCGCTGGCCATGTTTCCCCACCACTAGACGGACAACCCGCCGAGGCTGCAAATCCTAGAAGCGTGCCAGAATCAGTTGCGGCATCTTGAATCGTGCCGCCTTCACAAGCAATAAACTGCGCGATTCCGGCGTCTGTACCGGGATAGGTTGTGCCGCTGCATGCAATTCCACTTCCCACGCTATCCTTTCTGCGACATTACCACGTAGCGAACGTGCCCGCGCACTTTCACGCGCTTAATCCAGCTTCCAGGTCTGGAGGCTTCTTTTCGCATAGCCCTAGATTTTGTGCCAAAGGCTCCGTGAAAATTCACTCTGCGTCCGCGTTTCATTTCGACGCCCAGTTCCACCAGTAGCGAATCTCGCCGCCGATGAATCCGCCAAGCAAAACTTTGCCAATGAGAATCCAGTGAACGCTAGTAAACGATCCGGGCGTGTCGAAAAGGCCCAAAGTTATTGCGGCCCCGCACGCTACGTAAATTCCAGATTTTAGCGCCCCAAGTAGCAGAGCCTTTATCTCTGGCGTCATATCACCCCCTAAGAATTTTGCAGGCACATATACGCGCCTGTATGCGCGTCATTCCATAAAGTCCAACCCATCGGGCAGCTACAACTCGCCGGATCGGGCGGATAGCAATTTGCCCCGCCAGATGCCGGGGAAATTGGGCATACAATTTGCGCTCCTGGTGCGCTGTACGCCGCTGGCACAGTTGCCGGAATGCTCGAATCGAATCTCGGGCACCCTGTAACCGGATCGGGCGTGATTGTATTTTGCGGCGTAACGATGTTGGAAGTTACGCTTTCGTGCAAAAAGCTGGAGCCTTTTTCCAGCAGCCATACTAGCAGCAACACAAACGCCACAATCAGGATTGTCCCGAAGCCTTGTTGCTTTGTCATTGCCTCAACCTTTGCTGACGTTATGGGCTACAAACCTTTGTTGATGTTATGGGCTACGTCCCCGCCCTCCAAAATGTAGTGCCAATCCTCCGGGTAGTCGGAAATAATGTGCAGATTGTAAACGGTCACATCCTGCATTTCCGTTTGCGCCAATTCATGGTAATACTTGCCCGCTGGCACGGAGCCTTCTTGCGTCATTCCGTGCCCCGCGGTAACAAATTTTCCGCCGCCAAGATCAATCATCGTGTCGTTGTAATGCTCATGCACGATTAGCGTTGCTTCATGCACACCGGTTAAATTGCGAATCAGGAAACTTCCCTTGCGCGGAAAATCTTTTAATTTTTTCAGGCCAGCGACAGTGCGAATTGCGACTTCGCCAGAAAAACATCCAAACCCGCCGCCACCGCCGTCGCCGCCAAGTCTGCCCCCAAGTCCGCCTCCACCAACGGCACCGCCAGTGCCAGTCTGCAACGTAGTGACTCCCTGGCCGGGATTTGGATTTGTGATTGTGAATATCCCGCTACGTCCAACACTTGGCCCAACTGGTTCAGCGCCCCATGATGGCCCGTTAATTCCAGAATCCGCGATACCAATTTTGGTGCCTAACGTAATTGGCTGAGAAGAAGATATGGCCGCAGACGCGGTTGTAGCCGTGTTTTTAAGGTACAGAAAAATTGCTCCGATAATGAGGATAAAGAGAATCACGAGTTCAGCCAATCTGCGATTACGGTATCGCGTGTTACGCTGAGCCAATTCGCGACCGATTCGCTCCAAGCATCTTGCGCTGTCGCTGTGTAGGTCCACGCAAAATCTGAAATTGTCATAGAGGGCGAGTAAATCCCACTTTGACCGGAAAGATCGAACTGGACCTTATTATATAGCGCCTGCCAGCCTACTTGTGCCGTCGAGTATTTCGCGTAAGGCCCATCTTGGCCCGCATCGCCAGTAGCCTCAAGATCACCAGGGTTATTATCGCGTGCGGCGCGATTCCCTATCAGGACTTTGCGGTTACGGTCCCAAAATCCTTCCGCGTATGCGATTGCTTCCGCAAACGCTACAACTTTTGCCTGCGATACCACGTTGCCCTCTGTCGTTGCGCTAGCAAGTCCAGGGAGCAGGAGTGCCGCTGCTCCTACTCCTAAGACAAGCAGCGCCGCGTTTTTTCCATTCATACGCCTGCTTGACGCTTTTTTTGCGCCGTAAAAAGCAACACGGCTCCTACTGCAATTCCGATTGCCACAAGCCCTAGCGTTGACAATCCCTTGCTTGTCAGACAAGAAAACCACGCGGCTGGATTGCTCGCAAAAGTCAGGCTAGGATCGCCGCATGCGGGCGTTGCTGGCGCGGAAGTTCCAGGCTGGCCCGTTGCCGTTGACGCCGCGCCTGGAGCCTGAATATACGGCATGGAATCCGAAATTGGGAAATTGCCGGATTCTTGATAGACTGCATTACGAATAATGGCGATTAAATCATCGCCACTGGCAAATCCCAGGCCGTTTTCAACCTGAATTTCCAGAGTGATCGAGAAACTTGTGCCAGTGAGCAAAGCAAGGGCAGGCCCGCCGCTATTTTGCAAAATGACAAGGCCCGCCGCCGTCAAGTCCGCGAACACTGCGGACGTGTAATCAACGAATCCCAGATAAGTTCCTGGGGGCCACGTTCCCACATAGGTTACAATGGCCCCGTTCGGAACGGATGGAAGCATGGTCTACCCCTCTTTTTTACGTCCCAATACTAGGAATAATACCACGCCAATTAAAAGGATCGGCAAAATGCCAGCGGTAGATAGCGTGCTACCGCCAAGCAAAGAGCCGACTGCGTTAGCAGGAATACCAGTTGCTGTAAGTGTCCCTGTCTTGATTGTGGAAACTGGATTCGAGGCAGCAATGCCACTAGCAACGGAAGCGCCAATGGAGCCGAAAATTCCGGCCAGTCCGCTCAAGAATCCATTGTTGTTTTGCGTGCTTCCGCTACCGCCGCATGGAGGGTTCGGCCCATTGTACTCCGTTCCGTCAGAGCATGACGGATCGTTGTATTGGTTGCCGTTTTCGTCTTTGTAAATCTCTACGCCGTTGCAATCTGCAATTCCGGTATCGTTACAAGACATGCTGCCCCCTAGAAGGAGTACAGCGCGCCTTCGGCTGTGTAAAGCACCTGCTCCTGTACGATAATCCCGTAGGCGTTGACTACGCCAGCGACGTTTGCAACAAGCTGGAAAGTGCTGCCGCTTGGAACTTTGTCGCCGGGATAGGCGCTGTCAGGATTGCCGGAACCAATGAAGTCAAAAAGATTGTAGCCTTGGATTGGACCACGGTCATAGATGTCCACAGCGTCGTTTTTGTGCGCGAAAACGTCAACAAGGTTCCGCACTTGACGGTTGCCGCCAAGCGTGATCCCCATTGCCGTCACGTTTACTTCAGTCAAGGTAGAAAATGCCGGGTTGCCGTTGGGCACAACGGAGACGCCGAATTTTGTAAAAATTCGGGTTGTCGGCAATTTTTGCATGTTGAATAGCGTTATTTGGTTTCCAGCTGCCTGCAAAACCAAGTTAATCGGCTGCGCCACGCGACTGCAGAATCCGGGCACAACGCTGTCCTTGATGTCGAGGCCCATAATCATGGGCAGCGAGTAAATGTCGAGTGTCGGCAATGCGCCAACGCCGCCATAACCTGCCCAAGCAATCGTGGTGCCTGCCGCACCAGTTCCGAGGATTCCGGCAACCGCGCCGCCAATTTGCGTTCCCCATTGCACGGACAATTGTATACTGTCCATCCACTCCTCATTGCGCATGAGGAATTGCGGACGCACACCCGGCATTGCCCCAAACGGATATAACGGTAAATCCACCACGATCCTGAAATCGTAGGTTGTAGCCGCGCCACCAGTGGGGTTATATCCGGCAGGCAAAGGCATTGTCGGATCGGCAACTTCGGTTGCAGCCGCCCCGCCAATGGAAATGTCGTATTGTGCGGTACGCTCGCCGAACAAGTTTTGGATCATCCACAATGTTGCAAGGTCAATGTTGTACAGAACAACGTTGCCTTTTTGCCGTGAATTTGTGCCCTGGAGAGTGATGTTGGAGAGGACGTTGAGAAAGCCTTCCGGTGTGACGGAAGCCATTGCAGCCGCGCCAACCGTGCAGCGTCCCTTGACTACAAATCGCAACCCTTGTAGCGGAAGCGACAGATCAAGAAACTGCGAAAGGTTATTGGAGCCGCCAAGACCAGCAGCGGAGCCGCCAACCGGAGAGAGGCCGATTGCTACAACTTTCGGCCCAGTGGGGCGAAACAAATTGCCAAGTTGCTTGCGTGTTAGTCCGGGCATGTGTTTTCCCTCACAGGCTCAGGCCAACATACTTGGCCAGCGCCGCCGCGATAATTTTCCCGACTACCACGGCTGCGAATCCTAGGATAATTGCGTGTGAATATCTCATCGCAATTCTCCCTAAACGTAAGTCAGTCCAAGCGGGCTAAGAACTGTGTTAACAAATCCAGCGATGGTTTTGTTCAACACGAGCGCAAGAGCCGCGCCGAGAATGACGTAATAATAATGTTTCTCCACGGAATTGTAGCGCCTCCTCGCGCTGAACTTCGGGGATGGAGTCCTTAGACCCCCAGACATTCCGAGCGTAGTACCCGTACTCTGAAAATACTAGAGAATTTTCTTGACACTAAAGAGTGCGCGGTCTATGATAAGTTTGCTCAAAGAAGGCAACCATCGGTCTACTATATCAGGACGAACAATAGTTACCAAAGAGTAATTAGGCGAGGGCATGGCTAATCTTGTGGGCGTTGATCTCTTGCGCGAATTTTTTCACGTTGTGATTTTGACCGGGAGAGTCAAGGGCAAACCTCCGGTTTCCACGATGTTAATTGCCGATCCCGAACGCGGAAAAACTTCTATTGTGCTGGAGAAAAATTCTGATTCTGTGATAATTTTGACTGACGTTACGGGAAGGGGTTTGGATTTTCTTTGCCAGATGGCCCCAAAAACCACGCACATTGTTATCAACGATATGGGTATTGTAATGGCCCACAGCAGAAGCACCAAAGATTTTTTCTTCTCCAAATTGCTTGCAGTTTTGGAAGAAGGCTTGAGAACTAGTGCCACGCCTGCCGGAATCGAAACCATGCGCGAAGGTCAAGGCCGTAAAGGTCTGGTAGGTTGCATCACATCTTCTCAGGCGTGCGATAATAGAAGCTGGTGGTTTCGTCGCGGAATTGCGCGCCGCATGGTGCCGTTTCATTTCGAGTACACGTGCGACCTCATTCTAAAAGTTAAGGAAATGATCGAAAAAGACAGGGGCGCAACTTTCGCCTCTACTGAAACAATGGTCATTCCTGAAATGTCCATAGATGTAAAATGCACAGAGGAAAATGCCCACAAAATCCGTGAAATTTCGGATTTACGCGCCGCTAAACTTGGCGAACTAGGCATATCGCTACTGAAAAATTATCTCAATCTCGCACGCGCCCACGCAATAAAACGCACTTGGAAAAATCCTTCCGTCAACGAAGAGGATATTTTTTTTATCAGGCGTATTGATCCCTACGTTAGCTGGACGGAGAAAGCATTGCTATGACTAGCCGTAAGTGGTACACGCTCGCTGGATTTTGCGCCAGAATTTTCGCCGGAATTGCGCGCAGCGGCGTTGATCCGCAAATACAAGCTCTGAGCGCCGCGTGTTACGGATTGGTGGACCTATTTGGCGTGAAAAAATCCGTACAATTAGTGCTCAAATTACGAAGGAAGGTGAACAGTGGCCGAACTAAAAAAGGACAGCAAACGCAAAATCCTTTGCCCCGAGTGTGAAACCGAGGTAGAGATCATCCGCGATGAAGATGGCGATGATCAGGGCGTGTGCGGAAATTGCGGCCTAAACGTCGGCAAAATTCTTACCCGCCGCCGCTATGACCGCGCCTACAAAAAAGTCAGCGATGCGGAAGTGGCAGCGGAAGAGGCTGCTAAGAAAAAGGCCAAGAAGAAGGATATGGGCTGGTAAAAAATCATGGCCTTCACACCCGAGGAGTACGTTTACGAGTGCCCATTAGGTTGCAAACATTCTGGCAATCTTCCAATTGCTGCTACTGTGCGCGGTTGGAAAAGACACATGACTAGCACGCACGAAGGCTGGACTAACGAACAGTTAGAGGCTGCGTGCGGCACTGGCCCGAAAAATTCCGAGGCAGGCCGCGCAATTTTTCTGGGGGAGGCGGATTCAGGAGAACCCGCGAGAGACAACGCGGAAACTCCTCAAGTTACCCCAGGACCGCCTTCCCCAGAAAAACTCGCGGAAATAAAGACTGATGCCGCCGCGAAAAAACTCAATGCCAAGATGAGCAAGATAAAGCGCCAATTTGCGGAGAAAATTCCGCAAATGCTCAACGCGGCGCTACTCGCCAAAGGCCCGGAATGGACGATGGATCAAGGCGACATGGACATGGTGACGGAATCCGTTGAATCCTGCTTCGATATGCTGGAGATAAATTTTCAGATTGCGCCCATCGGCGCTACGCTCAAAAACCCGTTGTGGGTGCTGATTTATCCCCTGGTAGTGCTGTGCGCGATTTTTATAGTCAAGGCGGTGAAAAATGCCCCAGAGAATCAGGCAGAGTCCAAGTAGCGGCGCGCTGGCGTTTGCTACAAACCTAACGTCACAAGAGTACGCCGACTTATACCTTTGCGCCGCACGCGCCGATGAAGCCTTCGCAGTGTCGCTCGCATCCGAAATCCAGGCAGAACGAAAGTACATTTTGGGTCGCGGATTAATCCATCTCTTGCGCCAGTGGTGGGAATGGAACACGGAGGCGAAATGAAAGCGCAAGTCGCACAGTGTCACCCAGACATGCGGAAAAAAATTCCTGTTACCGAGGTATGGGGCAAGCCAAATCGTGCAGCCTGGGAACTCCTATTGAGACATTTCAAACCGCAGCATATTGTGGTACTAGGACCACAAAAGGGCCAAAAAACACAATGGGCTGTAGTTACTGGAAGATTAAGTGCAGAATAAAATAATCGGAGTAGTGGCCCCCAAAGGATCAGGCAAAACGACTCGCGTTGCCGAGTTAGTGAAGCTGACGCCGCGTGTGGCGATTTACGATCCTATGGGCGACACGGATTATCCGTACCAGTATGCCAGTTCCCAGATTATCCACCAGAATTTGCACGCGCTACACTTGGCGATTGCGTCTGACGATTTCCAAGTGCTCTACATTCCGCAAGACCCTACGCAAGACGGCGAAGAGTGGTACTATCCCGATTTTCGCCAGTTCATCGCAAAATGCTGGCGGCGCGTGCAACTTATCGGGCCAATGTGCGTGATCGTGGACGAAGCGCACTACACAATGAGCAAGCGCACCATGCCCATCGAAATGTGGAATATCATCACTAATGGGAGGCGATATGGACTTGATATTGTGTGGGTCACGCAAAGATTTGTGGGTGTCAACTCATGGGCACGCGCTAACGCTGATGAATACTGGTTTTTCAGAATCGTACACCCTGCGGATATCCAGACCGTCAGTGAAATTTGTGGAAGTGAAGTCGCTGACGCTGTGCGGAATCTACGTAGACTGGATGCAAGCGCGAGCCCTCCCATCCCCGGAGAGATGCTTATCTGGTCCAGTCTCGACGGTAGTGCCAGAATCGAAAACGCCGCCAGTATAGAAACGCCAGCGGAAGGAATCAAAGATGCCGAAGAAACTACCGGGACGATACAAAGGGACACGCCGCCGGACACCGCCGCCGACGCTGATAATAATTGAGTGCCCCGGATGCGGCTGGAAATCATTTCCCGATCCGCCAGAATTGGCAGAAAAAAGCTATTTGACGCATTTGACGTACATCCATTACGGGTATTTGCAATGCTACTTTTGCCCAAGCTATTTGCCGGATTTTGCAACTCTGGCGTATCACGTCCGGCTTTTTCACCCAGAGGTTTTTCGAGACGATGGACTCTTCCGCAACCCGGAGAATTTTCCGGGCTGTAGAAAATTCAAATGCTAGGAGAAGGAATGGCAAAAAAGAAAAAAGCAGCCGCACAAGTTGTAAGCGCCGCGCCTGGATTCCTGCCGGGTGCCCCGCAATCATTTATGCCGCCAGGATCACCAGGAGCAGCGCCGCAGGCTGTTCCCATGCAAGGCCCGATCAATGCCAGCGACTACGCCGCTAGCAATTTTTTGCGCGGGCAGGATGTTCCCACAAGCCAAAATGAAATCAAGGTCAAGGTCCTATCGTTTGTCAAAATTCCTGGGAGCCGCTCCCCGTTAGTTTGCCAGATTGAAAAGGCCTATGACCGTGAATTTCTACCGCTCAACAAAACCAACATCAAGCAACTCGCTGGAATTGTCGGCAACAACTTACAGATTGTTGTCGGCAAATCTCTCGTGCTAGTGATTTATCCTGTCAACAATCCGAGTACCGGACAAATGACACGGGGATTGTACGTTAGCCGCGTCGAATAAATCTTCTAGCCTGACGACTCACAAGCTCTTCGGGCGGGCCGCGCATGCCTGGAAGAAACGCGGGTTATAGATGAAAAAATTCCGCACAGCCTACCGCGATAGCAAAACAGGCCGCTTTACTAAAGCCTCTACGTGGAGACGCAGCAAGGCACAGGGCGGCACACGCTACAATCGCACTCGCGTCAAAATCGGTAAGCCTCCAAAAAAAGCGCCGCCTATCCCGCCGCCGATCCCGCCGCCCATACCGCCGCCGATCCCCGGAGAGATTGTGGAGTTTGTAATTCGCGTCAAGTCAGGCTCGCCAAAACGCAGCCGCGAGAATCCGGCAGAAACGCATATTTTCGGGCCGTCAGGGGCCAGCCGTGAGGACGTGATTGACGCCCTATTTTCATATTCAGTTGAGCAGCCGCCGGAGATGGGATTTACATATCCGGCTGCAATAGATTGGGGTGGGAAAACGCATGACGCTGACGATGAAACGCTACGAGAAAGAATTGGAAACCTTTTGCAAAATCCTAAAGTTGAATGGGAAGAAATCAAGAAGGCTAAAAAATGATCTTGTCATCGGAATCATCGAAGAAATCCACAGGTCCGACACTCTTTTGCTTGACTGGGACCATAGAGGACTTGGCGGACTTCCCAGGCGTGTTGAATCAGGCCTCCGTATTGCAGAAATTCGGCCACTCTGGATACGTTACGATAGGACTAAACACGGATGGCACGCCGTCATACGCCTGCGCCGCGATTTTTCTAGGGCCGAAATTGTGGCGCTTCAAGCTATCGCCGGAAGTTCTTGGGAGCGCGAAGCCATGAATTTCCGCCGCCATTTGCAGATGAAAAAGTGCCCCGCGCCGAAATTCTGGCGCGAACGGTTCAACGTCCTGTACTCAAGGAAATTGCTATGACTAAAAAATGCAACGAAATGTCACGAGCTGAGATTACGCACTATCGCAAACGCGGATATTGCGATAAACATCACCAGGCCAAGATCAAAATCGCCGGAAAATTTCGTTGCTGGACCTGCTATTATGGCGAGCTTTTCCAGAGCGGAATTTGCCGAAAATAATGCTTGACACTGTACCCTTTTTGGCGCGATAATCCGTCTTAGAGATAGGAGGCAAGACACCATGAGAAAATACCTTGCAACCATTTCGATGCTGCTAGCAATCGCTATGTATACATACGGTTGCGGCAGTTCCATCTTAGGGGCAATTGCAGTTCCTACCGTGTCTGCTTCAGGATTCACAAATGCGTCCCTATCTGGAGGATACGGCCTTCCGTTGGCAATGGCCCCAAATGGGACCGCCGTAGCCCAGCTTACGTTCGATGGAGTAGGTCTAGTTTCTGGTGCTTACACGGAAGTATTGCCCAGTGGGGCATTGTGTCAAGGAACCGTCTCTGGAAATTATTCTGTGGGCGCAAATGGAATTGGCACCGTCACCCTGGGATTCAATGTCCAAACGTCAGGATGCCCATCATCCGGACAGTTGGATTTAGCTATCGTACTTGCAGCCAATGGCGAGTATTTTAGCTACGCATCCTTCAACGTAAACGGCCAAGCGATTAAGCAGTGATATGCGCGTCACGTCCGTATGGGGCGTGCAAGCGCCGTCCGAAAAGTTTCTAGCACGCAGAGCGAAGGCCCGCCAGTTAACAGCCGCAACGCTGGCCTTCCGCCGTCAAAGAAAGGAGCAAGCCGATATGAGACTCACAAGCCAGGATGAAAGCAAGGTTATTGTCAAGGTTCTTTTCGCCAAGCGCGACGCCCGCGAAACCGTTGACGGAAAGAAAAATCCCGCGTTTGGCAAAATCGTGTACGAGACTTACAAGAGCCACGACGTATACGATGCAACCGTGCAGGCCATTGACAAAATCGTCACGGACTCGCTCGTTGCCGCCGCTGCGCGGAAGTAAGGCCCCCGCCGAAACGCGGCGAGTCCCGCCGCGTCGGGCCGATCCGTTGAGACTCGAAAGAGCGTAGCGTTGGACAGCCTCACAGATTCACCACTGGTAGCGCCCGTGGGGGCACTCCTGATGAAATGTCAACTACAACGGATCGACCCCTGATGAGGCTCTATGCAGGGATTAATCGAAGTCAAAGCCAACGGCCAAACGATCTTGAAAGATGATCTTTGGTCAATCCTTCTATTGCAAACTCTGCGCGACGGCATATGCCGATTAAATCCAGAGGCAGAAGTTGAAATTTTCTGCGACGGCCAGCCTGTCGAAAAACCGTTTTGGTGGGACATAGAAGATGAAGAGGATACGATGCTATGACCCTCAAGGATCGCACATTCCACGCCAACGATCACAGAGGCATGATCGAAACGCGCCAGCACGTTCCATCCGTGCCGCTCTTCCTGCGCTACATCCACGAGAGGGACGGAACGTTTTACGAAATCCGGCACGGGCTGTCAGGCCGGAAAATTTTGGAACATTTTATTCCCTGGAGATAACTATGAGTCAAGGCAACACGCCGGAATTTGAGGCTATGCAACTCCGCGAAGAGGACGCCGCGAAGCGTGACGCCGACGCTACGCGGCGCCGCGAGATTGAGGACAATTCTAGGCTGGCGCTAATTATCGCAGGCGTGCATTTCGGCTGGATGCGCTCACAGGCTGGCAAGAGCCTGGAATATACAATCGCGGAAGCGAAGAAAAATCTTCACGTCCACGATCCGCAAAATCCAACGGAGAAATCGCCGGTATGAAAATAAAATTTCTACAATATACAGATAAGCAAGAAATCGAATTAGCGAACTTGTACGGCGCGAACTTGCGCGGCGCAGACTTGCGCGGCGCATACTTGCGCGGCGCAGACTTGCGCGGCGCATACTTGCGCGGCGCGATCTTGTACGGCGCGAACTTGCGCGGCGCAGACTTGCGCGGCGCAGACTTGTACGACGCGAACTTGCGCGGCGCAGACTTGTACGGCGCGAACTTGCGCGGCGCAGACTTGCGCGGCGCATACTTGCGCGGCGCAGACTTGCGCGGCGCATACTTGCGCGGCGCAGACTTGCGCGGCGCAGACTTGCGCGGCGCAGACTTAAACTGGATGTCCCACAATTTAATCTCTGAGATTTTAAGGCAATCCGCAACACAAACCATAGAATTCATGGCAGCGGGATTTGTGGCTATTAAACAAGATTGGTGCTGGGATAAATTCTTAGAAGAACAATTCCCAGGGAAACTTTGGGCGCTATCAATCCTAAAACCGCTCAAAAAATTTCCATATCCCGATCTGGAAATAAAATAATCCCCGCGATCCGCCGCCGTCCTTTCCGCAACCCCC
>Ga0208456_1000756_pt1 | contig 16895 bp, 13 predicted proteins | sample June2015DPH_4_10_2_FD_184691 | JGI IMG/M metagenome (GOLD analysis project Ga0208456, IMG submission 184691) | Peatland microbial communities from SPRUCE experiment site at the Marcell Experimental Forest, Minnesota, USA - June2015DPH_4_100... | ecosystem: Environmental > Terrestrial > Soil >... | reverse complement strand
ATGGCAAAGGTGTTGCGGAGGCCAAGAAAGTCATCGAAAGCGGCCAGCTTGGGAAGATCCATTCCATCCGGATCGCCTCCTACCGCAATATTTATCCCGGATTCGGCAAGACTCCCATCGAAGATCCCCCGCCCGAGATCGACTACGACATGTGGCTCGGTCCCGCCCCCAAGAAGCCGTACCAGAAGCACCGCGCCCTGTACCATTTCCGCTGGTTCTGGGACTATTCCGGCGGCCAGATGACCAACCTGGGGGCTCATACCATAGACCAGGTGCTGTGGTGCATGAACGTGAAGGGTCCGACGCTGGTGATGTCCACCGGCGGCCGGTTCGCGTTGGAAGACGACGGCGAGACGCCGGATACCCAGGATGCCCTATGGCAATTTCCGGGCGGTTTCACCGTGAGTTTTGCCATCCGCGAAGCCAACGCCTTGCGCGGCGATACCGCCACGCGCGGGCAGGTCTACTTGGGGACCAAGGGCAGCCTGGTGCTTGCCGGCGGCTACGAGGTCATCCCGGAGAACAAGATCGATCCGGTCAACGACATCCCGCGTTTCACAGGACAACCCATCGGCGGTCCGGTCTATAGCGATGTGAAGCCGACGCCGTGGATTCAGGGTTACAAGGGGGGAGTGGAATCCGACGCCCGCTACGGCACCGGCGGTGAAGACACCATGGCCATGAACGAACGCGACTGGCTGAGCAGCATGCGGACTCGCCAGCGCCCCCTGTGCGAAGTGGAAGATGGCCACAAGGTGGCAGTGGCATGCAACTTGGCCAACATGTCCCTGCGGCTCGGCCGCGCCATCAAATGGGATCCGGATAAGGAGCAGGTGATCGGCGATAAGGAAGCCGCCGCTATGTGCTACAAACCCTATCGCGCCCCCTGGGACCGCGTTCTCAAGAGCCTGGGGTTGTAGGGGTACGGCTTGCCGTACCCTCTTTGTTCGGTCGCGCGATAAAGATGAAGAGGGTACGGCAAGCCGTACCCTCTTTGTTCGGTCGTGCGATAAAGATGAAGAGGGTACGGCAAGCCGTACCCTCTTTGTTCGGTCGTGCGATAAAGATGAAGAGGGTACGGCAAGCCGTACCCCTACAACCAGGGCGCAGATCCGCTGGCGAATGGTTTTAGGGGCCGGCGCTACGTTGGGAGGAATCATGACACGGAGAGATATTTTGGCGCTGGCCGGGGCGGCTCCCGCTTGGCTCGCCTCGATTTCAACTGCCGCGCCTGCGCCGGGCAATCCGCCGCGCATGGGCGGAGCGCCAACTGCGTTCTCGCTGCGCATCCGGGCGAGCCGCGCCGGCGGGCAGCCGTTCGATATGATCGAGCACTGCCATAACATCGGACTGGCGGGCGTGCAGACGAATCCTCCGTCCACGGATCCGGATGCGATCAAGAAGTTCCGGGCGCGGATCGAAGGCTACAACATGCACCTCGTCTGCGATCCGCGGTTGCCACATCAGAAGAGCGATCTGGATGCGTTCGAGACGCAGGTGAAGGCCTACAGGGAAGCGGGAGCGGTCGCGTTCCACGCCGCGCTGACCGGACGCCGGTACGAAGACTTCGACAGCTTCGGACCCTGGAAGACGATGTTCGAGGGCATCAAGGCTTCGGTCGAACTGGCGGAGCCGCTCCTGCGGAAGTACCAGATGCGCCTGGGCCTCGAAAATCATAAAGGATACCGGGCCGCCGAGCAGGCCGCCTGGCTGAAGCGCCTGGGTAGCGAGTACGTTGGGGTGTGCTTCGATTTCGGCAACAACATCTCGCTCTGCGAAGACCCCATGGACACCCTGGAGACGCTTCTGCCCTACGCCTTCTTCACTCACATCAAGGACATGGCGGTGGAAGATTATGAGGACGGCTTTCTGATCTCGGAAGTCCCGATGGGCGAAGGAATACTCGACCTCAAGGAGATGGTGCGGCTCCTGCGTCAAAAGGACCCGAACATGATCTTCGAGCTGGAGATGATCACGCGCGACCCGCTGAAAACCCCGGTGTTTACGACCAAGTACTGGGCCACCTTCGACGATTCCTACAGCCCGCTGCCCGGACGAGACCTGGCCAAGACGCTGGCGCTCGTGCGCAAGAACAAACCGAAGGCGCCGCTGCCGCGCATCGCCGGCCTAAGCCCCGAGGCGCAGATCAAACTCGAAGACGAGTGCAACCTGAAGTGCGTCGCCTGGGCGCGTAAGAATCTCGCTCTCTAAACCTGCCGTTCCATTGAACAGGTGACCTCGACGATTCCTTTCGCCGATGGTACCCAAGGTTACGGCCTCAGACTGTCTGGCAGGATGCTGAAAAACCCGTCTAGCCTGTCATTCCGAGGAGCCGCAGGCGACGAGGAATCTCGCCCCGATCAGATCGGGGTTTCCACAGCGAGATTCCTCGCTTCGCTCGGAATGACAGCGTTCACAAAGGTTTTTCAGCATCTGCCTAGCCCTCGACCTTTTGACGCATCCCCAAAAGGGAGAGGGAAGAAACGTCCAGACTCCAGGCGCCGGGCTGAAGCGCCGCGCTACTTTGGCTCCAGCACCAGCACGGACTCCACCTGTCCGGCTTGGAATGCCTGCGGTGAAGGATAAAAATAGAGCGGCAGGTAGCGGCCCTCGGCCCAGGGTTTCATCTCGTCGTCGTAATGGGGGCTGGTAGGATCTTCGCTCTGGCCGCCGGGGTACATGCCGAAGCTATGCCCGAGATCGCTGAAATCCACCACCATTCGCCAGGAGGCGCCGCCTGTGACCTCGCCGCCGTTGGCGCCGGGCCCGAGCGTGAACTCGTCGCCGCGCACGGGGATGCCGCCGCGGTCGAGAGCGGGATTCTGCGTCATCGAGTGCAGGCGCAGGACGTTGGTCGCGCCCCACTGCCACCGGCTCATGTCGGCTCCCCGGTCCTTCACAAGCTGGGCGACGGCCGCGACGAAGCTGCGCGCCATGATGTCGTCGCGTGTTTCCCTTTGCTTCGTGCGCGCATCATCGAACCATTTCGACTCCGGGTTGGCGCGAGTGAGGAACTCCAGCACTTCGAGCTCGGGCTGGCGCTCGTTCGAACCGGCGAAACCCCAGCCGCCGTTCCACCGTTCCACGCCGGCGGCGTCGAAATCGTCCTGCCAGACGTCCTGGCGGAAGCGCTCGAACCACACCGCCCAGATTCGCTCGGCGACGCTCTCCGGCGTGGCTTCGAAGTTCCAGCGGCGCAACTCGTCGATGGCGCGGCGCACCTCGTCGCCGCCGAAGGGCTGGCGGTCATAGGCTGCGACCAGGACCGGCACAAACGCCTCGGCCGCCGAATCGTGCGCGTCCATCTGGAAGGCCTCCATATCCTCTACCGTGATGTGTTCATGCGTGCAAAGCAATTCATGGATGCGGCGCGTGCGGTAGCTCGGGTCCCACATCCAGCCAAGGTAGTAGGGGTATCCCACGGGAGCGGGCCGGCCGTTGGCGGAGGCTAGGAAATGCTGGGTAGGGTTGAGCGCAAAGGGAAGCTGATCGTCGGGAATGTTTCCGGCCCAATCGTAGTCGCCGGACGCGCCGTCCACGGGCCAGCGTCCCAGGCCGCGCTTGCGGATGGGCAGCGCACCGTGTGGAGCGATGGCAATGTTGCCGTCCAAGTCGGCATAGATCACGTTGAGCGCTGGCACGGTGAGGTTCTTGAGCGCCGCCTCGTAATCGGCGAGACCGCGCGCGGTGTTGAGCCGCTGGAAGGCCACGACTTCAAACGTGGGCTCAAGGCCCGTCCAGGCGAGCGCGAGCTTGGCGCCGTGCGTAGTAACCAGTGGCCCGTGGATCGTCGACTCGATTTCCAGGGGTACCGGCTTTCCGCCGCGCACGGGCACGTCTTCGCGAACGCGCGTCAGGGGGCGCCACGCGCCCTTGTAGAAATACTGGTGGGGATGCTGCGGGTTCGTCTTTTCGATGAAGTAATCGACGGCATCGGCCTGCATGTCGGTAAGGCCCCACGCGATGCGATCGTTGTGGCCAATCACGGTGTAGGGGAAGCCCGCGAACGTGACTCCCGCAATGTTGAGGCCCGGCGCCACCAGATGCGCGGTGTACCAGATGGAGGGAAGCGAAAAGCCCAGGTGTGGGTCGCTGGCGAGAATTGGCTTGCCGGTGGCGGACTTGCTTCCGTCGATCACCCAGTTGTTGCTGCCCAACGCGAACTCGCTGCCGAAGCGGCCGCTTACAAAGTGTCGATGCAGATCGAGGGCCGCCTGGTCAAAATCGGGCGGGAATTGCGGCGGCGCCCCGAGCGCGAGGGCCCATGGTGCGGGCGTCTCCCCCGATCCCCACTTATTCCCCCGTCCCTCTCCCCCTTGGGGGAGAGGGTGGACCGCCGCCGGCGTCTTCTTCAGCCGGGGCGGGCCGGGTGAGGGGGTTCTTGCCGAGGTCCTCGTTGTCAGCATCAATGCGGGATACAACGCCAGCGCATCCCCGTGCCCTAGGGCCTTGTTCACCGCTCCCCATCCCGGAATGGTAGGAACTTCATACGGGCGGTCGAGAGGAAAGAGTTCGTCCACCGTCTCACGACCCAGCTTCTCCACCAGCATGCCCATCCACACGTCGGTATCGGTGCCGGACTGGTCCCAGCCCATGTACTTCGGGAACGCCAGCGCGTCCACCGGAGTCCAGGGCGCGGGGGTGAAGCCGAGTTGCTGGAAGATCGCGGGCAGCTTTGGGCCGCTTAACTTTTGCAGCTCGCCAAGGCGGGCGTTGACGCCGGCGCAGTAGGCCTCCATCTCGCTGCGGATGCGGCCGTCGAGACGATGACTTTTCCACGCGGCTTCGGCGCTGCGCCGGATGCCGATCTGGCGCACGAAGATGTCATCGTCCAGTGACGCCTTGCCGAAGACTTCCGCCAGCGTGCCGGAAGCGCGGCGCCGGAACACTTCCATCTCGAACAGGCGATCGGTGGCGTGCAGATATCCGAGCGCGAAGTAGGCGTCTTCGGCTGAACCCGCATAGATGTGCGGGATGCCAAGAGTGTCGCGATAGACGCCGACAGGGGCTTTGAGTCCCGCCAATGCCAGCGTCGCACGCGACGCTTGGCCGACGGCAGGGAAGTCCTGGGCCCGCAGGGGGGCCGTCGTGATGCCAGCCAACGCCAAGACGCGCAGGGCGGCAACCGACGCCAGGCACCACGGGAGTGATCGTGAGAATTGGTGGACCACGCTGAACCTGTTCATGAGATATTGCCTCCTGCGGCGCTGTACTATATCAGCAAGCGGAGCAAGTTGGATAGACAACGCGTCGCACTCCTCATTTGCGTGGGCCGCCGCTATCGTTAAGGGTTCTACCTTAACTATCCTACTTTGTCATCGCGGGTGGCGCCGATCCGCCGCCGCGGACCCTTCATGTCGGCGACCGTTAAGACGCCAGAACAGCCGACGGATAGGACGTGATGACAAAGATGTTGCCCGCGTTCGTGGGGCGCCCCCATGCATCGGGGCGCCACCCGCGATTGACCCATTGATTTATTCAAAAAAAGACCCGGCAAGTGCTCTTCAATGACTCAATGATCCAATGAATCAATGAGTCAATTGAAGAAGTCCTGGGCTAGACATCTGGACACGATGTCTCTTGACAACGCCCCGCTCCTATGATAGCCTACTCATGTGAAAAGTCTAACCCGCGGGGAAGTCCTTTCCTCGCTATCCTAACACCCCGTCCCAGGAGGAACCATGTCCTTACGCAAATCACCCCAACTTACGCCCGCGTTGCTCGCCGCCGCGCGCAACAACGCCCAGCATTCCACCGGACCGCGCAGCGCCGCCGCCAAGCAGAACTCCAAGTTCAATGCCTTGAAGCACGGCGGACGCGTCAGGGACGAAAATCGTTACCAGGTAATGCTCGCGCTGGGCGAAGACCCGGAACAATTGCAAACCCTAACAGAGGAACTCATGAGCGCCTTCGGTCCCGGCGACGCGCTCTGGGAGAAGCAGCTCGAGGACCTCGCTTGGCTGTACTCGCGCCGCGAAAGGCTGGAGCGGGCGCAACAAGGCCTGAAGCGGCGCGCCTTGCAGGCCATCGAAGACTGGCAACACCGCCGCCAGCAGGAGATGGCTCGTGTCACCTTCGACGCCTCCCAGCACGAGATGCTTGATGTCCACTTATCGGACTCTACAGATCGAGGCGTGACGCTGAGAAGGACGCTTTCTTTTCTTGAACTCGTACGGGAGGAGGTGAAGCAGCGCACCTTCCAGGTCCGCCAGTACGCCGTACTGGAATCTCTTTACAGAGGTACGACGGGGTGGCGGCAGGCGCTGATTTTCAGCCTGCTGCACCGTTTCGGTGACCCCATGTGCCTCGAGGCGCAACAAGCTGACGAGGAAGAGCAGCAATATCGACGCAAAATGGGCATCGCCTACGAGCCGCCGGGCGAGCCGGAGTACCAGGAACTGCTGCGTCTGCTGGAGGAGGAAATCGCCAGCGTGCGGGAAGAATTCGCCTATGCGGAAAAGGCGAATGAGGAGAGAGCGGCGATAGAACGGGACGCCTGCCTTGCCCCGGCTGGGGAGACGTGGAGGATGATGCTGCGCCAGGAAGCCGCCCTGGACCGCTCCATTGACCGCAAAGTGAGGATACTGCTGAGGCTGCGGAAGGAATTGACCAACCTCCCGATCGCTCCTGCTGGTCAGGACGACGGTGGGAGGACTGAGAATATCGAGGAGGCCCTCGACAGCGACATTTCGTCCGATGACCCGCGGAGTGAGGAATTTACCAACCTCCCGGTCGCTCCTGCTGGTCAGGACAATGGCGCAAGGATGGACAACACCGAGAAGGCCTTCGACAGCGACATTTCGTCCCAGAACTCGCAGAGCGTGGAAGCGCTGCAAAGCTTAAAAATGAACGACCGAGGCGGGAATGTTATTGAAAACAAAGGATCGGGCTTCGAGGATCGACAAGGTAGCGGGAATGTTATAGAAAACAAAAGTAGTTACGCTCTGAAAGCCGGAATGTTGTTGAAAAGAAAGGACGTAGGTGGTATGTGGTAGATCGTAGGTGGGGTAAGCGCCGCATCCAACCTTCGACCGTTGCCCGTTGACTGTTGACCCTCTTGGCTGGTGGGGAAGAGCAGGTGGTAGGCGGCATTCTCCCCGATGGACACAACTAAGGCTCATCATGGGCAATTCCGTTGGTGTTTTACTTTTGCGTTTTGCACTTTGCGTTTTGCCTTTTGACTTGCTCCTCTCTGCATCGGCAAGAACAAGTCAAAGGGCAAAACGCAAAAGGCAAAGCCCCCCCCACATACGACCTACCACCTACCATATGCGGGTAGGTGGGGAAGGGCAGGTGGTAGGCAGCGATGCGCAGAACTAAGGCTCATCATGGGCAATTCCGTTGGTGTTTTACTTTTGCGTTTTGCACTTTGCGTTTTGCCTTTTGACTTGCTCCTCCCCCCATCGGCAAGAACAAGGCAAAGGGCAAAGCGCAAAACGCAAAAGGCAAAGCCCCCCACATACCGCCTACTACCTACCACATAAGGGTACGACCTCTGTTAGAATACCGTTCCCCTATGACTGAGCAGAAATCCATCCTCGTCAGCGCTGGCATCGTAGTAGATGGCGACCTTATCCTAATCTGCCAGCGTCATCATTCCGACGCTTACGGAATGCAATGGGAATTTCCCGGAGGCAAGGTGAAAGACGGTGAGGACTTGAAAGCCTCGCTGCGCCGCGAGCTGGCTGAGGAACTGATGATCGAGGCCGAAATAGGGGAGGAGGTCTTTCGCGTACGTCACCGGTACCCGGATCGGTATGTCGAAGTGGTTTTCTTCGCGGTCCGAAGCTTTCGTGGGACGATCCGCAATCAAGTGTTCGAGGCCGTCGAGTGGGTGCGGCGAGCCAAACTTACGGAATTCAACTTCCTTGAGGCGGACCGCGAATTGGTGCACCGAATCTCCAATGATGAAATTGTTTAACAGCGAAGAAGTCAGACCCTCGACCCCCTCACCCGTCCCGCGTCGGCTGAAGAAGACGCCGACGCGGGCCACCCTCTCCCCCAAGGGGGAGAGGGCCAGAAATATCTCAGGGCCATGCTCACGGCCTTCTGCCTTCAGTTTTCTGCTTTCAGCTTTCCGCTTTCTGGTTCCTGCCTTCTGCTTTCTGCCTTCTGCTTTCTGCTTTCTGCCTTTTGCCTTCTGCCTTCTGCTTTCTGCCTTCTGCCTTCTGCCTGCACAAGCCCAAGTTGAAAGCGTTGAAAGCGCCACCCCAACCCATTACCTATGGGTCAGCCACGGGCGCATTGAAGGGCACCTTGCTTTGAGCTACTCCCCTGCCGGAGCTTTTTCGCCGGATGGTTCAATTCTGGCGGTCGCAAGCGAAGACAAGATCGTTTTGATGGGGGTGCGTGAGGGAGGCATTCAAAAGGTTCTCAAGCCCCGCATACTGGATATCGCCGACCTGAACATTCAATCCGCAAATTTTCTGGCCATGAACCAACTGTTCTTGTTAGGGAACGGAGTGATCTCCGCCAAAGGCAAGGGACCCGGCAGGTCAACACCACTCCTCGCGTTTCAATGGGACGCGGTTGAAGACCGGCTTTCCGGCAAGGTGGACACCGTGGGGGGAGGGGGGGGATTCGGGCCCATTCTCTATTTTCCTCGCATCGCATGCGTGGTTCTTTACAAGGCCAGTAATTTCGACCTTTGGGATCCGCGCTCCGGCCGTGGGGGCAGACTCACTATCGCGGACTTGACTCAAACGCCAAACGTATTTACGTTTTCTCCTGACGGACATTGGCTTCTCCTGGCACAAATCGCCATGAGCTCTACCCCAGATCCCGTAGTCGTCGAAGCCAAGCAGCACCGCTTTGTTGACAGCTTGCGTGGACACGAGGGGACCGTGCTCAACATCTCCTTTTCGCGTGACAGCAGTAAGGTGGCAACCGCCTGCGAGGATGGCAAAATTCGAATTTTCTCCGCGCCCCAATGGAAGTTGCTGCAAACACTCACGGGGCACCATGGGCCGGTCCATTGGGCGGAGTTCTCCCCCGACGGCAAGTGGCTGGTTTCTGCGGGTGAGGACAAGACGGCTCGGGTGTGGTCAGTAGAAGATGGCAAATTGCAGCAGACCATGGAGGACAGTAAGGACCCTTTGCTCACGGTAAGTTTTTCTCCCGACAGTGAGTATTTCGCAGCGTCTTCCGAGAGAGCGGTATTGCTGTGGAAGCGAATCGTTGGCAGGCAGTAGGCAGAAAGCAGAAAGCAGAAGGCAGAAAGCAGAAGTAGAGGCGGCTTTACGCCGCCATTTGGCCCCCATTTGGCGAGATAAACTCGCCGCTACCTGTGCTAAAATTCCTTCTGTCAGAAAGGGCAGGCTAGTGGGTCTCACGCCGAGCCAGCACATATATGACTAAAGTCGGAATGATCAGCCTGGGTTGTCCCAAGAACCTTGTGGACAGTGAGGTGATGTTGGGAATGCTGGCTCGCCAGGGATACGAGTTGACTCCCCAAGCTGAGCAAGCCGAGGTCATCATTGTCAACACCTGCGCGTTCATCGAGCCTGCCAAGCGCGAGTCTATCGACACCATCCTGGAAATGGCGGAATACAAGAAGTCCGGCGCGGCCAGAAAGCTGGTCGTGGCCGGCTGTTTGGTGGAGCGATACCGGCAGGAAATCCTGAAAGAGATCCCCGAAGTGGATTTTGTTATCGGGACCAATGAACTCGAGCGGGTCCTGGAAGCTTGCGGGGAGGATCGCAAAGCTCGCAGCCTCGAGGGCTCCGCCGAGCCCTACCTTTACCACGAACTCACGCCCCGAGTCCTCGCCACTCCGTCTTATTCCGCCTATCTGAAGATCGCTGAAGGTTGTGAGCATCCTTGTTCTTTCTGTGTGATTCCGCAGATGCGAGGCAGGTTCCGTTCCCGGAGGTTCGCCTCGGTGGTGCGCGAAGCGGAAAACCTGGCCCGACAAGGCGTGGGGGAGTTGACCATCGTCGGCCAGGACACAACGAGTTACGGTGAGGATCTGGGGCTGCGCGACGGTCTGGCGTCTCTTTTGCGCGAACTCGGCAAGATCCCTGAGCTCGTTTGGGTGCGGTTTCTTTATTGCTACCCCAATCGTTTGACCGAGGCGCTGATTGCGGCCGTGGCGGAAACGGCGAAGGTGGCGAAGTATATCGACCTGCCGCTTCAGCACGCGAGTGCGCAGGTGCTGAAGTTGATGCGGCGCGGTTCCAGCGGCGAACACTTCCTGCGCTTGATGGAAAGAATTCGCGCCGCCATACCGGGCGTTACATTGCGCACGTCTCTGATCGTGGGCTTCCCGGGTGAAACGGAAGAGGATTTCAAGCTTTTGCTGAGCTTTGTCGAGGCAGCACAATTTGACCACCTGGGTGTGTTCCTTTATTCGAACGAAGAAACAAGCTCGAGCTATGCGCTGCCCGGCCAGGTTCCAGCGGCTGTTGCGGGCCGTCGCAAGCGAAGACTCATGGCCTTGCAGCGCAAGATTTCACGACGCAAGCTGCGGCAGAGAGTCGGCCGCTCCTTTCCGGTCCTTGTGGAGGGCCGCTCGGAGGAAACAGAATTGCTCTTCCGGGGCAGGCTGGAATCGCAAGCCCCTGGAATTGATGGTCAGGTATTGATCAACGATTTTGAGGGGGCGGAACCCAGCCCCGGGGAATTCCGCTGGGCCACCATCACGGCAGCGGGGGACTACGATCTGGTATCGCGCCTGGAGGCACGAAACTTTGCTGAGCGGGTAGCTCCGAACTCGCCGCCTCCTGTGGGGTCACGACTGGTCCAGATTCAATCGGCGGCGATGCCGGCTTGCGCCTAATCCTTAGCCATGCGATGTCCCATTTGCCACAAAGACGTTCCCTGGGCGGGTAACCCTTGTCGGCCCTTTTGCAGCGAGCGTTGCCAACTGATCGATCTGGACCACTGGCTGTCTGACCGCTATCGGATTTCGACCCCTGTGGAAAGGCAGGACAAGAACCGCCCCACCGAAGAGGCGGAGCAGGACGAAAAGGGGGAGAGTGGTTAAAGAACGCCGCAGTCTCTCCATCTGGATCGCAACCGGTTTGGGGTCTGGCTACTTTCCCGTAGCGCCGGGGACCGCCGGATCGGCACTGGGCTTGGCTCTGGTAATCGCTTTTCGCCAGACTTCACTCGAGCCTCTGTGGTTGGCCTTATCCTTGGCGGCTATCACGGGCCTGCTCTTCCTTGTCGGAGTCTGGTCGGCAGGGAAAGCCGAGAAGGTATTTGGGCGTGTTGACCCCGGCCAAGTGGTAATTGATGAGGTGGCCGGCCAGATCCTTACTTTCGTCGCCACACCGAGGGTCGCGTGGATTGGGTTGATTATCGGTTTCATCCTATTCCGCGCCTTCGACATCGTAAAACCTTTTCCGGCACGGCGGGCCGAGCGACTTCCCGGCGGTTGGGGTATTATGATGGATGACGTGGTCGCGGGTCTTTACAGCCTGATTGTGCTTGTAATTTTGGGACACTTTATCAAATGAGCTTGTGGAAGAAATCAGACAAACCCGATTCCCCTGCTGCAAAGAAAGGATCTGCCACGAATAAACCGTTGATTGAACGTGTTACTCCGCGTGCGGCGATTCCCGGCGGTGAAATCTCCATCTCGGGCCGGGGACTCACTCGAAACGGTCGCGGCAGGCCCCAAGTGCGGTTTGGCGATCAGCCCGGAAGCCTGCTCCTCACCTCTCCCAACCGGCTTGTGGTGCGCGTCCCCGAAGGCGTATCCAGCGGTGACTTAACGGTGGACACGGGAGTTGCGGTCAGCGCGCCTGCCTCTGTAGCGGTGGGCGTCACCATCGCCGATAACCTGCACCCCGTCGCCAATCCTGCCATCGATTCAGCCGGGAATACTTTCACCACTTTCAGCGGCAGCCGTGGGCAGAAGGTTCCCGTTTCCGTGTTTAAGATCGACCGGCAACAGGTCGTTCGCCCCTTCCTCAATGATCTGGTGAACCCCACGGGGCTGGCCTTCGATCGCGCCGGTTATCTTTATGTTTCCAGCCGCATGGAAGGCACAATTTACAAAGTCAGTCCGGACGGCCAGCGCGAACTTTACGCGGAAGGCATGGGAGTCGCCACCGGGATTGCCTTCGACAGCGAGGAGAACTTGTACGTGGGCGACCGGACGGGCACGGTATTCAAGATCAGTCGTGACCGGCAGATTTTTGTCTTTGCGACCATCGAGCCCAGCATGGCGGCATATCATCTGGCTTTTGGCCCCGACGGCAACCTTTACCTAACGGGCCCGACCATTTCCAGCTTCGACCACGTGTTTCGCATCACCCCAGCCGGCGAAGTAACTTCGTTCTACCGCGGGCTGGGACGCCCACAGGGATTGGCCTTCGATGTTGAGGGTAACCTTTACGTTGCAGCCTCGCTGGCCGGTCAGCGGGGAATTGTGCGCATCACACCCGGCGCTAAAGTGGAACGCGTTGTGTCGGGTTACGGCATGGTTGGGCTAGCCTTCACACGCCAGCAGTCAATGATGGTCGCCACCAACAGTTCCTTGATCCAACTACCCGTCGGCATCGAGGGCAAGCCCCTGATTCAGTGACCCGCCTAGGCGGGACGAGTGACAACAAATCAGAAGTCAGAAATTAGAAATCAGAAGACAGAGGGAAAGGCTGGCGGAATTGCTTATAGGGGAGTCGGGCGCCACAAGTTGGTGACGGCGGATTTTGAAGGGCTCTAATGCGCCCCGGCTTCTGCGCACCCTGCATTTGATGCTTCCCTCTGACTCCTGGCTTCTTTTTTCTACCTTCTGATTTCTGACTTCTGATTTCTGATTTTCCTTCTACCATGGATGCTGAAATCATTGCCGTCGGCTCTGAGCTATTGACCCCCCTTTATCAGGACACGAATTCTCTCTTTCTCACTGAGCGGCTAAACTCCCTAGGGATTGAGGTACGCTTCAAGACGGTTGTGGGAGATCGTGCAGATGATCTGGCGACTGCCCTCAGGGAAGCGCTCTCCCGCTCTCCATTGATCATCCTGACGGGTGGCCTCGGCCCCACCGAAGATGATCTCACGCGAGGGGTGGTGTCAGGAGTTCTCCGCCGACCCTTGCGCGAGGTCCCCGAAATCCGCCGGCAAATTCAGGAACGCCTTGCCCGCTTCGCACGGCCGATGGCGGAAAACAACCTGCGGCAGGCGATGGTCCCCGAAGGGGCCGTATGGCTCGAAAACAATAATGGAACTGCGCCCGGCATCTGGATTGAACACGATCACAAGATCGTCGTGCTTCTGCCCGGCCCGCCGGGCGAGTTGGAGGCAATGTTCGATGCCGCGTGCGTGCCTCGGCTGGCGCAGGCCTCAACGGAGCAGAGGATCAAGACTCGCGTTTACAAGGTTGTGGGCCTTCCCGAATCCGAAGTCGATAAACGGGCGGCAGCGATTTACGGGGCATATCAGAATCCCACCACCACGATTCTGGCCAAGCCGGGCGCCATCGAAATCCATCTGCGCGCCCGCGCCGCGACCGACCAGGAAGCTGAGGCGAGGTTGGCAGAATTGGGCGACCAGCTCGAACTTGCGCTGGGGGAATACATCTTCTCCACGCACGGGGAATCGCTGGAGGAAGTTGTGGGGATGTACCTGGTGATGCGCCAGAAAACTGTGGCCGTGGCGGAGAGTTGCAGCGGCGGCCTGCTGGCGGAGCGGCTCACGCGGAACTCCGGCAGTTCCAACTTCTTCCTGGGCGGCGCGATCTGTTATTGCAATGCCCTGAAGACCAGTTTGGCGGGTGTGCCAACAACCCTGATTGAGGAGCACGGAGCCGTTTCTCAGCCTGTCGCTCAGGCTATGGCAGAAGGCATCCGCGCGCGAACGGGCGCATCCCTCGGAGTGGGCATCACGGGAATCGCCGGCCCGACGGGCGGCTCCCGTGAAAAGCCTGTGGGCTTGGTCTTTATCGGTCTTGCCGATGAGCGGGGGACACAGGTTCGTGAATTCCGCTTCCCCGGCAATCGCGAAAGAGTCCGCCTGTGGGCTACCCAAATGGCTCTGGAAATGATCCGCAGGAGGATCAGGGGCTAGGGGCTACTCGGATGCTGAACAACGTTTGCGTACGTTGTCATTCCGAGCGAAGCGAGGAATCTCGCTCTGCCAGCCAACGACTTGCGAGATTCCTCGTCGCCCCGATCAGATCGGGACTCCTCGGAATGACAGGCTAAACTGGTTTTTCAGCATCTTAGGGGTCGGAAGGTGGGAATCTTTCCCCACCTACCACCTACTATCTACCACCTACCGTTTAAAGATGCGTGCTTTTATCGCCATCGACCTACCTGAAAGAGTCCGTACGGCATTGCGCCGTACACAGGCTTCCTTCCGTTCCGTCTCTCCCGACGCGCGCTGGACCCAACCGGAGGGGATCCATCTGACTCTTAAGTTCCTGGGTGAGATTTCCGATGCGAAGGTTAAGGAAGTATCTGAAAGCCTGAAGAATCTGGGCCGATTCGAAGGCTTCGCAATCGGAGTGAAGGGTCTTGGTTTCTTCCCGGACGCTCGGCGTCCGCGAGTGTTCTGGGCAGGAGTGGAGGCGCCGGCCAGTCTCAGCCGACTCGCCGAGCAAGTCGAAGAAGCTATGCGCAAGATCGGCTTCGCCCGCGAGCCGCGCGCCTTCCGACCGCACTTGACGCTGGCACGGTTCAGAGTGCCGCAACCACAGCCGGCCCTCCAGGCGCTCCTCACCCAACAAGGTGAACAGGAGCTGGGAAACTTCGAGGTCTCAGAGTTTTTCCTGTTTGAAAGTAAACTCTCGCCGCAAGGCGCAGAATATCGGAAGGTGGAACGATTCCCGTGAAGAAGCAGGAGTCAGGAGTCAGAAGACAGAAGTCAGAACACAGACGTCAGTAGACAGGAGAAGCCGTGCGCCATTTCAGACATCAGAACCACCCCTGCCCTCCCCTTGCCAAGTAGGGGAGGCAGCCCACCAACTCCCCTCCTCTCCGAGGAGGGGGAAGGGGGTGGTGAGAAGGGCTGCGGATTCTGACTTCTGACACCTAGCTGAGTGATGACCCGCCGCGGCGGGATAGCTGAGCGCTAAAAAATGATCGGCCCGCTCACAACTCTAATCGCGTACATACTGGGTTCGATTCCGTTCGGCTACCTCATCGTTCACTGGCAGCGCGGGATCGACATTCGCGCGACGGGTAGCGGCTCCATCGGCGCCACCAACGTCATGCGGAACCTCGGAATCGTGGGGTTCGTCGCCACCTTCATCCTTGACGCCGGAAAAGGACTGCTGGCTGTCCTGCTTGCTTCAAAGATGACGTTGGAAAATCCCACCTGGGTGGCGGCAGCAGCATTTGCCGCGGTCCTCGGCCACTGCTTCCCGGTTTGGTTGAAATTTCGCGGTGGCAAAGGCGTGGCAACCGGAGTTGGCGTATTCATTGCCCTCGCCCCTTTGCAGGTTGTCCTCGTGCTAGTGATCTTCGCGGTCATGGTTGCGATCTGGCGCTACATTTCGCTCGGCTCAATTGTCGCCACCGCGGCTTTCCCCGTCCTGGTCCATCTTATGAAGCATCCACCGATCCAGGTGGTTCTTGGCGCCGCAGGGGCAGCCGTGATCATCATTGCGCGCCACCATGCGAACATCGCCCGGCTGCTCAAGGGGACGGAGAACAAGCTGGGACGGAAGAAAGCAGTAGGCAGTGGGCAGTAAGCAGAAGGCAGAAGGCAGTGGGATCTAAATAGTAGGAAGGCTGAGAGCTGACGGCTGAAGGCTGTGAACTGACCACTGACGACTGAGAACTGACGACTTCACGATGAAGAGAATTGCTGTCATCGGCGCTGGGAATTGGGGCACGGCATTGGCGGCCACGCTCGCCAAGACCGGCCATGCGGCCGCGTTGTGGGCCTATGAGCCAGAGGTCGTCGAGAGCATTCGTGCCCAGCATGAGAATGCGCTCTTCATGCCCGGGGTGAAGCTTCCGCAGAGTATCGCGGTTACGAACGATTTAGGCGAGGCGCTTGAGCAGGCCGAGATCGTTTTGACGGTGATGCCCTCGCATGTGTGCTACCCCCTGTACGAACGGATGCTCAATCATCTCCGGCCGGAGATGCTCTTTGTGAGCGCCACCAAGGGCATCGACGTGGACCGCCTGATGCGCATGAGCGAGCTCATACAAAGTGTAGTCGGGCGGCGGTTTGCCCCGAGACTCTGCGCACTCTCCGGCCCCAGCTTCGCCCAAGAGGTTGTGAGAGGTGATCCCACGGCGGTGGTCGTGGCCTCCCAGGACCGCGAAGTGGCTCAGTTGGTACAGAAAGAGTTCTCGTCACGGACGCTAAGGATCTATACCTCGACCGATGTGGTTGGGGTGGAAATCGGCGGGGCGGTCAAGAACATCATCGCCATCGCTGCCGGGGTCATCGCTGGACTAGGGCTTGGACACAACCCTGCTGCGGCGCTCATTACGCGCGGCCTCGCGGAGATATCGCGTCTCGCCTGCGCCTGCGGCGCCAAGCGCGAGACCCTTGCAGGACTCGCGGGTATGGGAGACCTCGTCCTTACCTGCACGGGGGACCTCAGCCGCAACCGCACGGTAGGGGTTGAGTTGGGCAGAGGGCGCAAGCTTCCGGAGATTATCGGCTCCATGCGCATGGTGGCGGAAGGCGTCAAGACAACTTATGCCACGGTGGCCCTGGCAGAACGGTACGGGGTCGAAATGCCGATCACAACGCAGGTCCACCGAATCCTCGAAGGCCAAGTCACTCCCCGTGAAGCCATCTGCAAGCTTATGGAGCGGACGCTGAAGGACGAATAGCATGGGGCGCGGGACACTGGAATAATCAGGAAGGCCTTGTAACGGCGGGGCTGAACAGGCTGCGGAAAAACCCGTTTGGCCTGTCATTCCGAGGAGTCCCGATCTGATCGGGACGACGAGGAATCTCGCACTGCGTTGAAAATACTCAGAGCG
>Ga0208456_1000747_pt1 | contig 17088 bp, 19 predicted proteins | sample June2015DPH_4_10_2_FD_184691 | JGI IMG/M metagenome (GOLD analysis project Ga0208456, IMG submission 184691) | Peatland microbial communities from SPRUCE experiment site at the Marcell Experimental Forest, Minnesota, USA - June2015DPH_4_100... | ecosystem: Environmental > Terrestrial > Soil >... | reverse complement strand
ATATCGCTCCATCGACATGTTTGTCTCAACGTTACTGCGCATTGCAGTGAGCTGATCATCTGTGAAATGCTTCCACATGGCAGGCAGAATTGTCGCTTCCTCACCATTCAGATGCGTAAGATAGAATGCGAATAGATCGTTAGCACTCCGATTCAGTCTAGCGCCCATCTCGATCCTAGCTAGGTTCCAGATTATGATTCGAAGGCTCGCGGCGACGCTCGCGATAACGGGCGGAGGGTAACGTTAACTTGATAGCTGATGTCTCTCAGCTTTTTCGGCTGTTAACTGTCAGCTCATCGAAGAACCTTTACTTCCAAGACAGCGTAGTTAGTTCTGTTCTATATGCAATGTACAGACTGACCAGAAAACCAGAAGAGGCCGAAGAGTTACTTCGAATCAGAAGGTTGTTCAAGTTATCTTTCTTGGTTGTAGCGCAGATTCGGGAGGAACTAGCACATTGAGTGCAGCGAAGCAGCGTAAGTATGTTCAGGTCGCAAGCTGCAAAGAATATGAAGGCCCACACCAACACATCGAAACCGAGGACAACACATTTTGTATGGCGGTTGGGCGGTGGGTTGGAGATTCTTTTGAGAAGAAAGGTGACTCAAAAAATGATGACACCCAAACAAATTAAAGATAAGTTGAGGTTGTGGGGTACCTGACCACTAAGGAGGATGCTTGAAGAAATGAGACCGGATTACGATACTATCGGCTGCGAACAATGGACCAGACACTCAGCCTAGCGACAACGCCAGGATACGACGACGTCACTGGATTAGGAACGCCGACAAGCTCCTTCCTTAGTCTGGTGAGCCCTAGAACTAGGACTCTGGTTAACCAGGGTCCACACTCCCCTTTTTCTCCTGCCCGTTTTAGAATCACAACCATACGCCCTGCTCGTACGCCTCTTCTGAACAGCTACGCGTTGAATTTGCAGATGTCGAAGGAGTCGGAGATGGCGTGGAGGTTTTGGAAGACCATGAGGAGTCTTCCTTTCCCTTCCCAGGCCAACGGATCCGTCTTCTGTACGCCCAGGCATTCGCTGGCAGTAGTGTACCCTCGAAACTGGGAGGCGCCCCAGTTTGATGTTGCGTAGCCAAAATTCGCATGCCCTGCGATTAGGCGCTGAGACCGTGTATCTCATTGAGTAAGCGAGCGTGCCTTGCGCGCGCGAAGAATGACTGCAGACGTGGTGCTCTTGAGACAAGCAGATCTCTGAAGGAGGACAGAGAATCAGCCCCAATTATTGGGGGTCGCTTTATTACTCATGGCGTCATATTGATTGAGAGTCGAAATATCTTAACTGCGCTAAGGAACCTAACAGGGATTCGCGGTCTGGACAGAGACTTTATCTATCTACTTCAGATCACAAAGAAGCATAATCTAAAGCCCAATCTTCTTCGTGCCTCGATTCTAGTTGCACGAAACCGCGGTAACTCCCGGTGTGGAAAGGTTTCTATTCAAACGCGTCAACACGGTGCAGCTTCTTCAACGTACATGTTCTCAGTTGAGGGCAAGTGGTTGGCGCAAGCGGACATCCCTAATGATTCGGTTGAAATGTTGAGGAATCCGCCGGAACGATTTTCACGCTACATTGATGCCATTCAAGAACGCGAAGCAAAAAAACTTGATGCGAAGGGTGAGAGGAGCATTAGAGATATGAGGTTAGGGTTGAAGAGCGTATCTTTCAAGGCGGTTGTGGTCAAGAAATCAGAAGTGAGAGCTGTGACCTCGAGGGACGGGGTCCCCCTCTTGGTCTGCTCCGTTACGCTCTCCGACGGTACCGGAGAAATCCCTCTCTCTGTATGGAACAATCAGATAGGAACAATCTCCGAGGGCGACCGAGTTGAGGTTCGCGATGCCAGAGTGAGGGGTTTCAGGGGACAAATCCAACTCTCGCTTAGGAGGAAGACAGGCAGGCTCACCATCCTGGAAGGGGCGGAAAAGACTCCAATCACAGGAATCCTCTCGCACCTTATTGCCACCTAGTTTTCATGCGGAAGTTCGATGACTCCACATTTCGGGATAAATGTGAGTTGGCGTCATTTTGAATGGGCGATCCGGGAAGCTAAAGATCTATTCGAACTGGACGGGTTAAGCGACCTGAAGCCAACTAGAGCGACATCACAATACCAAGATGGAACGAATGAGGAGAAATCCGCGACCGAGAGAAAGTTACTCGTAACTTAAAGAAGATGGATACATCGATTCTGAAAAGCATGCAAACCAACCACGATTACGTAAGACCGCACATGGCACTAGAAGGACAAACGCCAGCAGAAGCCGCAGTGATTCAGATTTGAGGCAAAGAAAGACAGATGGCTAACAATCATCCAAAATGCAAGTTCGTAAATATCTCCTCATCCTTTGACAAGATATGTCCAAAATAACTTGTCCAGTATGCAACAGAACCGTTCAGTTCCACGATCTAACTACGCACAAGCTCAAACACGAAAACGCAAAGCGCAAACATCACAAATGAGCCACGTACTGCACAGGCTTCGAATGACTGTTCAGTACTCCTGCAAGTTCTGTATTTTGCGTGAGGCAATGTTGACGGTGACCGTGAAGAAAACTTTCTTGTCCCCGGCTTTTTTCGATAACTCCTTGTCGTGGGTTCATATCCCACCGGCCCCACCATATCATGGGTTTAACAGCCTTATTTTGAACGTGCTCTCCTGATTTTGAGCCGTTTCAGAGGGGTTCCCTGATTCGTAGTAAAGCCTTGGGAGGAATTTACCAATCGTAACTTAGACTGATAATAACGACCATAGAGGGTAACGCGTCGTTGTCGTTTGGTGCTTTGGGCTGTTTACTTTCGTTTGGTGGGATTCGATCTTACCGTTTCTAGCCCTTTGCACACGGAACCATGTTTCGATTCGTGAAAACTAGGGGAACCTGTATGAGCGTGGCTCCTTACTTAGCCTAACGAGGGAAGAAAGTTGTCAAGCCTCGTCAATCGAATCCATCAAAGCCGAAACGAGAGGAGGTGAGTTAAATGCTTTCGTTACTTTATGACTTAACCCTTCGTGCAATCATCATTATTGCTCTTACCGACGCAATCATATTTTACCTGATATCAATAAACCACGTGAAGACAAGGAGATTCGGCTATGGCGTACTGACGTTCTTGGTCATTGTTGTTACGCTGGTGCCGCTCCTCATTAACATTTGGTTCGTCCTCTGGAGATACGGCGTACTCAATGTGCGTTAGGAGGGAAGAAAGTTGAAAGGATTAACGAGCAAAGAACACCTATTCTTACGAGTTTTGTCTACCGTTATTTTCATTAATGCCGCTGTTTTCTATACTGCTTCACGTCACATGCAAACTTTCGTAGCTAATTTCTTTGAAGTCATAGCGTTAACTACTGGTCTTACGTTTTTCGTTCTTACAATACAACTGCTATTCTGGTGGAAGTATCTACGGAGAACGGATAATCAGCGATTCTGGAGTATTTCTCGGAAAACAGAGAACTCGAATTAGACTGATCTACTTTTTGCGTTCTGAATTATGGTCATCCATCTGTCTTTTCCTCTGATTTGAATTCCTGCAACTTCTGCGGGTGTTTTGCCCTCTAGTGCTTCGTGCGGTCGAATATAGTTGTGGTAAATCTGATAGCCCGTGAGAATTGGCTCTATAGTCGTTGAACTCAATCCAAGCGGACCGGACCTTCGAGTCATGTACGCACACGACGTACCTCTTGTCCATTCCGCAGACTCTCACCAAGCCTTTCGTCGGCCTAAGCAAGCCGTTGAGCTGCTTCGCGAAAGTACTCTTCCCGGAGCAGTTAGGCCCCATGATCGAGATGAGCTTGCCTCTTTCCAGAATCACAGTGACATCACGAAGCCCTGTGGTCCCATTAGGATAGGCATACGACAAATTTTCGGTTTCTACTGCAACATCAGCCATCTGTTCCCTGCCTCTTCATGTTTCGGGATATCTGTAGGGCTGCATCGTCAACCGTAAGAGGAACACGCTCAAATTCGAAGCCATAGTCTCTAAGCTGATGTGCCAGTCTAACTACGGCCGGGATCTTGATCCGAGCCTCCGCCAGTACGCTCATATCGCTGAAAGCCGCTTGCGGTATGTTCAGCAAAACATAGAGCCATGGCGGAAAAACCTGCAGCATGAGATCAGGAGAAGTGTTGAAGAACAAGGGCCCAAATATGTACGTGCCTGCGCTTATGGAGAGAAGAACCCTTACCACAATGGCCACTCCGGCGACAGGTATGAAGAACAGAAGTCGTCTAAAGGAAATTGAACTCGTATAACGTAAGGCCATGGCGAACAACGCGAAGGCAAGGAACTGGGGCATCGTCGCAACAAACTTGATCCCAGCTCCGGCGATCCCTGTCATGCCGAAACTGATCAGCACTGAAGCGAGCGCGGAAGTTAGGAGCGCCGGCCAAAAGCCAAACAGGAAGTATGACAGGATCCAAGGGAACCTTGCTGAAGCGCTCAATATTTAGAAAGGGAATCCTACTAAATAACGTAAATGTCTTTCACATGATTGTTTAGTTCAATGGAGGAACTCGCATGCGAATGAGAGATGCAATGATTGCGATGGTTTTGGGGGTGGTCGCAGGGGTCATAGCCTCGTTCGCCGAAAGAGCTGACTCTGCCATTACGGGAGGAAATGCCACACCCCTTGGATACATAAACACATACACGTGGTTGCTAGTCTCCGCGACCATATTCGGGCCTCTCGGAGCTATCATCACCACGGAGGTTCAAGCTTTTCTCGGATTGATCACGGCCGCAAATCCGCTTTCGTGGCTATGGCCTTTCGTTAATTTAGTATTCGCGGTTGTGGTGGGTACTGTTTCTGTAGTCCTTTCCAAGCTCCATCCGAGGATGAAGCTTCATACAAGGCTCTTGCTTTTGAGTCTCACTTGCGCCCTCGTGGACATCCCGATGACCTACGTTGTGATTGTCGTGGCTCTCGGATTGCCTTTCACCTTCTACCTAGTTGCATTGCCGATCTACATTACACTTCAATTGGTGCCGTCCACGTTGATTTCTTATGCCATTCTTCGAGGAATCCTTCGGGCTCAGATTACCGGCGCAGCTCTTTGAGTCGGTTGAGGTTAAGCAATGCAGAACTCTGTTGGAACACCGACGGAACCGAACCTGAAGAATAGATTGCGCGAGGTCTTCGACAAACTGTCAAGACGTGAAGACCTTAAGCCCGACGAGACGGAATTTGTCACAAAAACCATTCTGGACGGATTGACTGATCGATCGCCCGACATTACTGAATTGTTGGTTGCGTTCTTCGGCGGGTTGACCATCAAAGAACCGACCATAGACGAACTTGCATCAATGGCTGCGGCCATGGAAGCGACAAAGAAGTTCAGGTTCCGGTTCAATGTGGACAAACCCTTAGTGACAGCAGGTGGAACTGGCGGTGATACTGCGCCGACCATAAACGTAACAACTCCGGCGGTGATAGCTGCCGCTGCCGCTGGTTCGTACGCCCTCAAGAGTGGTGCAAGAGCTTTCTCGTCAAAGACTGGATCAACCGATTTAGCTGACTGCTTGGGGATAAACGTGAACGTGCCTCGTGATGTTGTCGAGAGCTGTGTAGAGAAAATCAGGGTCGCAGTGTGGGCCTCTGAAGGCGTCTATCCATGGATGGGTCCACTCATAGAATTGGGACACAAAGAATCTGTGTCCGCTGCGATGCCCTTGCTGTATTCGCTTAGGCTGATGATAGCGACCGCCCTCAATCCGTTTTCAATAAGACGCCAAGTCAGGGGCGTGAGCAAGCCCTTCACAGAGAAGGTTGCTACAGTTCTACGCAATTGTGGTTACGAAAGAGCTTTGGTGGTCTTGGGACATGGAAAGACAGAGGACGTAATGATAGATGAATTTTCTAACCTTGGCAATTCTGTTGTATCGGAATTGAAATCTGATGGTTCCATAAACACTTACACGATTCTTCCAGAAGATGTTGGCGTAAAGCGAGGAAGGATTGAAGATGTCCTTGCTCGTCTCAGTCACGTCGAGAATGCGGCAGTCACGGTCGGGGTACTATCTGGTTCAGACAGAAGCGCGCGCAGAGACCTCATCCTCTTGAATGCCGCCTCGATAATCTACGCGGCCGATGACGTGAAGGATATAAGAGATGGGTTTGAAATGGCCTGTCAGACAGTTGACGAAGGAAAGGCATTAGAGGAATTACGCAAGTTGATTGCTTTAAGTGGCGGAAAAATGGAGAAGCTTGAGTCCATTTTAGGTTCGTTGAATATGCCGTAGGTGGATGTGTTTGTCAAGGGTAACAGATGAAACCGTAACTGTAACCTTCGAAACTGAAAGGCTCACCCAACTAAAAAAAGCCAGAGACCTATTTGCGGGTGATACCAACAATGATATTTCGATAAATGATTTCCTGGATATGCTCATCAAGACTTACATGATGTATCGAGACAAGAGAGGCCCTACTGAAAGTTCGTTGCTCAAGAAAATGACTCAGACGTGATTACCATTTACACGGAACGAGAGAATTAATGTCTTATCGACTACTTTGGTGCTCTTGAGTTTTAACGGTATTGCGTCCGCTTCTTGAAGGAAACCTTCACCATCGACAAGCGTTGGTGCATCTCTTCCTCCCCAGATGTAAGGTACGACCCAGACGAAGAGTTCGTCCACGAGTCCCTCCTTGAAAAAGCCCCAGCGGGCTTCTCCTCCACCTTCAACTAGAACTGAATGTATACCGCGCTTCTTTAGTTCACCCAACAATTCCTTCAAGTCAACGCGTTGGGAGCCGCCCAACACGAGAACTTCCACCTTCCTTCGCAGAAGCTCGACCCTGCCTTCAGGGGCATGCTTCGTGACTGCGATTACGGTTGAGGCTTCCCTACCAAGAATCTTTGATTCCAATGGCGTTCTAGCGTTGCTGTCGAGTACAACTCTGAGAGGGTTTTTCCCTTTCACCTCCCTGACAGTCAGCGAAGGATTATCGGTTATGACAGTATTGACACCTACCACGATCGCGTCCACCTTGGATCTGATAGTGTGTAACATCCTTTGATGCCGCCCCGTCATAAATCTTGAGAACTTCCTTCCAACTCTGTCAGCGGGCGCTATCTTACCGTCTACGCTCATGAGTCCGCCGACTGTAACCCTAATGTTATCCATTGTGACCAACCTCACCTAACCACACCCGTACATGAAGAGCTTGTTTTAGGAGTTGGCTGGGTATCCTATGACGTGTGATTCGTCTGCCGTTGGAGCTTCCCAAATACTATTAGTCAGCGGGTAAGGTTTGTTGCTCGTACTTGAACACGCTCAGGTCCGAAAACTCGTTGGGCTCCAATCGCTTGAAGTCTTGCTGAGGGACCTTCAGATATTGCCACCGTATTTGAGCTAGGTCGGTTGCGTACTCGCACCAAAGTTTAGCTGCCCGATCCTTGTGGGGTACGTCCGGGTCCTCACGCCCTTTTGTCTCAATGAGGTAATGCTCACCATTTTCCAAGACAGCAACGAAATCGGGTTCATAATACCGCAAGTTGGCAACCGAGTCTGTGTATTCAACTGAGAACCCAAATCGTGACGGAAGCTCGGAGAATTTCTCACTCCCCGCACCAACAAACCACATCCCCATCGATCCGGTGGTGCGCACACGCAAATGTTCTTCTACAACCACAAGCGAAAAGTATTCGGACCTTCATCTCTCATCTGACACAACACGGAAACATTACGACAGGTTAAATGCCCAAAATGTGGCAGACACTACATAGAGGACGTAGATAGCTCTCAATGCCCGCATGAACCAATTTGATTACAGGCCGCAGGTATTGACTGCACAGCATGGGGAAAGCGTAGAAGACTATGCCCTGACAACCGTCCGACTTGCAGAAGCATCACTGTGTAAATGTTCGTGAAACAGAATACCTTCCCATGCGTGGAATCAGACCTCCGGGGTTTCTATTCATGCTGAACTTGTTGGTAGAGCGTGGGTGGAGCAAGGTCATCACCTCAGAGTGTTTATCTTTCTCGTTCATACTATTTCATAACGCAGGAACCTAGAAACCTTTTAGAAACTCCATCAACGTCCAGACATTGTGGTACCGGGGTTCCTGAATTGAATGTATGCCTAGTAGATGTTACGTTTGAAGATTGGTATGATGGGCGCTTGGAACCTTGATGCAGGTTCCTCGGTTCACGCAGAGCTGATAGGCAGAGAATGGGTTAGAAAAGGGCATGATCTCCGGCTCTATTCCTATCTTCAATCAGATTTTCATGGAACCACATTCGTGGGAGAGGATGAGAGCTACGTCACCAGGTGTTTCCGAGTCGGTGGATATCTTGATCCTCGATCAATACTGAATTCTGATCATGATATTTTCGTTGTACAGAACCTAGGTATGCTTCCAAGAGACGATTTGAGGAAGATCTTTCACCACATTAGAAAGAATGCTAGAACCGTGAACATAATACATGAGGCTGAACTTCCCTCCGACCCTTCATTCTACCAGTTTCAATGGGATTCTATAGTCTGCTTCGACCAGAGATACAGGAAGTTTCTTCGCGAGGCCTTCCCAGAAGAGAAAATCCACGTCATACCCTTCCCATGTCACCCTATTGCAAAAGGGAATAAAGCGGAAGCGAGACTAAAACTGGCTCTGCCACTGAATTGTAAAATTTTGCTGGTATTCGGTCAACACGTCGGGAAAGATCTTGAGTTGCTGCAGAGCATCTCAACGTTGGGAATACGCTACCCCATCCTACTCCTGGTGGTCAGCATCCATGCACCAAATCGGATAGTGGCCAGCAACATTCAGGTGGATATCAGGAACGAAGCTCCGAACATAGGGCGGCTCTACGACTACTTGCACGCCTCCGACGCCCTTATTCTCAATAGACAGGTTGAGACGAAAGCAGTCGTTTCGAGCACAGCCCATCAATGCCTTGGTTCAGACTGCCCAATCATAGCGTTGGACTCACCGTTCTTTAAGAACTTCCATAAGGAGATCCTGAAGTACAGAACAGCTGATGAATTCGAGGCATGCTTAATTGAGGTCATGGAAAGCGGTAACATGTTGATGAAAACTATCCAAGCAGCGGAAGAGTACGCCAGGAAGAATACGGCTGAGAAGATAGCTGAGAAATACATCAAATTATTCCAGAAACTCTTGGCGCAAAGTTTGACGACACATGCGTTTGAGCGACATGAAGTGGAAACTAGCACCATGTAACTGCAACTCTCGTCTGAATCTTTCTCTCTTTCATCACTGGGTCCAACTCCTCGTAGGAGCTGTGAACATATTTCGAAAGCTCTGATTAGAACAGCTTGATCCCTTGTCCATGCTCTAGCCAACTTTTCTGATATTTCCATCCCATGTGCTCACACGCGCAGAGAATGACATTCATTATTGACAAAGAAGGCCAAATCGCTCGAGTCTTCACGAACGTCGACATCACAAAACACACGCATGAAGTCGTCGACGCACTCAAGCGACTTACATTTACGAAGCCTAATGGCATCAGGGCATAGTGGGGACGAAAATTGAAATGCGCGTTTCTGCGGCCGGCGCCAAACAGTCCTGAACAGTCAGGTCAGCAAATTCGGGGGTAGGTCTAGAACCAAATGTCAATTAGCTGGTATTGATTCCAGGGAGGCAATGCTAGGTGAAAGAACTTACTGAAGCTTACGAGGAGTGAGGCGAATCCTATCATTAGACCGAGGACCGGTGTGGATTGGGAAGATGATGGGACATTCAACCCAGCAGCAGTCGCTGCAGGGAACACGATTCATCTACTCTACCGAGCTGTGGACGCTAACAGGGTCTCCCGTTTGGGCTATGCACAGTCACAGAACGGAACAGACATATCGTTTCGTTCTGCTCACCCGGTTCTTGAAGGCTCTGCGGATTGGGAGGAGTTCGGATGCGAGGATCCACGTTTGACCCCCCTCGACGGGACGTACTATGTTACGTACACCGCCTTTTCGCGTCGAGGGCCGCGCATTGCGTTGGCGTCAACGAAAGACTTTACACATTTTGAGAAGCACGGGCTGGTTGGGCCGGACCGAGATGACAAGGACTGCGTCCTCTTCCCCGAGAGAGTGAATGGAAAAATTGCAATGCTGCACCGACTTAATTCGAAGATTCAGATTGCTTACTTCGACAATCTTGATACGGTCATTGATTCCCAAAAGTTCTGGCGCGAATATGTAGCCCACTTTGATGATTTTGAAATTATTGGACCCAAATATCGTTGGGAAGAATGGAAAGTTGGTGTCGGCCCTCCACCCATCAAAACGGATCGCGGATGGCTCGTGATTTATCATGGCGTGGATGTGCAGCGAATCTACCGTGTAGGGGCACTTCTGCTTGATTTGGACGAACCCGCCAAGATTCTAGCGCGGACTAGGAAGCCCATCCTTGAACCCGAAATGGAGTTTGAAAAACGCGGTCTGGTCCCAAATGTTGTGTTCCCAGAAGGAGCAGTTATTCGCGATGGTGATCTTTTGACTTATTACGGTGGAGCTGACAGGGTCTCCTGCGTGGCGAAGGCTCAGTTCGACGATTTTCTGGACGAATTGGAAAGAGACACGTAAGGATTATAGTCATTTCACTTTTCGGAAACTTTCAATGAATGTTGCCGCGGCTAATAGAAAGGCACGTGCGGATTCCGCACTTTGATTTTCGTTTAGGCCTGTCTAGAAGGTCTTCAAGGCATTCGCAGATAGCATATAGCCAAATCGTTTGAGAAATGAGAACGTAGATTCCGCTCTTTCAGGTCTTGATCACTACGCCGTTGAGATGCCCGTGATTTTAATGAGATTTCGAGCCCACAACAAAGCAAAAATGTTTGCAGTTACTATTCTACGATCTTCTGAGATTTGTGACCTAGGCCGAACCGTGGGAACCACGTTTGAATCATGGTTCTTGGCGGCCGCACCATTAATACCACACACAAAGATGCCTCAGTTCAATTTCTGGTGCTCGCACCATTGATACCACACACACGACTTCACATGCCACTTTCACCTTCTGCTAGGATGCTGACGACCTCCTTCGAACTTCGCGTGCATGGCAACCCTATCGCGCAAGAGATATTTTGACGACTACAGTATATTCAGGTCGCTCGCTGCGTAATAAGAAGGAACCAACGGACGAAATCCGAGACTTCGAATTTTTCCAGCGCTAACGAGGCCGCTCCACGCGTTTGTCAAAGGAGTCGCTGGATTTGCAAGCTTCGCGGTTTGACCCATCAGTTGGATGACCTCTTGTAGAGTAATCGGCGAGTCATCGGCGACGTTGTATATCTCACCGCCCATGGCAGAAACGCTCATTGCCAGCTTCACGGCTTGTGCTATATCCAAATGGTGTACAAGATGCAACCTATATGCCGGATGCAGGCTCAACCGCTCAAAAAACGGAATCGATTCTGGTAGATGCGGATCCCCGGCGCCATATACGAAAACGAAGCGCAGGATGCAAACGTCAAGTTGTTTCGCCGCGTGCATGCCAAGCAAGAGTTTTTCCGAAGCTACCTTGCTCGCGGGATAGGCAGCCGCTGGACTAACGAGATCACTTTCTAGGCCAGGCGCGGTCTCATTGTTGTAAACATTACTTGTGCTTGAAAAAACAAAACGAATCCCTGTGTTAATTTGCGAAGCCGCTTCGGCTATATTTTTCGTGCCGATTTCATTGACACTTTTGATCTTTTCTGCATCTTGACTGCGAAAGAAAGCTGCAAGGTGCACGATCGCATCGACTCCGTCAAGGGCTTCTTGCAAGCTCTCAGGCTGCATGATATCGCCGATGAAAGTCTCTGCCCCTTTGGCTTTGAGCTTCCTTACGGTTTCGTCATCGGTTCTTCGCACAAGTATTCGTACGGAATGACCGCCGCTGAGCAGAGACGGAACTAATCTGCTGCCTACTTTTCCAGTTGCTCCCGTTACCAGGACGTTCATTTTCTAGACTAGGAGGTAGTTAGCGCGGCTATAAAATGCATTGTATAAAGTAAATTCGAGTAAAGCAATTAGATATAGAGGCGAGAAACCAACCGGCCTTGCATGGAAGCCAGTCCTCAGGTCAGGTATCTCGGTCACTGGGTGAAAGTGATAAACCATGACGTGACCGTCAAGATTAGCAGGCTCCTCAAACCATTCGGTCTGACTCGGAGCTCCTGGTCCGTCCTCTATCAGGTCAACGGAGCGGGGCGGATCTCCCAGAAGGCGTTTCAGGAGGACCTTGGCATAGAATCTGGAAGCATGGCCATAGTCGTAGATGGTCTCGTCAGGAAGGGATGGTTGGACAGGACCTCCAGTGAGAAAGACCGTCGCGCTAACTACCTGAAGCTCACTCCCAAGGGCTCTGCGCGGTGGAAGACTGTCCCGGACATAGGGGCGGCCATGCGCAAGGAAATGATGCGGGGAATCACCGAAGAAGAGGAGAGCGCCGCAGTAGCCACCCTGAAGAAGTGTTCGGCGAACCTCGCGAAGAGCATCAACGACTAGCAGAAGATGAAGCCACTCAATCTCCAGTGGGCGATTAAAGCTTCTGAGCTAGTCGTCTTCGACGTCACCGTCTCTCCAGAGAATGTCTCGTCAAGCTTCGTTAATGCAACTTTCATTCCTGTAAGAGACTATAGTCAAGGCCTATGCGACAATACATCTTTGCCTAGCTATTCTATCAGACCCGGTCCATTTAGAGGCGAAAAGCAGCCTAATGCAACCTTTACCATGAAAATGAATGTGACGCTAAGAGATCGCGGAGTTCCGTTAGTGGACCGACAGTGCAATCTCACCGCTAATTTCACTAAAGACGGAGAATACTACCTGAGCATTTCGCCGATCATCTACAACGTACCCTCCGGTGATTATTCGTTTAGTATTTTCTACCAGTCTTGGTTCAATAATACTGCAACGATCGAGACTAGTTCTTGGAACAGTACGTTAGAAATCTTCTGACGCCCGGTCGAACTCGTTTTCAGTGTGTGTGTGTGCGCACCATTGATACCACACACACGAAGACAGCACGACGAAAATCAGCCTTCCACCTTTGAGGCTAGGAGCTCACTTTGGCTGACTTAGGATACGAGACAGGACTAATCCGTAGACAATTGAGTCAGCCAGTATCTCTACCCCGTGGAATGGGATGATCGGGGCTGGGATTCCTGGGTTTCCCAGTAGCGTGATGAGTCCACCAGGAATGTAGAGCATCGCAGCGAGTGCAATGAATTTCGCAGTTCTCCCTCCAACCACAGTCGCTAGCAGAGGCAGGAGGACGAGGGTGTAGACGAAGCCTCTGAAAAGCTCCACCGGAATCATCACCGCGAAAGAGGGTATCCGAAGTCCAAACGAAGGATCGTTGTAGTAGGGCAGAACGAATGGGCTTATCAAGAGGCCGAAGAAGAAGTAGATTGGATAATATGCAACGGAACCTACTGCTATTCGGAGAATCCACGAGCTACTCGTCCTTTTCGACAGGTACTCTTTCAACGAAACGGTGATTCCTGAAATTCCATAGCCGAGCAAGAGAGCCGCGGCCGTCGCGCTGATCACGGAGGAAATGAGAGCGGAGGCCACTGATTGCACAAGAACTGCGGGGTTGCTGTACCGAGTCGTGAAGAAATACGCTTCAACGTAGTTGTTGAGGAACTCAACGACCAGGAGCTCCAACCAGACCAGTAGAGTCAGTGACCAGCGTCTGAGACGCATCTTGGGCACTAGCCAAGCGAGAAAAACTGTTAGTATAGCCCCGTTGAGGAGGGAATAGGCCAATTGTGTTGCGGTAATTGGAATGTTCTCGACAAGCCTCGTTAAGATTGGAACGGCGCAGATGACTAAGAAGAGCGCAAATACTCTTGCCGACTTATTGCCGCCTGTTTTCCCCTGCATACAAATCCCACGCCTTGCTTCATAATTACTCGGGCTATTAGGGAACGGATACGATTCTCGAATCTAATGATAGGTATCTCGCTGGCTTCTGTGTGTGTGGCACTAATGGTGCGAGCATCGTAATTTGAACCGTCGTTTTTCGTGTGTGTGTGCGCACCATTAGACCCGCGCACACGAAGAACAGGCCTGTTAGAGAAACTGCATCTGTATACTGCATTGGCTGACTCTTTTCTTAGACCACCCAGAAGGAAAATCCTTGTAACTTCAGAAATGCACTTAACATGAGATTCGTCGTCTGTACTATTGCTATAATAACGAAAACTTTTGCCAAAGTTTGGCCCAAGAGCTCTATTGCATCATCATTTGTGGGACTAGAGAGTAGCAGTGAGCGCTTTAGAATTACACGAATGGAGAGGTAGGCTGCTAGGGAAAATAGTACGAGGTAGTAGAGAATGTTCAATTGAAACATCACTCCCACGAGGGCCATGAGCGGAAAGAGAGAGTAGCCACTTACGATGGTAGTACAGAGCCCTCGCTTGAGGCCTAGTACAATCGGAATAGTTCTTCCCCCACTATCTAGATCTGAAGCGTAGTCCGCTAAGTCCCCCCATAAACTATAGCCCGCGGTCGCGAGCCCGAAGAGAAACACGAGGGTCCAGGCATTTGCAGAAAAGTGACTGGCAAAGGCGGCCGCGATAAGAATTGGGAAGGCTCCGACAAAGAAGTTTACTACAGGTTTGTATATGGTTTGCCTCAACCTAAATGGAGGAACAGAATACAATAGCCCGGCGACACCAGCGAGCAAAATGAATGTAACAACTAAGGGGCTAAGGGTCGCTATACCTAGACCGAGGGTAAGCGCAAAAAAGATGAGGCATAGCATTAATCCCGATCTTCCAAGGCTCTTTGTGTACTGAGATCTAAAGGCGTCGGATTTCGTATCCAAGTCAGCATCGCATACGTTATTTATGGCATCTACGGCGCTCCACCCGCAAAAGACTAGAAGACCGACGTAAGTTGCTTCTTGCCAGGCAAATTTCCCTGCTAATAGAAATGTTGCTGCGATAGATATCGCACAAAGCATGAATCCTCTTTCGATTGAAATGAACCCTGAGAATCCCCTCAAAGTGTCAAGCATGTCAATTCACAAATACCCATCATGATTGAACTCATGATAAAATCCGGCGCTCAGTCCTGTGGTGTGTGGGTCAGGTGGTGCGCACACACGAAAACCAACCGCTTGGAGACATTGGCGTCTCTTGTGCCTACCATAACAACACCCTTAGGTATGCCTGTTTTTTCAACTTGCCCGCCGAAGGGAAGTGGCATCAGGTGATTAATTCAAGACCAAGAACTGTGCTTAGCATCGCCTTAACGCGAACTCGCATGCCCTGATGGATACCCGATGGGACGGCTTCTGGCCCAAGCCTACAAGATTGCGGCGTTTTCTTCGGGTCCGTCTCGTAGTAGAATTGGATGTCGTAGAATTGGTCCTGATGTATGCCCACCGGAATGACGTTGGTCACTACAGCGGTGTTCTGACCTTCCAATTGAAATCGACAGGCATTATCTTCTCAGTCTTACTTTAAGCATAGCCTGCAGCTATTTTCTTGATGATTGGCGCGCATGCTGCGAGCTATTGCTTTTCTGTAGGTCCCTCAGCAGACAATAAACTCCATACGTTTTGTCATCCGCCAGTTCTTCGCTGAATCCTTCAAACCATGATTAGCGGCTGTTTTCGTGGTTCGATATTCCGTGTCCTAGTTGAGCATAGTTCAGTCTTGCCGCATTTCCAAATTTCATACCATAAAGGCTGACCGTGATGTTGATTTACGGGTTAGCTGATACACGTTCTTGAACGAACCTCTCGGATAGACGGGACGTTGTCTCAAAGTCTAGAAGATCTATTCAAACTCATCTTGGACCAACGTGCCTCGAAAGTTCGAGTCTTTAACAATGTCAACATTTCAGCGGCCAATGGAAATTGGAAGCATAGTTTCACGGTGACCGTGGATGTCCAATTTGATGGAACCACCGAGCAATTCAAGTTCCTAATTGGAGAGATAATTGCAGACCACGAGTTCAGCGAGCAAAAGAAAGAAGGCACACCGGAATACGAGAATTTTCAACGTACGATGGTCTCCATGTTTCATAGGATCAAGACCATCGAACGTAGGTTAGCTCTCATCAAGCAGACAAAACTTCCGAACTTGGTAATTGAAGTTCAAGTCTGATTGAACTTAATGCCCTCCATCATTATTGGTCTGGACTTACGTATGGTGCGCGTAGCAAAAAAAACATGAGTTCAAATTCAGTCGCTCGCACGATGAGTACCACACAACGCTACTGGGTTCATCCAAAACGCCATTGGGTGCGAGTTCACAGAACCAAGTCAGTACGGTTCAGATTACTGCTCAGCAAGTTTTGCACCAAAAAAAGAGAGAAGATAGGGAGAAAGAACTAGTTGAAAAGCGCCCGGTTGCAAAGATGGAACCCGATGAAGAGAATAGTGAAACCTGCGGGACCGAAGATCACGGAGAAACACTGCAAGACGGCTCTCTCAAAGAGCGGGCTAAGCTACGATTACACGGTCAACCCGTACACAGGTTGCCTGCATGGCTGCGTCTATTGCTACGCCAACTTCATGCGCCGCTTTTCCGGTCACCTGCAAGACCCCTGGGGCAGCTTCGTAGACGTGAAGGTAAACCTGCTTGACGTGTTAGCTAAAGAACTCCCAAGACGTCCAAGTGGCAGCATTTGGATAAGCAGCGTATGCGACCCCTATCAGCAAGTGGAAGCAAAATACAAACTGACCCGAGGCGCAATCCAACTCATATCCAACTACCCGCAGTTCTCCATCTCAATTCTAACCAAAAACACTCTTGTTCTACGTGACATCGACCTGCTCACGCGCATGAAGAGCAGAGTTGACGTAGGTTTCACGATAACCACCTTCAATCAAGAAGCACAACGGATCTTCGAACCACACGCTTCCCCGGTCAAGGAGCGAATAGAGGCGGTTAGGCAACTCAACGAGGCAGGGTTGGAGACATGGGTCTTCATTGCACCAATGCTACCATATGTGACTGAGGTTGAACTTGAGGAGGGGCTTAGTCGACTGGTAAAGGCAGGCGTGAGGAAATTGATGACGGACCGATACAATGCACGCGGCATGATAATCAATCAAACACTAAAGGCATACAAGGCGTGGAATCCTCACTGCGATGTGGAA
>Ga0208456_1000745_pt1 | contig 17152 bp, 27 predicted proteins | sample June2015DPH_4_10_2_FD_184691 | JGI IMG/M metagenome (GOLD analysis project Ga0208456, IMG submission 184691) | Peatland microbial communities from SPRUCE experiment site at the Marcell Experimental Forest, Minnesota, USA - June2015DPH_4_100... | ecosystem: Environmental > Terrestrial > Soil >... | reverse complement strand
TCCGATTGTAAGAGTATGCGCGACCTTAACTTTGACTTGGTAAATCCCATGCTTGGATTAAGGGGGAAGAAGCGGGCCAGTACTAAGGATGTGAACTTATAATGGATCACCGTTTCCTCTATGAGGAGGAGTACGACTTCCATCAGGAGCGGGAGGCAGCCAGGACCGGCAAGCTCAAGGAGATATGCAAACATTCCATGCTTGACGATGGGATCTGCATCTTTTGTGGTGAGCGGATATGAACTATGAAATTCATCTCATAATGGATGGTGATTTCCCGGGGGCTCCCGATCATGATCGGTATGTTGTACCCGAATCGGTTTATGATCTTATCAAGGAATATCTTGAAAAGATGCCGGGAAAACACAAATTGTCAGATAGTTCCGGTCATTTTTCTTAAAATTCTTTTTTTATATTTGTTTGAAAAGTTCCATCGGAAACGGTGGTGTTCCATTGGAAACATAGGTACTAAAGTTCCATCAACGGCAAAGGGGTTTTCACTGATGTAAAAAACAGATAAAAAACACCCCTTCGTTTCCACTGGAACTATTTTTTCCCGAGAGCCCCCGCCCGAACAGTCCGTTTTTTCCCGTAAAAACTTCCTTAAAAATTTCCGTGTTGTATCATCTCATTTTTTAATATATATATAGTTATTGTATCGACGGAGAGAGGAAAATTTTTGGTGGGGTATAGAGAAAAAAAATAGTTCCATGAACGGCAAAGGGTGGTATTTTTTACGTAATTTATACCGTAAGAACCCCTTCATTTCCACTGGAACTATTTTGTTATTGTCAGCTCGATGTCAGACATAACAAAAATCATCATTTCTCCAAAGGAAATGGTGGTTTTGTTTAGCATTTCCACTAAAATCTTATCTACTTTTGAACAAATGTTGTAATATGGAACAAGATTTCCAAAACGTCTCTCAAAATGAGGCGATTATCGAACCGTGTTCTTGGTGCGCGACTCCCGGTGCCAATCATTCTGGCGGGATCACAACTGATGATAACATCGATATACGAGGTCATTTTTGTAACAAAAAGTGCTTTGAAAAATGGCGCAAATGGCAAATGGTTTTGCTCGCAAAACAAAAAGCAAAAGTACCGAAATGAGAACGCCCTGGAACACGGGAAGGATCTATTATGTCAGACGAAACAGAATTACGGAAACAAGTAAAAGCAGTGAAGGTATTGCATGCAGACTACAAGATCGCGCAGGCCGAAAGCAACACGGCCCTGGCACGATATAAACGGGCGATTGCCGAACTAGAGGCGATGTGATTATGCGGAAAAATTCCCGGCAAATTGCCAATGAAAACGCACGAAAAGACATTGGTAAAATCCTCGATGTCTCACACGGGCCAGTAAGACCAAGCGAGATTATGCGGGTCCTCAATAGTCAACACCGCTCACGTAATTTTGATGCACGGCGCGTATCAAGCCTGTTGAGAGAGCGGGAAGATCTGACGTACCAAAAAGGTGTTTTTGTGAGGATATTATAATGCCCACCACCAACCCCCCGCAGCCAAAATACAATGATCGATGCTGGATTATCGGAGAGAATAGCTGTGACGGGAAATGCGATTCCCACCCCCTCCAAAAAATCCAAAAAATCCTTTATTCCGAGATGGGGATGTGAATATTGCCAATGTACATCCTGCAATCAGGCGGGAACAGAGCGGAGTTAGAATGACACGAAAGTTCGGCCATACAGGCCCCATTGGTCAGCATTGCCAGCAGGAAAGAACCCGGAGGATGAGGTTAGTACGCGAAGGCAAAGCCTCTTTCTGGTATCCATATCGGACATTAGATCAAACAGTGGAAATATCGGGGATACCATGAAAATTTTACTTATTTTGCTTGCCACACTCCTGTTGTTGTCAGCGCCAGTATCGGCCCAGTACCTGACAGTAATCGTTCAGCCAACTCCAACGAATTCCCCTATTGAGACCTATGTTTACCAGGGAGATCAAATCTATATGGACCGGATGTATGATTTATCAGGAGTTTCCGGTACTAATCTGAGCTTTGCACACTGGAACGATTGGAAAGAAGAGGACGATACCTGTAATCCCGATCAGGTTGTAGACATCAACTATATCACCAATAATCAGACAATGAAAGTAAGATCTGTACCGGTCACAAATCCCCCCTTTGTACTAGGTAACTGGTATCAATGGGATGGCTGTCATGATCTATACAGTTCAAACGGCAGAATTAGCGGGTTCGGATTGGATCCGAATAATAACCGGCTCGCATTTACTATTATCCCGTTACCCCCCGCGGCCATAGTACCGACAGCTACGGCTGCAATAAACATATCGGCAACACCGACCCCCGCCCCGCAACCCGTGATCACTTTAATAATAAAAAGTACCCCCACACCCATTAAACAAGCAACAAGCAACGGGATCCCGTGGTGGGCAATCGTTATATTGATCGCGATCATAGTATTCTTTATGTGGGCGATCTGGTAAGGTCGCCCGGGATGATTCCGGGAAAATCCCCCCGGATGACATTCTCCCATTGGAGTAAGGGTTTCCATAAAAAAAGCACCTCCGTAACTAGTGCGACATGATTTTCTCCCAGTGCGATATGGCCCCATCGGTTCATACCCGGCAAGACGCCCTTGTTGGGGCATATCACACCACCCTGTTCTTGGTAAACCTTAATGCCCTCAAAGCAACATCTTCTATTAATTATGCCAAATGCGACCGGACCCGATACTTACAAAGGATACACCTCTCCCAATTCTCACGGATGGCCAACAGCTATCTGCAATGAAGTAAGGCGCGTCTATGGGGCATATCGAAAGAAATACCCGGGCCAGCCAAAAGAGCGTGCTGCACAGATAGCATGGGCCACTGCAGAAGCGAAATATCCGGAACAATATCATACGCATATTGAAAAAATGGATCGGGCGCAGGCGCGCAGATCAATGAAATCCCATCACAGAAAGCCGCATTTTCCAGAATATTATAATCCCGGGTATTCAAGGCATCAGCATTCGCCGTTCAGGCACCGGCCCCAACACCGTGCTGGCGGACCTCATGGCGTATCACCCGGGCACAGAGGATATGGTTATTCCGGCCATACACCATCGCCTCACATCAGCACTCCCAAAAATTTCCCTATCAAATCGCCCGGGATGACCCCCCAAGGAAAACCGAAAGCACCCGGATTTATGAAAGGTATGATGGAACGTAACCAGGCCGCGCAGGGACAAGGACCACTTGCTAAACCCCGTCCAGAGAGTCATGGGACCGATACCCGTGTAAGATCAAAAGAGGAAGGCGACATCATCCAGCGCCAGAACCAGGCACGCATGGAACGCGCACAGGCCCGGGACCTCACGCAGGAAAAACAACAGATCGCTGCACAACACGCCGCCCGGGACCTCACGCAGGAAAAACAACAGATCGCTGCACAACACGCCGCCCGGGAAGTCCAGGAGTTGCACGAATCGCGATCCTACGAAGAATAGAAATATAAACACCTTTAATTATCTTGTATAGTGGTGAATCCATAAAATGAAACACTTCGTAACTGTCCGGCCGGGAGTTACAAAGATCCATCGCGCTCGCTACCTCGATGTCATTATGAACATCGGACTTGGCCTGATGGTGGGGGTCATCTTCCTCGCAATTGGGATCACGACCTTTAATAGCCAATCAACCGCTGGATGGGATGCAACAACTATCCTCATCTGGAGGGCATGGCCATGGGTCGCAGCAGCAGCGAGCCTGATCGCAACTATCCGGTATGCCCAGAACCCTTCCGGGTACTAATCTTTTTTAAAGAAAATATTAAATAGCCATATCACTATGTATCTTGTATAGTGGTGAACTAATTTTATGATGTTCGCAAAACAGGAGCTTGCAACCGTTGACGGATTCCTTGCCGGGCAGGCGCAGTATGTCCGGACTGGTATTGAGCGCGTGCACAACATCGCGAAGCAGCTCACCGGCATCGGCCTCGGCCTCGCACTCGGTGTGATCTTCGTATCCATCGGGTTCAACGTGTTCTTCAACACCAACACGACCGGCTGGGACGCAACTACCAAGCTCATCTGGGGGTATATCCCTTGGGTCGCAGCGGCTGTTGTGATCGCCATTCTCGGAGTGGCCGCATACGCGCACGGCCAGGAGTATTGACGCGAGGCTAAAACCCTCACGTCATTTTCTCGAATCGAAACCTTTTTATTAGTTATTGCCCCATTTCCCATCTGACAAAAGTCAGAAGGTTTTCAAAATTCAGAAAAACAGTCCTCTCCCGATTATTGCTATCTTTCTGTTGCTGATCGCATTATGTGGTATTGTTAGTGCAGATCTAAATCAGTCTTATGTAGATTCTATAGGCCCTATTCCTAGCGTTTTTGCATCTCCGATTCCCGGATATACGGGGATGTCAGGAACGCAAACAGGAACGATTAATATATCAACATGGAACGGAAACACCGCAAATTTTGCACAGTATACATATATAGATTTTAAAAATTTAAAAGTTCAGGGGCGCGTGCCTATCGGAACCACAGTTTTAAATTGGCCTTCTCCGTCAACAAGTGTTAATATTTATTCAGGCGCTACTTTAGTAGGTACAGGAATATTAACATATTCTTTTGTGTCTAATACTACTCCGTTATTAGCACAGTATGAAGTAAGTTTGTCATCTATAACATGGCTTCCCGCAATTAGTTCAGTGGGCTTTACGTCAGGATGGCAATTAAATATTTTACAATTACAATATAATCCCGCTACAATGGGTTATCCAGACCCTATGTGGGCTTTTGGGGTATCTTCCTCAACGACAGGATTAGGCAGTTTTGCAGGAATGATTTTTTCTACGGGAGCGATAGGTGCAGGAAACACATTAGCAGGAGATATTAATAATAACATACAAAATAATTTTCTGTATCAATTTAAAAATACAGTATCTGTAAATCAAAATAACACTACAGGAGCATTAACATGGAATATAACAAAAGTATCTTCAGTCCCTTGGTCGGGTATTAGTGTTTCTAACGTTTCTGACGGAAGCGGCGTTTTATCAGCAACAGTACTAGATAGTTTAAATAAAAATGGTGTTTCATATAATTCGCCAATTTATATGAATATTACTGATGTTTTTACAGGCACGCAGTTTTTAAATACATTTTTTTATCCTACATTTGCGCTTTATGCGCCAATAACTAATTCTAGTACAAATACTCCATTAAGCATAGAATTATCTTCATCGTCTACAATTCCATCAGACGTAAACCAATTGGTATTCAACACTAATTTTCCCAATTCAAATAATATTTTCTCCAATCTGCTATATGATAATAATCAAACACAAAGAAATCCCTTGTCTTTTTATAAAAAAACTAATGGCTATTGGTACCAGTCTGATGGAATAGGGTTTAATATTAATCTTGGATCCACTTTACCGAATACATTCACCACGACGTTTATCAATGCCGGTAATTACTATGTAACCGCGACCCTGAGCTCAAATTTGATAGGAGGATTTGCGGCAAACAATCCCTTAAGATTTTACATAACCGGTACAAACGCAGGAACATATGCTTATTTCACGATAAGTGATGCAAAAACCGGAAACCCGATCAGTGGATCAATACTAGGAATTTTTGATGTACCCAACCAAAAATGGACTAATACCACGCTAACATCAGGTTCGATCAATCTCCCTCTAAACACAAATTATTTTTATGCATATCAAGGGACTGCACCAAATTATCAGCCTTCGGCATTTAACACGCTCCTAATCCCAAGCGGCGGGGGAAATGCCACTATTTCAATTGCCTTAATCCCTTCATCATTGGCGGTTACGGCCGGGAATACAACCATTTCAATTGCAGTTGTCAACGGACTAACCAATGCTCCCGTTTCCGGCGCGACTGTTACCGTTTCAGCCGCGAATGCAACCAATTATGCCACCCAATCCCAGACAACAGTCAATGGAAATGCCCTTTTCGTCGTACCTACTGGTAACACATATACGGCATCAGCAAGCGCCACGGGTTACCAATCGGGAAGTTTAATCGCTGTTGTCGGTTCAAGTCCGGTAACCCAGACAATATCCCTCACCCCCCTATCATCAGTACCGACAATCGCAACCTCGACAACCACCTACCCGGGGCAACAGCCATCAATCTACCCCACACTGAATGGTACTGTCACAGACCAGACCAATCCTTTCTTTGGCAGTGCAATAGACTGGCTGGGATTTATGGGCGCAAAACCGTCAGAGATTGCATTAGTCCTCGCATTTCTTCTGATCCTTCTCGGCGGGGTCTGCGGATCAGCTGCATCAAGCGTTGGATTAGGATATGCGTACCAACCCGATCCTCTGGGTGCACTTGCGGGGGCCCTGCTTGGTTTCATCGCATCCGTAGCATTCGGATTCTTCCCGGCCTGGCTTGCAGTTGCGGCAGTGATCATCATTGCCTTCATCGTAGCCAGAAGGGCATGGGCGTGATCTGATATGCACCGCGAACAAGTTGCAGGCATGATCCTTACCTATTTCGTCCTTGCCAGTTTCCTGGTGGGGTACATCAACCTTACAGCAGCATCGGGGGATTTTGTCGACATCGGAAGTGGGGCTGCAATTCCCCAAGAAGTTGTTTTCTCCAGTTTAGGGCTTTCCCCGGGATCGACATCCGCATCACAGTCATACACCCAGGGAACCTCCGGATTCTCCTCGAATATTACCATCCTGTCCGGTACATGGGTCCTCACACAAGGAGTGGGATATGTCCTTACGGGAACAGCCTTTTTACAGCCGTCGGTTGTAGCTATGATGAACGTGCAGTCCCAAAACGGCATCTATACGGTAAATTCACTCGTGAGCAACCCGACAAATCAACCGTTCTATGTATTTGCCCGGTATATCACTGGGTACTCAGGGAGCGATATAAAAATTGTATTTGCCTCTGATGGAGTGCACATCCCAAAATTTCCATTAACTTTTGGAGTTTTGAATGCGGGGGACGATTATTTTTATCCCCTGCCAAACGCACAACAGACATTATCAGGGGGATCAACCATCACTACGATCCTGACAGATACGGTCAGTTCCCAGACATCAAATAATCCCGATTATTCAAGCACCCTCGTCGTACAAAAAGACGGCGTAACCCTGTTCCAGATCACAACCCGATCAATGTTGCCGGGGTATACTACCTCAGCTATGACAAAATATGCAGCCGCAGGATCCGATACGGTCGGATTTGCTGTTGAGGGATTCCCGAATACTAATGTCCTGGATACTTCGGCACTCGTTGTCAGTGGAACCACCGGGAACAGTATCCTCGATGGAATCTATAATGCATGGTTCTCGGTGCTCGGTGGTCTATCTACCGTAGGGAGAGTAATGGCGATCTTCGGGGCCGCGTTAGGATTCGCACAAACAGCAGTCGTCCCGGCTTGGCTCTCTGCAATTCTCCTTGCGCCCGCAGCAGCCGTATTGATCCTCATCGCATTGTCATACTTCCCCGGTGTGGGTGGGGATTAAATGAATGAAACGATACATCCTTTACTTCCCGATTATGATATCCTGCCTTACCGGTGGTTATCTCCTACTGCAATTCCTGACTGTTCCGGATTTCGTGAAGGGCGTAATGCTCTTCTCCCTCTCTCAATCGGTGCATGATCTATGGCACGACTCACAAAAACCCTGATATTCCTGGTTGGCCTTGTAAGCCTCATGGCATGCGTACAGGCCATTACAACCTTCCCGATCACAGTTGACCACGCAACAGACACTTCTATTGTCTGGAACCTGTCTGCGATGCCAGCGAACCCGGTAAACCAGTCAGTCTATATTGACGGTATCCTTACGAGTTCAACAATTCCACCGAATAATATCATCATCCAATCCAATCTGAAATCAGGAGAATGGCACAGCATATCAGTTACAGCTGACACTCTCTTGGTGGTGTATCAAGGATCGAATACTACTGTAACCACAAATACCCGTGACTCGGCAGTCTGGAATTTTGTTTATATCTATTTCTTTGCCCTGATCACTGTCCTCCTGATACTCTGCGGCATGGGTATCGCGCGAATATTTTACCTCGGGGGATTTGTAACCGCACTAATCGGGGTATCGATGAATATCCAGCCGACAATATTACTGAATTTCACCTATATCACCTTCTGGATCTACATTGCACTGATCCTCATCTCGCTCGTATTCCTCGCAGTAAATCCGAGTAAAGGAGACTAATCATGTCAAAAAAAGAACTCGATCCACAAATAAAAATTACTATCGGTGACGGCAGGGGAAAAAATGGGGAAATGGAAAAGAAACAGCCCAATACTTTTAGGGGCCATGATGCCCCGGCAAAGGCTGTCCGATTTCTGCGGGATAAATTCCCGGGTCAGGTAAATGGGAAAGGTGAAGCGTGATATGGGCTTGTCAGATCTTATCAGTAAGCAAAAGTACGTAATACGCACCATCTTTAACGGCCAACTGGTATCCCGTAAATCGGAACGGGTGCAAGGCCAGTCCGCGTTTTATCTCAAGAAATCCAAACTTGCGTACATGATCCCGGATCGCTCGCCAATCAACGAGGGGAATAGTCACCTTATCGACTACGAGATATCCGATGCCTGCCCGCTCGCGGATCTCCGCGACATTGCCCCGGACATGATCTGGGAGCTTGAACACCAGATCGTAAGTGCATATTCAAAAGCAGTCGATCTTACCCTTAACGACCCGGAAAAACTCTTGGAAAACTGTCCCCTGTCTGACATCGAAAGGATCCAGCTCGAAAAAGCAAAGGGATGGCTTGACCGGTACAAAGCCGGCCCCATGCTTGGGCGGTTCTATAACCTCTGGCGGTGGGGCTACCTGAAAGGAGAGGCTTGGTATAAGGCTCTCGTTTACGTCCCATCCCCGGAAATGCTGGTATTTCCCAAGAAATATGTAAGGGTTGGCGTGCATCCAAAAGTATTCTACGCACTTGAAAAAAGTACCATGGCAACGGACATCATCCGCAGGCAGGAACCCCCCTGGGAATGGCTCAAAGAGCTGATCATCCCGGTCCTGGTATTTGCCGTGATATGTTTCATCATCTATAAGCTGGCGTGATCTGCGATGACCGAAGAAATAATTATCCAGAAACAGGAAAAAGCATCTCCTATCCAGTCAGCCATCAATAATATGAAGAGGGGAGGACAGCAGATCACCATCGGGCCCCAAGAGAGCGACGCCGAGATCATGCTAAAGATGATGGACAAGATCCTGTCGAACGACAACATGGAGCAGAAATCCCGGCTCATCTTTGAGAATATCCGGGCTATGTGTCAATCGGTAGTATTCACCAAGTGCATGATCGACGGGACATTTTTCACTCCACTCCCGGCAGTTGACGGAATTCAATTTGTTTCCCCAGACGAAATCAGGAACCTCGACGAATTCAAAGACTATCCGGAATTCAGGAAATGGAAGGATCAGGAAACCATTATCACCGACCTTAAAGTCCTCTCCGAGGAAATGCTCAAGCGGATTGTATCGGAGCAGGGGGCGGGAAGGCAGGACATTATCGCGTTGGCGCATGCCTTCTCCTTCCAGATCCAGCAGCATCAACACGAGAAAAGCATTGCGGATTCCCTCATCGGGTTAAAGAGGTAAATTAATGTCCGAAGAAATTCTTACGTATGAAAAACTTCTTGACGAACACAACGAAACCAAGCAAGAAAAGATCAAAGACGAAAAAAGGAAAAAGGGAAAAGAAACAGCTGATTCGTTCCTCCTCGCAGCGGTAGCAGCAGGCGCTATAACCGCCCTGTGGTCTTTTGCGGTCATCGGGCTCCCCTTCGCGTTCTGGGCCGCAGGCATTCTGTCTTGGGCAGATTATGGGGAGCGAGCCCTCAATCTCCTTGAGGGATGCCTCCTGTTCTATGTCGCATGGCACTTCATCTTTGCATTCATCTTAAGGTACCAAGAAGAGATCAATGCATGGGGCAAAGAACACCACTTCAAATGGGCTGAACAAGATTGATGACCGGCATAGTGGGGAAACTATTCACTCTCTCCACTTCTCGCAGTCCTGTGCCGATGGAAGATGATATTATGTGCGGGAATGGCAAAACCATGGCGAATGCGTATTTTTGCCTTCTCGATTCTATCGACAGGGACCGGTGGGTCATTACCAATTATCATACCGATTTCTCTACATACATGGGTGCGCAGGAAATTTTCGACGAATTCTTTGAGAGAGAAAACGTTACGTATGGCATTACAGAAATCCAGAAATTCTTAAACTCTCTCGGGAAAACTCAAAATAAGGTGTGGGTAGAAGGAGCAGTGAGCCAGAGAAGAAAGCTAGGCGCGGATATTATCTGGGACTCACAACGTGTCATGTCAGTTGATAACAGGATCAGGGAGCACACGAAAGTCTATCTTATCCCCAAGAAATTCCATAAACATGATGGCACACCATGTTTTGATGAAGATTGTATGCAACCGCATTTTATCAAAGTCTATTGCGATAAACCCCTTGGCATTATCGATCCAATCGCTGTAATTGACTGCGAAGAGATGGGAGCGCATTACAACACCAATGAATTATGCCTTGACAATCTGGCAGCACCCGGGGTGAGATGATGTTAAACCTTACCAGCCAGTTGTGTAATAACGGATTCACCTGCGCTCAACTGCAGATGGGTTTAGCAGACTGGGTATTTCTGCACGTAGGGCTCTACGGATTCACGGCGATAATGGTTTTTATCATCGTCTTGCCGTATGCAACGAACGAACTTATCCGGAAAAAAACCGGGGTTGATCTGATTCAATCATTTATTGATGAATTCAGGAAGGGAAACGATGAAAACTAAATGGGATATTGATTGGGCATGGGTATCCCTTATGATTATCTGTGCCGGTATAGGCATTTCGTATAGCGGGCCTCTTGGCGGTGCTGTTATCCTGATGGCGATCTCTCTCCTCACTCACGAGCTGGTGCATTTTTACGCAGCGAAATCCCTTGGAGTCACGGTAATCGTCGTCTCTTTAGGGTGGCATCCGTTTATTGATATCCAATCATATAATCACCAGGCAATCGCACGGGTATATCTCGCAGGATTTATCTGGGAATATACCCTTCTTTGTGGAATTCTCGCAGCGTTAATTATTACTGGGAATCTGGTTTTCGGAATAGCAGGATCCCTGTTTTTCCTCTCGCACGTCTGGAAACAATGTACCGATAATCGATCTGATTCACATCAGTATCTATTTTTCAGAGATTGGCACATTAAAGAGGTTAATATTAAATAATAATACTGATAACAGGGTATTGCGTGTGAAGGATCAGTCTTTGAGACTCTACTGATCGGACACACGCCCATGTGATAATTATGACAAACGAAATTCAACCAAATCAAAATCTCTTTACATGCACGGTAAAGAAATCGTGGAATGTGACACAGAAATGGGTGCTCTACGCTTCGTATGCAGTAGTGGGGATGACTGCGGCAATCTTGGCATGTGTCGGCGCATGGGTACTTTTTGGTGCACTGTACCCGGCACTCTTGGCGATATGGGACTGCTCGGGGTTGATTGTATTCACGATCTGGTTTATCCTCCCGTCAATTCCGTGGTATTGTTACGTGATAGTGGTGGCCTTGGCAGCGATACTAATATATTCGCTGTTGTGGTGCATAGCGCGGGACCTCACGGAAGATGATTGGCAGAGTGGTAGTGCGAAGGACATCTCAGAAGAGATAACACTCGTCCTCACCCTCCTCGTCCTCACCCTCCTCGCCCTCGCCCTCGCCCTCGCCTTCGCCTTCGCCCTCGCCCTCGCCCCCCTCGCCTTCGTCTTCGCCCCCCTCGCCTTCGCCCTCGCCTTCGCCCTGTTCATTTCGAAAGATTCCAAAGCATTTCTATTCATAGGGGCGTATCTACATTATCGTAAGAGGACGCAAAAACAGGGGTAAACCAATGCCAAAGAAAACGTCAATCCCCCCAAAGATGACAGGAATGGATCGGCTGCTCTTATGGCTCGGCAGGAATGACAAGCACGTCCCGGCCTGCCCTTATTGTGGGCAGACCAACCAAGATGATATCATCATGGTTGGTGATACGCGCAACGGTAACCCCATTTACGTAGATTTCAAATGCTCGGTCTGTGGAGCCCACAATGTTTTCTCTGCACCGAAATTTCTTAAGGAGTTGAAACTATCATGAAAAACAGCATAATCCCAACGGAATACGATTTTGAAGGCATCGGAATACACGAAGCCCTCATAATGCAGGCACGAATCAACGAACGCATCAAGATAATGAAAGAGGAGGAAAAGCAGACCAGCCCGGTCCAAGCAGTGACCGGCGAACTTGAACTCCTCTCACTCGCTCTCGATCATCACATCACCCAGGATATCAAGCGGCAGGAAACGGACAAAACCCGGGCGAGGATCAAAGAAGCAGCCGACCGGGCGCACTCAAAAGAAATCAACGATCGTATGGGTGCATCGAATGATGAAATCCCCCCGGACGCGGGCATTCAGCAGGACTCAATCAGGTGATCAGTATGTGCCACGGTCTTGCTATTATCGCACGCAGAAAAGGAAAATCCGGATGGGAAATCAAAGCAGACGTTGGTGAACACTCTCACGAGGCACTAGGAGCAGACGATCACTGCATCCGGCTAGAGCTTCTCTACCCATCAGAAATCCGTTTTGATTTCGGGGACCAAACGTCTATCGACACCCTAGTAAAAAACGGAGTAATATCCCGTTCAGATTCGGATATTGGAAGGATCCCCCAGCTCCCGGAAGAGCTCATGGTTAACGTGTGGACCCACCTGGCAGCACACCCAGAGCTCCAGAAACAGTACCCCGTATGTCACTTAGAAGAATCAAACATCCATCATGGAATTTTCGGCGACGGGTCAGAATTCGGCCACGGGTCAAAATTCGGCAACTGGTCAAAATTCGGCCACGGGTCAGAATTCGGCCACGAGTCAAAATTCGGCAACTGGTCAAAATTCGGCAACGAGTCAAAATTCGGCGACGGGTCAGAATTCGTCCACGAGTCAAAATTCGGCGACGAGTCAAAATTCGGCAACTGGTCAAAATTCGGCCACGAGTCAGAATTCGGCGACGGGTCAAAATTCGGCGACGGGTCAAAATTCGGCGACGAGTCAAAATTCGGCCACGAGTCAGAATTCGGCAACTGGTCAAAATTCGGCAACGGGTCAGAATTCGGCAACTGGTCAAAATTCGGCCACGAGTCAGAATTCGGCAACTGGTCAAAATTCGGCAACTGGTCAGAATTCGGCGACGAGTCAAAATTCGGCAACTGGTCAAAATTCGGCCACGAGTCAGAATTCGGCAACGAGTCAAAATTCGGCAACGAGTCAAAATTCGGCGACGGGTCAAAATTCGGCAACGAGTCAAAATTCGGCCACGAGTCAGAATTCGGCAACGGGTCAAAATTCGGCAACGGGTCAGAATTCGGCAACGGGTCAAAATTCCGCCACGAGTCAGAATTCGGCGACGAGTCAAAATTCGGCAACGAGTCAAAATTCGGCGACGAGTCAAAATTCGGCGACGGGTCAGAATTCGGCGACGGGTCAGAATTCGGCCACGGGTCAAAATTCGGCGACGGGTCAAAATTCGGCGACGAGTCAAAATTCGGCGACGAGTCAAAATTCGGCGACGAGTCAAAATTCGGCGACGGGTCAGAATTCGGCAACGGGTCAGAATTCGGCCACGGGTCAAAATTCGGCGACGGGTCAAAATTCGGCGACGAGTCAAAATTCGGCGACGAGTCAAAATTCGGCGACGAGTCAAAATTCGGCGACGGGTCAGAATTCGGCCACGGGTCAGAATTCGGCAACTGGTCAAAATTCGGCGACGAGTCAAAATTCGGCAACGAGTCAAAATTCGGCGACGAGTCAAAATTCGGCAACGGGTCAGAATTCGGCAACTGGTCAGAATTCGGCGACGAGTCAAAATTCGGCAACGAGTCAAAATTCGGCTTTAAAACCGGTTTCGGATTCAATATTTCATTCGGAGCGAATTGTAAAATCCAGTTTGAATTATCAGGAGCATTTTTGCCCTTCAGACTGAATGACAAAAACGAGCCAGAACCGATCACATAACCCTTTTTAAACTCTCAAAATAATGGGGTATATGATGGTAACAAAAATTACAATCTATGGGTGGATTCTCCCCAACGATCCTGTGATGGGGCAGGGTAGCGGGACACTTGTTGATCTCACCTATTTTGTGAACGACGATAATATCCGATATGAGGACATCCTCACCATAATCGAACGCCAGGCCAACAAAAAAATGATCCGCAATAAATATGAGGACTACGGGGATGTTGTGGATCGTGTCGTGATTGAAAACTGGGACCCGTATATCAAGAACATCACTATCGGGGCTGAACAAACAGAACAAATCTATCCCCAAGGGAGGTATATGTAATGCCAGAAATTGATCTATCAGAACCCATCCCCATAGAAGCATGGCCAGCAGATCCCAACTATCTAGCCGGAGTAGAGCTGTATTTAGTCAGTAAATATCAGCCGGAGTTTTATGAGAGCACGATCTTTAAAATTCGTTCTGCTGCTTTTAAACGCGAAAAATTAATGAAAGAACATCATGTAGTACTCCCGGATCTCCAATCCCTAGGAGATGAACTTACACGGGACCTCTCCACAATCCAATGGACTCCGAAACGAAGCGGTCGCCATGCGACGGGTAGAAGCAGGGAACGGCCAGGGATCGGCAATGCCTATCAACAGGAGCTTGATCGCATATGACCCCCACCTTAGAACAACGCGGAAAGAAACTTGCAAGCTCGCGGAAATGGTATCAGACCGAACGGCAACAAATCCTTTTACGGCTCGGAGGCAAGTGCTCGAAATGTGGCAGCACGGAAAATCTTGACGTGCGGGATTCACACGCGGCCCGAGGGGGGATGTCGAGAGTACGGGAATGGAGAGAATCAGATGCACCGGAGAAGCTGGCACTTCTCTGCCGATCATGTCATGAGGCGTTATAATGCACTGGTATCATTGGTATTGTAATAAGTGCGGGTCAAAAGGACTCACCCGGAACCGGGGATACAAATGCTGTGACGAATCGAGCACGAGAATACGCCCCGCGACAGAAGAAGGGATGGAGAAAACATATGCCGCTCTTTGAAAATCCCCCCATCGGATCGTTCGTCACATCCGATATTGACACATTTATGGACTATTTCCTGATGCCCGACGAAGAAGTACCGGACGGCATCAAATCTGGTATAACCATCGAACACGTGCGAGTGCGGCATCACCGGATCGAACAGAGATTGAATCTTACCATCACGGCATTTTACCGAAGGTCATCAAATGGCCATATCCACGTTCGGTTGATGTTCCCATGCGAAATCACTGTACTGGACGCATTCCTCATAAGATCGTGTCTCTATGATGATATGACACGGTTTCAGCTCGATCATGCCAGGTATCTGCTTACGGGGTCTCTGCACGAAATGAACCGGACTTTTGATGAAAAGTACAATGCAGCCGACGGTCAGGTCCGGAGAGCTGGGCCGTGGATCCCGCTCGATATTGGGCGGGATGATCTGAAAGGCGATGCCCTGAAAGATTTCATGATGTTCGATTTCGAGGAAGCACATAAGAAATCCCAGAAAAATGGGACAGAAAAGAAAATTGAAAAAGACGATAACCAAAGAGTTCTGGGATTCGTATAACCTTTTTATCTCCGTCCCGGGAGTGATGAGGGGGACGGGAAGACCCCGCTATTTATGGCGGGGATGAAGTGCCTCCCTCTTTGTAATGTACCGCCCCTATTGCCCGCTAACAATTGTGTGCGACCAATAGCAAAGTATATATCCCAATGGGGCGTATAAGGATATGTGCAACCAAAGCACAGGAGACCGAGAGAGATGACAACAAAATACACAAAAATCAATGAAAGTGTTGAGGCCAAAGTCCACGATGGATACCTGTATGTCCGGTTAACTGGCATCAGACAGGGTATGGTTGTGCAGGGAGAGCGGGCAGGTCGAATCTACCGGATGCCTTATACAAAAACCCTCGAAGATGCAGTAAAGGGACATGGGGAGTATGAGACCGCAATTGACAGGGCGATGGATCTAAATCGCGGCGAGATTGTCAAGCAGGGTAGACTCATACAGTAAATTTTTTGAGGGATCATGGCCGGTAAAACCAAATACGATCTTGACCGTGGGAACCACGTCGTCTATAGCCTGCACTATCACATCATATTTGTGATCAAGTACCGGCGCAAAGCACTCTACAACGACAAGATCCGCGAGCGCCTGAAAGAAATTTTCCGTGAGCTTGCACCCGGGCTCAAGATCGAGATCACCGGTATGGAGCCCGCGCTTGACCACATCCACATGCTCGTTAAGGCGACACCAAGCACAGACCTTGAAAAAGTTTTCAACACGCTGAAAGGAGTGTCAAGTCGCTATCTCCGGCAGGAGTTCCCGGAGATCAAGAACCTGCTTTGGGGCGATTCCTTCTGGTCAGACTCAAAATTTGTAGCGACCACCGGGCAGGTGTCGTTAGATGTGCTGATGAAGTATGTGGAGTCCCAGAATGAACCGAAGAAACGATAAGAAGCCCCATCCTTTAGGGTGGGGAGCCACCAATTCACTCAAAAACAATATTTTTTCCTGCACCATCGCCACATCCCGAGAAGAATTGCCGTGCAAATTAAAAGCAAGGAATAGAGCCAAATCAAAAGAACGATTGCAAGAGAAGCAGGGGTCACCTGATCACCCTCTCAAATGCATCCAGGGATTCTTTCGGGATCCGCCAACGTCCCCTTATCTTTGTGGCCCCGAGCTCTCCGGACCTGATCGCCCGGTGGATCGTCTCTTCACAGAGTCCGAGCCGGCCCGCGATCTGTTGGGGGGTGAAATAATATTTTTCTTCGGTCATTATCCACACGCTCCGAAAAGTCCCCATCGTGCGACACACGGCTCAAAAGTATTCGAATATATCCCAAAGTGGGAACCATCATCAAAACCGATATGCACGCCGAGTAACCATCCTACAAATTTTATTACCGTTAGGATCACGACAAGTAAAAATAGTATATTGATTATCGTTTCGAACGTGTCACATTTCATGATTTCTCGCCCTCCTCCGCGTA
>Ga0208456_1000740_pt1 | contig 17297 bp, 14 predicted proteins | sample June2015DPH_4_10_2_FD_184691 | JGI IMG/M metagenome (GOLD analysis project Ga0208456, IMG submission 184691) | Peatland microbial communities from SPRUCE experiment site at the Marcell Experimental Forest, Minnesota, USA - June2015DPH_4_100... | ecosystem: Environmental > Terrestrial > Soil >... | reverse complement strand
TTCCCGCGTTCTTGCCTGTCGTGTTTTGAACCGACTCAGCAATTAACTCGACGGATGACATCATCCACATCTTATCCATGCGCTCAGAATAGAAAACGAACCAGTAGTCCTCTCGCAATGTGTAGCTTCGGCAAGGATGCATGCTTGGCCTGACGGAAGTTGCTAACGTCTGTCTTTCGCCTAGCGAGGGCGAGGAGGACGGGGTTTTCCAAGTGGAGGCTGGACGGAGAGCGGAGAGACACCGCAGGATCGCGATTTCTTCTTGCGACGGGAGGGGAGAAGCTCGCGGCTGATGGCCTTGAGGAAGTCACGTCCCCAAAGGCCAATTAACAGCAAGGCCCCGAAGAGCAACACGGCGTCCAGGCTGGCTCGGTCCCGCTGGGTCCAATAAACGCCTTCCTGGAGGTTCAGCCAGATAGCGAACTCGTCCAGAGTGAGAGCGGCGCCGACACCGTAGAGCAAGGACATCAAACGGCTGGCGAGGAGAGAGGACGACCTGCTGCCCGTGCCCACTTCGATCAGCCAGCCAAACCCCACACCCAGCAGAAGGAGAATCCCCCAGACCAGGTGATGGACATGCGTCCCGCGAATGTAAATGTAACGAAAGGGGCTGATGTTGCGGGAAGCCAAGAAAGCCAGCGAGCGGGCCAGGGCGAAGGTGGTAAAGAAGCCGACCGCAGCAAGGAAAAGGCGGCGTTTGGGGCGATCGGGGAGATGCTGATGAAAAAGCTCACCCACGCGTGGAACGTACAGAATCAGGAGGACAGTAGCAGTGGCGACAATAATCGAAATAGAGAGGAGCCAGGTTGTGGGCGACATGAGCGCGGCATCTCCTATGCAGAGCCAGCTATTTGCTACCTGCCCCTCGGTGCTCACCTCAAAAGCGGCCAACGATGATCAGGTCATGAGCGGCCAATGGACGGTGTCAGGGACTAAATTGTTTTATCCTGCCTGCTCCTTTTCTGGCAAGCCCGTTTTGGTTCACCAGCTTTGTGGGCCGCACTTCAGCTCCCGTCACTTTGGTAGCGACGAGGGCTGGGCGTGGAATGTTGCGAAGGCCGCGTGCTTGCCCGGATAATCCCAAGTCATGCCGTAATCCGAGTAGCGGTAGTGGACCGATGAAGCGAGCCGCAGAAACTGTATGTAGGGGACCTGCACATTCATCGGCTGGCTGTTCCCCTTGCGAATTTCGTAGGTGGCCTTGTGCCTAACCATTCCGCGAGCCAAGGACACCAGCAACGACCTAGGCGATCACCCCTGGAACTCCTCGAAACTCTTTGATCTTACACGTGCCTCGAAGCGGTATGCTACACCCGTTTAGGAACTCAAGAACCGGAAAATTTCGGCGTGACGGCCCGCATCGACGCTAGGGGGTGGGTGGCAGTGATAGGGTGGGGGTATCGCAAGGGAGCCTCACGGAATGGCCGCCAGTGCGTCGGAATTGGCCCAGGAAGCGCCGGAAGGAAACAAGCAAGGCACTCCCCCTCTCCCCCCATCCTTCCCACGAATGAGAAGGCGGTGATGGTCCGACTCACGTCACGATCCGTTTTGTGACGTAAATTGTGACGTAGACAGGCTGTGACAGCAGGAAAATGCACCAGGATGCAGCACGAGAGAAACCCCACTAAAAATGCGGCTAAATCTGTGACGCACTATGCCCTTATGCATCATTAGGCCGTTTCTTGCTATTACCAGTTTCAGAATTGACACGGTAGAGGTCTGGGGTTCGAGTCCCCACGGGCCTACCATATCTTTCAAATGTAACCGTCCTGTAACAATGGCTTCACCTTAGATTAACCTGCCTGCCCGATACTATTCTGAATCGACGATGCCTTGGGACGGCGCCTACCTCTTGATTTGGTGGGAGTCCACGAGACGATCGCTAAGGTTTACCTTAGCTTTGATCCGGACGCTTTTGCTCGGCCCCTGTTCCGACATTTTGGGTCGGGAGCGTGCTCGGGAAGTCCGCCTCTACGGCCTGTGCCGATGCGTTCGATGGGGATCTGTCCCAACGTTCTTGGTGGGGGACGGAACTCAAATGCGGGGCCTTCAGCATGCTGTTGGGGGGATGCAATTTGGGGTGAGGAAGCCCGGAGAACACTCCGGACTAAAGACTGCCGAACCCAATTGTTAACTTGCGCTTAATGTTCCTGTAAAACAGCCGGGCGAAAGTAAAGGTGGAGGACAACACCTATGAAAAAACTTTCAAATCTAGCAATCATTCTTGTGAGTGCCGCCCTTGTCTTGACAAGCCTTGTGGCGTTCCACTCCTCACCCTCGAATGCCGCACCTGTTCCTACCCCGGATACAGTCATGCTCAACGGCGCCGGGGCTACTTTCCCGTACCCGATTTACTCGAAGTGGTTCTCAGATTACAACAAGATCCACTCCGACATTCAGATCAACTATCAGTCCATTGGTTCTGGTGCAGGAATTCGACAGCTCCTGTCTGGGACAGTAGATTTCGGCGCTTCAGACGTTCCCATGAATGACGAACAGCTTGGACAGTCCAAAACCAAGATTCTGCATTTTCCAACCGTATTGGGCGCCGTCGTTCCCACTTACAATATTGCCGGCGTATCTCAAGAGCTTAACTTTACGGGGGAGGTTCTGACGGACATTTTCCTGGGCAAGATCACCAAGTGGAATGACCCTGAGATTGCCAAGTACAATAAGGGAGTAAACCTTCCTGCTCAAGATATCGTCGTTGTGCACCGCTCGGAGGGTAGCGGAACTTCGTACGTCTGGACCGATTTCCTGTCGAAAGTCTCTACCCAATGGGGAAGCAAGGTGGGCCGGAACACCGCCGTAAACTGGCCAGTGGGCTTGGGCGGCAAGGGTAACGAAGGCGTTGCGGGCCTGGTAAAACAGATTCCAGGAGCGCTTGGTTACGTTGAGCTCATCTACGCGGTGCAGAACCAGATTCCCTACGGTCGCGTTCGAAACGCTGCCGGCGTCTTCGTCAAAGGGGACCTTGCAGGCGTGACAGCCGCAGCGGGAGGCTATGCGAAGACCATGCCCGAGGATTTCCGCATTTCCATCACGAACGCTCCTGGCCAAGCTGCTTATCCGATTGCCAGCTTCACCTACCTGCTGATTCCGACGAAAATCGAGGACGCAAATAAGAAAGATATCATCAAGCGTTTTCTCACCTGGATGCTGAACGACGGTCAAGAGGAAGTTGAAGCTCTGTCCTACGCGCGGCTTCCCAAGGAAGTGGTTGCGAGGGAATTGAAGCAGATTTCGCAGATCCAATGAACCTCTATGGCAAGCACTCCAATTCCAACCGGGCGCGCGGCATCAAATCGCCGCGCGCATGCCTTTATCCAAGGCTTGCGAAGCGGTGACACGTTTGCCCACCTCTTCACGCTTCTCTGCGCGGCGAGCATCCTGCTTGTGACGGTCGCTCTCGTTTACGAGCTTTATATCAATTCTACGACCGCACAACACAAGTTTGGACTGGGATTCTTGACTGGTCGCACTTGGGACCCGGTCAGCGGAGACTTCGGCGCTTTGCCATTCGTTTATGGCACACTTGTCACCTCCGCGCTTGCCTTGCTTGTGGCAGTTCCGCTGGGAGTAGGGGCGGCGATCTTCCTTTCTGAGCTGGCGCCTCCGCGCATCTCAAATGCATTGACTTTTGTCATCGAGCTCCTCGCGGCGGTTCCCAGCGTAATTTACGGATTGCTGGGCATATTCATCACAGCGCCGTTTCTTCGCCAGTATGGCGAGCCATTCCTGAAGCGCACTTTAGGGTTTCTACCACTTTTTCAGGGGCCGATGTACGGCGTGGGGATGCTGACGGCAGGGTTCGTGCTCGCCATCATGGTCGTGCCATTTGTCATTTCGCTCTCGCGCGAGGTTCTTATGGCTGTCCCGGTAGACCAACGTGAGGCGGCCTTGGGGCTCGGCGCTACAAAGTGGGAGTCCACTTGGCAGGTCGTGGTCCCTTACGCCCGCATTGGCATCATGGCCTCCATTTTCCTCGCCTTGGCAAGAGCTTTAGGTGAGACGATGGCCGTTACCATGGTGATTGGCAATGATCCCAGGATTAGTTCTTCCTTATTTGCGCCCGGCTACACCATTGCCGCAGTAATTGCCAACGAATTTGCGGAAGCCACCGCCGATCTTCACCTTCAGGCGCTGATTGAGCTGGGGCTGGTGCTGTTTGCGCTGACCATCGTGATCAACGGCTTGGCGCGAATTGCAATTATCTTCACAACTCAGAAGGGGTCCAGGCAGTAATGCTAAGGCGTAATTCCTGGCGAAAATTCGTCAACTATTTCATGTTCAGCATGACCGGGCTATGCGCCTTGGTTGCGGTGGGCTTCTTGTTTTTCATCCTGGCATACCTTGTCTGGAATGGCGGAAGCTCCCTGAGTTGGGCCTTCCTGACACACTTGCCGGCCCCTGTTGGCGAAAGGGGGGGAGGAATGGCCAACGCCATTGTGGGGAGCGGGAAGCTGCTTCTGCTGGCGTCTGCCTTCGGCATCCCTATTGGTTTCCTGGGGGGCGTTTATCTGGCTGAATTCGGGGCAGGGTCGTTTCCCTTCGTCGTTCGCTATACCGCCGATCTCTTGAACGGTGTGCCCTCGATTTTGATAGGGATCTTTGCTTACACGATCGTGGTCTTGCCGATGAAACATTTTTCGGCATTAGCAGGGGGCTTGGCGCTGGGCGTGATGATGATCCCCATCGCCGTGCGCAGCACGGAAGAAGCCTTGCGCACCGTCCCGCTGATGCTGCGGGAGGGCGCGCTGGCATTGGGGGCGAGCAAATGGAAAACGATTGCCACCGTGGTCGTGCCGGCGGCTCGCAAGGGGATCGTCACGGGGATAGTCCTGGATATTGCTCGCGTCGCCGGTGAAACGGCGCCGCTGTTGTTCACCGCTCTCAACAATCAGTTTTGGAGCCCGGGGTGGAATCAACCCATCGCCTCGCTGCCGGTCATGGTCTATACCTACGCGATCTCGCCGTACGATGATTGGCACAGGCAGGCCTGGGCTGGGGGATTGGTTCTCCTGACTCTGGTACTGGTGGCGAACATTGTGGTGAGATTATCAGTTTCCGGGCGATCGGCCCGTTAGGTGGTAACTGCCATGACGACTTCAGAGGCCAGCAGTGCGACTATGGTTGTGCAAGAAGGCCGCCCCGCTCAATCTGTAGGAGGGACAGTGGCCGCAGACGACGTCAAAATGCGGGTTTCCGGATTGGACTTCTACTACGGTCCCAAGCAATCCCTTTTTGGCATCAGCATTCAGATCCTCACCAATCGCATCACCGCCGTCATCGGCCCTTCGGGTTGTGGCAAGTCCACTTTCTTGCGCACTTTGAACCGGATGTACGAGACGGTGCCGCACGCCAGGGCCGAGGGCGAGATCTTGTTCGACAATGAAGATCTTCTTAGCATGGACCCGGTCGCCCTGCGCCGCCGCGTCGGAATGGTCTTTCAGAGGCCGAATCCCTTTCCCAAGTCCATCCTTGACAATATTGCCTACGGGCTTCGGGTGAATGGGACCCACCGTGGGGCTGCCCTGCAAGAAAAAGTGGAGAAGAGTTTGCGCCGCGCGGCACTGTGGGATGAGGTGAAAGATCAACTCCACAAATCGGCTTACGCCCTTTCCGTCGGGCAGCAGCAGCGTTTGTGCATTGCCAGAGCCTTGGCTGTAAACCCGGAGGTGCTGCTCCTCGACGAGCCCTGCTCTGCCCTTGATCCCATCGCCACGGCGAAAATAGAGGAGTTGCTCTATTCCCTCCAGGACCAGTGCACGCTGATTATTGTTACCCACAACATGCAGCAGGCCGCGCGGGTGGCGGATTTCACGGGCTTTTTCCTTTTGGGAAAACTGATCGAATATAACAAGACGGAAATCATCTTCAAGACACCTGCCAAGAAGGAAACCGAAGACTACATCACCGGCCGGTTCGGATAGAGGTGGTGAGCAAAAGGTGGTAGGTTGTTTGTCGCAGGGACCCGCTCGATGGGAGGAGAGAGCCCGGGAAGAGAACTAAGGCGTGCGCCACCCGGAAGTTAGGAGTAAGCTTTTTGGGCCAAACTTGATGAGGAGGAAATTGGCAGGCAAGAGTTGGAATTGGCAGCGGGGAAGTCTTCCCTGCCCTCCGCCTACGACCTGCTTCTTACGCGATGATGCGCCACTTTGAAGAGGAACTTGAAAACCTCAGAAACCGCCTGCTGGAAATGAGCGGGCTGGTGGAGGACTCCGTCTACCGCAGCATCCAGTCGCTCATTGAAAAGGATGAGGCGGCGGCGCAGCAGGTCCTGCAGAACGAAGCCAGAATCAACCGCATGGAGATCCAGATCGACGAGTTAGCCACCAGCCTTTTGGCCCGGGTTCAGCCCATGGCGACCGACCTCAGGTTTATTACCGCCGCCATCAAGATCAACAACGACCTGGAGCGCATGGGGGATATTTCGGTCAACATCGTCCGCAGGACTCTGGCCCTGATGGGTGAACCCATCTCGAAAGTGTTGGTCGATATTCCTCATATGGCGACCCTTGCCCAGTCGATGATTCGGAAAAGCCTGGATGCATTCGTGAGGAAAGATCCCGAACTCGCGCGTAGCATCCTTACCTCCGATGATGTTATCGACCAACTCCGTGACTCCGTGTATGAAGAATTGATCGGCCTGATGGAGCGAGATCCCACCACAGTCCGGCAAAGCATCAACCTGATGTTCATAGCCCGCGCTCTAGAGCGCCTCGCTGATCACGCCACCAACATTGCCGAAGATGTTCTGTTCCTGGTGGAAGGAGTGGAAGTGCGCCACCACGCGGAGGTGCACGAGTAGGCTGGCAACGATTGCCGATTGCTGATTGCCCCAGATTCCCCTTCATCCAACCTGCGGGGAAAAGCTGCATCAAAGCCATAGAGGAAACATGAGGATTTTGCGCCGATTTTCCCTTTGACTGGACCGGAGGTTTAGTGGTGAAATAAGCAGGGTGTGGAACTTGGACATCTTCAGGAAGGGTGAAGCGTTCGTGATCGGGAGCCAGGTAATGAAGCGAAGATCTCTTGGGCTGCTGGCAGCAGGATGTGCCTTTGCGTTGCTGGCGCTGCCGCTCTGGGCCCAGCAAGAGGGTGAAAACGCAAACGAGAACGCGAATGAGAATGAGATTACGATTCCTGAAGGGACGGAGTTCAAACTCCAGTTGCACTCCACGGTAAGCTCAAAGACCTCCAAACCAGGTGACAGGATTCTTACTACATTGCTTGATCCCGTGGCGGTCGAGGACCGGGATATTTTACCAAAGGGTGTGCGGATTGATGGGCATATTGCTGAGGTGAAGGCCGCCGGACGCCGCGGAAAAGGTGGGAACCTGTCTTTCGTATTTGACACCGTTGAACTCCCCAATGGGCAGAAGCTAGCTATCCTGGGATCACTGACCGAAGTTTTTTCAAGTGAGGGCGGAGGTGATCCCAACGTCGGACCAGAGGGTGATTTGAAGGGAGGCGGGGCCTCGCGAAAGAAGCAGGCCGCCATTATCGCCAGCACGACAGCGGTAGGTGCGGCGGCGGGAGGGTTATACACGGGCATCGCGGGAGCCGCGGCGGGTGTCACCTTGGCGATCCTTCTCCCTCACGGTAAGCAAGCCGCCTTGGCGGCAGGCTCGTTGATCGGTATGCGGCTCGACCGGGACGTCACGTTCAGCCTTCCCTCGAACGAAAAATAAGCTCCCCAACTTTGGAGTGCGGTCCGTCAGCTGACGGACTGCCGCTTTTGCTGAGGCCAGCTTGCTGGCCGTGCCGCGCTACGCCATACTTTGGTCGAAGAGGCGGCGAGCAAGCTCGCCGGACCAAAGGCGAGCCACGGTCAATGCTTTTCTGACCGTGGGCCTTTTCTGTTGCGACATACCCACGGTCAATTCAAACGGCGAATTGACCGTGGCTACCCGCTAAATTTGTATATAGGCTACGGCTGCAACCGCTGCCCGATTTCTGAAAGCAGCTGAGATTCGCGTGTACCATCCGATTTCTTGTCTTCCCACTTTCCGTATTTGCCTACAAACTTTGACTTGCTCATCTTTTGGACCGTGCAAGTTACTGAAACATTTGTCACGGCATCGCCTTTCTTAGCGAGCAGCAGGCCGAATTTGTGATGCCAATCACCTTCTTCCGCCTTGTAGTCGGTGGTGATGACGCCGCTCGTCTTGTCGCTGTGGACGATAGGGTCCCCACGCTGAGAAAGAACTGCAATTGTCGCTGTCCAAACGGATTCAAAGTCGCGCGGATATTCTTTTTGTACGGGGACATTGGAGAGGTTGGCATCGGCTGTGGGTCGCTTGCCAGCTTGCAAAGATACAGCCACTCCAACCGTAATGAGCAGAACAACCATAATCATGTTACTTTTCATATATTGCCTCCTGCGAGAGACACAAGATTCGGGAACTAGCCGCTCACCTGCATACCTCGCTTCACCCTTTACTCAGGATTTCCATTTTGCCGTCCTCGGCGGGTGATGTCAAGCTGCGTGTCTAACAAGCCGGAGGGTGCGGTTTTTCCATTCATGGTTCTCATTCAGGCCATTGAAGATGGCATAAATGATTCGGTCGACACTCGCCACGTTGACAAAGCAGACCATAGGTCGAGTACGCCGGCGGGCTTCCACGAAGCAGCGCTCAATGACATTCGTGGCGGGCTGGAGCAGACGTTGGCTTTTTAACGTCTGCGATCTGCCGAAGGCACGTTCGGCAAGGGTTGTGATGAGATGACCCCGCAACGTCCCCGGTCCCTTCGGGAGATCGCAGACCCCAGACTACGGGGTCTGCGCCAGCCCGCGAAACGGTTACACCCGCTTCCGAACTCGGGATTATCCTTGTCAGTGCTGGAGAAAGCTGACTCATTGCACGCCCTTGCGATAGGGTGGTGGCTTCAGACGCGCGACTTCCGGAAGCTGCAGGAGTCGCGAGGCGGGCGCCAATTGCACCTCATCGCTTTCGAGTTGGGGCAAGAACTTGGCCAGTGCGGCGATCGTGGTTGGGTAGGGGTGGCCAATGGCCAAGGCCGTGCCCTGCTCTTCCAATACGCGCCGGAACTGGCGGAGCTGCCCAAGCGTATAGGGCACGGTCTCGGTGTCGTCCAAAAACACCGAACGATAAAATGAGGGAAGGCCCTGCTGGCGAGCCGCCTCGAGAGCCACGCTGGCTGCTGTTGTACGGCTATCCACGAAATAGAGGTGGTGCCCGGCAAGCGATCTCATTACCGCAGTCATCAAGCGGGGATCAGCGGTGGCACGTGACCCCATGTGGTTGTTTACGCCGACCGCATGGGGAACTGAAGCCAGGTCTGATTGCAGGATGTGTTCGACCTCGAAGCTGGTCATGCCAATACGGATTTCTCCCTTCCCCGGCGAGGCGTGGGAACCCGCTTCCGGCTCCATCGGAAGGTGAAGCATTACCTCGTGTCCGGCGCGGCGAGCTTCTTCGGCGGTTTCCACAGAGTCGCGAAGATGAGGTAGAACGGAGAGTGTCAGGGAATACGGCAAAGCAAGCAGTTGGCGCGCAGCCTCGAGGTTTCCCCCCAGATCGTCAATAATGATGGCGGCGTGAAGGATGCGACGGACCTCATGGAGCTTCCATCGAGACACCTGCTTTCCATAACGTAACACGCGGATATCAGCGACTCGCCATCCCTCTTTCGTCCGGGATTCATTTATGGCACATTCCAGGTGGTTCTTCTCAGCCTCGTGCTCGAGGGCGGCCATGACCGTCGAATAGACCTCAGCGCCGACCCGCGCTTCAAGGGGAGTTTCAGGCTTTCCGGAGGTGAGACCAACGGGTGACTTGATCCAGACTTGAGATCGTCCGGTAGTTTCGATAGCATTCTCGATCTTTCGCGCCAGTTCCCGCTGATCCTCTTCGCGCAAGGGCGCGAAAACAGGCGGTTTACAGTTGCTGGCACAAATGGCTAGGGCCAGAAGGAAAGCAAGCCGCAGCGTTGCGGCTTGAATACCGTGTGGAGTGGAAGTCAAGGGAAGAAATACTCGCAGGATCGAGCGCAAGGTTGAGTGTTCAAGCCTCCGTGGCAATGCCGGCGCGGGACTGATCAAGCAGCCTTGGCAGATGACGAGGAATGCATCAGGATTTCAATTGCCTTGCGAAGCTGCAAATCATCCTTGCCACCGAAGTGCTCGGGGTTCTCTGTCTCCTCTTCGCCGTCGATATCCGCGGAGGTGCCTCCCGCGCTTTGGACCACGCTGGGCGTAACGCCGTTATCGTTGATCGCCTTGCCGTCAGCTCCGTAATATTTCGCCACCGAGAGCAGCAGCGCTGAGCCATCCCCAACCGGGATCGTTTTCTGAAGAACTCCAACGCCAAAACTGCGCACACCGACCACCTCACCGCGCTTGTTGCCCAGGACGGCGGAGGCGACGAGCTCCGCAGGCCCGGCGGTGGATTGGTTGATGAGCACCGCCAGGGGCAAATTGGATCCGCCTTCAGTGGGATGGGCCGTGATGTCCTGCCTGGGATAACGTTGGCCGGAAAGGTAAGTAATCAATCCCTTGTCCAGGAAAAGGCTGGTTGTATCAACGGCTTCCTGCACATCGCCGCCGGCACAGTTTCTCAGATCCAGAATGATCTTAAGAGCTCCGTTCGCCTCAAGCTCTTTGAGCTTGGCAGCAATTTGCTTAGCTTTCCCCTTCTCAAAGGTTGAAACGCGCAGATACCCGTCCCCGTCGTCCACTATCTTTGCCACCACCGGAGGATAATTCAGCAGGGTGCGGGTCAAGGTGATGGGCTCCGGCTCGCCTCGTGCTTCCCGCACCACGTAGAGCTTTACCGCGGTCTCGGGCACCCCAGCCAGCAGGCGCTGGATTTGCACCACAGAAAGCTCCCGCGTGGCCGAGGCCTCGACGCGATCGATTAAGTCACCGGCCCTCACGCCGGCTTTCTCAGCCGGACTCCCTGGAAGCACGGAAATCACGGTAGCATAACCCATCCTCTTGGATAGAAACATGCCTACGTCCGCTGGGCCCGGGTCAGGATGTTTCAGGTAGTCTTGATACTCTGCAGGAGTAAAGTATGTGCTGTAAGGGTCTAGGGCCTCGAGAAGGCCCCGGATTGCTCCGTCCGTCACCTTCTTGAGGTCGGGTTCGGTCACATAATCCAGGCGGATGCGGTTCAATACTTCGCTATAAACTCCCAGGTCGCGGTACGTCTTCTCCGAGGTCGATTCGCTCTTGCCGAGCAATCCTCCGAGGACGACATAAAACATCAGAAGACTGGAAACTGAGATTAACGTAACCCGTATGCGGTTGGTCATTACCGGGAAAGCTCCTTCAGCGGTGGGCCCACGCGGCCCTCACTGTCCCAAGTATAGCACAGCAATACATTGGATGCACCCTGACTGCCTAAAGTCACTGCGAACAACTACCTACCACCTAACTTCGGATTCAGCCCCTTTTCGCGGGAGGCTCCCTTTTTGGGAAAGCGTGTAGCCAAGGCTTCCGGCCGGCGAGGCTGGCGAATAGCCAAAAGGCTTGATTTGAGAAGGGCAATCTTGCGGCTGGCCCGCTTGCCGAGTTTCTGGTTCAAGAAGCGTCCTTTGTTCATGGAATGACGAGTGAAAGTCGGGAAGGCAGAATCGACGGAATCGCTAGGCTTTCGATTCCACACCTTCGCCCGGCGCCTCCTGATTCACGGGAGTTAAGAAAGTCCCAGATATCCAATCATGCCAGGTAAGGCCCTCAGCATCCACTAATGCCCAGAGGAACCCTATCATCAAAGCCGAGATCGACACTAAGTAACCAAAAGCGCGCAAGAGGGATTCCCGGGGTGCGGGTGGCCAACCCTCCATGTTCCGAACTTCAATACCCATCCAGATCAGGCCGGGCGTGGAGAAGGTGAGGGCCGTGAACAACCCAAAATATGTCCAAACGAAAATGACCGCGATAAGCGCGACGATGGCAAGGTTCGGAGGAACCGGAGTCAGATGGCCGCCGGCCTTCCAAAAAATGAGCGCGAATAGTCCCGCCCCAAGCAGGAGAACCAGTCCATCCACCAAGCCCGCCAGGAACCTGCGGCCCAGGGGTGCCACGGGAAGGGCCTGGAGTTCTAGTTGTGAGGCAGCCCCTGGAGCGTCAACTTCCGACGGCCCGACAACGATCTCCAAACGATTGCCTGGCGGCGATGCCCGTTCGATGGCGAATTCGTCTGCTTGAGCCAGCGCAGAATCGAGCATCTCCAACCCCTCGTCACCTTTTTCCAGGGTTTCCGCGTCCAAATGTTGCACGTCATCCTCGAGCGCCGCAAGGGGGGTAATTTCCGCGTCAACGGCAAGAACGTTCGGCGGGAATTCCAAGATCTCTTCCACGCCCGGCTCCGGAGGCGCGCTCGCTTCTCTCGGTTCGAATTCAAAGTCGAGGGACTCCTCCCCGACAGGTTCATTCCGTAGACGGGCGCGACGCTGGCGAAAGCTCTGGACACGCTCTGAAAGCTCTCGCCTCCAGGGCACAGGTTCTTCCGCTACGGGGGGGGTTGCTTTCTCTGCCAAGGGTTCGTGAAGATTCCTCACGAATTCAAGTTCGGTGTTATCTGGTATGGTCCGAGGTCCCTGGTCTTGCGGGGGTTCTTTGGGGGCTTTGCTCTGAGCTGCATCCCTACTGGCGGGCGGTGCACCTATAGCTTCTTCCTCGAGTTGCGGCGCAGGCCCAGGCGGGGCGATGGGCGTCGTTTCAGTGGCGACAGATGGCGGCTGCGGCGCGGGCACAAAACTGGTGCCGCACTTCTTACATTGTGCGAGTCCGGGGTAGTTGACAAAGCCGCACTTAGGGCACTTCACCAGGTGCTTAAAATCCTCCGGGCAGCGTTATACGCTCTCTAACGCATCTTAGCAAATTGATTCGTTCGAGCAAAGCTCCTTCGGGTAGAATAAAAAGCCTGTGCTTGCTCATGAACTTTGTGAACGTTTCCTTCTCCCGCCGGAAAAGTAGCGCGCGCGTTCCTTTGGGGTTGTTCGTGGCGCTGGGCATGGCCTTGATCTCATCGGCGCAACAGCAGCCCCCCGTGCCGCTGGAATTGCAGAATCTCAACACAATGCTCAGGATCCGCGCCGATTCCCAGGAGGGAGGCAAGGATACTTACCATGGTCGCGGGCACGTGGAGGTCGTCTACCACGGCATGAAGCTCACGGCAGACGAGGTTACCTACGACGGAGCATCAGGAGAAGTCGCGGGCACGGGGCATGTGCTTTTCATCGACCCTCGAAGCCATATTGCGGCCGACGAGGTCCACTACAACATCCGAACGCAGAAAGGATGGTTTTCAAACGGCCACGGCTTCGTCCATACCAGTTCGCACCCCCGGCCTAAAGTGCTTTACACCGAGAACCCCTTTTACATCCAGGGAGAGAAAATTGTGCGCCTGGATGAGAATACGTACACGGTAAAACATGGCAGGTTTACAACTTGCGATTGCGAAGCAAAGGGTTGGTCCTTTTCCGCCAGCGAGGCCAAGGTGGAGTTGGACGACAAGGCGACGGCCCGCGGTTCCGTAATCCGGTTCCTGGGCATCCCGTTTTTCTACCTTCCATACGTGGCAACCTCTATCGCCCGCAAGCCTCGCCATACCGGCTTCTTGCTTCCACACGTTGGGACTTCTTCGCAGAAGGGGACCGTCGTCGGCGCGGGCTTTTTCTGGGCTATCAGTCCCAGCATGGACCTATTGCTGGGTCTGGAGTATTACAGCCTCCGAGGGCTTGCCCGAAGGGGCCAGTTCCGGGCGAAACCCAGCGATAACACCAAGCTCACGGTGGACTATTTCGGGGTAAATGACAAGGACAAGGTTCGGGCAAATCGCGCCCCCGGCCAGAGCGTCAAGGCGGTCGGGGACGCTGAGGATTTTTTCGACGGATTTCGCGGCGTCGCAGACGTGGACTACGTTTCGTCGCTGGCTTTCCGCGAAGTTTATTCGCCATCTTTCACCGAAGCGGTCAATTCCGAGGCCCACCAAATCGGTTTCGTAACCAAGGATTTCGGCGCTTACAGCTTCAACATCTACGCATCCCGATACGAGGACTTCCTCTCCACACAACTGGTGCCAGGGAACGCTGTTATCATCCGGCAAACGCCCGAATTCTCGTTTTTCGGAACGGACAAGCAGGTGGGCGAGAGCCCGTTCTACTTTTCCTTCGGGACTTCTGCCGGCGCCCTCGGGCGCACGGAACCAGGTCTTGACCTTCCCTCGCTCTCTGAGCGACTGGACTTTCACCCGGAGGTCACACTCCGCGTCAAGGAATTTTGGGGCTTTCACCTCACCCCTTCGGCAGGAGTCCGGGCGACCCGATACGGGACCAGCCTGGAAGCGAACCACGACCCCCTTACCAGACTGCTGGGCGACTTTTCGCTCGATCTCCGGCCTCCTTCCCTCGAAAAAGTCCTCGCATGGTCCTTGTGGGGCCGGCGCCTTAAGCATGTTATTGAGCCGGACGTAGTCTATCGTCTGGTCAAGGCCAGGAATCCGGAAGAGCTTGCCAACGTTGTTCGGTACGATGATCTGGACATCCTCTCCCAAACCAATGAAGTTGAGTACTCGCTGACGAATATTATCCTGGCTCGAAAGAACGTTCCGGATGGGACAGCGAATACACCCCAGGCTCGGGAACTGATTTCGTGGCGTATCTCGCAGAAGTATTATCTCGATCCCACGTTCGGCGGGGTCCTGGGATCGAACAGCCCCATTGTTTGGGAGCCGACGCTCTCGCTCACGGGATTTCACTTCATTCCCGGCAGGCGTTTGTCGCCCGTCGTCTCTGACCTGAAGTTCGCTCCCTTCTCGTCTTACGACACCGAGCTGAAAGTTGATCTAAGCCCGTACGGTGGAGGTATCCTTGACGCTGGCATTACCTCTCATGTCAAGCACGGCGTTTATGGGCTGGCCTTTACCGACTTCTTCATCAATAAAAATACGTATTCTAACCTTCTGAGCGGGTCCACCAGTTCCCCCTCAACCACAACGACTTCTACTTCCTCCTACCACCTTTTGAACCTCCTCGCGACCTATGGGGACGTCAACCGCAAAGGGGTGAGTGGCGCGTTTGGCGTGGACTACAATCTTGTTCAGAAGATTGCGGCCGGCGCAGTCGGCCAACTCAGCTATAATTTTGGATGCTTCGGATTGAATGTCGAGTATCGGCGGTTTTCATTAGGAACCATAAGGCAAGAAAACGTCTTCCGAGTGGCAATCTCGTTAGCCAACATCGGGACGTACGGGGATTTTAAACCGCGCGACAGATTGTATTAGCCGTCCATGGTCGGCAAGACCTTGGCAATTGGAAGGATTTTGGGGAACTGGACTGAATAACTTCGGGCAACAGATTCCCGGCCACGGACGAAGGAGCATGCCATGTCTTTCCCAATCCATCGACCCCGCAGGTTGCGGCGCACCGAGACCCTTCGCAGCCTGGTGCGCGAGAACCAGCTCAACGCTCGCTCTCTTGTCTATCCGCTCTTTGTTTGTCCTGGATCGAAGGTTAAGGACGAAATCAAGTCCATGCCAGGAAACTACCGCTGGTCGGTAGATCTGCTGGTGGACGAATGCAAGTCGGCGCATGACCTGGGCATTCCTGCCGTAATCCTGTTCGGTATCCCGGAAAGCAAGGACGAAGTGGGCTCAGGCGCTTACGACCCCAATGGGATCGTGCAACGGGCGGTGCGGGCGCTCAAGAGAGAATTGCCAGATTTGCTGGTGATATGCGACGTGTGCCTGGACGAATATACGAGTCACGGTCACTGCGGCCTGATCAAGAACGGTGAAGTGGACAACGATTCCACGCTTCCACTTCTGGCAAAGACAGCCCTGACCCAGGTCGAGGCCGGGGCCGACATCGTCGCGCCCTCCGATATGATGGACGGGCGCGTGGGGCGCATTCGCCAGGAGTTGGACGCCCGCGGCTTTACCCAGACACCTATTTTGGCTTATTCAGCCAAATACGCTTCGGCATTCTACGGACCCTTCCGCGAGGCTGCGGACTCGGCGCCAAAGTTTGGGGACCGCAAGGCCTACCAAATGGATCCCGCCAACCAACGCGAAGCCATGCGAGAGATTGCCCTGGATGTGGAGGAAGGCGCGGACATCATCATGGTGAAGCCTGCGCTTCCTTACCTCGATATTATCGCACTCGCCCGCCGCGAGTTCGATGTCCCCATCGCCGCCTACCAGGTGAGCGGCGAATTCTCCCTCATCGAGGCCGCGGCCAGGATGGGATGGATTGACCGCGAACGGACGATGATAGAAACCCTCACCTCAATCCGAAGGGCCGGTGCGGATATCATCCTGACCTACTATGCCAAAGAGGTCGCCCGCGTGCTGGGCGGCTAGCGCGGATTTCTCACCACGGGTCTGCAAGGGCGGGGCTTCACAGGCTGCGGAAAAACTCGTTTGGCGTGTCATTCCGAGGAGCCGCAGGCGACGAGGAATCTCGCATTGGCTTGAAAACACTCAGAGCGAGATTCCTCGCTCCGCTCGGAATGACAGCTTGGAGGGGTTTTTCCGCAGCCTGTTCAGCCCCGCCGTTACAAGCCCTTCATGATTATTCCCGTGTCACGTTGTCATAGGATATGAAGTACCACAGCAAGATAGTATTCCACTTAACTTAGGGCTAACACACTGTGTTTTCAACAACATTCCCGCTTTCAACGCGTAACAACCTTTGTTTTCTGTAACATCCCCGCTTCATCGCCGCCTGCTGGAAGCCGGTCCTTTGTTTTCATAGACATTCCCGCCTTGTTCGTTCATTTTCAAAGAATTCTTTTTCTCCTTCGCTTCTGAGAATCGACTCGCTGTCCGCCTGGACGCACGAAGTTTTCCGGGCTTTTGCCCTCGCTTGCCACACCTTCGAGAGCCGATTGGGGTTCGCGGTAGCATTGCCGTCAAGTGTTCCCAGAAGGCCATGACTACCTTCATGGCCTCAACCTACTACTCTAGCCTATACTCTTTTGGCTTGTCAAGAGACATGGTGTCCGCTTCGGTCTCCCGGAGGAAGTAGAGACCCTGCGGCCTTTGAATAAGTAGGAAGACCCGGGCGATGAGCAGAGAGCAGAGGGCAGAAAGCTGAAGGCGGTAGGCAGAAAGCGGATGCTTTTTCTTTTATCTCCTCACTCCTGTCTCCGGTTCTTTGTTCTTTCCGCGCCAGCCCGCAGTAACCACGTGCAGGCGGTAGAGTAGGAGAGGTGGCGGACAACGCTCCTCTCCCCTCGTCGAACCGGACGTGCGGATTTCCCGCATCCGGCTCTCGCAGAGACCTTCGCCGCGAGCATGCACAGGTGGTGCCCCCGTCCA
>Ga0208456_1000735_pt1 | contig 17455 bp, 19 predicted proteins | sample June2015DPH_4_10_2_FD_184691 | JGI IMG/M metagenome (GOLD analysis project Ga0208456, IMG submission 184691) | Peatland microbial communities from SPRUCE experiment site at the Marcell Experimental Forest, Minnesota, USA - June2015DPH_4_100... | ecosystem: Environmental > Terrestrial > Soil >... | reverse complement strand
GCCGCAGCAGCCGCGCCGCCGCAGCAGCCGGGCGGCCTTCCGGGCGGATGAACCCCGCAGCCCCGAAGAGCCCCGCACCGGTGAAGAGCCCGCGGCCCCGGTCAGCCCGCCGGTCGAAATCCCGCCGCCCGAAACCCCGCCGCCCGAAACCCCGCCGGGCGAAGCCCTGGCGCCCCGGGAGTCCGTCGCGGCCCAGCCGGCGTAAATCATATTGCCACAGATGAACACAGATGGGATTTCAGATTTCAAATTTCAAATTTGAGATTTGAAATGGCATCTGTGTGCATCTGTCTTTGAATCTGTGGCTGAAATTCATTGGAGTTTTCATGGCGGAAATCACGGCCAAACTGGTCAACGAACTTCGGGGCAAAACCGGCCTGGGCATGATGGAATGCAAGCGGGCGCTGGCCGAAACCGGCGGCGACGTGGAGAAGGCGATCGAATCCTTCCGCAAGAAGGGGGTTAAAACGTCGATCATCGGACGGGCGGCCACCGAGGGGCGCGTCACCGCGGCGGTTTCGGGCGACGGCAAACGCGGGGTGATCGTCGAGATCAACTGCAATACCGACTTCACCGCCAAGAGCGAGCCGGTGGGCAGGATCGCGGAAGCGGCGGCCCAGAAACTGCTGGAAAATCCCGACGCAAAACTGGCGGAAGACGGGGCGCTGAAGGCGGAGCTGGTCAGCGTGGCCCAGCAGACGGGAGAGAACATCCAGATCGGCCGGTCGGCGACGCTGGCGAGCCATTCCGGCGTGATTGGGAAATACATCTACAGCGCGGGCGGCAAAGGCAAGATCGCGGTGCTGGTGGCGGTGGCGGGAAATGCGGACCAGGAGGTGGTGCGGAACCTGTCCATGCACATCGCGGCGGCGCGGCCGATCGCGCTGGCGCGGCGGGACGTGCCGGCGGAGCTGGTGGCCAAGGAAAAGGAGATCGCCGTCGAGCAGGCGAAGTTGACGGGCAAGCCGCAGGCCATCGCCGAAAAAATCGCCGAGGGAAAGCTCAACAGCTTTTACGCCGAAAAGGTCCTGCTCGATCAGGAGTTCATCAACGCCGAGGTGTTCAAAGGATCGGTGGCCAATTTCCTCAAGAGCAAGGGAGCCGACCTGGAGAAATACGTCCGCATCGAAGTGGGGCAGTAGCGGCGTGCGCCGGGCGGCGGCCCTTAGCGGGTGACGGGCGATGCAAGAAAGCGGGCGATCGCGGAAGCAGTCGCAGGCGGCGTTTGCCAAGGCCAAGCGGGTGATGCCGGGGGGCGTGTCGTCGCCGGTGCGGGCGTTTGCGGCGGTGGGCGGGACGCCGATCTTCATCCGCGAGGCAACCGGGTGCATCGTCAAGGACATCGACGGCCATTCGTACATTGATTACGTGGCCAGCTACGGGCCGCTGATCGCGGGACACGCCCACGAGCGCGTGGTGGCGGCGATCAGCAAGGCGGTGGGACGCGGAACCAGCTTCGGGGCGCCGACGGAAACGGAAACGCTGCTGGCCGGCGAGATCGTCGCGGCTATTCCATCCGTGCAGATGCTGCGCTTCGTCAACAGCGGCACCGAAGCGGTCATGAGCGCCATTCGCCTGGCCCGCGCGGCCACGGGGCGAGACAAGATCGTCAAATGCGCGGGCGGGTATCACGGACATGCCGATGGTTTGCTCGTCCAAGCCGGCAGCGGGGCGCTGACGCTGGGCACGCCGTCGAGTCCGGGCGTGCCGGCGGCGGTTGCCGCGCTGACGGTAGTGGTCCCGTACAACGATCTCGATGCGGCCAAGGAAGTCTTCGGCAAATACGCCGATGAGTTGGCGTGTTTCATCGTCGAGCCGGTGGCGGGGAACATGGGCGTGGTTCCACCGGCGGCGGGGTACTTGCAGGGATTGCGACAGCTTTGCGACGCACGCGGAACCCTGCTGATTTTTGATGAAGTCATGACCGGTTTCCGCGTCGCCTGGGGCGGAGCGCAGGTGCTGTACGGGATCAAGCCGGACTTGACGTGCCTGGGCAAGATCATCGGCGGCGGACTGCCGGTGGGCGCGTACGGCGGCTCGCGGCAACTGATGGAGAAGATCAGCCCGGCGGGGGCGGTCTATCAGGCCGGAACGCTCAGCGGAAATCCGTTGGCAACCAGCGCCGGGCTGGAGACGCTGCGGATTCTCAAGGAGCCGGGGACGTACGAGAGCTTGGAGCAGCGCGGCGAGGCGCTGGCCGCGGGGCTGCGGGCAGCCGCGGATGAGGCGAGCGTGCCGCTGGCGGTCAATCGCGTGGGGTCGATGCTGACGCCCTTTTTCGTGAGCCACAGCGGCGGCGCAGTGACCAATTACCAGCAGGCGACCGCGTGCGATGCCCAGGCGTACGCGGCGTTCTTCCACGCCATGCTCGAGCAGGGAATTTTCCTGCCCCCCAGTAAGTTCGAGGCCTGGTTCATCGGCCTTGCCCATGGCCAAGAGCACATCGACCGGACCATCGCGGCCACGAAAAAAGCCATGAAGGCGGTCGGCCGCGTCGACTAGTCGCCGCCCCACGCGATGCGGCAATCAAAAGGGTCGTTTGCTTGTCCTAGCCAGATGGTCTAGACTAAAGGCATGGTCTCCCGCTCACAAATGGTTACCGCCTTCGATGCCAAGAACCGCCTTGGCCGACTGCTTGACCGGGTGGCCGCCGGCGAGGAATTGGTGATCACCCGACACGGCCAGCCGGTCGCCAAGCTCGTGCCCGCCAAAAAGCGGTCGGCCGAGGAGGGGAACTTGGCACTGGCGGCGTTTCGTGAGGTGCGGGCATCACTTCGAGCGGGCGGCAAAAAGGCCTCCCGTGATGAGATCCATTCTTGGAAAAACGAAGGCCGCCGATGAAATTCGTGATCGATGCTTCGTTTGTGGCAAGCCTGTTCCTGCCGCACGAAGCGAGCGAAGCATGCGACAAGCTGGCAAATCGGATCGCTCGCGAGGGTGCGACGGCGCCTGGGCTGCTGCAACTCGAAGTGACGAATATCCTGCTCATGGCCGAGCGTCGCAAACGGATTTCGGGCAGGCAGCTCAAGCAACTTTCTGAAGCGTTTGACCGGTTGCCGGTGACGTTGCAGCCGGCTCTGACCGCGGACCAACGCCGCGACGTGCAACGGTTGGCCGAAAAGCACACGCTCAGCGCGTACGACGCGGCATACCTCGAACTCGCGATGCGTTTGGGCTTGCCCTTGGCCTCCCTCGATGAATCCCTGTCCGAAGCGGCGGCCGACGAAGGTGTCAACCTGGCCGTGACCATCAAGTAAAGGTTCGTGAACGAGACCTCAGGCTGGGGGACGAACACGGGACAGCTCTGCTGGTCCGTTGATCCCAAGACGTACGCGTTCTTTCACGCCATGCTTGAGCAAGGAATTTTCCTACCCCCCAGTAAGTTCGAGGCCTGGTTCATCGGCCTTGACCACGGCCAAGATCACATCGACCGGACCATCGCGGCCGCGAAAAAGGCGATGAAATCGGTCGGCCGCGTTGCGGCGTCTGGCAGCGCCGGCGAAAATGCGCCCGATGAACGGCGAGCCTGAGAACTTTCGCAAGCTCAGCGGCTCGCCTCCGCTTCCTCCGCGGTGCGTGGCGCTGACGTTCGATGACGGTCCCGGCCCGCAATCGGCCGACCTGGCGAGACTGCTCCGCCAGGAGAAGGTACCCGCGATGTTTTTCGTGCTCGGCGAAAACGTTCCGCTTCACCGCGGCGCTCTGGACGTCATCGTGGACTGTGGCCATGGCATCGCTCTGCATGGAGATGAACACAAGCCCTTTTCTTCCGCGGCGATAGCCAAGCAACAACTCAAGCGGTGCCGCGCCAAGGTACGCGATTATCTGGGTAAGGCCATTTGGTTTAGGCCGCCCTACGGCTGTGGTGACTTTGCGGTCAAGGGCTATTGCGGGCCGGTGGGATGGGATGCCGACGGCCAGGATTGGGAGATCACCTTCCGCCAAGGGCAGAATGTAGCCGGTTGCGTGAACATGATCGTGTCGCGCCTGCAGGCGATCAACGGCGGCATTGTTCTGCTGCACGATTACGTTCCGGCCTCGGAAATGAGGCAGAAGAACCTGAGCGATTCGGATTTGGATTTGCGCGTGATCGAAATCACATCATCTCTGATTGCGCGGTTGAGAGGGGAAGGATTTTCGTTCGTTGGCCTTGATGCGTCCGTGGGCTCAACTTGACGTTCGCGAATTGCCAGAGAAGTAGGAAGGGGTGGATTTGCCCCGTGCTCCTCGGTAAAAAATGCTGGTCCATTCATGAAAGGAGGCACTTCTATGGGGCGCATTGGAACTATTTTTGCGGTGGTGCTGGGGATGGCGATCGGTTTTGCCAGGGCGGATCAATTCTTCTCGCTCTCGGCCACGGGCACGAGCGGGACCACCGTGACCGTCGGCGGACGCAATATCATCGACCTGACCAATCATTTAATCAACCAGGAAGATCAGTTCACCGTCTTGGCCGGCCAGGGTTTTAGCGGCACGCTGACGTACGGCGGCGTGCCCAACGCCGCGGTGTTCACGGAAAACGCGGCGCATACCCAGGCGACGCTGACCTTTCCCAGCACCGGGTTCACCCGAACGTTCACCGGCACCAGCTCCTCCGATCTGCAAACCCAGATCGAGAATTTCATCAAGAGCGACGGGGCCAACGCTTACGCCCAATTCTTGATCTCGATGAACAGGATGTCGTTGGTGGCATCCATCGACGGCAACCCGCTGGCGTCGACGGCGCTGATTGCGGATGACGCGTTCAACCGCTTCGGTCTCGAGCCGTCGCTCACGCAGAGCGTGTACGATCCGCAGCACGTCGCGCCGATGCCGTTGGACGTGGACGGCGGCACATCGCGCGCCGCGGGGCTTAACGGCAACTTCGGGGGGGTCTCCTTCGGCGGCGACATCCGTTTCACCGAAAACGTCGGCCTCGATCTGATTACCGATGTCGACTATCGCTCCGTCGCCGGAAGCGCCGTCGTCACGGTCGCCGAGATCATCGGCCTGCCCGTCACGTTCATCCGGCGTGCACCGGATGAAGATGGGCTCAATTGGCAGTTCACTCCCTGGGGTTTCGGCGGAATCTCGGGCTCCTACGACCTGGCCGAGGGCTCCATCCTGGTGGGCGGGGGCGGTACCAGCAGCCTTTCTTATCGCATGGGCGACTTCACCTTCACGCTGGCCGATCAGATCGATTACATCGGCAACGTCGGCGTCACCGTCGGCAGCTACAACTTCGACGTGCCGGTGGATCAGTGGCTGCTCAAGAACGGCGTGCAGGCGACGTATCAGCCCAACGGCGGAGAATTGATTTTCGACGCCGGCGGCGCCTACAGCAATTTCCTCCATCACGGCGCGGTGCCCAACTATTGGACGCCCACCGCCGGCGTCGGCTGGAAGATCGGCAGCGGCACGCTCCTCCGCGCGGGATTCTCCGGCGACTTTGCCCGGCACTTCACCGAACTCGGCGGCGAAGTGTCGCTGGTGTTATCGTTGTGAGTCCCCGGCTCGGAGGAGCGCTGGCGCAGTGCCCAGGACAGGATTTGAACCTGCACGCCTTGCGGCGCTACCACCTCAAAGTAGTGCGTCTGCCAATTCCGCCACCTGGGCGTGGTGGATGAGTATACGCCGCTAGCCGCCGAGACGCCAAGCCCAAGAGACGCAGCGCTTAGCTCTCGCCGGGGCTGATCGAGCGCAGATACTCGAAAGAGTAGATGCCGCTGCCGTGATCGTCCGACCAGTCGATGCGCAGGGCGTAGTTGCCGACCAGTTCGGCGTGGACGACGGATAGCGGCTTGGCGTAGTTGCCGGGCAGAATATTCAGTCGCGACTTTTGCGCCTGCTGGTCCTGGCGAATCTGCTTGCAGGCGGCGCAGGGGCACATCGAGCGGAGATACGCCACGGTGTAGACGCTGCGCGTCCCGTCGGTCCAGAGGATTTCCAGTTTCTCATCGCGCTTGAGATCGAGCTTGGCGGGGGTGGCTTGCGAGGCGGACATTTTCAACGACGGCGAAAGACCAGGCGCGCGATGGCCGACAGGGCACGGCGGATGCCGCGAGGGCGCGCCGGGCCTTCGAGGATGACCAGGGTGTCGACACGGCTGCGGCGCTTGGAGCGGTGAAACGCTCCGTAGGGGCGGATCGGCCGGCGATTGGACATGGGCGCGATAGCCATGAAGCGAAAAAACCGTCATTTGCCCAATGTGGACAGGCTCGCGGTCCTGACGAAATCGCTGACTCCGCGAAATCCCTTGCTTCGAGCGGCTTCTTCGAGCCGCAGTTTTTCTTCAGCCGTCAGACGAATGTTGATCTGCTCGGTCCGCTTGTTCTCCGACGCCGGGGGTGGTGGCGTTTCGCCGTTTTCCAGCATATACGCCACCAGCGTGGTCAGGATGTCGCGGGTCGCCGCAACACACTCGTCCGGCGTCTTGCCGTCGTTCATCGCGTTGGGAAGCTCAACGCCGCGGCCATAATATTCGCCGTCCTCGAATTGAATCACAATCTGGTACGATTCGGCGATTTTTCTGGCGCGACGAAGCACGTCAGGGTCGAACGGCCGATCAATGGCCTTGGAGGATTTGCCGGATTTGCTTGACATACCACGGTTTCACTGTGCCGCGATGCACCGGAATGACCAGTTGCCGAACTCCAGGTTTATGAAAAATGTGGTGGGAGCCTTTGATCCGCACCAACGTCCAACCATCACGCTCCAATAACCGCCGCAACTCCGCGAAACGCTCTACGTTGGGCATGCCACTTCTCCATGGTATGCTCCCGAGTGGCGTATATCCTAGACTATACCAGCGTGTTCGTCAATGGGTGTTGTCGAGTTTGCGCTTCAGCGCCTCCTGTACCATTTTGGGGTTGAGGCCTTTGCCGTTTTTCATGACCAGGCCGACCAGGGCGCCGAAGGCGGTCTGCTTGCCGGCGCGATAATCCTGAAGCGGCTTGGGATTGGCGGCAATCACGGTATCGATGGCGGCGTCGATGGCGCCGGCGTCGCTGACCTGCAACAGCCCCAGGTCGGCGGCCAGCTTTTCGGCTGGACAATCGTCCTCGGCCAGCTTGTCGAACAGAGCACCAGCGCTGCTGGCGGCGATTTTGTTGGCGTCGATGAGCTTGGCCACTTCGCCAAATCGCTTGGGGGAGATGCCGATGTCGCTCAGGGCAACGGCTTTGGTGTTGGCCAGGCGGCGGCCGTGGGCGAGGATGAGGTTGCTGACGCGTTTGGGCTCGCCGCCGGCGGCGACGGCGGCTTCGTAAAAATCGCCGGTGGCGCGGTCGGAGGCCAAGATGGCGGCATCGGTGGCGGGCAGGCCCAGGGCCTCGACGTAGCGCCGGCGCCGCGCCGCGGGCAATTCGCCGATCTGCGACTTCAGCTCGGCCAGCCACTGGTCGGAAACTTCCACCGGAACCAGATCGGGGTCGGGGAAATAGCGGTAATCGTGCGCCTCTTCCTTGTCGCGCTGCAGGAAGGTGGTCTGCGTGGCTTCATCCCACCCATGGGTGCTCTTGCGGCCCAGGGAGCCCGTCTCCTGCCACTGGCTGATTTGCCGCTGCACTTCGTAAGCGCAGGCGCGCTCCAGGACGCTGAAGCTGTTGAGGTTTTTGATCTCGGTGATGGCGGTTTTGTGGACTTGGTCGTCCTGATCGGTGATGTGGACATTGATGTTGGGCTCGAAGCGCATGTGGCCCATCTGCATCTGGCCCTGGCTGACGCCGAGGAACTGCACCAACTTTTGCAGCTCCTGAGCGAAGAGGGCGACGTCCTGGGGGCTGGCCAGGTCCGGCTCGGTGACGACTTCCAGCAGGGGGGTGCCGGCGCGGTTGAGGTCGACGATGCTGAAGTCGATGGGGTATCCGCCCGGGGCTTCGTGCAGGAGTTTTCCGGCATCTTCCTCGAGGTGGGCCCGGCGGATGCGGATTTTGCAGGTGGTGCCATCCTTGCGCACCAGCTCGAACTCGCCCTGGTAGCACAGGGGGTTATCGTACTGGCTGATCTGATAGTTCTTGGGCAGGTCGGGGTAGTAATAGCTTTTGCGGTCCCACTTGGTGCGGCGGGCGACTTGGCAGTTCAGCGCCAGGCCGACTTTGATGGCGTATTCCACGGCCCGTTTGTTCATGACCGGCAGGACGCCAGGCAGGCCCAGGACCTGCTCGTCGACTTGGGTGTTGGGCTCGCCGCCAAAACCGTTGGCCGCGCCGGTAAACATCTTGGATTTGGTGCAAAGCTGAACGTGGATTTCCAACCCGACAAGCACCCGATACGACTTGCAAATGCGCTGCGACACCTGATCTGGCTCCGATAATGCCAAGGCCAGTATAGCTTGCGGATGGCGGCTGTCATGGGGGAAGTCGCGGCCCAAGCCCTTGTGCCAAAGTCCGAAGTTGTATGAGCCGATGGCGCTAAACATGAAGCAGCCAACACAACCCCTAGAGACGCCGACGGCCCAGTGGCCGGACATGGATCGCCGCCGCAGCCCGCGTCAAGCGTACGTGGCAACGGCCTGGATTTCGGGAGAATCGGGCAACCCGGGATCGGATCATCAGGTGGTGGTTTTCGACCTGTCGCTGCACGGAGTTGGATTCACCTCGGATGAGCCGTTCGAGCCGGAGACGATTCACTGGATGATCCTGGGCTCCGGGGGCCTGCGGGCCTCCAGCCGCCTCCGCATGGTCACCTGCCGAGAGCGCGAGGCGGGCGGGTATGACTGCGGGGCGGAATTCTTCTGATCCGCGCCGTCCCAAGCCCGCCGTCGTCACACCACCCTCACTTCAATCCGGCCTCCGCGGCCGGCGCCGCGCGACAGCGCCAGATCGTGCGCTTCGTTGTAATTGTGAATGAGCTGCGACCAGTCGAACATCTCCCCCAGCGCCTCCACGCGGTTGCGCAGCTCAATGCGCTGGCGGCGATTCAGCCGAACGAAGCCAACCAGATCGTCGGTCAGCTCGTTGACCGCATCGTCGAAACGGCGCGTGCGACGGTTGAGCACGTAAATTCCCTTCTCCTGGTGACCGACGACGTGGCGCTGGACGTAGGCGCCAAAGCCGCTGAGGTCGGTGGTCACGGCGGGAACGCCCATGGCGACGCATTCCATCGGCGTGTAGCCCCACGGCTCGTAATAGCTGGGGAAGACGCCCAGGTGGCAGCCGCGCACAAATTGGTCGTATTCCAGGCTGATCAGCGGGGTGATCGCACCGATGAATTGCGGATGAAACACGACCTTGACGGGATCCTCGGCGGCGTTGAGCAGACGGCGGTGACGCAGGTGCTGCAGGATCGGATCGGCGGCGTCATCGGCCAGGTCGTGCGTGACGATGGAGGGCTGGCGGCCATTGCGCCAGGCGTGAACGATCTGCTTGAGGCGCACGCGGTCGTCCTCGTTGAGCAATTCCTGCGGCGAGACGATGCGTCCCGTGGCCGCGGCGTGGAAAATGCGCTGGCCGACGTCGTGCTGAATCTGCTGGCAGGTCTTTCGCAGCTCGTCGAACATGGACTGGCTTTGCAGGGAACCGACGTTCACGTGGCGGGTGGCGGCCTTGGTCACTAAAAACGCCACGACGGTGGGAGGATCGCTCTGCTCTTTCAGCCGGCCGTTGAGACGGTGCAGGGCCTCGATGAACAGGTCCATCCCCTTGTTGCGATACTCGTATCGCCCGCTGGTGAACAGATAGAGCGTGCGGTCCAGATCGAAGCTGTAGCTGGGGAAAAAATGCCCCATCACGAATTCGTGGATGATTTCCTTGTACTGCCGATGCAGGTTCTGGAATTCGTGCAGGGCGGCAAAACGGTGCAGGTTCAGGCCGTTGGGAAGGATCAGGTCCGGGGCGCGGCCCAGCAGGATCTGGGCTTCCGTGGCCGTGACCTCGCTGACGGTGGTAAAGACGGTGCTGGCGTGCGCCGCCGCGCGCTCGATGGCAAAGCGCGGATAGACGCCGTAGTGCCCGGCCTGCTCATCCGGATTGATGGTGGGCAGGTGCTGGTAAAACTCCGGATCGTCGCTGGCCAAAAGGCGGCCCAGCAGGGTCGCGTGCGTGGTGAAGACGGTGCAGACCGGCAATTTCAAATGGGCGATTCGCGGCACGGCGACGCCGGCCATCCATTCGTGAAAATGGGCGATGACCGGCTGATCGGCGCCGACCTCGGCCGCCAGGGCGCGGAAAAATTCGGTGACGCTGAAACCGAAGGCGACGACCTCGTTGACCTCGCCATCATCAGCGACCGTGCCGATGCCGTTGTCCTTCCAGAGCAGATACTTGTCCACCTCAAGCTGGGAGAAACGCGCGCGATAATCGAGCAGGATGACGTGCGGCCTGCCGGCGATCAGCCAGCGGCCAAAGTGGGCGGCGATGCCGCAGGCGCGCAGGCGCTCCAGCGCGCGGGCGATCAGACCGTCGGCGGGCTGCTCTTCAAATTCCACGGCGGCGGTCTGCGGGTTGTACGGGCCGACGAGAAAATATCGCTGCTCCCAGCGCTGCAGCATGGCCGGAGCCTTGGTGCGCAGGACGGTGTAGATTCCGCCAAGCTGCCAGCAGACTTCCCAGCCGATCTCAAACAGCAGGGGGGCGTGGCCGGCGACAAGCTCCGTGGCGGCGGGCGCGGGCTGGGGCACCGGCGGCTGCGGCTGCGGCGCCGTGGAAAGCTCGGTCGCTTCCGCGTCGCTGAGGCTGGTGCGTCGGCCGCGTCGTGGCATGGCCGTATTATGCCCAGGCGCCGATCAGAGGGAAACGGGTTGCTTTTGCGGCGTAGTGACACTATGAATATTCGCCCCGGCTGACGTGCGGCGATTGGCCGTACGCACGTCCGGTGCAAAGGAGTCGTTTGCGGTGAAACCCAAAATCCATCCACGTTATCAGACCTGCACGGTGCACTGCGCCTGCGGCAACACCTTCGTCACCCGCAGCACGATGGCGAAGATCAACGTTGACATCTGCAGCCAGTGCCATCCGTTCTTCACGGGCAAGCAAAAGTTCGTGGACACCGCCGGCCGAGTGGAGCGGTTCAGCAAGAAATTCGGCGGAACCTACAGCTTCCAAAAGACCGCCGCCACGGCCCCCCCGCCCGCCGGGGCCGCAAAGAAGTAACCCTTTATCACAACAGGGGAAAACGACACGGGGACCGCGGGGGCGGCCGGGGTCGCGGTGGAAATCCCGCTATCGAAATAGGGGGTTTGCCCGACTGCCAAGGCGTGGCAAAAGCGATAAAAACATAAGGAATGTTTTTTATCGATCGGCGACGTTTGCCGATGCTGAGAGTAGAGGAGAATAACCATGCCTGCCGTTGTTGATGCGACAAAATGCGATGGGTGCGCGACTTGCCAAGATAGTTGCCCATCGGATGCGATTCACATTGAGGAGAAGAAAGCGGTCGTGAAGGAGGAGGATTGCATCGACTGCAACGCCTGCCAGGACAACTGCCCCAACCAAGCGATCTCGATGAAATCGTGAGGCTGGCCGGATCGGCACAATTTACTCCGCCGGGGGGACCTGCGCGCCGAACTCTGCGATTTGGGAAAAATTCCTCGCGCGCTATCTATTCGAACTGATAGTTAAACGGGGCACGGTGACGCACGGTATCGCGTCACCGAATCGTTAGACTTCTTCCGCGTCTAATTCCTCAACATACGCAGCCAACTTGCCAATTGCGTTTGGTTCCTTGGCCCACGTTTTTATGCTTTCCGCGTTCTTAGCCAAAGCTTCAATCGAGAAAAACCCGCAGCGGAGGTGCAGGTCTAGCGCCTGCAACGACGGTCGAGACAGTTGGCGGCGCACATCGTCCAAACGCTGCTCGGGAACAACGATGTAAAGTGGGAACAATATGTTGGGCAACAGGGCGGCGAGGTCTGCCATCCGCAGCAGACCGGAGTAAATCGAAGTGGAATGTTCGATCTCAAATGCGGCGACGACTTGGTTTGAACTCTTTAGCCATAGTACATCGATGAGGCGGACAATCTTTTCCGCAGTCTTGTCGCCGATGCCGAGCGGCGGTAGCGAAGGGATGCTCATGTCTCCAAGTCTCTGACCATTCCACTGCTTGTTGTGGTCGTTGCCGGCAATCCAGATTTTGCACTTAAGAACCTTGCCAATCGACGCGAGCAGCCACTGAGCGTGTGTGTGTTCGGTGGAAGCGGGAGCTACTTCGGCATCATCGCTTTCAATGTCGGCGGCGACGCTCACATCGACGTGGGGCGATGTCCCCAGTGGGTTGACAGGATCAATGTCGAACCAACACAATTGCTCAAGGTCCCAGGACCTTAATTTCAGTGCCTCCATGAGCGAAAGATAAACGTCGCGGAATCCGAAATAGTCTTCAACGACGTTGGCCGCCGGTGAATACAGGCCGTGCCGCTGAAATACTTTTCGGGCAGACTGATAGGATATGGGCCAAGCTTCCGTGTTTTGTAGGTGCCAGAATGCACTTACAAAAAACGGAATTCTTGCTGTTTGGATTTGTCGGCGTGTAACCCGACCCGAATCGATCTCTCCTTCCAGAAACGCGTCGAACGCGGCCATTCGATTGCGCCCTGTTGGCTCGTCAGCAGGCACGCGAATAACGTTGCACAACTCTTTTAGAAGCCGGTCTTGGTCACCGATGTGCTTGACAAGCATGTTCAGGAACATTGCCGACGATAGTCCGCCGAGACCAAAGGTGCTCCATTCAGATCGCGTTTTAGTATCCCAGAGACTCCGAAAATCCTCACTACTCGTCGGATGCGCAACAAAAGCTTCGAGTGCTTGGGCGGCTTGAGGGCGAATTATGCCTCGCTTAGCGAACACTTTTTCATCGTGCAATTTCCATTTGTAGTCCGCATTAAACTTGGTTTTCAGTTCCTGCCACTGTGATAGCTGATTGTTCGTCAATTGGATAAATCCTTCCCTGCTTACCCAAGTCAATTAAGCATTCTGCTTCTTGGTGCGTTCGTGGCGGATCGACTTCATACAGCCTCCGGCGGGTCGTGCTACGGCAGAGAGATCGACGGCTGCGAACCCAAACCGCCCCAAGACTGCCGATTGTAACAAAAAAGCCGGACCCGCGATTGGGTGCGGAGAATCTCTGCGGACACGAAACGGGGTCATCGCTTATTGTTGAGATCCATGGGGTTTCGGGGCGAGGGCGCGGTGGACAAGCTGGGTTCGGTTTGGGGCGATGCGCACGGTTCAGGATTTGAATCCGCGGGGGGAGTGTTCGCTAAACACGGGGCCAGCGTTGAACTTGCCTTGCCGATAGGATTATGCTGAATCCATGGAGTCAGCAGCATGACCGTCCGGCCGGCCCGCGAAGAAGATATTCCTTCCATCGCTCGCGTCCATGTGCAATCCTGGAGGACGACTTACCGGGGCATCGTTGCCGATGCGTTCCTTGACGGGCTCTCTTATCAAAAACACGAGGAGGGACACCGGCGTCAATTGGCGCAGCCGGACGCCATTTATTTCGTCGCTGAATTGCCGCGTGACGGCATCGTCGGGTTTCTGATGGGTGGACGCGAGCGAAGTGGCAACGTCCAGTTTCCGGGCGAGCTGTACGCGATCTACATCCTCGACCCACACCGTCGCCAAGGCATCGGCTCGGCACTGGTTCAGCAATGGGCGGCGAGCCTGCGGCGAGCAGCGGTCAACGCGGCCCTGGTTTGGGTGCTTGCAGACAACAAGCCAGCCATAGCCTTCTATCAGCGGCTTGGGGGCAGGCAGCTCGGCGAGCGAATGATCGAGATCGGTGGCGTGTCGATGAGAGAACTCGCCTTTGGATGGGAGGATTTAACCCCGTTGGACCGCAAGGTTGGTTAATTTACCACGGAGTCACTCCAGACACGGAGGCCAACTCGTGTTCCCACGCTATTAACCCTATTCCACGTTATTCGATTTGCAGGTTTGCTTATGGAATGGAAGGAGCGCCTCCGTGCCTCTGTGCCTCCGTGGTGAAAAAAATCCTGCGAGCTCTGGCGGCGGTGGCTACGGTTCGCGATTTGAATCCTCGGGAGACTTTTCGCCGGACGCGGGAAATTGATCGAAGCGTCGAGTCGTGGGTTTGCCACGCAGATGCTTGTCGGCAAAAGCTAGCAGAGCATCCCAGTCGTCCTCAACGACTCCATGCGGGCGATCGGACCAATTGACGCCGAGGCGGTCGGCGGCGCCCAATAGCGCGTAGGCGGGCTGGGCGGCAAGCCAGGACTGCCGGACGCCGTTGGCGTTGACGTTCCCGTCGCGAGTTCCTTCCAGTGCGATGAATGGCCGCGGGGCGGCCAGGGCGATGAACCAATGTTCATCGAACGGCAGCTGGTCAACGTGGCCCCAGAACTGGTGAAGGTGCGGCGAGAAATAATTGGGGTATTTCAGCATCATCTCGCCCAGGCCCTCCTTGCCGCCGCGGCCGGCGCCGCTGAAACGGTAGGCGGGCGTGCCGCCACCGGAACTGCAGATCGGGGCGACCATCGCCAGGCGGTCATCGAAAGCGCCGGCGATCAGTGCGGATTTGCCGGTGCGCGACACGCCCGAGACGATGAGCCGGGTTTTGTCGATGGAGGGGTCTGTTTCCAGATAATCCACGATGCGCGAGACGCCCCAAGCCCAGCCGCCCAGCACGCCCCAGTCGTATCCCGGATAGGCGGGGTAGAAGCGGGTATTGCGGAAGGCCCAGGAGCCATCCGGGTTTCGCAGGGTGGTGTCTTCGGCACAATCGTTGTTGTTAAATGTGACGTACGCGAAACCGTGGGCCAGGATGGCGTCGCGTAATTCGTTCATCGTTTGCTCCATGGTGCTGAGGCCTCCCCGCGTGCGGCGGCTGCTCGGCTGAGTTGACGGGTTGCCATCTGTCGCAGGTCCGACGGTCAGGAGCGCGTCAACGCTGCGGCCCTGCCCCGGCCCTTTGGGCAAACTCGGCAATGGCGTGGCCCCTGGAGGCGTTCGGCCCGGCATAATGACGGCCGGAAACGGCCCGCCCTGGGTCGGCGTGTAGATTCCGATATCCAGGCCCAGGCTTTCTTGCGGACCGAAGGTCAGATGCACAAGCCGATATTTCACCTTCGCGCCGGGCATCAGCTCCGTTTTTGTTTCCCGCCCAACCACGTTGCCCGGCGGAGGCGGCGCCAGCCCGACTGCGTAATACTCCAGGATTCGCTTCATCTCCTCGCGGCGCTTTTGCCACTGCTGGGGAGTTGTGACCCTTGTCCCGTCGTTCATGAGCATGACATCCGGCATGTCCCTGCGGACGGGCAAATCGCTGACGCCCGGCATGGGGGGCATCGAGGTCTGTATTTCGGGGACGGGGATCTCCCGCGGATCGGCCTGCGCCCTGGCCCGGCCCGTGGAGATGGCGAAAGCTGCTAATGCCACCACGGTTAACAAGCAGGCCCGGGCCGGCGGCATCGTCCTTCTTGCGTTCATAGCGGAGTTGGCGGTTGGATCAAAACTTGCGGCGCTGTCGCGCAGTGGCGATGTGGAGGATCTTGCGGTACTTGGCGACGGTGCGGCGGGCTAAAACAATTCCCTGGGCTTTGAGCTGATCGACGATCTCATCGTCGCTGAGGGGGCTGAGCGGGTCCTCGTTCCCGATGATCATCTTGAGTTTCTCCTTGACCGCATCCCAGCTCATGTCCTGGCCATCGGCGTCGGTGGTGCCGCCGGAGAAGAAGCGGCGAAGCGGGAAGACGCCGCGGGGGGTTTGAATCCACTTTTCCGAAACGGCGCGCGAAACCGTGGCGACGTGAATGCCCAATTGGTCGGCCACCTGGATCATGGGCAGGGGTCTAAGAAACTCCGCGCCTTTGTCGAAGAACTCGCGTTGGGCATCGACGACGGCGCGAATGACGCGGAGGATGGTGCCGCGGCGCTGCTCGATGCTTTCGATGAGCCAGCGGGCGCTGCGGACGTTGTTGGAGAGGAACTCGCGGGTCTTTTTGTCCTGGGTGCGGTCCTTGAGCATTTTTCGGTACATGCCGCTGATGTAGAGGTTGGGCGCGGGGTCGTGGGTCATCTCGATCTCGTAGCGGTTGGTTTCGGGATCGAGATAGATCAGGGCGTCGGGGGTGATGGGCGGGGCATCCTCGCCGCCGATGAGTTTGCCGGGGAAGGGGGTCAATCGCGCCAGGTGGCGGACGGCGCGTTGGATTTCCTCGATGGGTCGGGCGAGCTTGCGGCTGATCTGCGGGTAGCGGTTCATCTCCAAGTCCTTGAGATGATCGGTGATCAGCGCCCGCTCGAGAACGAAGTCGTGACCGGTGGCCAACTCCGCGTCCTCCTCGATGGCGGCCAGTTGCAGGAGCAAACATTCCTGCAGGTCGCGCGCGCCGATGCCCGGAGGCTCCAGCGTCTGCAGCAAACGCAGGGCTTCCTGAAAATCAGCGGGCGTCAGCGGGGTTTGCGATTCCTTCTGGATGTCTTCGAGCTTGACGCGCAGGTAGCCTTCGGCGTCGACGTAGTTGATGAGGGTTTGGCCGGCCTTGCGGACCGACGTTGAGCACTCGACGAAGGCCCACTGATCGAGGAGGTGCTCGACCAGCGTCTGACCGCGGGCGGCGGTGTTGTTCATCGCATCCATCTTCTTGTCGCGCTCGCCGTCGTAGCTGGAGGGGTGGCGGAAATGGCTGCCGTTGGTGGCAAACTCTTCATTCTCGAGATATTCACTGAGTTTGGAGAGGCGGTCGAAGTCCTCGGACTGATCGGAGTTTTCCTTGACGACCAGGGCCTGTTCTTCCTCGGAGAACTGATCTTTGTGATGAGCGGCATCCTCATCGGGCGCAGGGGCCGGTTCGGGGGAGTTGGCATCTCCGTTTCCGTCGCGCAGTTCCAGCACGGGATTGCTCTGCAATTCCTCCTCGATGCGCTCCTCCAGAGCCATGAGGGGCAGCTGCAGAATCTCCATGCTTTGGATCATCCGCGGCGTCAGGAGCTGACGCATCTCCTGGCGCATTGATATTGACTGAGTTAACTGCATAGCGCGATGGCACTTAAAACTTTTCCGACGATCTGAGGCACGCCATTTGCTGCACGCTCAATATACCATCGGAACCCGGCATCGGCAAAGAAGAAAAAGGGGTGGAATTTCACATTATAGGACCATGGCACCCGCCCATTGTATCGGCGTAAGTTCAGGGCAGCTTGCCCTGGGCGTAGAGGCGGTCCAGATCGTACAGCAGCAAGCAATGACCAATGGTTTGCTCCGGCGGCAGGGAGCAAAAAGGAGCAAAGCGGCTGGTGCCGTACTGTCCCGTCACCAGCACGGGACTGAGAATGAGAATGCCTCCATGCGGCAGTGAACTGCGGAGGGCGACTTGGCCCGGACGACTGATCCACGGGGAATCGCTATTCACGTAGGCGCTGAGGCGCTGGCCCAGCAGATCGAACAGGTTCAGATCGCGAGGACCGAGATAGCCGACGTACAGGGGACGCGTCTCGGTGGGGTGGGCATCGAGCCAATGGCGGATTTGCCAAACGCCCTGGCCCCAGTCGATGTTGCTGTCGCTGATCTGCAGATA
>Ga0208456_1000734_pt1 | contig 17478 bp, 14 predicted proteins | sample June2015DPH_4_10_2_FD_184691 | JGI IMG/M metagenome (GOLD analysis project Ga0208456, IMG submission 184691) | Peatland microbial communities from SPRUCE experiment site at the Marcell Experimental Forest, Minnesota, USA - June2015DPH_4_100... | ecosystem: Environmental > Terrestrial > Soil >... | reverse complement strand
TTTGAGCGTCACGATTTTCGAAAAAAGCCCGATTTTACAGGTGTTTCTCAACTCCAAAGACCAGTTGCCAGAGGACGATCCTTGTATCCAATTGCAACTGTTCGACTTGTAATTGGACACTACTGATCGACTACCACAATTCAGAATTCTTCCGCACCCAACCACTTTATTTTCAACAACATTCCCGCTTTCAGCGCATAACTACCTTTGTTTTCTATAACATTCCCCCTTTGCCCCGCGGTCCTCCAGGCCGGTCCTTTGCTTTCAATAACTTCCCCGCTTGGTTCGTTCACTTTTTGACGTTACTGGTTTTTTCTTTCCCCATCGGCGGTGACATCTTGTCCAGAGCTGCCATGCCTGCAAGGAGCCCTCTGTATCCTGCCTCCCTCAAATGCAGTAAGCAGTCGGCGGTAGGCAGTAGGCAGTGTGCAAGCCCAAATTCATAATTGACTACTCACGATTCAGAATTCTTCCGCAACCAACCCCTGTATTTTCAATAACATTCCCGCTTTCAGCGCGTAACTACCTTTGTTTTCTATAACATTCCCGCTTCACGCCGCGGTGCTCGAGGCCTGTCCTTTGCTTTCAATAACTTACCAGCTTGGTTCGTTCACTTTTTGACGTTACTGGTTTTTTCTTTCCCCATCGGCGGTGACATCTTGTCGTAGACTGCTGTTCGGGCCAAGGGTCCCGCCAACTCCAACTCCCCTCAAATTCAGTAGGCAGTCGGCAGTAGGCAGAAGGCAGTCGGCAGAGGGCGGAAAGCAGAAGGCAGAAGGCGGGAAGCAGGTCCCTTCCATTCTCACTCCTGACTCCTGACCCCTGGAAGCTGCTCTTCCCCACCTACCACCTACGACATACCACCTACCGTATTCACAATTCACAATCACCATTGCCGAGCCCGAGCGCTTGTCACCTGAATCCCGAATCCTGAATCCTGTTTCGTTCGCAACCCCACTTACTATACTAGCCTATCATTTTGGTGATGTCAAGAGACAGGGAGTCCGCCTCAGGGTTCCGTCAAAGTCGAACTGGGTGAGGTGACCCAGGAACAGCAGGCCCCGGAGGGGCCTTCCGTGAGTAGCCGCAGGTTTCAACCTGCGGATAACATCGCGATGCGAATTACGCCAACCCCAACGGGGTTGACCCCGCAGGCGCGGGACCCCTCCGGGGCCGATTCGGTTTTCTTGCCTCGTTTCCGTGGGTTGCACCCACGGCTACTCACGGTTTGCCCCTTTGGGGCAATTCCCGCCCCGTCATTTCGTGCTGATCGGAGACTTTGACGGAACCCTGGAGTCCGCCTCGACTGGGCGTTGGGCGTTGACCCTGCGTGGGAGCAGGTTTGTTGAAGAATACCCAAGAGGAGCCGCGGACGCAAAGAACAGGTCTTACAAGCAGAAGTCAGAAGAAAGGGGAGCGGTCCCGCGTGCTACGAGTGATCTTCAGTTGTGACATGGTCGTCCCGCTGTCCCCTGACACCTGAAACCTGGCGCCAGACACCTGCTCTTCCGCTTTCTGCTTACTGCCTTCTGAACACTGTTTGCCGGGGGCCGCTGGGACGGGAAACTAGGCTGAAAAAACCAGGCTGGAAGGTTCCAAGACGAGGCTGTGGGGTGTATACTCGCAGCCGCTGGGTATCAAGGCGCGAGCGCAGGGAGCAGCGGGGCGGCAAAGGCGTCATGGACTCGCGCCCGGAGGAATGTCATGAGGACTCGCCATTTCCTCAGCTTTGCCAGCAAGGTTACGGCAGCGCATATCATCACCTATTTCATCGCGGGGGCAATCGCCTACCCGCTCCTCACCAAGGACTTCTACGTTGGTCCCAACCCCATCTTCAAGGTCTTCATCCGTACGGAGCCGGAGCCGGAGCTGTGGGGACATGCGACGACCTGGTTTCTCCCTGCCCAGTTTCTGCGGGGTTTGTTGATGGCCGCGGCGCTTTACCCTTTCTTCAACACGCTGATGAACTGGTCATTCAAGAAGCGCTTCCTTTCCATTTCCGGGTTGTACATTGTGCTGGGATTCTGGGCGGCAGCGGTGGCCGCGCCCGGAACAATTGAAGGCATGGTATACATGCGACCTATTTTCACTCCCGTCGTGCACCTGAAGGTCCAGCCGGAGATCATCTTGCAGGGATTGGCCTTGGGGGCAATAGTGGCATTCTGGATGGGCCCCCCGCCACTGGACCGCGCTCCCGGGAGCTGAACCTAACGGGATGCTGGGTAGTGGGTCAATTTGATGTAGAGGCGGCTTTACGGCGCCATTTGGCGATCCCGCTCCGAGCGGGATCGCCGCTACAGCATCAAATTGACCCACCACCGGATGCTGTGGTTCTCCCCGAACGGGGAGGAGTACGTTCAATGACCAAGGCTAGTGAAACCCCCAAGACGGAAATGAAAGCGAAGTGGACGATCCGGCTGGCGCGGGCCGCAGGGTGGTTGGCATTAGGGCTGGTGGTGGCTGGTCTGGTTCACCTTTGGTTCATCCGGCCATGGTATCTCACCTGGGGGGCGACGGGCGACGAGATCAGCCGGACATGGCCGGGGGATGAACTCGCACCCCGGCCCGTAAGCCTGGCCACACGCGCTTTGACGATTAATGCGCCGGTCACCGACGTGTGGCCGTGGATAGTGCAGATCGGCCAGGATCGCGGGGGATGCTACAGCTACGCGTGGCTTGAGAATCTCTTCTTCGCTGACATGCACAATGCGGACCGGATTCACCCGGAGTGGCAGACGCGCCAGGCCGGCGACACGGTTTGGTTAGCTCGAAAAGACCGGTACGGCGGACGAGGACGCGTGGTGGTCGCGGTGCTTGAGCCCCATCGGGCGATGGTCCTTGTCTCGCCCAGCGACGCGGAGAGAATCTCCAAGGGTGGCCGCGCCGAAAGCGGAACCTGGACATTCATCCTCGACCCAATTAGCTATCATGCCACCCGGCTGGTCCTCCGCTCGCGTGGCGCCCAGGACGAGAGCTTCGTCGCGATGCTCTTCGGGCGCCTGGTGTTTGATCCCGTCCACTTCATCATGGAACGCAAGATGATGCTGGGTATCAAGCAGCGAGCCGAGAAGGCCGGCCGCGCAACGAATCCCTGATTAAAGCAGCCTTCAGCTATCAGCTTTCAGCTATCAGGGAAGACAAGCATCGGCCACTCGTAGAGGCACCCAGCACTTCAAAAAGATCAATGGGTCAATGAAGCATTGACTCAATAATCCAAGGGCTCAATCCCAGCCGCGTCCCCTTCTCATTGGAAAACTGCCTTCAACCTTCATTCATAACTCAACATTCACACATCAGCATTTGATTTCACATCTTCACTTCGCTGATCTGAATCGTGGGCTCCGTGTTCGTATAGTTCGGGATGTCACTCTCAAATTCCTGGGCATGTGGTCCGAAGGAGGTTTGAAATGCTTCCACCGAGTCGAACAAAAGATGTCCCAGGGCTAGATAAGGTGCACGCGACCCAGGCTCTGCGCCTCCGATACCCTGCTCCACAGCAACACCCCTTAGTGCCTCCCCAAGCTTTTGCCGGACCAAGGGTATATGAGTGCCGCAGTAATACGTCATATCAAACGTGCTGCCCTCGTTGTTTGGGTACATTACGCTAACCTTAATCATTTGGTGCTCCTCCTGAGTGAACGCGGTACGGGTGAAGTGTGTTCGGCGTCTCTCGCTGGCTGGCCGAGATTATCCCGTCCGCCGTCAGTCCTCAGCTATCACTTAACACAAACACCAAGCGCCCGTAAAGCCACCCATCACTTGGGATGATTCAATAAACCAATGAATCAATAGCTCGATTCGAGGCTCTTGTGCTGAAGACGAGGGGATGAAAAAGCAGGAGTCAGAAGTCAGAATAAACAACCGATTTTCGCTTTCTCCCTTCCGCTTTCTGCTCACAGTCTGGATCTTCCTACCCGAGCCGGCGTGGCGGGGCATGCCATCTTGTTTCCACGCTATCCTCTCACTATCTCCGAGGTCATGGAGTAAGTCCTTTTTTGCCAGAGGCTTTGGCATCCAACGAATCAGCAAAAGTTCCGGCTCAATTTGCAGCACAAATTGTTTTACGCATGCAACTTTTTAGGCGAATGTAACGTCTATATGAGTAACTCAACTCTAATGACTACCTGGGAAGCAGGTAGCTCGAGGAGACTTGGGTTACTTGCTTCCTCCTTCCCTCTACAACAACAAGTTCAAAGGCAGCAGCCCCTCGATCACATCCTTCACCTTCCTCCCCAGTTTTTCCCTTGCTCCCTTCTTGGCCTTCGGCATATCCTGTCCTCGTTTGTTGATAGTCGGGGCTCGGCCCGGTTGCGGATGGGAGAGACTAACATGCAATTGAAACGGCTAACGATCTGCTCGGTAATGGCTTGGATTCTCACACTCGCCCTTCTAGCGGTCTCGGCGCAAGGGCAAGGCAGGCCAGGGAATCAGGCGCCTGCGGTCCAGGGTCCGTGGATGGACAAGAGTCTGTCACCCGACCGGCGGGCCGAACTCCTCGTCGGGCAGATGACGCTCGAGGAGAAGATTTCACTCCTGCATGGAGTCGGCCGGAAGGCTTTTTTCCAATTTCCCGGCTCACAACCGCCACCGGGATCGCTGGGCGGGGCGGGCTTCATTCCCGGCATTCCCCGTCTGGGCATCCCTGACCTCCAGATGGCGGATGCCGCCGTCGGCGTCACCCGCGGGGCCCGATTCAGCCGGTACTCGACCGTCTTGCCGTCCGGCACATCCGAGGCGTCGAGCTGGGACCTCGAGCTGGCTCACGACTACGGAGCGTTGATTGGCAGGGAGCTTCGCGATCAGGGTTTCAGCATGTCACTGGGCGGCGGCATCAACCTGGCGCGGGAGCCGCGCAACGGCCGCATCTTCGAGTATAAAGGTGAAGACCCGATCCTGGCTGGGAAGCTCGTCGGCCAGGAGATGAAGGCCCTCCAGGAACAGGGCGTCATTGGCGATATCAAGCACTACGCCATGAACGACCAGGAGAGTGGCCGTAATTTCGTGAACGCCAAGATCGACAGACGAGCTATGCGCGAAAGCGATCTGCTAGCCTTCGAAATCGCTGTCAAGGAGTCGGGCGCGGGAGCGGTGATGTGCTCTTACAATCTCGTCAACGGTGACTATGCCTGCGAGAACAGTTACCTACTGAATGACGCGCTGAAAAAGGATTTCGGCTTCCAGGGCTTCGTCCTGTCGGATTGGGGGGGCACTCATAGCACGACCAAGGCCGCCTTGGCGGGACTGGACATGGAGATGCCCGGCGATACTTACTTCGCCGAGGCGCTCGAGAAAGCGGTGAAGAGCGGAGAGGTGCCCATGTCACGCCTCGACGATATGGTCCACCGGCTCCTGCGGACAGAGTTCGCCGTTGGCCTGTTTGACCTTCCGCCGGATCGCAAGGTGGTGGATATTTTCGCCGGATTCGATGTGGCGCAGCGGGTGGCCGAGCAAGGCACCGTTCTCTTGAAGAACGCGCAGGGCCAATTACCACTGAGCGCGTCGCGCCTCAAGTCGATTGCGGTTATCGGATCACATGCGGACATCGCCGTGCTCTCGGGGGGAGGTTCGGCGCAGGTCGATCCGCCAGGAGGAAACGCGGTGCCGCCGCCGCCCCCGCCCCCAGGCGCGCCTCGGATGGCCTTCTTTAATCGAGTGGTGTGGGACCCGTCCTCGCCGCTAAAGGCGATCCGTGCCAAGGCGGCGAATGCCAAAGTGGAATACAACGCGGGCCTGGACTACGGAGCCGCGGCGGATCTGGCCAAGGCATCGGACATCGCCATCGTGTTCGTCAACCAGCCCACGAGCGAAGGGCGGGACGCGCCGAGTCTCTCGCTGCCGGACAACCAGGACCAACTGGTGGACGCGGTGGCGGCTGCGAATCCGCACACCATCGTCGTTTTGGAAACGGGCGGTCCTGTGACGATGCCCTGGATCGACAACGTGAGCGCCGTGCTGGAGGCCTGGTATCCGGGGATTCGCGGGGCTGACGCCATCGCCAACATCCTCTTCGGGGACGTGGACCCCTCAGCAAAACTGCCCCTTACATTCGCAAGAACGGAAGCAGACCTCCCGCATCCCAGCCTTACGAAACAGCCGCCGCCGGCTGGTGAGGCTGACATGGCCACCCCGACTCCCGGTGCGCCTTTCCGCATGAATACGACGCGGTTCGAGGTCGATTACGACGAAGGCCTGAAGGTCGGCTACAAGTGGTACGACGCCGAAGACAAGCAACCTCTGTTCGCATTCGGTTATGGACTTTCCTACACCAGCTATGCCTACTCCGATTTGAAGGTCAGGCAGGGGCAGGCGGTGACAGTAACCTTCAATGTGAAGAATACGGGGGCGCGTCCTGGGGCGGAGATCGCGCAGGTTTACGTCTCGTTACCAGCCAGCGCCGGCGAACCCCCGAAGCGGCTGGTGGGGTGGGATAAGGTTCACCTCGCTCCTGGTGAAGCCAAAACGGTCAACCTGACGTTGGATCCTCACTACCTGTCGGTCTTCAACGCTGACAAGGGCGGATGGGAACTCGTGGCCGGCGACTACAAGTTTTGGGTCGGCGGTTCTTCCCGGAATCTTCCGCTGTCGCAAATCCTCAAGATCGGCGATTGAGCGCGGGCTGGCCTCTGTGTCCTGAGGCTGGTAAAACGACAAATGAACGAAGGAGAGTTGTTGGCAATAAGTGCGAAGATTATGAGCGCCGCGACACACCGGGACACGTGGTAGTACCGTTGAATCCAGTGCATCGCTGCCCAGGCAAGCATCCTGAGGATGTGCTCAATTACCTCTGGCATGGACGTGGACATCGAAAGTGTATGCGCAGCCCGTCGGATGGGAAGGATATCATATTAACGTGGATTATTGATTCTGCTGAGAGCCGTACAGCAGGGTTGCGATCCAGCAGGGCCAATTCAAGGTAGAGCCGCAGTTTGGAGCTGGGCGATCAAGCCGTCGTGTTGACAGCCGAGAAGGGCCGTAGTATCGATCTATTCTAATGAATGTGTGAGCGCTTCCTTCGATCTGGCACCCGCCCTCCCTGAATCTCGCACAACACAGTGACAGACTTTGTTTCTCCGCGAGGGGGTCTCAAATAGGATACAAGAAACCCGTTGTCACTCTATTACGCGAGCGAGGGTCATCACTCTTTCGATGGCCGTAAACAGTTCGCTCACATTAACCGGCTTCGATACGTAGGCGTCCATGCCGGCCTCGAGGCACCGTTCCTTGTCGCCCTGCATGGCCCCGGCGGTCATGGCGATGATGGGAAGATGGGCCCCCGTGTGACGCTCCCGCTGACGGATGGCGGCGGCGGCCTCAAGCCCGTCCACGTCCGGCATCTGCACGTCCATCAGCACCAGGTCGAAAGTCCCTCTTTCGAGAGCCTCCAGTGCTTCCCGGCCACTAGCCACCGCCGCCGCCGAGTGGCCCTGCTTTTCGACCAGACGCTTCGCCAATATCTGGTTAACGGCGTTATCCTCGACCACCAGGACTCGCAGTCGCTTCCGACCTTCCCCCAGCGAATGGCGAGTGACCAACTGCGCTTGCCGTGCGGCGGGCTCGCCCTTTCCCAGGACCTGCAAGGTGGCCCTCAGGAGATCCGACTCACCGATCGGCTTGGTAAGGTAGGCCGACACGCCCAGCTCCCGGCAGCGCGCAGCGTCGCCTCGCTGACCGCCGGAAGTCAGCATCATAATGATCGCGCCCGCCAGTCGCGGGTCCAGTTTGATGCGCTCGGCGAGGGTGAAACCGTCCATGCCCGGCATCTGTGCGTCGACAATGACGAGCGGAAACGGCTTGCCGGCTGCCTGAGCCTCTTGCATCGAAGCCAGCGCGGCGGCGGCGCCGGCCGTCAAAGTGGGGCTCATTCCCCACCAACTCAGCATCTCTGCCAGGATGCGTCGGTTTATGGAGTTGTCGTCGACCACTAGCACGGGCATATTTTGCAGGCAAGCGGTGTCAAGTGGCGCGGCGCGTTCCGTCACCGGCTCGGCCATCCCCAGGCGCACCTCGAAGTGGAAAGTGCTGCCCTTACCGAGTTCGCTTTCCACCCAGATTCGTCCTCCCATCATCTCGACCAACTGAGAGGAAATCGTCAGGCCCAGCCCTGTGCCCCCGAAGCGTCGGGTGGAGGACGCATCGGCCTGAGTGAAGGGTTCGAAGATGGCCTTCTGCTTCTCGCGCGAAATGCCCATGCCCGTGTCACTGACGCTGAAGTGCAATTGGACGTCCTTCGCTGTTTCCGACAGCTTCGCCACTTGCACCATCACCTCGCCATGCTCCGTAAATTTGACTGCGTTGCTGACCAGGTTCACGAGCACCTGGCGCAGTCGGCCGGGATCTCCCCGTACTGCCGCCGGAACGTCACGCTCGTAACGGCAGACCAACTCCAGGTTCTTCTCAGCAGCGCGGACGCCCAGAGATTTCACCGCCCCATCCACGCTATCTTTCAGACTAAACTCGATGCATTCAAGGTCCAGTTTCCTCGCCTCGATCTTGGAGAAATCGAGAATGTCGTTAATGATGTTCAAGAGAGAGTCCACCGAGGCCTTGACAGTGTTGAGGTCGTCGCGCTGCTGACGGCTGAGGTCGGTATCGAGCACAAGGTCCGTCATGCCCACGATGGCGTTCATGGGCGTGCGGATTTCATGGCTCATGGTAGCCAGAAAGTCGCTCTTGGCTCGGTTGGCGGCTTCGGCAGCTTCTTTGGCCGCCAAGATCTCCGCTTCCGCCCGCTTGCGCTCGGTGATGTCCTGAATGACGCCGAGGACCGCTCTTCGTCCGCGAAAATGCAGAGCATGGGCATCAACTTCCACCTCAACGACTCGTCCGTCTTTGAGTCTATGGCGCCCCTGGCCGCGGTCATGTGACTGGGTGCGAAGCACCTGCATTTGGGAGAGAACGGCGGGGGCGGCTTCTGGCGGCAGGAGGTCCGTGACCCGCATCCTCAGGAGCTCATCGCGGGAGTAGCCGGAATGGGAGACGGCAGCGTCATTAACCTCGAGGTACTGAAGCGTCTCCAGATCCCAAAGGAAGGTGGGCAGGGGGGTCGCGGCAAACAGCAAGCGAAATTGCTCTTCCGCCTCGCGCAAAGCTTGCTCGGCGCGCTTGCGCTCGGTGATGTCCCGAGAAATTCCGCAAAGGCCGATGATTTGGCCAGCGGGGTCGCGCATGGGCACTTTGACGACGTGGAATGTACGCGGCGTGCCTTGCACCGGCAGGGTGTTATCCTCCGCCATGGTTTCCCCCGCCAGCACGCGGGAATCAATCGCTTGGTGGTACTCCTTCGAAGCCTCCCCAAAAAGTTCCGCCTGCGTACGGCCAACCAATTCCGAAGCCGACCGGTCGAAAAGGCGTTCCATGGCGGGATTCACAAAGGAATATCGCAGGGCCCGGTCCTTGATGAAAATGGAATCCTGGGCGGTCTGAAAGATGGCCCGGAACCGCTCCTCGCTTTCGCGCAGCGCTTCCTCGGTGCGCTTGCGCTCGGTGATGTCCCGGAAGAAGCCCGCGTTGCACACCCTGCCATCAACAGACATGCCGACCCCGTTGATATCCGCATAGACAATTGCGCCGTCCTTCCTGAGACACGGAACGCCCGCGGCCAGCGTCTTGTCTCCGCGGACCTGGGCTTCGAACTCGGCCACTACCCACGCCAGATCATCCTTCGGGTGAATGTCGGCCACGCCCATGATTGTCAATTCCGCTTCGGAATATCCTAGCAAGCGACATGCGGCGGGATTCGCGTACCTGAACATCCCCGTTTCACGGTCGGCGATCAGGATGCCATCGGCACTTGCCTGAAAAAGCGCGTGGTATTTTGCCTCCGACTCCCGCAGCGCCGCCGCCGCTTGCTTGCGCTCGGTGATTTCTGCTTCAAGCGCTTCATTGGCTCTTTTGAGTTTGGCGGTGCGCTCTTCTACCAGCTCCGCGAGATGTTCGCGGTGTTTTTTCAATTCCGCTTCCGCTCGCTTGCGCTCGGTGATGTCGGTACAGGTACCAACCCACTCCCGAATACTGCCGTCGGCTTCGAGCACAGGGATGCCACGAGCAAAGAAGAGCCGATAGCTACCATCGTATTTGCGCACGCGGAATTCGTTTTCGTAGGGACTTTTCGCTTCAACTGCTTTTATCCACGCCTGAGCCGCTCGCTCACGGTCATCCGGGTGAATTGCTTCAATCCATCCCCATCCTTTAATCGCTTCTTCGCTCTGCCCTGTAAGCCCCCTCCATGAGGGCAAATCCACAACGACCTCCCCGCCGGCGTTTGTGATCCACACCACTTGCGCAGTCGCCACAGTGAATGCCCGGTAGCGCTCCTCGCTCTTCCGCAGTTCTTCCTCCGCCCGCTTGTGCGCGGTGGTGGTCCCATCTACACTGGACTCATACAGAGTCCGGTACTTTTCTTCAGATTTCCTGAGGGCTTCCTCCACCCGCGCGTTCTCCAGGCGGACGGCCGTCTGGCTGGCGAAGGCGGTCACGGCTGGCACTTCGGCCTCAGTCAGGCCGGTCCCGCCGATGAGCAGTACGCCGTGCGTCTCGCCGCTGACCGTCAACCGAGCGGCAATGCCCTGTTCCATCCTCAGCAAGCATGCCAACCGACCGGCCAGCGGCCGCAGCGGCCCGGGCAAACCCTCGACAATGATCTCGGCGGTCCTATTCCGGTCAGTAAAGATGGTCTGTCCATCCGCGATAATCCGCTGGTAGAAACCGCCCGGCACCAGCGGGATGCGGTAGTCCTGGAGCGCGATCCCAGTAAGTTTCGCGGCCGCCTGGAGCAAGGCCGGCTCGAAGGTCGTATGGGAGACGGCGAGGCTCGCCCGGTCCGGCGTCAGGCTGAAGACCATGGCATTGAAGCCCAGCCGAACCACTTCCTCGCCGACCGTGTGGTAGACCTCAGCGGGCGTGCGGGCGCGCTGTACGGCCTGGGCGGCTTGGCTGAAGGCTAACAGCAGGCGCTGGGCGCGGCTTGCCTCATCCTGGGAGCGGCGCAACTCTTCCTTCATCCTCTCAAGCTCGCTGATATTGGGCATCATCCGCCGAAACAATGGGGAGTTAATGGGAATTCCCTCATGCAGGAGGACGCCCTCGGCGTGGGAGCTAGAACTCCGACCTTCCTTCTCCCATCTACCGCCTCCCCCTGCTGCCTCCAAACTTAACCTATCGGCACTGGCAGGCAGTCTGATGAGATAAAGTGGGCTTTTGCGCGGAATTTGTGGCTAGATTCTGGCTGTGATGAACCCCAAACCTATGATCGCGCGTAACCTCAGCAGCTTCGAAGGTGCGAACGCGAGGGGTTTTCTGACTCTCCAAAGCAAACGTTTGAGAACTCAGTCGCACTCCGTCGGCTTGCCCGGTTCCGCTACGGTCTTCGCCGCTTTCTGCGCTTTAGCGAAAGGGCCACTCGCAAGCACGGTGTGGCGCCTCATTTATGTGCCTCATCATCATTTTGTCCACTCGCTGTATTACCGTTCCTGTTAGAATGGCGTTGCACCCTTTAATGAAGGAGTCGCATGCAGAACAGTAGATGGAAAGTAGATGTCCTCATGGCGGGGAGTTGGCATGGCGCGACTTCAGTGCTGCTCTCCAAGGGGCGACATCACATCATTGTGGACACCGGAATGCCTCATGAGGCGCACGCGATTGTCAAGGCTCTGGAACTTCGCGGACTTAGAACGTCAGACATCCAGATCATCATCAACACTCATTTCCATGTTGACCATGTGTCGAACAACACGCTATTCCCGGGCAGCGAAATTTTCGGCTCACAGGAATCCTATGACTGGGGCCGAGCTCTCTATTCTGACCTTCTGGATCAGCAGAATTGGGAGGTTCTCATCTTAAAGTATTATCCCGAAACCTTCGAGTACGGGAGAGCAAAGGAAATGATGGCCAAACTCCGGAAACTGGCGCTGCGGTGGTGGGATCCCAAACGATTGGGTAACTCTTCCCAGTTCCGGTGGATTGAGAAACATGCCCTACCGACTGACCTGGAGGGCCTTCCCACCTCTGGTCACGTTCCCGGGCACGCTTCCATCATTGTCCACGGGGGAGAGCAGCGCACGGTGATCGCCGGAGACGCCCTGCTCAGCCGCCAGCATGATGAAAAGGTTCTGACCATGATTCCCCACCGCCGAAGGCAGTTCCAACAAGACCGGGCGCGCATACTTGCCATGCAGGCCCGAATTTTTCCCGGACATGATGCGGAGTTCTCGACGCGCCGTTCCTGAAAATGCTGGACCTATCTAATTGACAGGCGCCTCTTTTCAGGTCCCGCAAATGGCTCACCCACCCTAAAATAGGGGCGATGTGTCCGCCTCGAGCAGGATCAGGGACAATCTTAATGCCACGAGCTTAATAACCCTTGACTTTAGGATTAATAAATGCGTTAATCCACAAGGAAGCGATTAGTTGGCGCCAAGCGGCGGGATAGTTTTGACCGAGCAATCTTTATTCCTTTCATCCGGCCCCATAGAGGATGCCTTGAACCACGGCCTTCGGCCTCGCAATGTTCTTATCGTCGAGGGGGAACCCTCCATCCGCAATGTCCTCTACGTTCTGCTGGCCGGACTGGGATGCGAAGGCGACATTGCCCACGGTGGCCACCAGGCGCTGGCAATGATCGAGAAGCAAAGCTTTGACGCGGTCCTACTGGATCTCCGGTGCTCGGAGATGCCCGCTGGGGAAATGGTCTCGGCAATTAGGGAGCTTCGTCCCAATTTGGTGGGGAGGGTTTTGGTCATCACCGGCGAGGTCTCCGACCCCCAAACCATGGAGATGATAAAAAAGAACTGTTGGCCCCACATCCCCCGGCAGCGGGTGATGCAAGAAGTTTGGGGGCGACTCCGTGCCCTCTTGGGCCTCTCGCAATCCCCTGCCGATTCAACCTCCTGACGTTCACCCTCAACACATGGTATTGGGTCAATTTGATGTTGTGGCGGCGATCCCGCTCGGAGCGGGATCGCCAAATGGCGGCATAAAGCCGCCTCTACATCAAATTGACCCACTACCCAACTCATCCATCTGTCGACTCATTTTCCGCCTACAGGGAGAGGGTGCGAATATAGTCCGCAAGTGCCTCTTGCCAAGGCCGGGGCAGTGAGAATCCCGCTGCCTTGAGCGCGGCCATTTCCATCACCGCGTATTTCAGCCGGGGAGCTCGACGTCCCATCTGATCGGCAGGGACACCGACTACCTTGCCGGGGTCCAGTCCGGCCAACTCGGCGGCGCGCCGGGCGAGTTCGTATCGAGTGCACGCTCCCTGATTCGCAAGGTGGTAGAGGCCGTAGCGACGAGCCTCGACAACCTCCATGATTTTGTAAGCGGCATCGAGCGTGTAGGTTGCACAACCTTCCTGGTCACCCGCAACGACGTACTGTTCGCCCGCTACGACCTTGCGCAAACCTTTTTCGACAAAATTCGTCTTTCCCGGTCCAAACAATACAGAAACCCGGAAGATCCAATACTTCGGCTGGGTCTGGACGACTGTTTCGCCACGCAGTTTGGTTCGCCCGTAAACAGTGATCGGGGAAGGCAAGTCAGACTCCACATAAGGCGTCGTCTTCTTTCCATCGAAGACGGCATCGGTAGAAATGTAGACGACCTCGGCTCGAACCGCGTGCGCCGACTCCACCACGTGCCGAGTTCCGCGGACGTTCACCAAATGAGCGCGCGCGGGGTCAGCGTCGGCAATGTCCAAATCAGGAATACCCGCGGGGTGAACGACCACCTCCGGTCGGATTCGCTCCAGCGCCGCGCGCACAGATTCGGCGTCCGTGATATCGGCATCCGCCCGTGTCAACGGGAAGACCGCGTGCCGGGAGGAGAAAGCCGCCACCAAAGCTTGCCCGAACAACCCCGCCGCGCCGGTAATCGCAACCTTCATCAATCAATCCTCAACAGGGAGGCAACGACAAACCAGACAATATACTAATTCTTTCCACTGGCAGATTTCTCCAATGCCTCCTCGTATTCTCTAAGCTTTGCTACAACTTTCTGCGCAAGCTGGTCGGAGGTCATGGCGCGAGCGAATATCTTGGTCTGCGGGCCGGCAGGAGGGGTAGCTTCGTCTTTCTTCTCTTTACGGTTCAGGATGTCAGCGTGCCAGACAGGCTGGTTGGTTACCCAGTCAATTACGCTGATCGAAACTGCCGGAAGTTCGTCGTGTTTTCCCTTCGCGCCGGGCAACGGTGGCCGGTCTGCGCCGCGCGGCTGGGCGGTCCCCCCCCGCGTCTCGAGGCGGAGTTCCTTTTCAGGATTGGTGGCCTGGATGACTAGGTCCACTCCTTCCGGATCGCTGGTAACTTTGTATTTTCCCCAGCCGCGCAGGAAGTCGATGATCCACTGGTCGAGACCATCGGGCATGGACGCGACGTAAATCAGCTTTCCCACAACCAGTTCGTTGGGCTTCTCAGCGGGCGCCTGCTGACCCAGCGCCAAAGCACAAATCCCGACCACCACGAGGCCAACCGAAGACCACAAAATACCCGGTATTTCTCTTCTGGCGTTCATAGCTTTCAATCCCCTGCCCAAATCTCCCCTAACAGTATACACCGCGCTCGGCAGGCAGGCGGATAGTCGCCGCCACAAGTAATGGTGACATTTGCTAGGCGTGGGTGCCGCTAGTCGCAGTCATTCCCGCGAAAGCGGGAATCCACTCCGCAAACCTTCGCAAATGTGCTGTCGAGGGACTGGATTCCCGCTTTCGCAGGAATGACCAGCGTTTCGAAAGGGATCCTATCCCAAATGACACCAACACCCAGCCGTGGACGAACAACCCCGCGCGGATGGTTCTCCGTTGCCTCTCGGAGTCATGGTACGATGGCGGCCCACAGAGGATTTGATATGAAACAGAATTCGCTCCCACGGATGACTCGAAAGACTTTCCTAAAGACGGCAGCGGTGTTTTCGGCGAGTGCCCTATCGTTGGACATGGGGGCCGCTCAGCCCCAATACGAGTCGCTCGACAAGGGGGCATCGGAGCGTTCTCCGCTGACTATTGGAAATGCTCAGTGGCAACTCAGCCTTAAGCCGGGTTCGGGTTTGAAGGCTGAGGTGGCGCATACGTCCCGACGGTTTTTGTCGGGATGTATGCGCCCCTCGGTTTGTCGATGCCATCATGGCATTTTGTCCATGCCCAAGATCGAAGCGTCATTCCAGAAATAGAACCCCCCCCCGCCGCGGCGGCACCACGGCCAGTCGCCCGGGTGCTTGGCCAGGGCACGTTTCACGGGATTGTTGTGCATGTAATGCAGAGAATTGAACCCGGAGTAGTGCTTTAGCTTAGACACCCGAACATTATATCGTCCCAGGGTCGCATACATCCCGACAAAAACCGTCGGGACGTATGCGCCACCCGCGGTCACCCTGCACTCCGTTGTTCCGGACGGGGCACGCTCACCGTTGTCGCCCCGAGGCCCGAGGCGGCGTCGTAACCGCTTCGGTTGGCGGCAGGCGGCGGAAGGCGCGGCCTACCGCCCAGCCGATCATTCCGAAGAACGAGGCGTTCATGGGCCCCCACAAGAGCAGCGTCCCGATCCAGGATCCCACATCGCGGATGCCGATGGGATAGCCCTCCTTGCAGGAGATGCATGCAGCCTCCAGCAGCTCTACGCCGAGGAGCGACCATCCGGCTACCGGCACAAAAAGAAAGAAGTAGTACCAAGCCGCAATCGTGGAGCCGACCACTGCGAAGCAGATGACCACTCGCTTGGTGAGCTGGTAACCGCGCGGATCCTGTGCCTGTGGCGGAAGCCGCCGCAAGGCCCGGCCTGCCAGCCAGCCCAGCGCTGCGTAGACGGCTGCGTTAACAGGAGCCCTAAGCAGGAGCGGCTCGAGGTACCAGCGCCCCAGTACAACTCCGGGCCAGTCCAGGCAGGCCCACCGAAGGATGCCTCTGGCGAAAAACGAGGTAACGGGCGCGAAGTTGGATAGCTCCTGCCAGAGCGTCAGCAGGAACCCGGTCGCGGCGAAGCAGAGAACGTAAACGAGCGACCGCTTGGTCACGCTGCCAGTGAGAGTTTCGAGAAGGTCCTTCATTCCGATCACCCCTTACACATAGGGCAGCCATAATATTGGAAGTCTGCAACGCGCCCGCCGAGGGGAGCGGGGTAGCGCAGAGGTAGGCGTACTTTGCCTTCCTCTGCGGCTTTTCGCCCGAAGGTCGTTTCACGCGGCATCATATTCGAGTGCGCTCGTCGGCAGGTAGCAATACGCGATCCACCAACAGTCCGCTCGGGGTAGCCGGGACACGGTTGACGCTGCCCGTGTAATCATGGACGCTCGACCACGGCCAATCCTCCGGACGGCTCACCAGTCCGGCCTTCACGGGGTTCAGGTGAATATACTTCACCTTTTCGTTGTACTCCCTCACCGTGCGCAGAGCACGATCAAAGAAGCGAGGCTGCAACAGGCGTCCCACTTCACGGCGGGAACGGTTAATCCGTTTCGTCGCGGCGTCCTTAATCGACTCCATCACCCGGCCGATCGTGAGCGGATGGGCCGGATAGAATATAGCATGCCAGTGATCCGGCAGGAACACCCAGGCGCTGAGCAAGAAGCCGTGTTCCTCGCGGCGTTCGCGGATCACCTGCGCCAAGCAGAACCCGCGTCCGCCAAACGTCCTTTACCGAAAAAGCGCCGCAGAGGAAGGCAAAGTACGCCTACCTCTGCGCTACCCCGCTGCGGCGCCAGTATCAACGTTTGAAGTTCCGGCGGGGCGGGAAGGTGGCGAAAGTGGCCATCGCTCGCCGCCTGGCGGTGCGACTCTATTGGAGCCTGCGCCGCTACGCCGCCGGTTCGCATGTCCGGTAGCCCGAGGTGGCGCATGGTGGACGCAGGTCCATTGCTCGTATGATTGGGCGCCGGGCCTCCCGGTAGGCAGCCGGGAGATCGCAGAAAGAATCATGGCGTGGCAACAAGCCGCGTCGAATAGATGGCTGGTGGAATCGGTCCACCGCAGGATTCAGGGAGGCGAGCCTTGGTCGGCACGAGCCAAAAGAATCCTCTAAGGACGAAGTGCTGGAAAAAGCACCAGTGCTTCGTCACCTTTCGATCGTGGGGCGTGCTGGGAGCGGCGTCAAGGGTCTGCGATGAACGCCTGCGGCGCCCTTAACCCCGCTCCCAGCACGCGCAGGTCGTCGTGTCCCTTGACAAAGCCGACGACATTATAGATGCGCCACCCGCGAAAGCTAGCCTGCCGAACTAAAGCTCGTCTCGACGGGAGCCTACCAGGTTCGTTTCTTCCCCAGCGCGCGGGTGCCGTCGCGCGCCTAATCCTTTACGGTCCTACGGGTCGGCGCTCCGCGGCAGCGGCAGCAGAGTCACCCCTCCGCGCCACCCCGCAGTAACCACGTGCAGGCGGTAGAGTAGGAGAGGTGGCGGACAACGCTCCTCTCCCCTCGTCGAACCGGACGTGCGGATTTCCCGCATCCGGCTCTCGCAGAGACCTTCGCCGCGAGCATGCACAGGTGGTGCCCCCGTCCA
>Ga0208456_1000718_pt1 | contig 17834 bp, 14 predicted proteins | sample June2015DPH_4_10_2_FD_184691 | JGI IMG/M metagenome (GOLD analysis project Ga0208456, IMG submission 184691) | Peatland microbial communities from SPRUCE experiment site at the Marcell Experimental Forest, Minnesota, USA - June2015DPH_4_100... | ecosystem: Environmental > Terrestrial > Soil >... | reverse complement strand
ATGTCACGGATCGCTTCCGAAACCGTCATCCAGCGCCCGGCCAGCTTTCGGGCGCCACTCGGACACGTATCGGCGCAGGTTCCGCAAACATGACATGCTGCTGTGGTGTGGATTACACCATTCTGGCGCAATATCGCCCCATGGGGACAAACCTGGATGCAGTCTCCGCAACCCATGCAGCGGTTCTCGAAGAACATCAGGTTTGGCTTGGGGCTCTGGCCCTCAGGATTGTGGCACCACCAGCAAGACAGTGGACACCCTTTGAAAAACACCGTGGTTCGAATGCCAGGGCCGTCATGCAGGGAATAGCGCATGATGTCAAAGAGGAGGCCAGAAGGTTCCGCCGAAGAGGCGTTGGCGGCCTCGCGCCAAACTCCGGGTTGAGCATTTACTCCGATCATCTTTCTATCTCTGCCGAAGCTTCTCTAACTGGATGCTGAAAGGCTTTTGTGAACGCTGTCATTCCGAGCGGAGCGAGGAATCCCGTTCGGTCAGTACCATCACACCATTTTGTCCATGGCCAAGGATGATTGAGGCTGGAATAATCCCTCAGCTTGGACACGCGAACATTATACCGGGTCGTCGCATGCATGCCGACAAAAACCGTCGGGACGTATGCGCCCGCCCCCGGTAGCCAATCCATAATCCAGCCTGCACACTTCATTCTTCAGCCTTGCTCGAGCCCCCGCCGCCTGTGCGTGAAACCTGCCATCTACAGCCCATTTTTCGCTTTGATCGGCTTCTTTTGCACTCAAAATTGGGTTCGTTTCCCGCTCAAAAAAACGCTAAGTGCTGCGTTTTCAAGAAATCCTTAGGTTCGTTCCCTCTATTTAGTATCTTTTTTGCATTTTCTAACCGTTTTCCGCCCTCTGCGGTCCGCATTCGAATCTCCTTCCTGCGCTCTCTGCCGGCGCTAGCCATAGGTCAACCAAGATAGGCTACCATTTTTCCCACCTGGTGTCAAGAGCAAAAGCGGCAAAAACGCAGAGCTGCGCTCTGCGCCAGCCGGCGACTCTGCCTTAGTTTTCTTCGGGCTTTCGTGCGCTCCTGCATGTAGGTATAATTAGGCAAGATACGGAGGTGTGGTGTGACCCCACGGTATGTTTTGAGCGATTATGTCGCCGAGGCACTTGCGCGGGCTGCTTTCGAAAAGCTGGAGGATGGAAGCTATGCAGGCCGCATTCCTTCCTGTACGGGAGTCGTCGCTTTCGGAACCTCCCTCCGGGAGTGTGAGAACGAGCTGCGGTCCACGCTCGAGGATTGGATTCTCGTGGGTCTTCAACTGAAGCACCCGCTGCCCGTCATTGAGGGAATTGACCTCAACAAGGAGCCTGCGCGTGAGCCGGTGGACGCCGTGTAAGCGCAGCGATTTTATCCGCAAACTCCGCCGCCTCGGCTTCGACGGTCCCTTCACAGGAACCCGCCACCAGTTTATGGTCTTATCGCAAAAGCGCCTGGCGATCCCTTCCAACTCTGAATACTCCGTCCCGCAACTGCGCATGATGATCCGCGAAGTCGAAGCCATGAGGCGACGGGAAGTCACTTCGGATGAATGGAACATTCTGTAATCACGCCGGCTGGCGCAGAGCGCAGCTCTGCGCACCAGCAAGTTTCCAGCTCGTCCAAGGCCACGGGTGGCGCATGGGGTGGTAAACTAGGTGAGGAGACTCGATGCGCGAATTTCCCTCGCCACAGGAAATCCTCAAACTCTTCGAGCATGACCCACAGCGAACTTTCCGTCTGCGCGAACTGGTGCTTGAGTTGGGGTTGCGCTCGAGCCAGGCGCGCGAGTTGAAAAGCGTTCTGAAAGACCTCGCCCGTGGCAGGAGACTGGTCTACCTGAAGAAAAATCACTATGCCTTGGTCCACAAAGGGCGCCACGCTGCGTCAGAAGCTCCCGGACGCGGCATTGCCCCTGCACCCTCCTCGAAATCGCCCAATCTCGTGAGTCGCGACGCCGGTGGTCTGCACAGGCTGAGAGCCTGTGCCACCAACCTGGTGAGTGGCCGCTTGATCGGACACCGCGCCGGCTACGGCTTCGTCGTGCCGGACGTCCCGCTGGCGGGCACCGACCTCGACATCTTCATTCCGCCGGATGGCATGGGTTCAGCCCTGCACGGCGACCGCGTGGAAGTGCACGTGCAGCGGTCCACCAAGGGCTTTAAGGGCGAAGGCCGGATGGAAGGCCGCGTCATTCTAGTCACCGAGCGCGCGCAGAAGACCGTGGTGGGCCAATTCCACTGCGGGCCGCAATACAACTACGTGATGCCGTTCGACCAGCGAATTCCCTTCGAGATTGTCATTCCGCATGGCCAGGAATTCCCTGAGGTAGGGGCGGTTCGCGATCCGCCCCTACAAGCCGGGACGCTCAGCCGCCACCGCCAATTCGGCGGGGAATCCGAGGGACGCTCTGCCGTAGCGCCGGTCCCGCGCCTGCGGGACCGGCAGAGTGCCCGCGACCTCGACGAGCTGATTGTGGACGTCGAAATTACCGACTACCCTCGTCCCGCCGCCCCGGCGCGCGGGCGCGTGCTCGAGGTCCTGGGCCGCCGTGAGGAGTTCGGCGTGGACGTGGAAATCATGATCCGCAAGTTCCACCTGCCGCATCGTTTTCCAGCCGAGGTGCTGGCGGAGGCGAGCGCCGCGCCAAAGGACATCCCCGAGCGCGATCCCGCCCTGCGGGACCGCCGCGACTTTCGCGGCCTGCCCATCGTCACCATTGACGGCGAGACGGCCAAGGATTTTGACGACGCCGTGTACGTGGAGCGACTGGCCTGGGGCAATTACCTGCTTCATGTTCACATCGCCGACGTGGCCCACTACGTCCGGCCCGGCTCGGCGCTCGACCGTGAAGCGCGCTTGCGGGGCACCAGCGTCTATTTCCCCGACCGCGCCGTGCCCATGCTGCCTCTGGAGCTTTCGAGCGGCATCTGCAGTCTGAACCCCCACGTGGACCGGCTGGTGATGTCCGCGCTGCTGGAAATTGATCCCGAGGGACGCCTGGTGGGATGCGAACTCCTGCCCGGAATCATCCGCAGCGCCGAGCGGATGACCTACACCGCCGTGCGCGACATCCTCGCCGGCGAGCCCGCCGCCTGCCAGCGCTACGCTGCCCTGCTACCGAATTTTGAGCGGATGGGGGAGCTGGCGCGCCTCCTCGCTCGCCGCCGCGAGGACCGCGGCTCGATTGACTTCGACCTCCCCGAACCCGAAATCGAGTTTGACGAGCATGGCCGCATGACCGGCATTACGCGCTCGGAGCGCAACTTCGCCCACCGCATCATCGAGGAGTTCATGCTGGCGGCGAACGAGGCCGTGGCGTCATACCTCGAGGGCAAAGGCATTCCCTCGCTTTACCGCATCCACGAGAAGCCCGAGGCGAAAAAAGTGATTGAGTTCGAGGAAATTGCCGCCACGTTCGGCTACTCGCTGGGCATCGAGTTGCCCGCCGCGCGGCGTACTCGATTGCGGCTTCGCGACGAGCGCGACCGCTACCCGCGCTTTCACGAAGCTTTCGAGGGCGAGCTCAAGATCAGCTCTTACAATTACCAGCGGCTTACCAAGCGCCTCGAGGGCAAGCCCGAGGAACGGATTCTTTCCTACCTGATGCTGCGCTCGCTCAAGCAGGCCCGCTACTCGGAGGAAAACGTCGGCCACTTCGCCCTGGCCGCTCCAACCTACACTCATTTCACTTCGCCCATCCGCCGCTATCCGGATTTGATCGTGCACCGGATTTTGAAGGCCGCGCTCGCGCAGGAGGGAGGCGGCGTCCGCATCGTGCTGAGTAGGGAAGGACTCCGCCCTCCCGCGAGCCCCAATCCGCAAAGGCCCAAGGCGGGCGGGCAAAGTCTGCCTTTCCCTGGTGCGGCGTTCGTCCATCCGCAGGAATTGCACGCCCTGGGGCTTGAAACCTCCGAATCGGAACGCCGCGCCGCCGAAGCCGAGCGCGAGCTGATGGAATGGAAGAAAGTCTCCTTCATGGCTCAGCACGTCGGCGATGAGTTTGAGGCGCTCATCATCGGCTTGATCAAGCAAGGGTTTTTCGTGGAACTGACGGACCTCTTCGTGGAGGGCTTCGTCCCGCTCTCCAACCTCGGCGACGATTCTTACGTCTATCGCGAACGCCTGCGCGCCATCATCGGCCAGCACTCGAAACGCGCCTTTCGCCTCGGGGAGCGAATCCGCGTGTGCCTGGTCCGCATCGACCGGTCGGAAAATAAGCTGGAGTTCTCTGTGGCGGAGTGTTGTCCGGCCTCCTCGCTTTAGCCCGTCCCGCTGTCATTCCGAGCGCAGCGAGGAATCTCGCTCTGCCGTGAAGCGGGTCGAGCTCAAGACGGACTGGGAGAAAGGTGGAAAAAAGAAGCAGAGCGAGATTCCTCTCCCGCGACTGCGGGATCGGAATGACAGGTTGAAGGCGTTTCTCCGCAGCTTGTAAGGTCCCGCCTTCGTCTCGTGCTTGCTCAAGACGCTTTCGGAAGCAAGCTTCCGACGAAGGAAAGCGGCAGCAAGCTGCCGCACTCCAAAGAAGTTTTCTCCCCAAATCGCCCTCCACCGGGTATTATTCTTTTTGGACTTTCACTCTAAAAAAGGGATTCTACTGGCGCTGTGAACATAGACGAACAACTTGCTTACCTCACCAAGGGCGCGGAGGAGACTATCCGCGTGGAAGAACTTAGAGCCAAGCTCGAGCGCTCCGTCCAGACTGGCAAGCCGCTGTGCGTCAAAGTGGGTTTTGACCCCACGGCTCCGGACATTCATCTCGGCCACACGGTCGTGATCCGCAAGATGAAACACTTCCAGGATCTCGGCCACAGGGTCATCTTTCTCATCGGCGACTTCACTGGCCTGATTGGCGACCCGTCCGGGCAGAACGTGACGCGCAAGCCGATAACGCCCGAGCAGGTGGCTGCCAACGCCGAGACTTACAAGAAACAGGTCTTCAAGATTCTCCATGCGGAAAAGACCGTGGTGGATTTCAACAGCCGCTGGCTCGGCAGGCTCACGGGGCGGGACTGGGTCACGCTTTGTTCCAAGTACACTGTGGCGCGAATGCTGGAGCGTGATGACTTCTCAAAACGCCTCAAGGAGCAGCGCCCCATCGCCATCCACGAGCTTCTCTATCCCCTGGCTCAAGCCTACGACTCCGTGGCGCTCGAAGCGGATGTGGAACTGGGCGGGACGGACCAGAAATTCAATCTGCTGGTGGGGCGCACGATCCAGCAGGAGTACGGACAGGAACCGCAAGTCATCATGACCATGCCGATACTGGAGGGACTCGACGGCGTCCAGAAAATGTCGAAGTCACTGGGCAATTACGTTGGCATCAACGAGGCGCCCGCCGAAATGTTCGGCAAGCTGATGTCAATTTCCGATGACTTGATGTGGCGGTATTACCTGCTCCTGACGGATATGGCGCCGTCGCAGATCAACGAGCTTAACAAGGCAGTTGCTTCGGGCAACCTCCATCCGCTAGAGGTCAAGAAATCTCTGGCCCGCCGCATCATCACGGATTTCCACGACGCCGAAGCGGCAGCCCAAGCTCAGCGAGACTTCGAAGCCCAATTCAGAGACAAGGGCCTGCCGTCCGTCGTCGAGCAGTTCGCATTTCCGCTTGGAAGCAAGCGAAAACTATTTCGTTTGCTGGTGGATCTGAAACTGTTCCCTTCAAACTCCGAAGCCCAGCGAAAGATCAAGGAAGGCGCTGTCTACATGGCGGGCGGTGACCTGAAGAAACCCGACTGGAAACGACTCACCGACCCAACGTGGGATTTCGATCCTCGTCAATACCCCGTGGTGATCTTCCGCATCGGCACACGACCGCCCGTGAAGGTGGTGTTCGGAGGTTAGAGGCACAAACGGACCGTTTTCAGCCGCTGATCTTTCCGCTTTCACCTGGGGCGCTTGACATTGCCTTCACTCTCTTGCATGCTTTCCGCTCCGACTCGTGCGTATTATCATTCTTCTCAATCCTAAGGCCGGCCGAGGCAAGACAGGGCTGGTGTTGCGCGAGGCGCTCGCCGTCATGCAGCGCGAGGGCGTCGTGATTGACGTGCAGGAGAGCCGCGATGCGCAGCACCTGCTGGCGCTAGCGCGCCAGGCCGCGGCTGAAAAACCTGACGCCATCGTTTCGCTCGGTGGTGACGGCACTCACCACTACGTTCTGAACGGGATCGTGGGGAGTGAAATTCCGTTGGGGATTATTCCCGCTGGGAGCGGGAACGATTTCGCGAAGGGTTTGGGAATCCCCACCCAAGCGCGCGCGGCTGCGAAGGCGCTGCTCGCCGGGAACGCTCGCCGGATCGACCTGGGACGGGCGGGAAACACGGTTTACGGCTGTATTGCCGGAGCGGGTTTTGATTCGGTTGTAACCCGGTATGCCAACGAGCGCGTCCGCCGCCTGCGCGGCCCGTGGGCCTATGCCTGGTCAATTCTCCGCTGCCTCAAGTGGTATCGTCCAGAGCCGCTCAAGATCGTCTCAGACGTTCAGGAGTTCTCGGGAGACGTGGTCTTTGCCGTGGTGGGAAACAACGTTTCCTACGGAGGGGGAATGCATCTTACGCCGCGAGCAAAACTCGATGATGGCTTATTGGATGTTTGCATCGTCCCTTACATGGGGAAATTGGAACTCTTGCGCTGGGTTCCACGCGCTTACCGCGGGGAACACCTGAGACATCCTCGCATCATCTACTTTCAAGCTCACAAGGTCTCCTTGAGCACCACCTCTCGTCTGGAGCTTTTCGGGGACGGAGAATTCATGCAGGAACTCCCCGCCACGATTGAGATTGTTCCCCGCGCGCTACCCGTAATTGTGCCGGTGACCTCTTCACCGCGCTCGACGACTACGAGGAATGCGATTTGAGGGGAGCCTAAGAGCCTGGCGGGGGGATGGTCAGATTGATAACCAGCTTCATGCGAGTGTCGATAGAGCTGACCTGCCTGGTTTCCGAAGATACACCTTTGAAGCTGGCCTGGATCTCGTAATCGTGATGCGGATCGAGATCGGAGAACTGGTATTGCCCATTGGCCTCCGTGTATATGGCTACGCTTTTTCCCGTCTGGAGGTCCTTGAGCGTCACGGTGGCGCCGTTAATTCCGTTCTCGGCCTTGTCCGTCACCGCGCCACTCACCGTCTTAGTGGTGGGGGCCTTCTGCTTCTTCGCCGCCAAACCCGGAGCGTGGAGCAGCCAGGCAACAGCAAGCACGCCGCACAGGACGCGAACGCCCCAACTGATCCTCCGCGTCGAGAAGCGGCTCGACCGAGCTCCCAACAACGGGAGGGCAAGAATCGAAGGGAGACGAGTGCTCAAATTACCAGCCCTCCTCTTCTTCTTCCTCGCCCGCGACCAATTCCAGCTCCACGGGATTTGTGTTCACAACCTGCAGTTGAGCTCCGCACTCGGGGCAGTCCATCGTCTGCCCTTCTTCCACATCATCTTCGATGTCAATTGCGGTACGGCATTCGGGACAATAGGCCATGCCTCACCCCCTGGCAACGTATCTTTCACCCGCAAGAGAAAAGTCTAGAACATTTCCCAAAATGCTGTCCAGCGCTTCGAGAATCTGTAGTGTCCTAGCTGATCATTTCCCCTTCAGGAACTCCCGGATCTTTTCGAAGTCTTCGCGGAGAATCTTCTCTTCCCGGGCATTGCGAAGAACGTAGGCAGGGTGAACGGTGGCGAGTGCTTTCGAAGTGGCGAAATCGTAGAACTGGCCGTGTATTTTAGTGATGCCTTCCTTAATCCCCAAAACAGTCCGCACCGCGGGCGCCCCGAGGCAACAAATCAAACGGGGCTTCATGGCTTCAAGTTGCCGGAACAGGAACGGTGAGCACGTTTCGATCTCGTCCTTCTCCGGGGTGCGATTTCCGGGGGGACGGCACTTGACGACATTGCAGATGTAGACCTCTTCGCGTTTCATGTCGATCATTTGGATCATGCGGTTCAGAAGTTGGCCGGCGCGCCCTACGAACGGCCGCCCCTGCTCGTCTTCGTCGGCTCCCGGACCTTCTCCAACAAACACCAATTCCGCGTGAGGATTCCCTTCCCCGAAAACTATGGTCTTGCGGCCGCCGGCGAGCTTGCAGCGGTGGCAATCCCCCAAGTCCGCGCGGATTTGCTCCAAGGTTTCGGGCCCACTCGGCTTTGGCGGCGGCGTTTCGAAAAGACTCAAGGAGGGTGCGGGCGGCCTGATTGGCGCCGCAACGACTGCGGTTTCGGAAGCTCCGACAGGAGGTGAGGGAAGAGGCGCGGTGGGACCGACGACAGGCTTGGTTTCAGTTAAAGCCGGCTTCGTCGCGGTCGCCGGGGGTGCTCCGCCGCTCGGTGCTGAATCTGCAATTCTGCGCTCACCCGTAGCGGGTGAGAGTCCGCCGGCCCCGGGCGCACGCCGATAGAATTCCTCAATGCCTAATTCGCGGTAGAACTCCAGCCAATTGGCAAGCTCCTGCCGTAAGCGCTCGTCCATAAGAAGTGGTCAGTTGTCAGTCGTCAGTTGTCAGTCGTCAGTTGTCGGTAGTCAGCATGCGGTAGGTCGTAGGTGGCAGGTGGGGGTAAACACTGCCGACTGCCTACTCGCTGCTGCCTTCTGTCTTCTGACTCTTGACTTCTGACTACTGGCTCCTGAATCCTGAATCCTGTCTGATTGCGACGACCTCGTCGAGGATGCGATGAGCCACATCCAATTTGCTCATCTTCTCGAAAGCTTTACTGCGGCCGTCGGGGAAGACCAGGGTCACGATATTCGTGTCCACGTCAAAACCCGCGTCTTCCTGCAATACGTCATTTGCCACGATGAAGTCGAGGTGCTTCTCATGCAGTTTGGCGGTTGCATTAGCCAGCAAGTTCTCAGTCTCCGCTGCGAACCCAACCACTACTTGTCCAGGCCGCCGTCGCGGCGCGATCATGGCAAGGATATCAGGCGTCGGCTCAAACCTTAGGGCCGGGATGCCGTCTTGCTTCTTGATCTTCCCGGGATAAACTTCCGCAAACCGGAAGTCCGCCACCGCCGCGGCCATCAAGGTCACTGTCGCCTGCTCGAAATGATGCAGGACAGCCTGCGCCATCTGCTCGGTGGTGCGAACACGCTCCACCTTTGCTCCCCCTGGAGGATCGAGGTGCGTCGGCCCGCTCACCAGGACCACGTGAGCCCCGCGGCGGCGGCTAGCCTCAGCGAGCGCATAACCCATCTTCCCGGAAGACCTGTTGCTGAGGTAGCGCACGCCATCCAAAGGCTCTTCCGTCGGCCCGGCCGTCACCAGCACGCACTCACCGCTCAAATCGTCACTAACCCCGAGGGCCGCAAGGACCGCCTGGGCGATACTCTGGACAGACGTGAGGCGGCCCGCGCCGGTCATTCCGCAGGCCAGGTAGCCCTCGTCAGGCTGCAAGAGCTTCACTCCGCGCTCCCGCAAAATCTCCAGATTCTTCTGCGTGGCGGGATGTTCCCACATATTCACATTCATGGCCGGCGCCACGATGAGGGGAGCCTTGGTGGCCAGACAGAGGGTGGTCAGGAAGTCGTCGGCAATTCCATGGGCAATCTTCGCCAGCACGTTCGCCGTGGCGGGAACAATCACCAGGGCGTCAATCGACTGCGCCACAGCCATATGTTCGATGGCGCTTTCCACGTTCGCCCCACCCTGCGAATCCTCAAACATTTCCGTGATGACTTTTCGGCCAGAGAGAGCTGCAAAGGTAAGGGGTGCGACGAACTCACGCGCATTTCGAGTCATCACCACCTGGACTTCCAGCCCGCGCTCTTGCAGCAGGCGTAGTAGCTCCGCTGCCTTGTAAGCGGCGATGCCGCCGGTAATCCCCAGTGCAACTCGCATGGTTAACCAGGATTCAGGATTCAGGAGTCAGGATTCAGGGACGAGCCTGGTAGCGCAGACCTGTTCTGGAGGTTTGCATTTCCTCCAAGGGTGCTCGGCAAAAGCCGTCCCGAGCGGTCCGGGCGCTACTCCTTTCCCCCACCTACCACATACCACCTACTACCTACCCTTTTGTTTCTTGTTCTTGTCGTTCTCGCCTGTCGCTGGAGCGAACAACTCAAAAGGGACCAAGCCCGCCATTACTTCTTGCTGGGCTACTCTCGTCAGCCTCTTCGAAGTGCTCTGAATGAGCGGCCGGGCGCCGGCCTGAAGCTGCCGAGCCCTCTTGGCGGCGACAAGAATGTAGCGAAACTTGCTGTCTATCTTCTGAGGTAATTCCATCCGATCTATCCTCCAAATGTCTTGCAGATTTCTTGCGCGCGCTCCGCCTGGTTCTGCCGCCGAAATCGCCCTCCCCGGACTACCGCTCGCAGAGCCTGTGTGGCTAGCGAAAGGCGGTCATTAACGACCAGGTAATCATAATCGGGCCAATGGGAGATTTCCTGGCGGGCTGCCGCCAGCCGTCTTTCAACAACCTGGGGCGAATCCGAGTGCCGCTCCGTCAGCCGTCGTTTCAGTTCCCGGAAGGACGGCGGCATTACGAAGACGCTGAGGGCTTCCGGCAAACGCTTCCTGACTTGTTGATGCCCCTGGACATCGATATCCAGCAAAATATCCCGTCCCGCCTTCAGAGCCCTGTCGATCTGCCCCTTCGAAGTACCATACAGGTGGCCGAAAACCTCGGCCCACTCAATGAAATCACCGGCCGCAATCATTCTTTCGAACCGCTTGCGCGTCACAAAAAAGTACTCGCGCCCGTCTATCTCACCCTCACGCTGCGGCCGCGTGGTGTGCGAAACCGAAAAAGCCAAGTCCGGCAGAGAAGCAATCAACCGTCTCACCAGGGTTGATTTCCCAGACCCCGACGGCGCTGAAATGACCACAATGCTGGCACGTCCGCAAGACGGTTTAGATACTTTTTTCTCCATCACTCAATATTCTGGGCCTGCTCGCGCAGCTTCTCGATTTCACTCTTCATTTCAATCGCCAAGCGCGCGACTTCCAGGCCAACTTCGGGCAAATCCGTGGTCTTTGATAGAAGTGTGTTCGCTTCCCGGTTCATCTCTTGCAGCAGGAAATCCAGCTTTTTCCCCACTTCCGGACTCTCCGCGAGCAATTGCTTCACTTGGGCAACATGGCTTCGGAACCGTGTCAACTCTTCCGTGGTGTCGGAACGGGAAGCCAGGTAGGCAACCTCTTCCGCCAGTCGCACCCCATCCAGTTCAGTACTGCCCATCAACTCTTTGAGGCGGCCTTCAAGGCGATGCTGGTAGAACTTTGGCAGCAGTTCGGTGAGGCCTGCCACACTCTCAGTTAACGATTCAAGTCGGGCCAAGCGGGCCTTGAGATCACGCCCCAAATCTTCGCCTTCGCGGGCGCGCATCTCGTTCAGACTCTCCAGGGCCTCCGTGGTCACACGTTCCAGGAGCTGGCGGACCCGCTCGAGGTCTTCCGGCGAAATCTCGCCGTTGCCCACCATCGCCAACCCAGGGATACGCAGCAGGGCCACCAGATCCGGCTCGGACGCACAACCAAACTCTTCTCGCAGCGTCCTATAGGCGGCAATGTAGGCAGCCACGAGCTTGCGGTCAAGTAGAAGTCCGGCATTGCCTGGTTGCTCGAAACTGACTGCCACCTCCACATGTCCTCGCTTGACGTGATCCTTGATCAGACGCCGCAGCATGGGATCCATGGATTCCAGCGCTGAAGGGAAGCGCACCTGAACATCCAGAAACCGATGGTTCGTGCCACGAATACTGACCGAGAGAGAGTATCCGCCTTCCTCTGCGTGAGCCTTACTGTAACCCGTCATGCTTCGAATCATGGCATCTCTTCCACTTGCCAAGACCGGGAGCCCGTCCTCTGCTGCTTCTGATTCGCAATCCCGGCCGGCAAGTCCCCTTCCGTAATCCTTCAGCCCAAACTCCCACCTATGGTTCCGCGTCCACGAATTGGAGATCGTGCAGCTTCTGGTACATACCCCCCCGGCTGATCAGGTCTTCATGGCTCCCGATCTCACTGATGGCGCCGTGGTCGAGGACAATAATCCGTTCCGCGCGACGCACGGTGGAAAGGCGATGGGCAATCACCAGCACCGTGCGGCCCGTCATCAGGTTCGCCAGCGCCCTTTGGACCAGAAGTTCCGATTCCGTGTCGAGTTCTGAAGTAGCTTCATCCAGGATGAGTATAGGTGGATTCTTGAGAAGCGCGCGCGCGATGGCAATTCGTTGCCGCTGCCCCCCGGAAAGACGCTGCCCACGCTCTCCGATCACCGTCTGGTAGCCCTCGGGCATCTCCAGGATGAAATCTTCAGCCAATGCGGCGCGCGCGGCCTCCCTCGCGGCCTCCTCGCCCACAGGCTGGCTCCCGTAACAGATGTTATTGTAAACGGTATCGTTGAACAGAATCGTTTCCTGTGTGACGATTCCGATCTGAGCGCGGAGTGAGTTGAGCTTTACGCCTCTAACATCATGGCCGTCAATCAAAATTCGGCCTCGCGTCACATCAAAAAACCTGGGAATGAGACTGGCGAGCGTGGTCTTTCCTGCGCCACTCGAGCCAACAATTGCCATCACCTCGCCCTTGCGGATTCGCAGGTTGATACCGCGCAGCAACGGCAACGCCTCTTCGTAATCGAAATCCACGTTTTCGAACTCAATTTCACGCTCGAAGAGTGGCAACCGTGATGCCCCCGGCTCGTCGTGAATATCCGGATGAATGTCGAGATAGTGGAAGACCTGCTCCGAGGCCCCCAGGGCCTGCGCGTAGGAGTTATGGACCCCCGTGAGCCGCTTAATAGGCTCGTAAGACTTAATCAGGGCGTACAGGAAAGCCACGAACCCTCCGGAGGTCTGCGCGTGGTGCATGATCTCCGTGCGGGCATAAAGCAGCAGACCGGCGACAGTGATGGCGCCCAGGACTTCCATGATCGGGGAGGTCGCCGCCTGGGCCCGCACCCAGCGCAGACTGACGCGCAGTAGCCGCCGCGTGGCCGCCTTGAACTTCTCCACCTCGAACAATTCCATCCCAAAGGCCTTGACAATGCGGATTCCTGAGAACGTCTCCTGAAGGACGTTGTTCAACTCTGCCATCTTGTCCTGGCTGGAACGGCTGGAAATGCGAATGTAGCGCCCGATATTGTGGGATGGAAACACCACCAAGGGCACCAGGATCAGCGAGCCTAATGCCAGCCGCCAGTCGTAATAAAACAGAACACCGAGCAGCCCCGCCAGCGTAAAACTTTGCTTCAGGAAGTCTGCCGCAGTCTGCGAGACCGCATACTGAATTCTCTCAATATCACTGGTGACCGCTGACATCAGCCGCCCCGTGGAAGTCCTGGTAAAAAAGGCCATCGACTGCTGGATAATCCTCGAATAGAGGAGATTCCGAAGGTCCCTTACCACGGAATGGCCGATGAAGTTGATGAAGTAGGTTGCCAGAAACTCAGCAACCCCTTTGATCAGGGTCACCGAAACGATTGAAATCGCCACAATGGTCCATGCATTGTGGATCCAAGCCGGGAAAAAAGATTGCAGGTATATCGCCTGCCCTCCGAAGGGCCATTGGAACAAGGCAATTTTGCCCGCGTCGGTGCCCGGAGCAAGAACACGGTCAAAGACCGGCTTGATGAGTAACGCTGTCAGCGCCTCACAAGCCCCCACCAAGGCCATCAAAATGAATGCGACCAGGAACCGGAAGGAGTACGGCTTTAGAAAAGCGAGCAATCGTTGGACTTGGGTCATCACGCAAATGCCCTCGGCTGACCAAGCCCGTAGGGTGCACAGAATTGACAAGTCTAGCCCCTCCGGCTTGCCAAGTCAAGCAAAAGCCACAGGCCACCCTGATTTGGGCTTGAATCGAGAGGGGGCAGGCGTATGCTGTCGGGCAGATGGGAGGCCGCGATTGGACATTTTGTTCTTGAACCTTTCATTCCAGATTGTTACTATGAGGCGCTGCCCATTCATTCGCTCGGGTTGCGACATCGGAGAACTTGTTTTTTGCGTTTCGAGTGTGGGGAAAACTCCCGTCAGGCACCTTAAGCCCGGGCTTGGCTTCTTCACCAAGGTATCGAATCTGCTGCGGAGGTAATCATGATGCAACGCCCCGTTCGAGTATCTTTGAGCGCCATGCTGGTGCTCCTTTTCGCTTGCAGTGTGTGTTTGCGGGCACAACAGTTTCAGGGCAGTTTCACCGGCACCGTCACCGACCCGTCCGGAGCGGTGGTCCCCGGGGTGTTAGTCACAGCCCTTCAAATCGATACGGGATTCACTCGCAGTGCCGTCAGCTTGGAGGATGGCTCCTACACGATTCCTCTCCTCCCGCCTGGCCACTACCGATTAACCGCGGCTAAAGCCGGGTTTGAGACCTCCAGCCAGGGCCCTATTGAGCTTCTTGTGGACGGGCATCCGAAAGTTGACTTTCGCATGAAGGTGGGGGTGCAAACAACTACCGTAACTGTCGAAGCCACTCCGCACATCCTAGACACGGAAGGTTCCGCCGTGGGGACGACCATCGAACAGGAAAAAGTGGGAGAACTTCCCTTGAACGGCCGCCACTTCCTGGAGTTGACGCTATTCACACCCGGCGTAGTACCCGCGGCTGACGGGTCCGAGAACAGCACAAGAGGCGGCGGGATCAATGTGAATGGATTGCGGGAAACCATGAACACTTTCCTCCTGGATGGGATGAATAACACGTCCCTGGGTGTTGGAACCTTCGTGGTGACGCCCCCCGTGGATTCCGTGCAGGAATTCCGCATGGAGACTGGCATGTACGAAGCCAAGTTCGGCGCCCAGGCGGGCGCGCAAGTCAATGTGGTGACGAAGTCGGGCACCAACCGTTTCCATGGGACGATGCACGAGTTCCTGCGTAATAGTGCGCTCGATGCGCGCAATTTCTTTGACCCCGAAGTCCCACCCTTCCGACGCAATCAGTTCGGAGGAACCCTCGGGGGCCCGATCGAGCTTCCCGGCGTTTATGACGGCCACGACCGAAGCTTCTTCTTCTTGGCCTTCGAAGGTCTGCGCCATCGCCGGGACTTCTTCCGCTTCGGCGTGGTGCCCACCATGGCCGAACGAAGCGGTGATTTTTCTGACCTCCTGGCGCCCGATTGCAGCATGAAGACGGTTCTCGTTAACCCCCTAGCCCTGTTGCAAGGCCAGGTGCAGCCGTTCACCAATATTACCAGCGTAATTCCCACGGGGCCGGACCCGACCGGGCAAGCCATGGTGAAGCTGCTTCCTAAGCCGAATATTCCCAATGCGGGCTGTGGCGCGGCAAACTACGGCTCGGAGATCCACGAAAAGGCGGGGTTTGACAACTACGTGGGCCGGGTGGACCACCGTTGGGGCTCAAAAAACACCCTCTTCTTCCGTTACAACCTGACGCTGGACCGCGAGACTCACCCCTCCGACCCGATTCCGGGCTTCGGCAGAGTGGACCGCAACGGGTTCACCCAGACCGGGTTGGAGTGGACGCACACCTTCACCCCCACGCTCATCAATGAGCTCAAGCTTTCCTACAACCGCTGGCAGTTGCGTTACAACAACGAAGACCAGGGACAGATGGTCGGGCAGCAACTCGGCATCAAGGATTCGCCCACGCTGTTTCGGGAAACAGGAATACCCAACCTGAATTTCTCCGGCTGCTGTAGCCTGGGAGCGGGGACAAACGTTCCGCAAGCGGGCGCGGTTAATACCTTCGAGTTCGGCGAAGCCCTTACGCACGTTCACGGGGACCACTCCCTTACTTACGGAGCAGATATCCGGCCCGTAAGACGCGGCAACTTCTATATCGACTCCTACATTCGCAACCAATTCGACTTCACGGGCCTGGTGAGCGGCGGCTTGGGGAATTTGACGCCAGGTGACTTAGGGCTTCCTTCGAATTACACCCTAGGGAATGGCTTGGCCGATGCGATGCTCGGTCTGCCCACCGACTGGATCAACGGCGCCTCGACCTATATCTCCGGTGCAGGAACAAAATATGACACTTTTGCCCAGGACTCCTGGAAAGTCCGCAGAAACCTCACACTCAATCTCGGGCTCCGGTATGAATACAACAGCTTGATCACCGACAAGTACGACCACTTCTCCAGCTTCGACTTCAATAAAGGGCTGCTGGTTGTGGCGGGGCGGAAAGATGTCACTCTGATGAACTACGATCCCTCTACTAACCAGTATGTGACGGTGGGCACTGAAAGTCTGGGCGGCGAGAACGTCAACCGCGCGCTCTACCTTCCCGACCGCCACAACTGGGCGCCGCGCGTGGGCTTCGCCTGGCAACCGTCCAATAACTCGAAGACGGTGCTCCGCGGTGGCTACGGAATCTTCTATGATCAGACGTTTGGTGACGTTTATCTTTCTAAGGTGGCCAATCCGCCGTTCGCCAAAGTCAATCTCGGCATCATTACGGCTGCCATACCTCTGCTGATGGCCAACCCTCAAGTCATCGGGACCGGGTATCTGATCCAGAATGCCTTCCAACCGGGTTCAGTTGCGCCTCTCTTCCCGGGCCTCAGCCCCTATGAACTTCATTTCAACGACGCCACCGTTCATGAGTGGGCTTTCGATATCCAACGCGAACTGCCGGGGGCGTGGCTCCTGGACATGGGGTATGTCGGTACGCGCGGGCTACACCTGCCTCGCCACACCGATCCCAACCAGCAGATTCCTGATCCCGTCAAGGCTACCACCGTACGCCCTTACCCGAACTTCGACAACAATTTTGCCTACACCGAGTCTTCCGCCAGTTCCATCTACCACGCCCTGCAAGTGAAGTTTGAGAAGCACTATGCTCATGGGCTGGCGTTCCTGGGGGCCTACACCTGGTCAAAGGCCATTGACACAGTCTCCAGTTTTTACGGAAGCGGGCGCTCCTCCGACACGGAGCAGAACTACAGAGATCTGGCGGCGGAGAAAGGGCGCGCCGACTTCGATTTCCGGCAGCGACTCTCGCTGGCCTATGTGTACGAACTGCCCTTCGGCAAATCAGTCTGGAAACTCCAAGACACGAAGCTGAATTACTTCCTCGAAGACTGGGAATTGTCGGGAATCGCGACTGTCCAGACCGGCGCGCCTTGGACACCGTATATCAGCGGCGATATCAGCCATACGGAGCAGCAGGACCGGCCGAACTGGTCCGGGCAGAATCCCTACCCCGCGCACCAGACCGTGAATCAATGGGCTTACGGACTGACCTTGCCAGACGGGAGTCCTGGTCCCTTCAGCACTCCGCAGCCCTACACCTTCGGCAGCGCAGGACGAGACATCTTAACGGGCCCCGGCCTTGCCGCCTGGGACTTCTCCCTCATCCGAAAATTCCGCCTGGCTGAATCGAAAGAGCTTGAATTTCGCGCCGAGATGTTCAACATGTTGAACTCGCCTAACTTCCAGACGCCGAACTCGGACGTGGCCTCGCAGAGTTTCGGAAAGATCTTCAATACGGTGCAGCCGATCGCCGGCATACCGTCAGGCGGGCCCGGCGACCCACGCGAAATCCAATTCGCGCTGAAATTTATCTGGTGACCAGTACGGGAAGCGAGCGCAGACCTGTTCTGTAGGATTCAGGATTCGGGATTCAGGAACGAAGAGCAGAAATTCCTCCCCTGAATCCTTGCCCCCCTCCAGGTCCGAATCCTGAATCCTGCCCCAGGGAATGTTCTTCCCCTGAATCCTTCCCGCCCTACGGGACCGAATCCTGAATCCTGCACTTTAGCCCTTGACACGCGAAAGAAACTAGGCTATGATTCTGGTTAGCAACTGTGGGGGTACCCTGGATGCTAGTGTAGTGTCCCATAATTAGATTGACTTATACGGATAAGGCCGGTATGCTTGAGTACATGAGCCGAGTCGCAACTCCGATTATTCTGTCGGCCGAGGAACGGACCGCCTTGGCGGCCTGGTCC
>Ga0208456_1000707_pt1 | contig 18016 bp, 15 predicted proteins | sample June2015DPH_4_10_2_FD_184691 | JGI IMG/M metagenome (GOLD analysis project Ga0208456, IMG submission 184691) | Peatland microbial communities from SPRUCE experiment site at the Marcell Experimental Forest, Minnesota, USA - June2015DPH_4_100... | ecosystem: Environmental > Terrestrial > Soil >... | reverse complement strand
GATGGCCAACAGACCCAGAATGGAATAAATGATCCTGCGAATTCGCCGTTGTCGCTTTGCAGACTCACGTGGGATGTCCATAGAACCTCTCCGAGGGTATTCAGGGCACGAGGGCTGCCATCCTCTTCGTTATTCGAGACATTTATTTTCAAGGGGTTAGGGAGAAGGGCCGGCGAAACTCCCGGCTGAGGTGTCCGGTTTTGGGATAGCTCGTCCCGAGTTCGGACAGTGACATGATTGCCCGAGTGACAGTACTTCTGTTCAGAGCAGGGTCACGGTATAGAATCTGACTGGCGCCTCAGGCGGAGACGTGAGGGCCTTCTTGACTCCGCCCACCTCAACTTCCGCCTGGACGTAATAATCCATCAAAGGGCCTACCTCTTGCCATTTGATCTCGCTGGCATAGGTCCGCCGGCGCGCCAAGCTCATGGGGGAAGGACTCCAGTTGTCCGAATCTTTCGAGCGAGTAAAAAGGGTAACGCGGGCCACATGCCCCGCTCCCGGAACTACGGCTGAGATTCGCGCCTGTTCCCCTTTGCGGAGCACGGTTGGACGAGTGGGGACAAAGGCTCGAGGCATTGCCTTTGCGTCGGGCTGCCGCACTTCTGCAAACAATCGCTCCGTGTCGGGTGGCAGCTCGCCCAGGAACTCCTTCATCGAGGCCCGCAAGCGATACAACGCCAGCCGCTCGTACTTGTTATGCATCGAAGCCAGTTGTCCAAGATCGTTCCGCGTGCTCACAATCTCCTGGTAATCGAGCAAGACCTCTCTCACCAGAGGCGCCATTTTGAGCCAGAGCGGCACACCTTCCGTCATTATCAGGTGGCGCGCTTCGTCTGCCTTGTTTTGCTTCTTCAAATCACTCGCCTTCTGAAGTTTCTGATTCAGACGGTGCGCCAGTGACCACGATTCGGAATAAGGACTGGGGAACTCGACGAAGCGTGTAAGATAATTGAGCCGCTCGCGCTCCGCCGGACTGGAAGCCGAATCGGTGAGCGCGCGAAACTGCTGTGCCACCTCGGCCTGCGATTTCTTTACACTATCGGGGGGTTCGTAACCGTTCCAGAACTGGAACGCCTCATCATAGTCACCCGTGTATTCGTGGATTTCGCTGTGACCATTCTTGACCTCACCCGTCCACGAGCACAGAATCAGCCGCTCGCGGTCCGTGTCGTCCAAGACCTTTGCCAATTTGCCGGCGCGTGGTTCCCGGGCCTGGGCCGAGGCAAAAGCCTGGAAGAATCTGGTTGGGGTCAGCTCTTTGTTCCACGAGTAGCCAGCCTGAAAACCGGCGTCGATATCCATGATGCGATGCCGCCAGTGGATCCCCAACAGGCCCTGGCACCCATATTGTTCCGCCAGATCCATATCCCGTACGAAGCGAGAAACATGGAACTGGGGCAGCCACATGGCCGGATCATCTTCCAGCCAGGGGATCGGCCAGCGCTCACGAGCTTCGAGTTTTCCATACTCCTCGCTCACGGGGTCCCAACCCAGGTTGTCGTTCAGCGAGGAAAAGATGATCTCTTCCGGCAGCGCCTTATGGAAGTAAGCGAAATGCCGGACCACGCCGCCCCAGCCGGAAATCACCAGGCGCTTCTCGGGGTCGTGGCGCTTCAGGAAATCAAAGGCTTGCTTGAAGGGAGTGACAGAAAGTGGAACGTTTCCCTTTTGGCTGGCCCAGCTCATACCCTCGTCTTCCCACAACCAGACGTAATCCACGCTGGGGTAAGCCTCCAGAAGCCGCCCCAGTCGTGCTTCCAGGATGTCCTTCGCCGCTACCGACTCGGGATCGATGCGCGGCCCCGGGATCTTTGCGTCGCTCGAAGCATAGTACGCTTCCGGAGGAGTGGCGCGGTAAATTTCATCGGGGACCTGATAAGGCTCGAACCCGACGCCGGCGCGGATGCCAAGCTGCTTGGCGTACTGCAAGGCCTCCTTCCATAGTTGCTGCGCAAGTTCTTCGGCCTCCCAGCAACTCCTGGCCTTGGTGGTGGCTTCCGCACCGAAGACTTCATCCACGAAAAAGTCGGAAGCCCCCATGCCAAAACGCGAAGTACGCTCCGGCAGATAGCCCCAGCGGTTCGTCGCGCTCGTGTCGGTATAGGCCAGGTGACCGGCCCCGGCATACTCGAAGGAAAGAAACGACTCGGCCCACTGGTTCGCGCCGGAGTAGACGTGTACACCCAGAGTGTTAAACCGCATCCGGACCATGGCCTCGAGGTAGGCGCGCCAGTCTTCGCGGTTGTAAACCGTCACACAATTGAGGAAGTCCGGCCAGGGCACAAGTCCGCGCACGTTGAAGCGTGGCTGCGCTTGCCAGGGGTGACCGACGGGCGGCAGATTGAGGGCGCGTGCAGGCTCCAAGGGGTAGACTTCGCCATCCAACCCAAAGAAGGCGCCCTGACGCTCCAGGAAGTCAAACACTGCGTAAAGAACCGCCTGAGGTGTGGTGCCGGTCAACTGGACACGGGAAGCCTTACCGCCCCCGGATTCGTGAGAGACTTCGTAGGCTTCAGGATGTTTAAAGCCGCCTTTCCTGACCGAAAGAGAGAAGATAAAGCCAGACGATGGCTGTTCAGCTCCGCCCACGAGAGCCTGTACAGGTTCCCTGACGAGCCCCAGATTTCGTAAGCCGCGCGCCAACTCGCGCGATGCCAACTGCTCCTGGAAGCCCGCTTGCGGCTCGCGAATGATCCATACCGAGTCTGTGGTTCCGAACCTGGCCTGCATCTTCAGGCCATTGGAATTTGATGCCGGACCGCTCTGCGGTAAACCTGGATGGGCCGGAGCTCCCCCTTTTGCGGGTAAGGCTGCATTGGCAATTAACGGCGCTGCTCCCAAGCCGAGAGCGGAGTCGTGAAGAAATTGACGCCGTCCGATGCGTTGAAATGGTTTCATGTTTCTCCTTTCACTCAATGCCGCGCAACTCGTCGATTCTCAGCCGTGTTTTTCGCTTTGATTGGCGCCTTTCGCACTCACAATTCGGTTCGTTTTTGAGCCTCTAAGAACGTTAACCCCTTTATTTTCAACAGAGTCTTCGGTTCGTTCCCTCGATTTAGTATCTTTTTTGCATTTTGTGCCAATCTCCCGCCGCCCAGGGGCCGATTTAGAACCTCCCGGAAGTGGTCTGGCCGCGCGTTCAGCATACGTCAACTACAGTAGGCTACCATATTTCCGGCCGCGTGTCAAGAGGCAAGATGCATCATGTGGATGCGCCTGCCAACGAACCCGACCGGTGGTAGTATATGCACCCTGGATCAATCTGCGCGGAGGTGCGCAATGAAAACCAGCCGAAGAAGATTCTTGCAAGCGACCGCGGCCACGGCCGCCGCCGGCGTACTGCCCGCCGAAGCTCACCCACTTTCCAACGATACCAACCTGGATGGATTCAAAATCGCCAAGCGCCATCAAATCGTTCGCGACCTGCCCACGCCGAATTTCTTCGAGGGCATGTTGTTGGGTAACGGAGACATCGGCCTTTGCGTCACCGTGCGCCCGGACGCGCTGGGCCTTCACCTGGGCAAGGAAGATTCCTGGGATATTCGCGTAAGCGAGGACCACTATCAATACGTCCTGCCCTTCGACGAATTGCTGAAGCTCTGGGAGCGGGCCGGCGCAGAAGCCAAGCGGCAGGGCAAGCCCGACATGCTCTATCTCGAATCCAGCATCGACTTTTTCCGCGAATACACGATGAAGGTGACCTCCTCTTATGCCAAGTCCTGGCCTCGCCCCTGGCCATGCGGGATTGTGTGGATTCACTGGGATTCGCGAAAGGTCCGCGTCTTGCGACAGGGGCTTGACCCTTCGAACGGCCTTTTCACTCTCGACCTCGAGCACGACGACCTGCGGGGCAAGCGCCGCAAGGTGACAGTGCGCTGCTTTGTGAGCTGGAACACCGGGCACGTCTCAGTTTCCTGCGATGAACCCTCCCCGTTCGTCTCGGTTTCCTACTGCCCGAACCTCGACGCCGCAGCCCAGCTCCCGCCGCCGGAGATTGACGGCAGCGCCAGCGAGGGGTTTGCAGAGTTCTCCGGCTATCAGCACTTCCCGGCGACGCTGCCGACGCCGGAGAACCCGAGCCCTCCCCGCACGGACAAAGACCGCAACTTTGCTTTGAGCGCTCGCGTACAAGGCTCCTGGGTGGTGGAAGGTTTGGTGGAAAGCCAGGAAATACTGAAAAGGCTGGGGCCAGGCAGCAAGGAAACCTACTCGGACTTCAACTCGCCTCCCTGCGTCTTCCTGCGAAGTCAGAAAGAGCAGCCCTTCCGCCTGGACCTCACGCTTTTCACACCACGCGACCACGCCGATAACGTGGCCTTTGCCAGGAGCGAGGTGACGCGCCTGGCGCAAGTCCCCGTGAAGCAACTCCAGCAGGAAACGGAAAAAGGCTGGAAGGATTTCTGGGCGCGCTCCGCAGTCGAGTTCGAGGACCAACAACTCGAAAAGATTTGGTACCACAACCAGTATTTTCTGGCCTGCTGTTTGCGCGAAGGCAAGGTGGCCCCCGGCCTGTTCGGCAACTGGACGAGTGGCAAGATCGGCACCGCTTGGCACGGCGACTACCACATGAACTACAACACTCAACAGGTCTTCTGGGGAATCTTTTCCAGCAATCACGTGGAGCAGAATCTTCCTTATGTGGAACTGGTTGAAAACCTGCTGCCTATGGCTCACAACTACGCGCAGGAGAAATTCGGCTTGCCCGGCGCCTTCTTCCCGCACTCCGCCTACCCGGTGCCGAGCCAGGTGGTGCCTTACCCGGCGCCACCCTGGGGTTACGAAGTCTGCGAGACGCCCTGGACCGTGCAAAGCCTCTGGTGGCAATACCTTTACACACTCGACAAGGTGTTCCTGGAAAGGGTCTATCCCCTTTTCCGCGCTGCCACCGATTTTGTGGTCGCTTTCGTGAAAAAGGAGGCCGACGGCAAATACCACATCCTTCCCACCGCCTCACCCGAAAACTGGGGCTGCACAGTAGACTTCCGCCTGAACAAAGATTGCATCATGGACCTGGCGCTGGTGAAGTTCCTGCTCGACGCTGCCGCCGAGGCCTCCAAGGTCCTTAACCTCGACGAGGGCGAACGCGGCAAGTGGGCGGAAGTCGGCAACAACCTTGCACCCTACCCCAAAACTCATGGGCCTTATGGCGAAGTTTGGCTGGACGTGCTCAACGCTCCGCCCGAGCACGTCTACAACGTCCCCGTAACGCTTGCCCCGGTCTTCCCCGGAGAGCAGGTGGGAATCGGCCGCAACGAAGAGTACTTGGAAATCGCCAAGCGCACGGCGCGCACAATTCGGCTGGAAGGCGGCAATGATCTCGTGTATCAGCCCCTGATACGCGCGCGGCTGGGGATGTTGGATCTGAAATGGTTCGAGAACGAGGTGCGCTACTGCCTGTTGCCCAACGGAATAACGGGCGACCGCGTCCGGCAGATCGATGGCCGCTACCAGGACAATCTCGATTTCGACTTCATGATGCGCATGGGCGTTTGGACGGAAAACCTTTCGCTGCCGGCCGTGCTGAACGAATGTATGCTGCAGAGCTTCACGGGCACCATCCGCCTGTTCCCGAACACTCAGGGATTGGGACAGGCGCGCTTCCGGGACCTTCGCGCCATGGGGGCCTTCCTGCTCAGCGCCTCCTATGATGGCAAAGCGGTTTCGGAGGTGACGCTGTTCAGTGAGAAAGGGGCAACAGCAAAGCTGGTCAATCCCTGGCCCAAGACGCAGCTCAAGGTGACGCGTGTGAAGGATAGCCAGCCGGTCACCGTCTCAGTGAAAGGCGAGATCGTACAGTTCCCCACGCAGGCGGGGGAACGCTATCGTATCGAGCAGGTGTGAAAAGTTGTCAGCCCACACGCGGGCAACGATTCGCAGGCCCCGAAGGGGCCTTCCGTGAGTAGCCGCAGGTTTCAACCTGCGGACAGCAAGGCCTTAGGAACCGCACCAACCCCAACGGGGTTGATCCCGCAGGCGCGGGACCCCTCCAGGGCCGGTGCATTTTTTCGCTTAGTTTCCGTGAGTTCCATCCCGCAGGCGCGGGACTACTCACGGTTTGCCCCTGCGGGGCAATGCCCGCTGTCTCGTCTTGACCGATCACTCCCCGGAGAGCTTTTTCTCCAGCTCAGCTCTGACGTCTGGCCACTCGGAATCGACGATGCTGTAATAGACCGAATGGCGGATGCGGCCAGTCCAGGTGATGACATGGTTGCGAAAGATGCCCTCCTCCTTTGCACCGATTCGCAGCAGGGCGGCGCGTGACCGCTCATTGAGAGAGTCCGTCTTGAACTCCACCCGCAGGCAGCGCCAGGTTTCGAAGGCGTGACGGAGCATCAGGTACTTCGCTTCCGTATTGGCGGCCGTCCGCTGCCACTTCTTTCCCAGCCATGTCCAGCCGATTTCCACGTGACGGTTGGCCCGGTCGATGTTTGCGAAGCGGGTGCTGCCGATGGCCCGGCCCGTAGCCCTCGCGATGGTCGCGAACGGAAGCGCGGTCCCCGCCGCCTGCCACTCGAGAGCCGTCTCGATATAGGCGCGCATTTCATCGGGCGTCCCCACGGCCTGGGGAATCCATCGCCACAGTTCGTCGTCCAGGCCCACCTCGCACAACTGCGCATGATGATGAAGGGAGAGCGGCTCCAGCCGAATGTCCTGCCCCTCGAGCGTCACCGGCTCAACAACCATCGGCAGAAGGTTGCGATCCACTATCCGCGGAGCGTTGGTCGACATACGATCTCCAAGATGAGACGGGACTCCCGAGGGCTCCCGTACCTCTGGCTGCTAAAAGCTCTCCGGCCACCGGCGCGCCGCATGGATAAGAGCAATAATTTCGACCTGCCGGTGCTTCGTTCGATAAGGGATGATAAAAGGTGTGCCCGTCACCACCAATTCGCGGGTGCCCACGACCCGTCCCGGGCGGCCGGCATCCGGAAACACCCTCAAGGAATTTACCGCGGCTTCGATCCTGGCAATCATTGCGGATGCAGCACGAGGATTGTCGGCGGCGACGTATTCGTAAGCGTTGTGCAAGTCTTCGAGCGCCAGAGAGGTCCAACGGACTTTCACTTATGCCACCTGGCAAACGCCTTCTTCACTTCCGCTTCGCTCGCGAATTTCCCCGCGTTCGCCTGCTTCACGCCTCGCATGATATGCTCCACTTGCCATTGGTGAGCGTCAACGTAGGCCTTGACGGCTTCATTGAGGACGTGACTGCGGTCACGGTCGATTGACGCCGCTATGACATCCAGTGTCTTCCTGGTGCCCGTATCCACTCTGAACGTAATCGTCTCTTTTCCCATGACTTTCTCCTCTGCGAACTGCTAAGCAAGCTATCATAACACACTGCGCGACATTGTAATACCACGCGATCATTCCCCAGCCTTTAATTCTGCCTTCCGCCTACTGCCTACTGCTTTCTGCCTACTGCTTACTGCCTACGGTCTTCCGAAGCCTGCATGGTAGTCCCACACAGCGTGGTAATAGCTCATGAAGCGTAGGGGCTCGCAACTCGGCTCAGCAACCTCGGCAAACGTGTAGCGGTCGAAGTTGATGGAACGCAGCAAGGCGAAGAGTTCATGCCAGGGATAAGCTTTATCGTCGAGGTTGTTGATGTGGCAACTGCGAATCCACGGTTTTAGCAGCTCGAAGCCGTTGCGGACGGAGCCGTTCTCCACGTCCGTAGGATTGGAGTTCCAGCAGGCGCCCACCAAAGGGTGATTTGCGACCGAGAGGATTTGATGAGCGTTCAGCGGAATCTGCGTACCCTCTCCGTGAACTTCCATCCAGATTTCCACGCCGTGTTCGCGCGCCACTTCTCCGCACTTGGCGAGAGCGCGGCCGATCTGCTCGAGGGTCTGCTCGTGCGCAATGCCCCTCGGGAACCCGTTGGGGCGGACTTTCACGCCCAGGCAGCCCAGGTCCTGCGCCAACTCGCACCAGCGGCGCGTTTCTTCGATGTTCTTTTCCACCACTGCAGCGTCCGGCGACTGGTATTCGCATGTCGTTCCCAGGCTCACCAGCCGCACGCCCGAATCGGCAAAGCGCTTCTTCACTTCCGCGCGGCGCGAACTGCTAATCGAAGGTTCCACCCCGTGTTTATGCGTGGTGCGCAGTTCTGCCCCTTCAAACCCCGTCTTCGCGCAATTCTCGATAATGGTCTCGATATCCCAATTGACAGCTAGATTGTAAGTAACCAAGCCGAGATGAAATGGAGGCAGTGTTCCCGCTGCCTCCGCCGTCGCACGGACCATCGGCCTAGCGAGGACCTCCCCGCCCGTGGCCAATCCGAGGCAAGTGATTCCTGCTGCTGAAACGAAACCGGACCTTAGGAACTCGCGTCGCTTGCTTGCTCGCATTTTCTCCTCCGTAAACACCAGCAAGACGCTGGTGTTTGCCCGTTTGTCCTTGTGTGTCGCAGGCCATTTTACCCTTTCGCACTCGCCCCTGGAAAACACTATTCAGAACGCCAAGTGCATCGGCGTTCGGCCGCCGAATGAAGGCCCGCCATTCGGGTCGCACCCAAGTCCATTTGCCTAGGTGGATAACTCATATGTAGCTGCTACTCTAGTTAATTTTATCTGGCGCTGGCTGAAAGGTGTGCGAAGGGTGTTCCGGCGAGACAGTCACCGGCTTACAGAAGTATTGGCCGTTGCACGGGAGGCGTGGGCGGTCCTCATGCCTGTTGTACTATTGTCGACATGGTGAACAATTAATGCCACACAAATCATGCCGATCATTACAATAATGATAATATTCAACGCACCGATAGAACCCAAGAGCCGTTTCATGACACCTCCACGTAAACCTCATGGGATCCACAGCAAACTGTATGCCAGATGCGCTCTCCACTTGGCGGCAGGATAGCTATTATAACTTTCTAATAATCAAGTACTTTTTGGGCGCTTCAGAAACTCCTTTGCGTTGAAGACGAAAATTACCGCTCAAGGCGCCAAATTCTGTCACATCGCCGATGACATTCCTCGTCATCCCTGAGCTTTTCCAGATGGCATGTCACAGATGCATCAGAACTGAACCTATCGCCGTTTTTCCTCTATAATGACTTTTAAGGAGCCTGAAGCAAGGGAAATCATATGATCCTCGTAATCGACAACTACGATTCCTTTACCTACAACTTGGTCCAATATCTGGGAGAATTGGGCGCCCAAATGCAAGTGGTCCGAAACGATCAGACCACTGTGGGTGAAATCGAGAAGAAACTGCCCGATGCGATTGTCATCTCGCCCGGGCCGAAAACTCCCAACGAAGCAGGGATCTGCCTGGAGGTGATTGATAAGCTGGCCGGACGTGTACCCATCTTGGGAGTGTGCCTCGGCCATCAAGCCATCGGGCAAGCTTTCGGCGGCAAGGTCATCCGGGCGCCGGAACTGATGCATGGCAAGACCAGCCAGATCCATCACGACGGCAGGACCATCTTCGAAGGCCTGCCCAATCCTTTCGAGGCCACTCGTTACCATTCTCTGATCGTGGAACGCGAGAGCCTGCCCGCCTGCCTCGAAATCTCCGCCACCTCGCCCGACGGCCTTATCATGGGCCTGCGCCACCGGCAAATGAAGGTCGAGGGCGTTCAATTTCATCCCGAATCCATCCTCACCCTATCGGGAAAACAGTTACTCGCGAACTTCTTGAGGATGTAGCAGAGCGCTCGAAAGTTTGTCTGGTGTCATTCCGAGCGCAGCGAGGAATCTCGCTCTGGTCTGTGGAGAAAGGACTCAGGACGAGATTCCTCGCTGCGCTCGGAATGACAGTGGACCATGGAGTGACAGTGGACCCCTGGGGTTACTGGATCAATCCTTCACCTCCTGTTCCGTTGCGTAAAGTCCACCAAGTCTTTGAGCGTCTGAAGTGCGGCGCCGGAGTCAATGACTTCTGCGGCCCGCGCGACTCCCTCGATAAAACTTTGAGCTGTCCCAGACACCACGAAGGCCGCCGCAGCGTTGGCGAGCACCACATTGCGGTGTGGACCGCGCTCGCCCTCCAGGACGCTTCGCAACAACCGCGCGTTGGTCTCCGCATCCCCGCCACGAAGTTCCTCGAGCGAAGCCCGCGCCAGACCGAACTCTTCCGGTGTCACGTCGCGCGTCCTTACGGCGCCACCCTCGTTCCATGAGAAACGTGTGGGGCCGGATAGAGTGACCTCGTCGATGCCGTCTGAGCCTGTCACGACGAAGGCCCGCTCGGTGCCGACCGCACCCAGCGCGCGCGCCATCATCTCGGTTCGTGAAGCGTCGTAAACGCCCACCAACTGAACCGATGCTTGCAGGGGATTGGTAAGCGGGCCCAGCAGGTTGAAAACGGATTTTGTTTTCAGGGTTCGCCGCGCGTTTATCACGTGCTTCATGGCCAGGTGCAGGCTTGGGGCGAAGAGAAAAACCATCCCCACTTCTTCCAGGCACGCGGGAATGCGCGCGCGCGGCAGATCGATGGCAACCCCGAGAGATTCCAGCACATCCGCGCTGCCGCAGCGGCTGGAAATGGAGCGGTTCCCGTGCTTCGCTACGCGGATTCCACCCCCCGCAGCGACCAGCGCCGCCGCCGTGGATACGTTGAAGGTGCCGTGGCCGTCGCCGCCGGTTCCGCAGGTGTCCAGCAGGGGCTCTCCACTCCACCATGCTTCCACATCGACTCCCGCCTGCCGCAACCCTTCACTGGCATGGGCCCGCATGACCTCCGCGAACCCGACCAATTCCTCCGGCTGCTCGCCCTTGTCCCGCAAGGCCGCAAGGAAGGCGACGATCTCTGCGTCCGGTACGGCGCCCGATAACAACTGATCCATCACCGCCCGCGCTTCTGCACGGCTCAGGTGTTGGCGAGATTCGAGTTTTTGGACGGTCTCGAGAATTTGCATGCTTGCTGCTGTTTGTGCTTTGTTGCCCGGCTTCGGCGCGTCAGTAGCCGGGCGTCAGCCTATGTGCCAAATCGAGAAGAACAAGTACTCACTCATAGTGCGCAGCCGGGTCAGGCGATGCTCGTTGCAATTAAGCCACGCATTTCTTATACTGCCAGATTACAGGGTAATTGCAATCCCGCAATGTCGCGAACGGGTTGTGTAAGGGAATCCCGTCTCGCCGAAAGTAGTCAGAGCTTATTTGACAACTGACGACTGACCCGCCGTGGCGGGACAACTGACCACTTCTACAATGAAGATTCACGAATACCAGGCCAAGCAAACACTTGCGAAGTTCGGAGTCGCCACCCCGCGCGGCGAAGTCGCCTACAGCCCCGAAGAAGCACGTGGCGTGGCGGAGCGCCTGGCCGGCGCCGTCGTGGTGAAGGCGCAGATTCATGCCGGAGGCCGGGGCAAAGCCGGCGGTGTGAAGCTGGCCCGCAGCGGGAATGAAGCCGAGCGCATTGCGAGCGAGATGCTCGGCAAGAAGCTGATCACGATCCAGACGGGGCCTGAGGGACGCGTGGTGAAGCGGGTTCTGATTGAGGAAGGTCTGGAGGTGGCGCGCGAGCTTTACCTTGGCCTGGTGATTGACCGCGCCAGCGCGCGCCCCGTGTTCATGGCCTCGAGTGAGGGCGGCGTGGAAATCGAAGTGGTGGCCGCCGAGCACCCGGAGAAGATTTTGAAGGAGTTCATCGATCCTGCTCTCGGCCTGCAGCCTTTCCAGGCGCGAAAGCTGGCCTTCGGGCTTGAACTGGACGCGAAACTGGTGAATGAGGCGGTGCGCTTCTTTTCCAGCCTCTACCAGGCAATGCTCGCCACGGACGCTTCACTGGTGGAGATCAATCCTTTCGTACTGACGCGCGACGGCCGCTTGCTGGCGCTGGACGCCAAGATGAACTTCGATGACAACGCCCTTTACCGCCACAAGGACATCCGCGAACTGCGCGACCTGGATGAGGAAGACCCGCTCGAGGTGAAAGCCTCGAGTTACAGCTTGAACTACATCCGCCTGGAGGGCAACGTGGGCTGCATGGTGAACGGCGCAGGCCTCGCTATGGCCACCATGGACATCATCCAGTACGCCGGTGGACGCCCGGCCAACTTCCTGGATGTGGGCGGCGGCGCCAACGAAGAACAGGTTCGCCGGGGTTTCGAGATTATCCTGAGCGATGCCAACGTCCGCGCCGTGCTCATCAACATCTTCGGCGGTATCATGCGCTGCGATATCGTCGCGAAGGGCGTGGTGGCGGCGGTGAAAAGCCTCGGCATTAAGGCGCCGGTGGTGATTCGCCTGGAAGGCACCAATGTCGAGCTGGGCCAGAAAATTCTGCGCGAATCGGGACTGAACTTCACCGTCGCCAGCGGCATGAAGGACGCGGCGGAGAAGGTTGTCGCGCTGGCCGCGAAATAGACCATTGGTGATTCGCGATTGGTGATTTGTATTTGGCAGTACCCGAATGATTTCAAGTCCGGAAGAATTGCGGCAAAGGACCAAACAGTTTGCCTTGCGGATTATCAAGCTATTTCGTGCTCTGCCAAAGACGGAAGAGGCGCGCGTCTTGGGTAAGCAGGTTCTCCGCTCAGGAACTGCTGTAGCAGCCAATTACCGGAGTGCCTGCCGGGCCAGGTCGCGGGCTGACTTCATCTCGAAAATCGGGATAACCGTAGAAGAGGCCGATGAAACGGCGTTTTGGTTGGAGTTGCTCATCGACGCGAGCATTGTAAGAAGAGCCAGACTGGAGAACTTGCTGGCTGAGGCGAACGAGTTGGTGCGGATCTTTGCAGCCTCGCGGACAACTGCAAAGTCGCGCTGAGCAATCACCAATCACAAATCAGCAATCACCAATAGCTGGGTACCTATGGCAATTTTAGTCAACGAAAACACTCGTCTCCTCGTCCAGGGCATCACGGGACGCGAAGGCACATTCCACACGCAGCAAGCCATTGCTTACGGTACCAAGGTCGTGGCTGGGGTGACGCCGGGCAAGGGCGGCAGCACGGTTGATGGCGTGCCGGTGTTCAACACCGTCCACGAAGCGAAGGAGAAGACCGGCGCCAACGCTTCTGTGATCTTCGTGCCGTCAGCCTTTGCAGCGGACGCAATCCTGGAGGCCGCTGATGCCGGGTTGCCGCTGGTGGTTTGCATCACGGAAGGCATCCCCACGTTCGACATGGTGCGCGTGATGCGCTGTCTGTCGGGAACCAAGACCCGGCTGATCGGCCCCAACTGCCCTGGAATTATCTCTCCGGGGAAATGCAAGATTGGCATCATGCCGGGACACATTCACCGGCAAGGAAACGTAGGTGTCGTTTCCCGCAGCGGGACCCTGACGTATGAGGCGGTGGGCCAGCTTTCCGCTCTTGGCATCGGCCAGTCCACTTGCATCGGCATCGGTGGTGACCCCATCATCGGGACTACGTTTGTGGATGTCCTGCGGCTCTTCAACGAAGATCCCGAAACGCATGGAATCGTCATGATCGGCGAGATCGGCGGCACAGCCGAGGAGGAAGCCGCCGCGTTCATCAAGGCGAACGTCGAGAAACCTGTGGTGGGATTCATCGCCGGCCGCACCGCACCGCCGGGTCGTCGAATGGGCCACGCCGGGGCCATCATTTCGGGCGGTAAAGGCACTGCCGCAGACAAGATCGCTGCACTCCAGGCAGCCGGAATCGCGGTTGCGGAGAGCCCAGCGCTGATCGGCGAGACTTTGAAGAAAAGTCTGAAGGGTAAAGGATAAAGGGTAAAGGATAAAGGCTAAAGAAGGCGGAGGGGTGAGGGTCGAAGCTTGGGTGGCCATTGATCTGGCACTTGATTCACCCTTTACACTTTATCCTTTACACTTTAAGGAGAGCATGGCAACCGAGCGCACTTTGACGATCATTAAGCCCGACGCTGTTGAAGCGGGACACATCGCTGACATTATCAAAATGTTCGAAGCCAATAAGTTCAAAATCGTCGCCGCGCGCCTCGTGAGCCTTTCCAAGAAAGAAGCTGAGGGCTTTTACGCCGTGCATCGTGGCAAGCCGTTTTTCGAGAGTCTCACAACGTTCATGAGTTCCGGCCGCGCGCTGGTGATGGTTTTGGAAGGCGAAAACGTCATCGCCCGCCTGCGTGAGGTCATGGGCGCCACCAACCCCGCCAATGCCGCCCCCGGGACTGTCCGCAAGCTCTACGCCACCGACATCGAGCACAACGCCGTCCACGGTTCGGACGCCCCCGAGACCGCCGCCTACGAAATCGGCTATTTCTTCCCTACCGTGGACTTGGTTGGCTGAGTAGGTCAGCACAGAAAATGGCGACCTACGCCGTAGCGCTGACCTCGCAAGGCGGGGTCAGCAGGGCGGAGAAGCAAGAAAATGCCGACCCCGCAGGGCGGGGTCGGCGCTACAAAGGGGGAGCCAGTTTCAAGTACAATATTCATATGATTCCTTTGCAGCTTGGCAAGTTTCTGGTTATCGCCGGTGTGTTGCTCGTCGCTGTCGGCTTGTTTATGATGACCGGCTCCAGGTTCTCCTTCTTCGGCCTAGGAAGGCTGCCGGGCGACATCGCCTACAAAGGCAAGAACGTGCAGTTCTACTTCCCGGTGGTCACATTTCTGTTGCTCAGTGCGGTGTTGACGCTGGTGTTTTGGCTTATATCGTTCCTTACCAAGAAATAGGTGGAGAGTTTTCAGTTGTCAGTTTTCAGTCATCAGTCAAATGCGGGCACGGGCGCGCACCTCTCAAGCGAGAACCGAGGGAGGATAACTGGATTCTGGCTTCTGACTCCTGACTTCTGACTTCTTTCTCATGAGCCAACCCCTCCTCAATTTCGGCCCCACAAAGAAGATCTTCAGCGTCTCCGAGCTGAGCCAGGGAATCAAGAACCTGTTAGAGCGGGAATACCCGGACGTTTGGGTAACTGGGGAAGTCTCCAACTTCCGCGCCGCCGGCTCCGGCCATCTTTACTTCACCCTTAAGGATGCGACCGCCCAGCTTCGCGCCGTCTGCTTTCGCAACCAGGCGCGGTACTTGAAGTTCAAACCCCAGGACGGCATATCGGTGATCGCGCGCGGCCACTTGAGCGTTTACGAGGCGCGTGGCGAATACCAGCTTTACGTCGAATATCTGGAGCCTGCCGGCCTGGGCGCGCTTCAAATTGCCTTCGAACAGCTTAAGCAGAAACTTGCCGTTGAGGGTTTGTTCGATATCGCCCGCAAGAAACCTCTTCCGCTGCTTCCGCGGGCCATCGGCGTGGTCACATCGCCCACCGGGGCCGTGATCCGCGACATCCTCCGCATCCTTCGTCGCCGCTTCCGCAATATGAACGTGCTGATTTATCCCGTCAAAGTGCAAGGTGAGGGCGCGGCGGAGGAGATCGTTGAGGGGGTCAAGTACTTTAACCGCGAGCCGAACGTTGATGTGGTGATTGTGGCGCGCGGTGGAGGCTCGCTCGAAGACCTCTGGGCTTTCAACGAAGAAGTGGTGGCGCGGGCCATTGCCGCCTCCGGGATTCCGGTGATATCCGCCGTGGGCCACGAAACCGATTTCACCATGGCGGATTTTGTTGCCGACCTTCGCGCCCCTACCCCTTCCGCCGCCGCCGAACTTGTGGTCCACCGCAAGCAGGACTTCCTCACCGAGCTTGAGAACCGCGCTCGCCGCATGACCCAGATTATCCGGCTGCAACTCTCGGAGGCTCGGCAACGGCTGACGGAATTGCGAATGCACCACGCCTTCCAAACGCTTGCCACCAGGCTGGCCGAAAGAGCCCAGCGCGTGGATGACGCCGTCGCTTCTTTGGAGCGCTCGATGCGCTCCCTGTTGAATAGGGCGAGGCAGGAGTGGCTGCGGGCTTCGGCGGGAGTAGTCCGATACGACTTCCGGCGGCTGCTGGGTTTGAAGCGCGCCGCGCTCGAGGACCGGCTGGGGCGATTTGATGCCGCGCTCCGTCGCTTCCTGACGGAGAGACACAACCGCCTGGCACAGGTGGAAGCTATTTTGAAGGAGCGCAACCCGCTGACCATCCTTCAGCGGGGATACTCCATCACCCGCGATGCCGCCGGCAAGATCGTTCGCGACGCTGAGGCAGTCGTACTCGGCAGCGATATTTCGGTGCGCCTCGCGCGAGGCGAACTTGCCGCCACCATCAAGGCTAGGAAGCTGTAGTCGTGATGGTTTGTCCAGCTTCGGAGTTCAAGATCAACCCGTAGTCCGCCGCCTCGTGCCGTTCACGCGAAGGTTTGGACATTCGTAAGGAGCGCAAAGCGAACCTTTCAAGAACAGTATCCGTCGGAGGAGCGGGGGGTCCTGGAGGTTTAAGACCGACGACCGCCGTGCGCTACTCATACCGGAGGGCCGCGATGGGATCGAGGCGCGCAGCCTTCAAGGCCGGCCAGAGGCCGAAAAACAGGCCGACGCTTGTCGCGACGACGAAGCCCGCCACGACGGACCAGAGTGGGACGGTGGAAGGCAGGCTTGGCACAAAAACTCGGATGAGAAAGCTCAGCAACCAACCCACGGCGATTCCCATGAGGCCGCCCGAGGCGGTGAGCACAATGGCTTCAAGCAGGAACTGCCAAACGATGTCGCGCCGGCGCGCGCCTATAGCCTTGCGCACACCAATCTCCCGCGTGCGCTCCGTGACCGAGACCAGCATGATATTCATCACACCGATGCCCCCGACCAGCAGGCCAATGGAGGAGATCACCACCATGACGAGCGCCACGGAGCCGATAATTTCGCGAAACTGGGTGATGAGGGACTCCGCCGTCGCGATCCCGAAGTTGTCGGGCTCCGAAAGCTTCACGTGGCGGCGACGACGAAGCAAGCCGCGGACCTCGTCCTCTGCCTCCTCCATCCTTCCGCGGTACGCCAGAACGCTGAGGAAGTGGTCTTTAGCGAGGGGATAAAGTTTCTTGTATGTCCAGTACGGTACGAAGATGTCCCGATCATCGGGATTGTCTCCCAGGAATCCCTTGAACTTGTTGAGCGTGCCGATGACTTCCAACGTGTGCCCGTCCACCACGATGCCCTTGCCGACCGGGTCCTCGTTCTGGAACAAGCGTTCCACCACGTTGGCGCCGATCACGGTGACGTCGCGGCGGTGAAGGTCGTCCGCCGGCGTGAAGAAGCGGCCGTCGGCGAGCGACGAGTTCGCCAGAGCCAGATAGTTGGCATCTACGCCCATGAACTGCGCGCCCGACATCTCGTGGCCCTTGTAGCGTGCCGTGGAGGGTGGCAGGCCAAACTCACTCATCTCCCCGAATAGGGCCACCGACACCTCCTCGACGCTCGGGCATTGCTCCTTGATGGCCTTGGCGTCTTCGTAGCTGAGCGGCTTACGTAGCCGCTCCTCACGGGTCAGGCGGTGCGGCGTGCCCATCTGTAGCTTGTAAATCCATAGAACATTCGTGCCATACTGCTCGGCCATCTGCACCAACTGAGCATCCAGACCCGCAATGATGGAAGCCACCGCGATCACCGTGGTGGTGCCGATGAGTACGCCCAACACGGTGAGGAACGACCGGAACTTGTGCGTGCGCAGGGTGTCGAGTGCTAACCGCAGGTTTTCGCCGACCGCGTGCCAGTAAGTCGTCATGCTATTTCTCCGCGCGCAGCGCCTGGATGGGATCGAGAGCAGCCGCCCTCATCGCCGGATAGATCCCGAAGAAGAGCCCGACCAGGGTTGAAAGCGTAATCCCCACAATAACCGCGCTCAGCGGCACGGCGGCGGTGAAGACCAACGCCACCAGCCAGGCGATGAAATAGGCAAGGAGCACTCCCACGCTCCCCCCGGCAAAGGCTAGCGCCGCGGCCTCAAACACGAACTGCCAGAGGATGTCGCGACGCCGCGCCCCCACCGATTTGCGAATCCCTATTTCGTGCGTGCGCTCGGTGACTGTAGCCAGCATGATGTTCATGATCACAATGCCGCCCACCACCATGAACACAGCCACCACGCCGATAGTGACGGCAAAGATGCTGCCGGTAAGGTTCTCCCAGGCGGCCATCAGCGTTTCGGAGGCGTTGATGCCGAAGGTGTCGTCTTCGTGGTAGGGCACGTGGCGGCGCGCCCGCATGAGGACACGAACTTCGTCTTCGAGCTCCATCATGTGTTTGGAGTCG
>Ga0208456_1000693_pt1 | contig 18478 bp, 15 predicted proteins | sample June2015DPH_4_10_2_FD_184691 | JGI IMG/M metagenome (GOLD analysis project Ga0208456, IMG submission 184691) | Peatland microbial communities from SPRUCE experiment site at the Marcell Experimental Forest, Minnesota, USA - June2015DPH_4_100... | ecosystem: Environmental > Terrestrial > Soil >... | reverse complement strand
TCCCTCTTAAGCGCAGTAGCAGCCAGGCGTCCTCCCATGGGTCTCATCCATCACTCGGATCGCGGAGGTCAGTACTGCTCCCATGAATACCGAAAGCTCCTCGAACGCTTCGGCATGAAGGCATCGATGAGCAGAAAGGGCAACTGCTACGACAATGCCCCTATGGAGAGCTTCTGGGGTACCATCAAGAACGAGCTTATACATCACCGTCGCTACAGAATCAAGCAGGAGGCGATCAAAGAGATCACCGAATACATCGAGGTCTTCTACAACCGCCAACGAAGACAGGCACAGCTCGGTTATCTATCTCCTGTCGCATATGGGAGACAGTTCTATACCAGGCAGGTCGCGGCATGAAGGACATTTCGTGTCCACTATTGACATCAGGGGTCACTCCTCACGACGATCTTGGCGTATTGATAATAAATGATATCCTGAATAGTGCTTACGTCCCTGTCGGGCATGGGTGTCTCTGAGTCTTTCTTACATAGACAGATGATTTTTGCAAGCAAAAAGGGAGCGAATATTTTCGAGAATACTATTCCCCCGGCTCTTCCGCCTCGAGCTTTTGGATGTCCCGAATATGGAGATGTTCCCTCAGGCCGCGTCCGATAGGCCTGGCTCTCGGGTCCGTGGGCCGCGACGCTTCGACGTACAAAGAAGTACGCCTTCGCGCCTCGACCCTTGCGCTTCGCGTTATCCGGAAAATTCCCTCCGGCCGCGTCTGAGCCCGTGGGCTGCCGGGTCCATGGGCTGCGTCCGCGCCGATACTTGCCGCCGGGAAAAAATAACGTAATGTCGCTTAGCGGCCGACCCTTCGTCAGCTCAGCTTGAACAGCTTCTCCGCGGTGACGTGGCAGATCTTCTTTTTGTCGATATCGGAGATCGCGGCCACCTTGTCCATGAACTGGGCCGCTTCCGAGCAGCTCTCGTACGGAAAATCCGATGCGAACATCATCCTGTCGGCGCCCATCTCCAGAAAGACGCACATGAACGCGGGCGCGGCAAACATCCCGCTCGTCGTTATGAAGAAATTGTTCCTGATATATTCGCTCGGCCGCTTGCGGATCTTGGGTTGAAGCTCTTCGTCCACCCACGGCTTCACGAAACCAAAGTCTATCCGATACATCCAGAAAAGGAGGCCCTCTCCGAGGTGGCCCAGGATGACCTTGAGGTCGGGGTATTCATCGAATATGCCGCTGTATATCATACGCATGGCGTGGACTGCAGTCTCCGCGCCGAAGCCCAGGCTTGGGCCGGTCAGCGCATAGCCGTAATCCGTATAGGGCTTCAGCATGCTCGGATGGGGCGTCGTCGGGTGCAGGTAGATCGGCACGTCCAGCTCCTGCGCCTTTTTCAGGATGACCCAGTACCTCTTGTCGTCGAGGTACGTCGGCCCTATGTGCGAGTTGAGTTTCGCCCCCCTGAGGCCGAGCTCCTTGACGGCCCGTTCGAGCTCGGCGGCGGCTTCCTGGGGGCTCTGCGGCGCCAGGGCCGCCAGGCCGATGAACCTGTCGGGATGTTTCCCGACCGCTCGTGCGAGCTGGTCGTTCGTCTTCTTTGACCAGACCGTGCCGTCCTCCGGGCTGAACTGCTCACAGCCCGGCGTCGAAAGGCTGAGCACCTGTATATCGATGCCGGCTTCGTCCATCGCCTTCAGCCTGCCTTCTGACAGGTCGAGAAGCGAATCCTCTATGCCGACCCCGTGCGACTCCCAGACGTTGGGCTCGTACCACAGCCTGACGAACCCCTTATATAGCTCTTCTCTCGGCATCTCCTTTCTGGCCATCATGTAATCCTGAAAATCTTTTGTGTAGAAGTGGGTTTCGAGATCGATCTTCTTCATGGCGTCTCCTTATCTTTTGTTTTAAGACAACCTGTCTCTTCCAGTGCCTGACTTTGCCGCTCGGGCCCGCTCTCACATGCCTTTTTTGTCTCCCTCGTTTTTTATTCGTTCACCGCAAGTCGCGGCCCTTTTTTTGCTGCCTTTCAGTCCGGGCCGAAACGTGATCACTCGAGTGTCGGTATTTTCATTTCCTTTTCTTTCTGGCTCCAGAAGGCGATGCGCTCCTTGATGTAGGAAAGATGGGCGTCCACCTCAGCCTGCTTGTAGCCTATCGAGATCAGGTCCTTCTTGTAGGCAGCGACGACAGGCGCCGTTGCCTCCCCCCATCTCTTCGCCTCGGCATCCGAGAGATGTATGACCTGCCCGCCGTGTTTCTTCAGGAACGCGACGCCGTCGATGTCCATTTCATTCGATACGATTGCGTACTTCTCGTGAAACTCCAGGCTGACCTTATCGAAGATGGCCTTGATATCGCCGGGCAGCTTCTCCCATTTTTGCTTGTTCATGACAAGATAGAAGACACCCGAGTTGCCGATGACCTTTCGTGCGGCCGTCGAATACTTTATCAGCTCTCCGAACTTCCACCCGTCGAGGATCTGCGCGGGGTTTACGACGCCGTCGAGAACGCCCCTGCGCAGCGCCTCGTAGACGTCGGCCTGTTCGAGCGGGACGGGTATTCCCCCGAGGGCCTTCAACGTCTCAGCCTGCCTGCCGGCGGTCCTCATCTTCATGCCTCGCATATCTTCAAGCGTCCTCAGGGGCTTCTTCAGCGAGTGAAACATCCACGGCCCGCACGCGAACAGGCTGAGGACGTGCACGTCGTTCCACTCCTTTGGCCTGAATTTCGCATACGTGTCGCTCACTACGTGGCTGCCGACCCAGCCGCTCGGGAAGCCCTGGGGTATGTCCTGGGCCTCCGCGAAAGGGAACCTTCCCTTGTTGTAAATGATCGTGGTCAATCCCAAATCGGAGATCCCCTGGACCACGCCGTTGAACATCTTCGGCGCCGACGTGAGCGTTCCCCCCGGGTAATGGGTTATCTCCACGCGCCCGTTTGTCTGTTTCTTTATCTCGTCGCAGAACTGCTGGCTCACGACCGACCACTTGTAGTTCACGGGGAAAAAGTTGCTGAACTTGAGCCTGGTAACTTCGGCGGCCTGGCCCACGGAAAAGGCCCCCAGGACGATCAGCGCGATCATTGTGACGGCGAACCCCTTGTTTCTCATTTCCTCCCCCCTTTTTTATTTGAGCTGTCCATCATGCCGCACACCCAGCCGGACAAAAGAACCGAACACCGTTTTCGCCGCACCCTGCCCGTTCGCCTGAGCGGCCCGCGGATTGCCGTTTCGCGCATCCGACAGGCCGTTTGTCGCTATTTGAACAGGACGGAAGGAAGCCAGAGGGCAAGCTGCGGGAAAATGAAAAGCAGCGCCCCAACGACGACGAGTGCGATCAGGAAAGGCGCCGCGCCCTTATAGATGGTCCCGATGGGCACCTTGGTTATGTTCTTCACGACGAAGACGCACATGGCCACAGGCGGTATGATCATCCCTATCATTATCACGACGCTGATTATTATCCCGAACCACAAGGGGTTGAAGCCGAGCTTCATCACCGCCGGGAAAAAAATGGGGGTGGCGAGGATCATGAACGCGAAGTCGTCGATGAATGAGCCCCCCACCTCGTAGGCGAGGCAGATCAGAATGAGGACGACGTACCTGTTCAGGGGCAGGGAGATGATCCAGTCCGCCGCGATCTGGGGGATGTTCGTCGCCGTGATGAAATGACCGAGGATGTTCGAGCCGCACAGCAGCATCATGATCATCACGGTCGTCGGCAGGGCCTCCCTGATCGACTCGACATACTTCTTGAAGTTCATGTCCCTTTTGAATATGGCGAGGACGAGGACCGCGAACGTGCCTATGCCGCCCGCCTCCGTCGGCGTGAAAAAGCCCTGGAGGATGCCGCCCACGACCAGAAGGAATATGATCAATACCCAAAGGACCTCCGGGAGCGCGGCCCGCCTTGCCTTCCAGGTGGCCGGCTCCGACCTGGGCGCGACGGCCGGGTTGATCTTCGCCCATCCGTAGATGATCCCGAAAAACGACAGCGCTATTATGAGGCCTGGGACAAGGCCCGCAAGAAAGAGCTTCCCGATGGACTGTTCGGTGATGATGCCGAAAAGTATGAGGACCACGCTCGGGGGTATGATGGCGCCGAGCGTCCCCACCGAAGAGACGACGCCCGTCGACAGCCTGATGTCGTAGCCGTACCGGTTCATCTCGGGTATCGCGACGCTTGCGAACGTCGCTGCCGTGGCGGGCGACGAGCCGCAGATGGCCTTGAAGCCGGTCGCCCCGATCACCGTCGCCATGGCGAGACCACCGGGGATGTGACCGACAAACTTATGCGCGGTGTCGTAGAGCTTTACCGCTATGCCCGAGTTGAACCCGATTTGCCCCATGAGAACGAACAGGGGGACCACCGTAAAACCGTAGTTCGAAAGGACGTCGAAAACGTCCCTGCCGACGAGGTTCACAGCGGCATGGAACGAGTTGATGCACGCGAAGCCCGCGAACCCGACCAGCGCCATCGCAAAGCCGAACTCGATCCCCGTCGAGAAAAGGACGAGCAGCACGAAAAGACTGACGATGCCCGCCGCGATCTCATTCATACTTCCCCTCCCAGATCTTCACGACGTCGCAGGCGAGCGCCACCACCTGGACGAAGCAGCAGAACCCCGCTGCATAGGCGGCGGGGAAGAGCGGTATGTCCAGGGCCGTCGTGACCTCCCTCGCCCTTGCGAACTCCGCGGCGACCTGGAACAGGTTGATCCCCATTATGATGAAGAGCACGATGCAGAATATGCGCGTGGACACATTCAGGATATCCCTATTTCGTCGGGGGAGTTTTTCCAGCAACAACTCCATGTAAACGTGGCGTCTCTGCCACGTTGTCAACGGAAGGGCGAAAGCGGTCACGACTATCGCGAAAAGGCTCACTATCTCAAACGTGCCGAGTATCGGATAGCCGCCCGCCCTCCCGAACACGTCTACGACGGTCAGGCCCATCATGAGCGTGAGCGCCACTCCGGCAACACCATTCATGACCTTGCTGATCTTCAGAACAAGTTCGAGAAACCTTTTCATCAGCCCTCCCCATGTCTCTCCTGAAAATCGAAAGCGACCCTCCCCACCCCCGCAAATTAGTTTCAGTTTACAGCAATATCATTATATTTTTGCCCTTGTCAAGTCTTTTGTCACGGAAGCCCGGTGATCGGGCGATTATTCCGTTTAATCAGCCCTCCATACCTGTACTGGCATGTAGCCCCCGGGCTGTTCTGATTTAGATCGTGAACAATGATGTTTAGATATGATTCATATTGCAACTATCTAATATGATTGCATCTCCCGTCCCGACGGCGGGCGCGCGACCCCGCCCGGACGAGAAGGCCCGCCACCCCTTTTTCCGATTATCGTCGGGCCAGGCCCTCACTACGATGCGTCAGATAATAAAATTGATTTCCAGCGGAATATATGTTTTACTTTACAACATAATGGCACGAAAAGCCTCCAGGTTCGATCTCGATGACGCACTCGGGTATCTCCTTTACCAGGCGTCCGGTGCGATCCGTGACCGCATAGGGCGCGAGCTCGTGCGAAAAGGATATCCGATCACCGTCGAGGAGTTCACCGCCCTCATATTGATCTGGGACCAGGACGGAGAGCCGCAGAGCGCCCTTGCCAAGAGGCTCCACCGGGACCGGGCCTTTGTCACGCGACTGATCTCCGACATAGAGTCCAGGGGGTTCGTCCAGCGCATCCCGGGAAAGGACGACGGCCGAAAAAAACGGTTGTTCCTCACGGAGAAGGGCAAGAAGCTCATGGACGATGTAACGGCGCTGATCAGCGAGATCCTGAGGTTCGCGGGAAGAGGGATACCCCCTGAAGAAATGGCCGCCTGCAAGGACGTCCTGCGGCGGGTCCTCCTGAACCTGAAGTAGATTTCCTGCCCCCATTCGATTGCTTTCAAGTCAAGAAGAAGATAAGGCGGACGTTCCGCCCGCTCGCGCGGCCGCTCGCGTCTTGCGCCGGCGTTTGGCGCGTGTTCTTCCGGAGCCGCCTTACGAGGTCCTGTTCCGGTAGTCCTCGAGGTCTTTGTCCGTCATCTGATCAGGCGGGACGAGCCTGTAGTGCTTTTCCTGCGCCACGACCTCGCGGGTGCTCAAAATACTATTCCCCCGGCTCTTCCGCCTCGAGCTTTTGAATGTCCCGAATATGGAGATGTTCCCTCAGGAGAAGGACGAACCCTACGATAGTATAGGGTATGTACCAGGACGCATGATAGAGTATGGAAACCGTGAAGCCTTCCCACTTCGGGACGCCGAAGATGGAGAGCAGATAGACCAGAAGGAATTGATAGAGCCCGACGTAGCCCGGGGACGAGGGGACGGTGATGCCGATGTTCAGAAGCGCGCAAACGAAGGGTATGTATCTGATGTCGGTGCTGACGCCGAGGGCGAGGGTGACGACATACAGGGCCATGCTCATGGAAAACCAGATTAGAAAGGATAGGATCACAAAATAGATTATCGTCAGCGGCGAGCCGATGCGGGCGAGGTTTTCCTGTATCTCGATTATCCTCTTGCCGAACCTCGAAAGAAAAGACTTCTCCAGCGTAGTGAACTTTGCTGCCAGGCGGTTAGCGAAGCTCGGCCGGGAGAGCAGGATGATCATTACGACGAAGACTGCGACGAGACCCACGATAATGCAGATCGCCTGGGACACCTTCGGAGGAAGACTGGAGCCGGGGAAGAAGACAAGCATCATGAGCAGCAGCCCCGTCAAGTCGAAGAACCGATCAAGGAGGACGGTCGAAAAACTGTAGGTAAAGGAAAGGCCCTTCTTGCGGCTGAGCACGTAGCCCCTGGCGACCTCGCCCATGCGGGCGGGCATGACGTTGTTGATGAACATGCCTATGAGAAGGGCCGTAAAGGTCTCTCTAAAACGCACTTCCGACCCCGCGACCCTGGACCACCTGAGGGAGGAAAGACAGATCGCCGCCGCGATGAAAACCAGCGGCAAAAAGGCGAGGAGAGGGTTCATCTGCTTGAGCATCGCCCATATCTGCCGGAATTCGATGCCCTTCAAGGCAAAGCAGAGGAGGACGATACTGACGGCGAAGCCGAGGGCTGTGATAAAAGTATGCTTTCTCATTGGCTAACGGATTATAGTGTATACGGACACAATTTTCCACCCTTTTCGGGAGTGGGCGGCTGCTTTGTTCGTTTAGTGATTGACTACCGAGTAGAACCGTGGTATTCCACAACTTATGAAGGTTGCAGATAGGGCCGTCTGCTGGTTGCCGGTGTTTTTCGTGCTTTTGACGCACACGGCCACACCTTTGCTCCACAGCACAATCTGCGCCGATTGCCTCTGCCCCGCTCAGTTATCTTCGGAAGACGGCGGCTGCAACGAATTGACACATTTCAACCCGTCGGGATCAATTCATCCCAAGAATATGCACGGCCCCCGCCGGACGGGGGAAAGGGGTTTTTGCTCGGTCTGCGCGCATGCTACCGGCGTTCCGCCCGCGCACCAGGAAAGACCTTCCTTCACCGGGGTGTTTTTGGAGTGCCCGGCTCCGACCCCGGTTCCTTCATCGACCCGCCCCCAGGTATACAGACCTCCCGAGATCGCCTGACCCCCTGGGCCCGTTGCCGCAACACCTGGTTCAACACCTGGTTTCCTTTTTAGCGCTGAGGAGGTCATTCAAGTGATAAGACCGCCCTTTGGGAAAAGCTCCCTTATCTTGTTTCTCGTGGCTGGGATTTGTCTTGTTTCCCTTACTGTCCGCGCCGGTGAGAACAATTTCGAGATCATAGTACACCCGTCCGAGACCGTAGAGGCAGGGCACGCGATGGTAGAGCTGCACAGCAACATGGCCGTCAGCGGCACTACGCAGAAGACCGATGGCGTGCTGCCCACGCAGCATGCCCTTAACGAAAGCCTCGAAATCGCGTACGGCTTCAATTCCTGGTTCGAGACGGCCGTGTACACTGCCGCAAGCGTTCAACCTGGAATGGAGGGGCGATGGGTCGGTGAGCGCATCTTTCCCCGCGTACGGGCTCCTGAAAGCTGGGGCTTGCCCGTCGGGCTCGGCCTGGCGACAGCCATAACGTACCAGCGCCGTCAATTTTCGGTCGATATGTGGACTGTGGAAATCCTCCCGATTATCGACAAGCGGTGGGGCCCTTGGTACCTGTCTGCCAATCCGGGCATAGGCCGCTCCCTCAAAGGGCAAAATACCTGCCGCGGCTGGGAGTTCAGCCCCAGCTTCAAGGGCAGCTACGACATCACCCGAAAGGTCGCCGTAGGCTTCGAGTATTACTCATCCCTCGGCCCCGTCAATGGGTTGGATCCGGTCCGGGAACAACAGCACACACTTTTCTCTGCCGTCGATCTTAACCTCGGGCCGGACTGGGAACTAAATTTCGGCGCGGGAGCGGGTCTGACAGGTGCATCCGATGCCCTTGTACTGAAAATGATCCTTGGCCGCCGATTCTGAAAATAGCCTTGCTGCCCCGCTGAGGCCGGACGACGGAGGCAACTCGCCGACCGCGCCTCCGGCGCGGCGACCGGACGACGGAAGGGGGGGGCGCCGAAATGGGGTCGTCCTGCCGGCCCCGCCGAATCTACTTGAGTCCTCGGCTCAATCGTGGTCTAATTAAGGCGCCGGAGGTACCTATGTGTCAGACCGTAGCCTATCTCATTCAGGGAGATAAAGAAGTCCTCGTGCTGCAGGATGTGGTAAGCATCACGCCGGAAGGACAGACCGTCAGGCTGGTCAACCTGTTCGGGGAAGAGAAGGTGATCGAGGGAAGGATACGCCAGATCGACCTTCTCTCCCACAGGATCACCATCCACGCGGGCCGGCCGTCATGAGCAGCGGCCGTCTGCGTTAGAGATCCTGCCGCCCAAGTCTAAGGAGCCTTGACAATACACGTTCTATTGTTGTATTAGTGGCACGAAGGCCATGGCGAAGGCCATGCACGGAAGCGAAGAGGTCCGAATGAAGAAAATAGGCATCATAGGAACCGGCTCCTACTTGCCGGAAAAGGTAATGACGAACCATGATATCGAGAAGTTCCTCGATACGTCGGACGAATGGATATATACGCGCACGGGCATAAAGGAAAGAAGGATTGCCGATAAGTCTGCGGCCGCGTCCGATCTGGCCAGGTCTGCCTGCCAACGCGCCATGGAGACGGCGGGAGTGAAGTCCGACGACATCGACCTCATCATCCTCGCCACCATAACGCCCGATACGCACTGCCCGGCCGGCGCGAACTGGCTAGAGGCCAAGCTCGATTGCCGCAAAGCCGTTTCTTTCGATGTCACCGCCGCATGCTCGGGGTTTATTTTCGCCCTGCACCTGGCGGACAAGCTAATACGCTGCGGCACGAACAGGGTGGCCCTCGTCTGCGCCAGCGAGATCATGACGAGGACCGTCAACTGGCAGGAGAGGGAAAGCTGTATTCTCTGGGGCGACGGCGCGGGCGCCGTAGTCTTGACCGAGACGGAGACGGGGCACCAAGTCGTCTCTACGCACATCCATACGGACGGGGCTGCCGGCGATACGCTCCTCATGCCCGGCGGCGGCTCCCTTACGACGCCCATCTCCTACGAGAGCGTGGACAAGAAGCTCCACTTTCTCAAGATGATCGAGGCCAACAAATCGTTCAAGGTCGCAGTGGGCAGGTTCGCGGAGGCAGCGGAAGAGGCGGCCGCCTCCGGCGGCTACGCCATGAAAGATATCGACGTCATAATCCCCCACCAGGCTAATATCAGGATCATCCAGGGCATGGCGAAGAAGCTCCAGGTGCCCATGGCAAAGGTCTACATGACCATCGAGCGGTACGGGAACATCTCTTCCGCAACCGTTCCCATAGCCCTCGATGAGGCTGTGAGGAACGGAACCATCGTGAAAGGAAAGCGGGTCGTCCTCACCGCCTTCGGCGGCGGGCTGACCTGGGCAAGCAGCCTGATCGAGTGGTGACGCTCCGGGTCGGCGCTGTTCTGCGACTGCCCCGTAGTCGTGTTCAGGGCCTATCCCTAAGGTATTGCCGCCGCAAGTGGCCGCGGAAGCTCTTTAGGGCGTAACGGGGCATGGCCCCGGGCATGCGCCTATACGACCTTGCCGCTTTTTTTTGTTGACAATCAGGCTGTTTGCCCGTTCAAATGAGTGGAGAAATGGCCGAAGGAACTATTTTCGAACGGTTGGATCCTATCTTCCACCCGAGGTCCGTTGCGCTTATCGGGGCTTCCGGGAAACCGGGCAAGATAGGAAGGCTCTTCGTGGATGCTTTCATGGAGTCGGGGTTCCGCGAGCTCTACCCGGTGAACCCCGGGGAGCGGGACATCCTGGGATTTCAGGCCTATCCGTCGGTCCTTCTCATACCCTATCCTGTGGACATGGCAGTAATAATCACCCCCGCGGCCACTACCCCCGCCGTAGTGAAGGAGTGCGTCGCGAAAGGGGTGAGGACGATCGTGATCAACACGGCCGGCTTCGGCGAGTCGGGGATCAAGGGGAAAGAGGCGCAGGACGAGATGGTGCGCGTTGCCCGCGAGGGCGGCGCTCGCATCATAGGGCCGAACTGCATAGGTATATACTGCCCGGCGTCGAAGCTTCCTTTCCTTCTAAAACAGGGCAGGGAGGCAGGCTCGGTGGGTCTCGTGTCCCAAAGCGGTTTTTTCGCCGATTACCTCACCATGATCGCTACGGAGAGGGGAATCCATTTCAGCAAGGCTGTAAGCTGCGGGAACGAGTCCGACCTCACGGCTGTCGATTTCCTCGAGTATCTGGGAGAAGACCCGGAGACGGAAACGATAGTCGCTTACATCGAGGGTTTAAGGGAGGGAAGGCGGTTTTACGATGCAGCCAGGAAGATATCGAGGAAAAAACCGATCATACTCCTGAGAGGCGGATTGACGGAAGGCGGTGCCCGGGCTGCCGCCTCCCATACCGGGGCTCTTGCAGGGTCCCGGCCGGTGTGGGAAGGCGTCCTTCGCCACACGGGGATCGTCCCGGCATCGAGCTTCGAGGAAGTCCTTGACTGCCTCTATGCCTTCCATCTCCAGCCGCTGCCGTCAGGCGCCAGGGTCGGCATCGTCAGCGGGCCGGGAGGCATAGCCGTTGCCACGACCGACGCCTGCCTCGAGCTGGGCCTCGGCGTACCCCAGTTCTCGCCGGCTACGGCGGAGAAGCTCCGTGCCTCCATGCCCGTCGTGGGAGGCAGCGTCGCGAACCCTATCGACCTCTCCCTTGCCTCGCTGCTGGGGCCCCGTGTTTTCCGCGACGCCGTGAGAATTCTTTCCGGCGAAAAGAACATCGATATGATCCTGGTGATCGCAGTCGTGGGAGGCGAGCGCCTGCGCGACCTCATACTGGGGGCCGTAGACGGCCTCACCACGAAAAAACCGATTGCCGTGGTCGTCATGGCAGGGACACCGGAGGCCGTAGAGCGCGACTGCCGTACGCTCATCGCGAGCGGCATTTCCGCATATCCCGACGCTCTCAGGGCTGTAAAAGCCCTTCACAGGCTGTCCGGGTATGCCCGGTTCCGCGAGCGCCTCCAGGCCTCGCCGGACGATGCGGCCGGGGTCAGGAGACGGAGGCGTGCACTCCCCGCGCAAGGGAGGCATATCATCCTGAAGGCTGCGAGTGAGGGGAAGAAGGTGCTCTCGGAGCACGGGGCCGGGGAGGTCCTGCGCTTATGCGGCATTCCTGTAGCCAGGGAAAGGGAGGCCTTTGACGAGCCTGGGTTCCGCCGGGCCCTTGGGGAGATTGGATTTCCTGCAGTGATCAAGGCCGGAGGGCCGGAACTGAGTCACAAGACAGAGAAGGGGCTTGTCTATTTGGATATCCGCGACGAGCATGAGGCCCTCGTTGCGTTTACCGAGATAATGGACAAACGCAAGGGCCGGGAGACCTCGGTGCTCGTTCAGGAGATGATAAGGGGAAGCAGGGAGCTCATAATAGGACTTGTGAGGGACCGGCTCTTCGGGCCCTGTGTTATGATAGGGGCAGGCGGCATTTTCAGCGAGACCTTGAAGGACAATACTTTCCGTGCGGCGCCGATCGATAGGCAGGACGCTCTAGACATGATAGACGAGCTGAAATGCAGGGCGAGCCTCGGACCTTTTCGCGGCATGCCCGCCGCAGACCTCGGCCGGGTTGCGGATATCCTGGTCAAAGTGGCGGCAATGGGCGCCGAGCAGCGGGAAATCAAAGAGATAGACATCAACCCCGTAATGATCTCAGGGGACAGGCCGATTGCGGTCGATGCCCTCATCGTGCTCGAAGACGAATAAGCGATTCCTTCACTGGAAGGACGACGGCGCTGCCCCCGCCCTGAACAGGTCGCCGTCGCCGACAGAAAAAATGTCTTGCCTCCTCCCCCGTTATTTGTTAGCATGCCCTTGGCAGCTCTTCAGGAGCGCCTATTCCCTTTTCACAGGAGGTTTTTTATGAAGGCAGTTGTTGGCATTATGACCCTCTTCGCCCTAGCCCTGTTCGTAGTAGCTCCTGCCTGGGCCCAAAGTACGGACCTGAGCAAGGCTAAGGACACCGTGAACAAGATCCGTCAGGCCGATCCTCCCCAGGTCTCCACCTCGACGAAGCCGAGCCCGGTCGGGCAGCCGGCTTCCGATTATCATCCGCCTGCGGCAAAATCGATGAAAAGCGTAGATAAGGCAGTGGTGCCCCCGCCGAAGACCAAGTGAGAAGCGCGGGAAATTGAAAAAGTGACGCCGTCGACCTGTCCGGGGCAAGGGATGGCGCGGTGCTGCAGAGATTTCCAAAAAGGCTCGCCGTACAGGTAAAAGGCAGGGGCAGGGGAGTCGGCCCGAAAGACTCCCAAGCCTCCGGCCTGCCGGTTTCCAGGGGCGCGGGCGATATCGGGGGCGGCCGCCGTTGCTTCATTGTAGAAGACTCCCTTCTCCCCGTCAGCATAATTGCGATGGGGGCGGAGCCCGCCCCGATACCCCGATATTCGTGATGGCGTCATCGCGGTCCCGGAGCTCAAATCTTTCCGGCCTATGAGTTTTGATTCGGAAGCTATTTCTCCCCTTGGAATCGTTTTCCGCTCATGCAATAGTATAGATGGCAAGGGCGCCAAAATGTCCCGGCAATAAAACCGCAAAGGAGGCAGCTCCAATGAAAAAGGCAATGATCGTCGGATCGGTATTCCTTTTCTTTTCTTTCGGGCTGGCAGCTGCGGCCCCCGTAGCAAAGCACCTCATCGACTCGGTCCCCGGGGAGGCAGTGTTGATACATCTCGATGACTGGTTTACCTCACACCCGGGCAAAGTGGGGGACAGCCGCGGCGACATGGTGTTTCAATCGCCCCGCAGCAGCGTCTCGCTGACGACCAACAAAGACACCAAGGGCCTCGGCAGGCATCTTCACACGACCGTGGACGAGATAATCTACGTTTACAAGGGCGCCGGGGAAATGTACATCAACGGCAAGTGGGTCCCCGTCAAAGCCGGCGACTTCCATGTCTGCCCCCGGGGTGTGACCCACGGAACACGGGCGGCAAGCGGCGGAGAGCTGATTTATATCTCGATTTTTACACCCCCCCAGCCAAAGGGCGGAAACGATAGGGTGATGGTCGACGATTGAGGAGACCTTTACCGGCGCGGCGTTCGAGACTCCGTAGAGCGCATGTCGTCAGGAATTGAAACAAGAGGCTGTTGCGTTCGGTCATCTGACAACGAAATGGCAGTCAGGAGAGTTATTCCTTAACCCTGATCGGCAGCACGACCGTCGTAATGCCCTTCCATTGGAGCCGTCTTTGAATGGCGAAGGCCGTCTCGTTATGGAGGAGCCGATGAAAGATATTTTCTTCCTGAAAGACCAGCTTGCCCGCAAAGACCGTCAATCTCGGAAACTCTACCGCGACCCGCTCGCACAGGTCTGTCGCGGTTTCAGCAATGTCTATTCCTATGTCCATCCGATAATCGGCAGGGAAGCCGTGCTTTCTCGTCAGTTTGACGTACTTCTCCAGGTCGCCCTTCACGGATTCCTTGAGCGCCTCGATTGCTTCCTTACCCTTGAAGCTGCCCGAATCTATCTCTCCGACTGATACAAAGATGAAGTTCTTATAGATATTCGGGAAATTACGAACGATGGAGAGCAGGGTGTGAAGCCCGAAGCCGCCGAAGCCTCCCACCAAAAGCGTTGCGGTAAGGTCCTGCGGGTTGACCGGATCGTTGTTATAAGGGCTCACGCTTGGGATATCCGTGAGAGTCGATTCCAATGCCCGGATGGCAGCGCGGGTTTTATTGTAGTGGCGCTGGATGACATAGCACAGGCCGACCACGGAGGAGGTGATGAGAAGGGTCAGCCAGCCGCCCTCAAGGAACTTCTCGTACACGGTGATCCCAAGAATCGTGATGCAGACGAAGAAGCCCACAACATGGACGATTATATGTTTCTTCCACTGCTCGGCGCCTTTTCGCCGCAGCACGTAGAACCTGATCATCCCCAGCTGCGACAGCGAGAACGTGATGAAGACGTTGATGGAGTACATGACGACCAGGGCTGCTACGGAACCATGTGTGTAGAGAAGGAGCAACAAAGATGCAACCCCCATGAGGAGGACACCGTTCTGCATGGTCAGCCGCTCGGAGAGGGATGCGAAACGGCGTGGCAGCCACGAATCCGTAGCCATGTTGGACATTACCCTCGGCCCGTCGACAAAGCCGGCCTGGGCGCCTACGATAAGAAGGGCGCCTTCGGATACAAGAGTGACAAGGGCAATGAGCTGACCCTGAGGCCACGATCCGAAGACTATGTTGGCCAGGACCGCGTTCATCGTCTGGCCCTCGATGGGACGGACCTGGAACAGGTAGTAGCAGAACAAAAGCCCTCCCGCCGTTACGGCAAGGGATACGGCCATGTAGAGCATTGTCTTCTTACCCGTGTGAACGCGCGGCTCTCTCATTATCTGCATGCCGTTCGAGACGGCCTCCAGGCCCGTATAGGTGCCGCCCCCGAGAGAAAATGCCCTGAGGAAAATAGCGGCAACGCCCGTGAGGCCGATGGTGGCGAGATCGTGGTTCAGGTTGAGTTTCAGATCGGCCGCAAGAGGCGCTATGCGGGATGCGTGAGTCAGGAACCCATACCCGATAAGAAGCACATGGGTAGCTACGAAGGTAAAGAAAATGGGGGTGAGGAGGGCAATAGATTCCTTTACGCCCCTCAAATTTAACACCACGAGAAGCGCCACGAGGCATATCACGAAAGGAAGCTTGAACTGGTGAAGTTCCAGGGGAAGAAAACTGAAGATCGCATCGCCGCAGGAGGCGAGAGAGACGGTGATGGTCAGCACGTAATCGACCAGAAGAGCGGAGCCGGACACGACCCCCGTACTTTTCCCCAGCGTGTGTGTGGCTACTATGTAGCCGCCGCCGCCGTGCGGGAAATGCTCTATTATCCGGGAGTACGCATAAGCGATGATCCCGACGGTGAAGGCAGTTGCGAGACCGAGAAAGACGGCAAGGTACAGGTGGGAACCGACGGTTCTGAACGCTTCATCGGGGCCGTAGGAGGACGACGAAAGGCCGTCTGCCCCGAGGCCGATCCAGGCAAGAAGCGGAATTAACGACAGCTTGTGAAAGACCGACGGTTCTTCTACGTCAAGCGGTTTTCCTACTATCGTGTGGCGGATCTTCTTCGACAGCGGTTCCTGTTCGTCCTGGGTGCTCATAGCCATTCCGTGCGACTTTTCCGTGTGCCCGATTTACGGGTGCTCAAGCCGGCATAACCGCCTCGCAAGCAACTTCGCGGGTTTTGTCCCTCTCCTCCCTTCGGGCTTCCTTTACGCGGCGGTTGTGATCCGGTGCGCCATGACCGTTTCTCTCCTGCTCAATTCTAATGATATCGGAAAGAGATTGCCACTCTTTTCTTTCAGGGCCGGGCGATTCTGCGAGTAAACACCCCATGACGCCTGGCGCGCACCGGGACAATAAAGGCGGCCCGATAGGCCGCCCTCTCGTTCCCCCTCAGCGATGCCGGGGGAACGTAGTAACTTTGGTAACTAAGGTGATATGCCGAGCGAAATCAAAGATCCGATGCACCGGCCTGTTTCAGGCGCCGTAATAGAGAATTATTCTTGTAGTTCACCTGCACAATCCCTCCATTGAGTGGATCGGGATAGCAGACCCACAAGGATATGGTGATCTCGTCCGATCCGGTCGAATTCCTGACACCGCCCCAGGTGATTTCGTAAGCATTCGAGTGGGTCTGCCTTCTTCCCGCCGGCGTACCATACTTGCTGCGGATCATGTTCTCCAGGTTCTGGCCGCAGCTTTGGACTTCGGCATAGCCCGTGTTCTCCTGTGTGTGACACACGCTTGCCTGAGCCCAGTAAAAGCTGTTCCTCTCAAGAAAAAAAGCTAAATTTGCGCCTTGGTAGCCGGCAAATTCACCGGTGAATTGATTATCGAAGGGGGGACGGACCGGAAACCCCCTATCCTCCATCGCCTTTACAACCTGGTTCTTGCTCGCCCCCCAGGGAACCCCCAAAAAACCGTCCACCGCCTGGGCGTAAGCGGGTACCTGCAGCGTCAGCAACAGGCAGGATAAAGCAGCCATAAAGACACCTAAGCGCACCATGGTTCTCCTCCTTTTTGTCTTGTTGTGTTGCAACCGTCTATCGCCCCTTAGAACTGCTTCTCCGAGACTCTCTGACACCTGCCGTATGTAAAGATACCGGGAGGAGCGTGAGTGTGATCAATGAGCTGTCTCTTAATATCACCGGTGTATCTATTTATGTAATAGGATATGTTTGCGGTGTTCGGTATGATTTCCAGCCATGATATCATATCCGGAGTAAAAGAAGCCGAAATACCATTAACCGTAGATTTCGTTTCATCTACATTCACAAAAATAAACTCTTCTCCCAGCGAGCACGAAAGTTTCACGGGGGACTGCGCCTCACCGTAAACAGGCAGAAAAGCTATGGCAACAACTATTAAAAGCGCCATCTTTCTCATGGTTTGGCCCCCTTGTCGTTTTATCCGGTCCCTCATGTCCCCATGCTACCAGCACCGGTGGATATAAACAAGATTTTTTTGCCCTCGCCTCTCATGGCTTGCAGGCACCGGTCTTTCTCTTGTTTTGCTCCCTTCATCTTAGACGATGAAGGGAGGGCTCTTATCAATCCGGTCACGCTTGAAAGTTCACTTTGAACCAACGTCCCCCTCGTGTTATATTCCCGCGGATTCGCTCTGGTGGAAAAAGTTATTTACTTATTTACGGACGTCCCCTTCCCTGGCCCGGGCTACTGCTGGTATAGAAGATCTGCACCCCTGTCTCACCATCGACTGGCTTCTGGAACAGTTCAGTCCGCGCAAGAAGAAAGCCTTGAAGCTCTATGCGCTATTTGTTCATGAAGGCATTACCCATGAATCGCCCTGGCGTGACCTGAAGGGACAGATATTCCTCGGTGATCGAACCTTCGTTGAAGAGATCACATCTTCCGTCAAAGTAACGTCAAAAGAAGTCCGTAGGGATCAGCGATATGCCAACAGGCCGGATCTTGCTATCCTTCTTCCTCCACGAGATCTCAGCTCAAAAGACGAAAGAGACAAGCTTGTTACGGAAGCACACCTATCTTGCGGCTACACCTTGAAAGAGATCGCCGATCATCTTCATGTCCACTATGCGACGATAAGCAGAGCGGTGAAGAGGATAATGGGGAAGAATGTATGATTGCAAGACCTGACCCCACAAGCCGTTTCCATGAGCGAGCCCTCCTGCCCGATTGCATGAGACTTCCTGATGCTGGATCATAGCTATTGTAGTATGAAGCAGGGGCGGAACGCAATATTTGATGGAGGTCTGAGAAATAACGGAGATGCCTCATGGACGGTTGCAACGATCTGAAAAGGCGCGCGGAACCCTTTATGCAGGCAAAATTGGTCCAGTTTGAGCTTGGCCCGTGATAAAGCAGGCTCTAAGGACGAGGCCCTAAGTGTGTCCCCAACGTCCCGCTCTTTTTTTGATAATCCGTCTCCCTTTGCTGTGTACCCCTTGCTTTCCTTGTAGGTGGACCAAAGTGTGGAGGCCTTCCTGAAGTGCTAGATTGTGCTCGACCGAGCCGATGCCAAATTTTACAATCGGTTAATAATTGCAGGAACGGGGAGTGCGAGCTACAGGAGAAAGGGCAAGGGAGAGTTATTTACTTTCTCTTTCTTAAGAACGCCCCCTTTTCCTTTCAAGATTCAAGGTAAAGGAGTCGATGGGATAAATGCCTTTGTCGTTCTGACTTCTGTAGTCCGTCACCGGGACATGGGGATCGATGCCGGCAGCGACGAGTGTATGGAAGAATGCGCCTGCGCTGTAGCCCTTGTCCGCGCCTACTGTTTTCGATTTTAGCCTGAACCTGAAGCGTGATCTCTGAACCTGAAACAGAGCCGTTTCTCCTTCGGCCTTAAGATTGGGCTTGCTTACTTCTGCGCCAAGTATGATGCTGCTTCCGTTATCGATGACATAAGTGGCGGAATGGGCAAGCTGCGCGCCGCTGCCAGGCGCCTTCCGGGCAAGGCGGGCATCGGGATC
>Ga0208456_1000685_pt1 | contig 18713 bp, 13 predicted proteins | sample June2015DPH_4_10_2_FD_184691 | JGI IMG/M metagenome (GOLD analysis project Ga0208456, IMG submission 184691) | Peatland microbial communities from SPRUCE experiment site at the Marcell Experimental Forest, Minnesota, USA - June2015DPH_4_100... | ecosystem: Environmental > Terrestrial > Soil >... | reverse complement strand
CGGTGCTGGATGTGGAAGTGCTGTTGTTGGATGAACTGGCATCCTCGAACCCCAGTGACTGGGTGAAAGAGACCTTGCAGCACATTATCAACTCACGCTACAACCACAAGAAGGTCACTCTCATCACCACAACGCTTCCCTTCGGTGAGTCCACAGCTCATCGTGAAGTCCGCGCCCCATCGGGCGACCTTGTCCCCAACGTTGAATTCAGTTTGAACCAATTGGGAGTGACTCTCCGGTCACGCCTCTACGAAATGTGCAAGCTGGTTGAAATGAACTCTGACGACTACCGCAAAGCCATCAAACAGGCAGCCTATAAGTTCCATGCCGAATAGACTCCTACTTGGTGTCGGGCTTGATGTCCGCTGTCTTAGGGTTGCTACTTCGCATTGACTTCCCTTTCGACGCAACGGTAGAATACTGTTTCCTTTGTAGGCTTGCGTCGGGTATCTGGAGAGGAGGCCGGCGGATGTCCGCTGACGAAAAGGGTAGTAGTTTGCAAGAGGCAGGGACTGAGCCCGGAGCCCAGAACGATTTAACGGATGCCCAAGCGAGGAATCCTGAAGCCAGCGAAGTGGCAAGTCTCATGGAGGGGATGGAGGCTTTATCCACTCCCTCGATCACCGCGGGTGAAATCGTCCAGGGCCAGGTGCTCAAAATCACAGAGACCGAAGTGGTGGTGGACGTTGGGCTAAAGTGCGAGGCGCAGGTAGCGCGCAGCGAGTTCCTCACGCTGGACGGACATTTGAGAATTGAACCGGGTAATACGGTTGACCTTTGGATTGAGAATTACGACGAGGCCTCCGGCACTGTCACCGTTTCCTATCAGAAGGCATTACGTCGCAAGACTTGGGATGGAGTCGAGCGCGCATTCCAGGACCAGAGCAATATCACCTGCCGCGTTGTGGATCGCATCAAGGGCGGCCTGATGGTGGATATTGGGGTTCCCGCATTTCTTCCGGCTTCCCATGCCGACGTGCGGGTGCACGCCAACCTGGATGAACTCAAGGGCCAGGAGATCGCCTGCAAGGTCATCAAGGTTAACCGCAAGAAGAACAACGTCGTGGTCAGCCGCAAGGCTGCGATTGAAGAAGAGCTCAATCGACGCAAGATTGAATTGACGGAACGCTTGGTAGAAGGGGCAGAAGTTGTCGGCAAGGTCAAGAACCTCACCGACTACGGCGTCTTTATTGACCTTGGCGGGATCGACGGGCTTCTCCACATCACCGACCTTTCCTGGGGAAGAATTGGACACCCCTCGGAGGTCGTCCAGGTGGGTCAGGAAATCAGGGTGAGGGTGCTCAGGCACGATCCCGAAAAGGGGCGCATTTCTCTGGGTTTGAAACAGCTTACTCCCGATCCGTGGGAGACGGTTGCGGCCATCTATCATGCCGCAGACCGTATAACAGGCCGCGTGGTGAGTCTTGCCGATTATGGCGCTTTTGTCGAAATCGAGCCTGGCGTGGAAGGACTCATTCATATCTCGGAGATGAGCTGGAGCAAGCGACTGCGTCATCCCTCCAAAATCCTCAAGCTTGAGGAGCGCGTAGAGGTCGGAGTGTTGGACGTCGATCCCGTGAAGCGACGCATCTCGCTTAGCCTGAAAGCGACTCTTCCCGATCCCTGGGCGCTGGTGGGAGACCGATTCGCGGTGGGCTCGGTGGTGCACGGCCGGGTTCGCAATCTGACGGAATTCGGTGCTTTCGTCGAAATCGAAGACGGAGTCGACGGCTTGATTCACATTTCAAATATGTCTTGGAACAAGAATGTGAAGCACCCGTCTGAAATCTTAAAAAAGGGGCAGGCGGTGGATGCCGTGGTTCTGGCTTTGGACCCGGCGAATCGGCGCCTCGCCTTGGGTTTGAAGCAGCTCGAGGAAGATCCCCGGCAAGCATTCTTCTCCAAGGTCCGTGTGGGGGATTCGCTGCGAGGTAAAGTGACCCGGGTAGCGCCTTTCGGCGCGTTTGTCGAGCTCGAAGAAGGGATTGAGGGTCTCTGTCATGTCTCCGAGTTTGAGGAGGAGCATGGCCGAAGTGAAGGCGCGAAGCTCGAAGTTGGGAGTGAGTTCGAATTCCGCGTGATTCGCCTGAACCCTCGTGAACGAAAAATCGCGTTAAGCAGGAAGGCGCCGGCGGTAGCGGCTGCTCCGGCGGAATTCGAGAAACCCAAAGAACCGGTGAGAAGATCCACCATGGCGGAAGCACTCTCTTCGGCAGGTATTAGCCCGTTGGAGTACTCGTCTTCATCATCGGCAGTAGAGTCGTGACTCGACAAGAAGGGTCACGCCAGAAATTGTTCAGCCATCGGCGAAGCTCTCTGAGCGACGCCAACAAAGGCCGGCAGTCCCGGACACTTCGCACCAGGAGTTAAACATGACCAAAGCAGAGCTGATTGAGGATGTTTCGCGGGCCGTGGAGATGAGCCGCAAGGACTCCGAGATCATCGTCGAAACGATCTTCGGGAGCATTGTGAAGTCGCTTCGCGCGGGTGATAAGGTTGAGATACGGGGCTTCGGCAGCTTTCGTACGCGGCAGCGCAAGCCCCGGATCGGGCGCAATCCAAAGACCGGCGTGCGTGTGGATGTGCCCGCAAAGAAAATTCCATACTTTAATCCCAGCAAGGAGTTGAAGGATCTCGTCAACAGTGCTGCGGTGGCCGCGACGCCTTCCTCGCCCCCGGCTGCACCGCCCGCCGAGCCTCCGGGCCCGGCCTCTTCTTAGCGAGCACCCTCGCCTCTCGGGACGGCATGCGGATTATGGACTACCTTTGGAGTCCTTGGCGGTTTCGCTATGTCAGCCAGGCAGGCAAGACGGGCGGTTGCATCTTTTGCGAAAAGGTTGCGACCGAGCCTGCGCGCGACCGCGCAAACCTGCTTCTATACCGCGCCCGCTTTAACTTCATCCTTCTCAACGTCTATCCGTATACCACCGGTCACTCGCTGGTCATCCCGTATGCTCATATAGCCAGCCTCGAGGAAGTCCAACCCGCCACGCTCGTTGAGATGATGGAGTTGGCGCGGCGGCTCCAGACCGCATTAACAGATTGCTATCACCCTGAAGGGTTTAATCTGGGTATGAATCTGGGAAGATGTGCAGGCGCCGGCGTGGCGGATCACCTGCACCTGCACATACTACCCCGCTGGACGGGAGATTCCAGTTTCATGACGGTCATCGGGGAGACCCGCATCCAGCCCGAAGACCTCCTCACCACCTACGATAAGCTGGCTCCTTACTTTGCCCCCGGCAGTTGATTCTCTGTAAGCGTCAAGAGTGGTGCATGCGGCAAATGCCGCCTGACGCCCACCAATTGGTCATGGCCCGTTGCGCTTGCTGAGCACGCGAGGCTCGGAATCGTTTCGCCATCCCAGCCGAACTGCGCAAACGCCACGGCCGTAGGTCGACCCTACCACGAAGAAGCTGGCCCCATGTCATTCTGAGTGGTGCCGACGTTGATTCTTATGTCGGCGCCCGTGGACAGTCCCCGCTAAACGCGGGTGCAGGCATCGTTATGTGATGTCTCCGAATGCTCGCAGGCCCGCGAGGGACTGCGCACGGATGCGCAGCACCGATAGCGCTGATGGCTAAATCGCAGACCCCGATGCATCGGGGCCTGCGCCAGCCCATCGCGGCTAGGGGCACGCCGAGGAAATAACCAGCTTTGCGCTCGTCAATCCGAGGTGGCGATCGGTGGACCAGCAGGTGGAGATGCGCCGCTCGCTGATGATGACCAGCCCGTGAGCGTCGGCCAGCGTCAGCGACTGATCGCCGAACTTCTTGACCAGCCTGCTGGTTTTGGTCAATTCCTCATGATCGAAACGCTGAATGGCAAGGACTGAGAGATCGTCAATGAAGTTGAGAAACTGGATGGCCCGACTCCGGTCGTATCGCCGCAGAAACCAGCCATGTCCCTCGGCGATGACCAGCGCCGAAGTGACCAGCGGGGGCGGGCTGGAGAATAGCCTGCGAAATAGCGGATGGTAGCTGTCCGAACGGTCCAGAAAGGCGATTAGGGCGGAAGTGTCGACGTAAGCCTCAGTCTTTGTCGCCATAAACGATCTCATCAATCGACTGGCTGGACTGCGGATTTCCCGACTCGACCAGTCCGGCGTAGCGCATCCAATTGGGCTGGTCCCGCAGTCGCGGGATGGGGAGCGCGCTGCGGATCGCCCGGCGAACGTACTCTGCCACGGAAATTCCCAACGCTGCCGCTTCCTTCTTGGCCAACTTGTAGTCCTGCTCGTCGAAACTGACTTGGGTGCGAAGCATGTTATCACTCTCCCCTGATATGATAACACGGCCGGAAGATAGCGGGAAATTGTTGTTTTAATGACTGCTCGGGAACCGCGCCCGCTGCAACGGCTCGGCCTCGGTGAGAATCAGGCGGCAGAAGGCAATCTGGCCGCCGCGCAGCAAAACTGGCTTCGCGAGTTCCATGCCGGGGGTGGCACATGCATGGCCATCCACGTATGCGCCCCGACCCCGGCCTACCCGCCTCCGCTCGGATCCTTCCGGAAAGGCGCACAGGCAACTCCAGGCGATATCAGCGCTCGGCAGAGAGGCCGATGCGCGGGAACGCGCCGACTTGTTTTATCTCACCCGTATCGAGGCAGAATTCGAGACCTTCGGCGGCTCCCATGGTGTTAGGGAACTCCTTCCGTGCCTGCGCGACCAGGCTATCCACGTACGCATCATCACTATCGGGGTCGTGGTGGAACAGCACCAGTCGCTTCACGCCTCGTTCCTGGGCGATGCGCACGCCCTCCTGCCATGAGCTGTGCCCCCAACCTCTCTTTTCGCCTTCCGACTGTTCAGGCGTGTACTGGGAGTCATACAATAGAAGGTCGGCATCCTGGGCCAGATCACGCACCGCGCGATCGTGGAAGGGGGAGCCTGGCTCGGTGTCGGTCGCCAGGACGAACACGCGGCCGTCCGCCTCGATGCGGTAGCCGGCGCATCCCTGCGGATGATGGAGCGGCGCGGAGCTGATCACTGCCCCGTTAATATTGACGCGGCCCTCCCCCAAGTCGAGAAAGTGGCGTTGTGCTCCCATGGCGCTCATCTCTACCGGAAAGTAGGGATTCCCCATCTGGCCTTCGATAACTTGCTGTAACTCGGGCCCTCGGCGCAGAGGGGAGTGGAAAAGGAAGGTGTTGCCCTTTCTGTAAAGAGGAAGAAAAAACGGAATCCCCTGAATGTGGTCCCAGTGGAAATGCGTGAGGAAGATATAAGCCTGGACCGTCCTGTCAGCGAATTCGCGGACGATGCTCTTGCCCAGCGCCCTCAGCCCGCTGCCACAATCCAGGATGATGAGGGTATCGTTGTCGAGCCTGACCTCGACGCACGACGTATTGCCGCCGTATCGCCCATTCCCTTTTTCCGGGGTCGGCGTTGTACCACGCACGCCCCAAAGTCTGACCTTCATGATTCACTACCTTTTCGGGACCGGAATCCAGCGCCGTATCGCCGCCCGGTAAGCACAACGTGCAATGTGCCCTCCGTCCACTTCAGGGACTCGGCGTCCAGAAGAAGCGCATACGATAACCCTGCCTTACGGGCGGCTAGCCGCAGAACAAGCGGTTAGGCCCCTATCCGGTCCGCAAATCTGATCTTCTTCATAAAGTCTTCTATAAAATCGCAATCGACCTGGTTGCTCTTGCTGGGAAGGCGTATCTGTGATTTTGTCATGCGTTCAATATTCCACTTTCGACTATAGTGAAACCGAAACCTCTCCAACTTGATAACAGTGCAACAGAATAGTGCGATGCTTTCGTTGAATCGCGGAAACATTTCCACCTTCGGACGTAAAACGAGGATGTCGTCTGTAGCGAAGAACGGCCTTGGCTGGTAAAAAGCCTCTCCAACGCTTCCGTTCTAGTTCACAGATATCGCGTTGCCCTGAAATAGAGGCGGCAAGTTCACGTAGTCCGTGACCCCGTTGTTGTCCTTTATGCATCGGATCAATGGCGTTTGTCCCGGTTCCATATTGCGATCTACAACGCGCCTTCCTCTGGTTATATCAAATAGGTCGCTGTAGCAGTACGTAACCCAGCGTGTCGAATCGATGTGCTCTGCTTCAGGCACAATCTCGGGGTGGATAAATGTCAAGTAATCGCGGACTGAATGCTCATAGTCCTGATCGGATAGTTTTCCATAATCTGTCTCAATATATGCCTCCGCACACCATTCGTCATCCGCGCGCACAGGCTTCAGAATGCTGACACCCGGTTCTTCTTGACGATTCTGAAAGTCCGCTACCAGTTTCGTGCGAATTTTTCCCCACCGATTGTAGTGATCCACTCTCCCGATATGTTTCAGTGTCACGAATCCATCATCTTTCATGCGTGAAAACCAAGAAGACTTTGTCTCTGGATGCTTCTTGTGTGCGGTGAAGATGAGGACGCACGACACAACGGTGGCGTTCTTCCCGAACAGGTCGTCCGGCATGGAAATAACTGCCTCCAATGTGTGGCTTTGGAGCAACTGTCTCTTGAGATCGCTATTTTCAATCACGCATCCGATTGGGACGATGGCGATACCCGTACCGCCACGGTCAAGATAGTCCAGCATGGTCTTCACGAACTGAAGTTCACTAAGGCCCTCACCCTTGAGCGAGTACGGAGGATTAATGAAGCCGACATTGGGCCTGTTGGCCTTTTCTTGGCCCTTTCGATTGAGTTCCTTTAGGTTTTGGATGTCTCGGACGATGGATTCATTAAAGCAACTACCCTCGAACAACTGACAACTGCCATCTCCACGGAGAATCATGTTGGAAGCGGCAAGCGCAAACATCTTTGGTTGGCTCTCGATGCCTATTAACCCGTATCGTTTGACGCGCCTAATCCGGTCGCTATCTCCGTTGCAGTCGCGGATCATTCGATTCATTGCCGAGATAAGAAAGCCACTCGTGCCGCAGCACGGGTCTAACACCGTGTCCTCGCAACCGACCTGTGCCAACTCAGAGAAGAGTTCCGTCACATGCTTTGGCGTGAGGATGATACCAAGTTTACCGTCTCCCCCCGAATACCGGAGGAATTCATTGTAGAAGCGGCCTACGATGTCGTAGTCCTGATATATACTGACGAACGGAAAGACACGCTCTTTCAGATCGTCAACAATCTTGCGTAAGGGTGACATGCTGATTGACCGCTCGCGGTCCACCAGTTTGGTGTGTGTCTGAATGAATCCATATTGCTGCTTGATACCGAGTTTCTTTGAATGAGGAATGTCCTGCCCGTCAACGACCGCTTTTATCGTGTCAAGCGTGTACTGGGGAAGCCGACTGTCCGGATAAGTCGAGTATGTTTTGTAATATACGTCGTCCTTTAGCGCCAAAAGGATGCCGCTGACAATTAGCGGTTTCTCTGCGTCGCTCAAGTGTGCATAATCGCGTATGAAATTGTGAAGCTCGCGTGAGAAATCGAGAACCGAGCGTTCCTTTTGCGCATGTACGAGGGGGTCGTACACATACAGGTCAAAGTAGTCCGCGAATGGTAGTATTGCCGCAACTATCTTGCCAAATTTGTCTTTCAGGGGCGCCGCGCTGTTGTATGCACCCTTGCGGACAACGTAACACGACACCACAAGTTCGTTCTCCGTTTGGCCTGAAACAGCAATTGCTAGGACATTGAAGGAGCGGCAGAGATGTTTCGCATAATGGAGGGCGCCATCGAGCGCATAGTCTTTGGGGTTCGAGAAATCTGAGGTGGCGTGTTTCTTCGGATCGGCTTTGCATTCTACAATGGCGATGAACTCTGGGTCGTCAGTAGTCTGGATGATGAATTCTGGTTTCCCCAAGCCCTCGCCAGATTTGGATGCAGTCTTGAGCAGTCTCGCAATTGCGGGATTATTGCTTTTCTGTTCTTCGATGGTAAGTGCCCTGTTCTCGAAATACTTAAACTCAGTGAGGCGTGACCGAAGCAGCCCTTCTGTAATGCGCTCATTCCGTGACGGTCTCCTTGGCATGTTCTTCTCCCGAATCTCTTGGTCTGAGCTCCTGAAGGGATTATGTGCTAAATGGCCCTTTTCTTTCAATCAGTGCTTGACAACGGGAAACCGCGGGTGCATACATTGTCTTTCATGTATGCGCCCCACGAACACGCGCAACACCTGTGTCACCCGTCCTCTCCATGGCCTGTCCTGGCTTCTTAACGGTCGCCGACATAAACGGCGATGTCGGCGCCACCCGCGACAACGCATGCGCCACAGGCGCTCCTGGGCGATGCCCAGTTCAGTGGTGACGAGGGGATTTCTCGCCAGCAATCGGCGGCGGATGCTGTAGGTAAACACTACGGCGTTAGGCAGGACCCACGCCCTTCGGCCCCCTGGAGAATCGTCCTCGCGAGACTGTCCAGAACAACTTCCGAGTACCCCGTAATCCACCCGCAATCGGCGGCTACTTCACTGCCAGCACGAGCAGGGTAGCGTCATCCTGAAATTGCGCGCCGCAGAACTCCGTAACCTGCGCCAGCAGCTGCTGATTAATCTTCGCGGCGGAATTCGCCGCATGTGCTTTGGCGAATGCGGTGACTTTTTCCATGCCGAATTCTTCGCCATCCGGCGCCTCGGCTTCGGTAATGCCGTCGGTAAATAGAAGCAGCCTGTCGCCGGACCTGAGGTCCACGCTCGAGTCCTGATATGTCCACGCGGGGAAAACGCCGAGCACCGCGCCGCCCTGGTCCAGCGTGCGCACGGCGCCGCAGGAAACCAGAATGGGATACGGATGGCCGGCATTGCAGTAGCGAAAGGTGTGGGTGCCGGCGTCCAAAACACCGCAGAAGAAGGTCACGAATTTATCGGCCGCGATGCTTTCGCAGAGCATGCCGTTGATGATGCTGCATACGCGCGCAGGGCTATCCAGGTCGTGAACGGATGCGCGCAGGCTCGCCTGCACGTTGGCCATGAGCAGAGCGGCGGGAACGCCTTTGCCGGAAACGTCGGCGATGCAGATGGCCAGCCGGTTTTCGCCGAGCTTTAACACATCAAAGTAATCTCCGCCGACCGCGCGCGCGGGCTGCCAGGCGCTGGCCACCTCGAACCCCGGCAGCTGGGGAATTACTTTGGGGAGCAGCGACTCCTGGATCTCCCGCGCGCGCTGCAATTCCTCGTCCTGGACTTCCAGGCGAGCGGTACCCGCCTGGACCATGCTCTGCAGCTCGACATTGCGGCGCTCGAGGCGCGCCCTGGTCCTGCTGTAGAGAAAATTCATGACGCCGTAGACGACGGTGATCAGGAATGGCATCTTCCAGCCGGTGGCGATCAGGTGTCCAAGCGATTGCGGACCAGACGGAGCGAACCACCAGACAATTACGCTCGTCAGCGCGTAAACGGGCAGCATCACGACGCACAGCAAGACCAGGAAGATCAGCCAGTCATAAGGAGCCGGCCTTTCGTACAGCGGGTGCAGCCATTGCATGGGAGGCGAAAGGAAATTGCCGATGCACAGCGAGTACAAGATGACGGTGAAAGGATGTATGGGCTCGCCCATGGCCCAGAAAATGGCGCCAATCACGAAAGCGATAAACAAGTAGACGCCCTGGTTGCGGAAGAAGGTCGTCAGCGATTTGGAGTCGGCCCTCATCGTTAGCCTGATTGTCAGCGGATCGCCACTATTCTGTATCTCGCGTTCGGCTGCGAATTCTCTGCCCACGTCACATCTTATCGTGACGATTCCCAATAGGCAACTCGCATCCGTGTGGGGCCGATCCGGTGATTCTGGGCGAGTGGTCGGCCACTCGGAAGTTGGTCCACGCCGTCGCAGGTTACTCCTGCCTTGTCGCCCAGTGTTTACCGATAACTGTTGGTAACAGCCCTTCCCACAATCAATGGGCGGATAGGTCCATGCTCGTCGTGGCAACTTACGCCTTGTGCCGCCGGTCAGGGCCTTGGCTCAGCAGGTTGCTGAAAAAGGGGTCGGGGGCGCTGTAGCGGCGGGTTTACCCTGCCATAACCTCAGTGCCCTCAACCCGGACTGGCGGCGTGAAGCCGCCGCTGCACCCTTTTTCAGCAACCTGTCAGAAATGGGGCCACCGCGGGAGCGGGTAGCGCAGAGGTGGGCGCATTTTGCCCTCCTCTGCGGCTCTTCCTCCGGATATCGCACCGGCCGATGGACGCTTTGCACACGGGACGAAAAGCCGCAGAGGAATCCGCCGGCTGGCGGATACCTCTGCGCTACCCCCTGTGACGCGGTCCCCCAAAAATCCCCGAGACCAGAATCAGGCATACAACTTTGCACTTGACAAGTGCTTCGAGTTATGGTAGCCTATTCTGGTTGTCGCAAGGGAGCGCTGGCAAACGGCTGCGGATGTGGCAAAGTAAGACGAGGTGGACCTGGCAAGGGGGGAAAAGGCGCGGAAAATGAAAAAAGATACTAAATAGTGGGAACGAACCTAAGGATTTGTTGAACAGAAAGGAGTTAGCGCTTTTCGGAGCTAAAAACGAACTGGTTTTTGATGCAAAAGAACCCAAATCAAACCCAAAAATGGGGCCAAAAAACCACCTTTTGCGCGGAATCGAAGTCAAATTCGCGAGTCCAAAGGCGCCGGCGGTTGGGCGAGCGAAAGGGGGCTACATGAACTGCCAGTTTGATGTCGTTAGCCGGTGGGGGACATGAGACTTCAATTCTCCGCGCCATTCGACCCGAACAACGAGCCGGAATCTTTCTTTGAGTCTTTCCCCTCGCGCCCCGCGGTTTTTGCCCTTTTCCCGCCTGACTCCGCAGTTGCTTCCACGCCGTACCTCACCCGCACGCGGGACCTTCGCCGACGCTTGGGCCGGCTGTTGTCCCCAAAGCGCGAAATCTCGCGGATGTTCAACTTGCGGGGATTCGCTCGCCGGGTTGAGTGGCAGGTTGTTGGGTCTGCTTTTGAGGCTCAATGGCTGAATTATCTTCTGAACAAGCAATATTACCCTCGGCAATACCGTTTCCGGCTACGCCTCAAACCTCCCGCCCTTCTCAAGCTCAACTTGCGTAACCGCTTCCCGCGCTGTTATCCCACTCGGCGACTGCTGAAAGACGGGGCTTACTACTACGGCCCTTTTCCTTCGCCGGCGGCCGCCGAGCGTTTTGCGGCGGAATTCCTCGACTTCTTCAAGATCCGCCGCTGCCTCGAGGATCTAGACCCCAACCCTTCCCACCCCGGTTGTATATACTCGCAGATGAAGATGTGTCTTGCGCCCTGCTTTGCCGGTTGCACCGCTGACGAATACCAGAGTGAGGTGGGGCGTGTTGTGGAATTCCTGGATGCGCAGGGCCAGTCGCTGCTCCGTGCGCTCGCGGAGGAGCGTACCCGGGCTTCGGAAGCCCTCCAATTCGAACAGGCGGCGAAGATCCATGCAAAGATCGAGAAAGTCAACGGAGTGTTGCGCCAGAAATCCGAACTGGCGCGCAACCTGCGTGAGCTTCACGCGCTGGTAATGCAGAAGGGCGCGGAAGAGAAGAGCGTGCTCTTCTTCCGCGTGTGGCGGGGCGAATTGCGCGGACCTGCGTTGCTTTCGCTGGACGAGAACGTGCCCTCGCCTGTCCCCCTTGACCAGCAACTCCATAACTTGCTGGATTCCCTCGCGGGCGACTCGCCGCCTGTATCTCCCACCAAACCCCCTTTGCTGCCGTCGCCCCATCCGCCCGCTGCTGTCACGACTGTCGATCCGAGGGGGCAGAGTCCCGCGCCCCCGCGCACTTCCACGCCCACGCCTATTTACCCGCGGAGGTATGGTGCCGAATTCGATCCGGCGGTTCCGCCCTGGGAACACTTGAGCCTCTTGGCGCGCTGGTTTTACAGCAGCTTCCGCGAGGGTGAATTGGTCATGCTGAACGCTGAGCAGACGATTCCCCACACTCGCCTTATCCGCCTCTGCCGCAAAATCCTCACCCCGTGAAGCTCTCAGCCGTCAGCTATCAGCTATCAGCAAGAAGAACTTGTTCGCTGATAACTGATAGCTGACGGCTGATGGCTTTGTTGTTTGACTGCGAGCTCCGACCAACCTACAATGGCTTAAGGCGATGGACCATGCCTGACACGTTTCTTTCCATAACCACGCCGCCTCCGCCTCGCCGGCCCTCTCCGCCCAGGGTCGGCAGCCGCAAGGTCTTCGGCCAGTTTGTATTTCTGACTCTCTTGCTTCTTTCTGTCGGAATGGGCGCGCTGGCCGGGCTGGTCTTTGTGTATTCGTCTGACCTGCCGCAGATTCGCGAGTTGGAAGATTATCGGCCGGACGTGATGACGGACCTTTACGCGGACGACGGTACCATCATCGGAAGCTTTGCGCTGGAGCGGCGCGTCATCGTGACCTACAACCAGATTCCCCCGGCCATGAGAGACGCGGTCATCTCCATAGAAGATCGCCACTTCGAAAACCACTGGGGCATTGATGTGCTGCGCATCGTGCGCGCAGCGGTTACGGACCTGATGGAGTGGCGGAGAGCTCAGGGGGCCAGCACCCTCACCCAGCAGCTTAGCAGGAAGCTGTTCCTGACGCCGGAGAAAAGCTTCCGGCGTAAAATCCAGGAAGCCTTGATGGCCATTCAAATTGAGCGGCACTTCACCAAGTCCCAAATCTTTGCGATGTACGCGAACCAAGTGGATCTTGGGCATGGGAATTTTGGTTACGAGGCCGCCGCGCAATTCTTTTTTGGCAAGCACCTGGACCAGTTAACGCTCCCGGAAGCCGCGCTGCTGGCGGGAATCCCCAAGTCACCCACGGCCTATTCGCCCATCCTGCACCCCGAAGCCTCGCGCCGGCGCCGCAATCAGGTGCTGCTCGCCATGCTGGAGAATGGAAAGATCTCGCTGGAAAAATACCGAGAGGCAGCCAACGTCCCCCTCAGCTTGAATATCCAGAAATGGAATTACACCGTGGCGCCCTACTTTGTGGAAGAGCTCCGCCAATTCCTCGAGAAGAAGTACGGGCCGGCGGCGGTCCACGAACAGGGTCTCCGCGTTTACACGACGCTCAACATCAACATGGGAAAGATGGCTGAGGAAGCCCTTCGGCAGGGCCTGCGCGACGATGACAAACGCCGGGGCTGGCGCGGCCCCGAGAAGAACATCCTGAAAAACCCCCTCACCCTCGCCGGCGGTGAACCCGTGACCCTGGAAACCTACACGGACAGCGACTGGAAGCCAGCCTTCCAGCCGGGTGATTTGGTGCACGGATTAGTGATGCAAGTGAGCGCAGACCATGCCATCGTCCGGTTTGGCGACTCCACGGTGCGCGTCACCCCCCCGGATTTTGCCTGGACCAAGCAGACCCAGGCGAGCGACCTCTTTGCTCCCGGCGACCTGGACTTGTTTCAAGTGAAGGAAATCAAAGGGTCGAAGCTTCACGTGGCCCTCGACCAGGATCCCAGCGTCCAAGGGGCGTTGCTGGTGATTGACAATCCCACGGGCGCCATCAAGGTGATGATCGGGGGATACGACTGGAATGACAGCAAATACAACCGGACCACCCAGGCGGAACGGCAAGTAGGCTCTTCCTTCAAGGTATACGTCTACTCGCAGGCGATGCTCGACGGCATGTCACCCTTGGACACGATTGTAGATGCGCCGGTCAGTTACCACACTTCCTCCGGCCTCTGGGCGCCGCACAACTACGATGAAAAGTACGAAGGGACCATCACGCTGCTGCACGCGCTGGCCGAGTCGCGCAATGTTCCAGCCGTTCGCCTGCTGGGGAAAGTCGGGGTTGATAGCGTCATAAGACTGTGCCGCAAATTTGGCATCACGTCAAGGCTGGTTCCCAACCTGCCGCTGGCGCTTGGCGCCTCGGATCTGACCCTGCTCGAGCATACCTCCGCTTTCACCACTTTCCCGAACGACGGTGTCCACATCGCGCCGCGCCTGGTCTACCGTGTGACCAATTACGACGGGCGAGTGATCGACGATTTCCAGCCGGAAGTCACGGACGTTCTTCCGGCTTCTGTCGCACGCCTCATGGTTTCGATGTTGCGGGAGGTCTTCAACTCCGGCACGGCCGTGCGGGCCAGGTCGTTGGCCCAGAAATACCCCATGGCGGGCAAGACGGGCACCACCAACGATTTCACCGACGCGTGGTTTCTCGGTTTTACGCCGTCCCTCACCTGCGGCGTATACGTGGGCTTTGATGACCACCAAACGCTCGGCGATAAGGAAGAAGGAGCGCGTGTGGCGCTGCCCATCTGGATGCAGTTTATGAGCGAGATCCTGAAGGAGCGGCCCGTCGAGGAGTTCCCGCACTCGCCGCTCCTGACGAACCCCGGCCAAGTGAAGGAAATCCTCGCCAGCGCCGGGCCTGAGCTGTTGCTGGGTGGGAGCCCGCCAAGCGTGACCAAAGCCGCGGCCCAGCCTGCGTCAGAGCCCGCGGGGCAAGCCGCAGGCCAACCGGAGCCAAAACCCGCCGCTCCGCCACCTCCGGCAGGTTCAACCTCATCAGTTCCTGGTCTCGCGGTAACACCAGTGCCCTCTGCGGCCACCGGAAGTGCGGCTGCACCCGCAAAGGCGAAGCCCCAAGCCGTGCCCGCTCCGACAAAAACGAAACCCTCCTCCTCCCCTGCCGGCGCCAAAGCCACACCCAATCCTCCTCCGAGTGCGGCGCCCAGTCCGAATCCCGCGCCGCGTTGAACTGCGGTGACACCCGCGTTATTTGCGCAGAGCAGGCCTCGAATCTTTGCCAAGAGCACGCTTCCTTCTCCCGCCTCAGGCGCGCGACCAGCTCCCGCCGGGTGCGGAGAAGTGCGCTGAATGCGAGATGGCAGATTGCGTCGGAGGGGGCCACGCCGGGCTCTTTAGCTGCTTCAATTAGTTCTTCTTCGGAAGCAGTCCCAACCTGCCGGCTCGAGCGTGCGGAGGTTGCCTTCGGGCATAGCCAGCTTTATGGCTTTTGAGGCTTCAATTTCTCCGACGTGATAAAGAGGCCGTCCCTGGAACTTCAAGGGAAGACGCGAAGCCTTCCGCCGCGGGACGGTGAAGAGCAGTTGATAATCTTCGCCCCCGTGGAGCGCCAATTGAAGGGAATCCGCAGCCTCAGGCAGGTTGGGGCCGGGGATCTTCGCAGCCCACAACCGTGCCCCCACGCCGCTGGCAGCGCAAAGTCGGGAGAGGTCTGTGGAAAGTCCGTCACTCAAATCCATCAGCGCCGAAGCCATGCGGCGCTCGGAAAGAAATCTCCCCAGCGCACATTGTGGTTCTGGAAAGAGGTGAGCATGCACGGCCTCCCTGGCTGCCGCGTTTGCGGGAAGGCGGGAGCCGCCTCGCTTGCTCTGGAGCAGGCGAAGGCCGAGCGCTGAAAGCCCCAACCGGCCGCTCACAAAGATCTGGTCTCCGGTGCGGGCGCCTGACCGCCGCAGTGCTTTGTCTCTGGGGACCTCCCCTGCTACCAGCACGTCAATGAAAGTCCTTCCGGGAACCAAGGCAATATCCCCTCCGACCAGTCGAACGCCGAAGCGACCCCCCAGCGCCAGGATTCCACGGTAGAACCCGGAAACCCAGTCGCGCGTTACCTCTTTCGAAATGGCCAACGATACCAACACGTAGCGGGGGACGCCACCCATCGCCGCCACGTCGCTCAGAGAGCGGGCAAGCGCCCGGTGACCCACGGCCTCCGGCGGGTGCAACCGGCGGGTGAAATGGACATCCTCGATTGACATGTCGGTGGTCAGGATAAGTTCATCCCCCCTCTTGACCGCCACCAGCGCGGCATCGTCGCCAATACCGAGTTTCACCCCTTTTTCAACCCTTAAAGGCCGCACCCTTTCATGCCCGTGTGCGGGGGCCGCCAGTGCTTGGAGCCACTGTACGAATTCGTTTTCAGTCCGAAACAAGTTTTCACCCATAAGACAATTGCGAGCCAAGCGCACCGGCCTTGATATCCGGGCGGTGAGAAGTCAGGGGATAGAATATCGCTTTTCGGGCACAGTCGGAATCTGGTTGTTGCATAGGGATCACGCAAACTTTAAGGGCACATTACACAGGTTACAGGATTGCGAGAAGCAAGCCGAGAGGGATAATCCTAGTCCGGTCAGACTTAAGTAAAGTCACTTTACTCCCCTTCGAAGAACTGGACATATTGACCTCATGCATTTGTTGTAGGGGTGCCTACTCGTTTTGCCGTATTTGACGCTTGACATGTGCCCTCATCTTAACTAGGATTCTACCCGATATGCCTAAGTGAGACTTTTTTAATGTCCGTTCCCGACGCCCCTAGCGGCTAACCGATACGGAATTCATAGCAAGAAATAATCTCTCGACGGGAGAACTAATAAATGGAAAAGAAGTTTTATGCCTTTCTTTTTTTTCCTGGCGCCCATGGCAGGCTGCACAAGCTTCAACTGCCATTTTACATCATCCATCTGGTTTTAGCTTTCAGCGTGGTTGGAATCATGACCGTAGCAGCATTGGCCAACAGTTATGCCAGAATGCTCCTGAAGGTATCAAATTACAATAGTGTTCGAAGTGAGCGCGAAGCCCTAAAGACGCAATACCGGACGTTGGAAAGCACTGTAACCAGTACCAATGCCAAGCTGGACTCATTGCAGTCGCTGGCTGCGGAAGTAGCGCTGACATACGGGTTTGGAGACGCGCGGCGGCCACGCTTCCCCGAGGCCGTGCTTGCCCTCGCGACCCAGACTAATGCCACCGTGGACTCCAGTTTCCGCGCCTCATTATACGCGTTTAACCTTATCCGCAGGGCTTCCCTGGAACCGGAGGGGAGTGCCTTGGGGCGCGGCATGTTTTCGAATCCCCAAATAGATCGAACAACCGTGCCGTCACTCTGGCCTGTGCGGGGGCAAATTACCGCAGGCTTCGGGCAACGAATGGATCCTTTCAGTGGCGAGGGCGCATTTCACCCTGGCGTGGACATCTGTGTTCCTTTCGGCACCAAGGTCGAGGCCGCTGCCGACGGAATTGTCCTGGAAGCCGGTCCCGAATCCGGTTATGGTAGCCAAATCCTGATCGACCACGGCTATGGGTTGACTACCAAGTATGGGCACCTGAGCAGGATTTTTGTAGTGGTCGGCCAGGAGCTAAAGCGCGGGCAAGTCATTGGCGCCGTGGGCATGACCGGGAAGACTACAGGACCGCACCTCCACTACGAAGTGCTCATTCACGATACGCCCGTGAACCCAATGAAGTACCTGCACGGCTAACCCAGCTCAGGAAGCCGCATCATTTTCCAGCCGCCCAAGATGTCGCTTTGGTTCCAGCTTTTGCTGGCTCTAGTCCCCACGGTTGCCGTTTCGGTTGGACGGCTTTTGCCGGATGTTTAATACGCAGGTGCAGGAGGGACGACTCATTGCTTCCTCCCCGCGCCTGCGGCTGGTTTACGAGCCGCCAGAGCAAAAGGGCATCCATCCTGCGGAGGCCTCCGACGCGACGGCCATCAAACAACAAGGGCAGGGCGAAGAAGTCCTGAGCGGCCTGGACTGCAAGGGGTTAGTGGGCGGTGAAAAAATGTATTGTATGCCCTTGCAGTTCGGAGTCCGATTGGCTATAATAGTTTGGTTTCGGCGGCTGGCGTAGCTCAGCCGGTAGAGCATCTGATTTGTAATCAGAGGGTCGGGGGTTCGAATCCCTTCGCCAGCTCCAGCTCGAGCGCACACAGCCGCGAGAATGGCCGGCGGGCGCTGGTCGAAGTTTCGGGAGCGGGTTTTTATCAAATCTGAAAAGTGCTCAGCCTTGCGCGGGAATGGCGGTGTGCCCGCGTCCAACCGCAGACTCGAACTACTTGGCTCAAACTAACGAGACCCGAACACGGAGCGAAAGGGCGTGCCTGTCCTTGCCAGCGCGTGCGGGAACGAGTTACGGACAGGTGGCTGAGTGGTCAAAAGCAGCAGACTGTAAATCTGCCGACCCATGCGGTCTACGGAGGTTCGAACCCTCCCCTGTCCACCAGAAAGACAGTGACAAGTGACAAGTGACGAGCCAAACAATCTGCTTCTCGGCTTCTTGCTCGTCACTTGTCACTCGTCACTGAAGTTCGGGGCGGGAGTAACTCAATGGTAGAGTCACAGCCTTCCAAGCTGTTGGTCGCGGGTTCGATTCCCGTCTCCCGCTCCAGGAAGCTCTCAGCCTTCAGCAATCAGCACTCAGCCTGGAGTCTCTTAGCTGAATGCTGACCGCTGAGCGCTGATGGCTGGCGCGGGCCGATGTAGCTCAGTTGGTAGAGCACGTCCTTGGTAAGGACGGGGTCAGCGGTTCAATTCCGCTCATCGGCTCCAGAGATTTCGCGAGAAGCGGCGATCATCGCGTAGGTGAAGGGAGACTTTGCCTCAAGATGGGCTTGAGTATGGGCAGAACATTCGCGGAGCTAAGCACGGAGGTGGCCGGAACATTCTCTGATTCCGGTTTGACTAAGCTCTTCCTTGAGTGCTTGAGTCTCGGTGGGGGCAGAACGAGGCCGGAGGGATTTGAAAACGTGGTACTCAGCGCGTGCTTTGGCTTAGGCGGGGCCAATGGGCCGCCCAATTACCCGACGCCGAGCTTTGGTTAGAAGTATGCTAGCTTGCCTCCCAACGAAAAGACAGAACTGAGGGATTTCTATCTCGAAAGGCTTGACGAGGCCAAGCACAACTTTCCAGAACTTTTTAATTAGAGGGGCAACTTCCAATGGCCAAAGAAAAATTTGATCGTTCGAAGCCGCACATGAACATTGGGACGATTGGGCACATCGATCACGGCAAGACGATGTTGACCTCGGCGATCACCAAGGTATTGGCGAAGGAGAACCCGAAGGTGAAGTTCC
>Ga0208456_1000684_pt1 | contig 18731 bp, 20 predicted proteins | sample June2015DPH_4_10_2_FD_184691 | JGI IMG/M metagenome (GOLD analysis project Ga0208456, IMG submission 184691) | Peatland microbial communities from SPRUCE experiment site at the Marcell Experimental Forest, Minnesota, USA - June2015DPH_4_100... | ecosystem: Environmental > Terrestrial > Soil >... | reverse complement strand
AAACGGGATCGGCCTGAGCAAGCATGTCGTAAGCGCAAACACACGACAAGGAGGCTCAGGCCAATGAGGACAGTACCGTCGTCCATGCTCGTCCGCGAGGAACTCGACCAGTTGCTGCAAGGCGAGCTCGACGAGGGGACGAACGTCGTCTCGTCCCTCGTCGACACCGTCACCCGCCTCGTCGTCCAGAGCTCTCGAGGCCGAGCAGTCCGACTTCCTCGGCGGCCGCGGCCGTTACGAGCGAAGAGCGCCCGGTGGCGGCCTGCGCAACGGGTATGAACCAGGCCGCATCCGCTCGGCCGAGGGTGCGATCAAGGTGCGCGTGCCCCAGGTGCGTGCCACCGCCGAGCCCTACCGCTCGAGCCTGATGAGCTTTCTCGACGGCAACTCCGACGCGGCCGACCGCCTCGTCACCGAGACCCCGCCCGGGGGCTGTCGACCCGGGACGTCGAGGACGCCTTCCGAGACGCTACGGGCGAGCTGCTCATCTCGAAGTCCGCCGTCTCCGAGATCACCGACCGGCTGTGGGAGGACTACGAGGCCTTTGTCGCCCGCGACCTCTCGGAGATCTCGGCCGAGTACCTCACCGACGCCATCTTCGAGTCGCTCCGCCGCCAGGGCGCCAAGGAGGCCCTCCTCGTCGCCTGGTCGATCGACTCCGAAGGCCGCAAGCACCTCTTGCACCTGGCCGTCGGCAACAAGGAGTCTGCGGCCGCCTGGACCGAGTTCTTCCGCAACATGCTCGCCCGGGGGATGCGGGCACCGACCACCGTCGCGACCGACGGGACCCCGGTCATGATCAAGGCGGTCTGTGTGGTCTTCCCCTCCTCGGTCCGGATCCGTTGCTGGCTCCACCGGCTCTCGAACATCCGAGCGAAGCTCCCCGACGACGAGGCACCCGAGGTGCTGGCCCACCTCTACGCCGTGCGGGATGCCCCGAGCCTCGACGCCCCCCGGGCGGCGGCCGATCGGTTTGAGAGCACCTACGCCCGCTCGTTCCCCGCCGCGGTGGCCTGTTTCACCGACGACCGGGAGGCCCTTTGGCCGTCCACCGGGTCCCGGTCCGACACCGCATCCGCGTGCGGACGACGAACCTCGCCGAACAAGCTTCGACGAGGAGCGCCGACGGACCAAGGTGATCCCGAGGCTGATGAGCGAGAAGGCGACCATGAAGCTCGCCTTCGCCACGATGATCCGTTCGGCCGAGCGCTGGTGCCGAGTCTCGGTGGGCGACCTTGAGCGTCACCAGCTCAAGCTGTTGCGCGCCGAGCTCGGGCTCGACCAGCCGCCGGCCGAGGACCGCACGACCCAGCGAAGGAGAACAACAGAGCGCCACGCGACCTGACGCTCACCGGCGATCGTTTACAGGGCGTTCAGGACTTGACCATCAGCGGCAGCTCAAGGCAAGAGCGTCGTTCTGGCGCGTAAACGGCCCGGCTCCGCAGCGATGTCGTCGAATCTTCCTGGCTTGATTGACACATCTCGATGAAAGCTTTATCCTTTGCATTGAGGAATGTCGATAAAGGCTTCATCCCCGCCCGGGAGAGTCCGAAGCCGAGGAGGAACGATGTCCACCCAGCTGGTTCAGGAGATTCCTCTGGCGCCCGTCGCCTGCTGCACCCCAGTAGCCGATCCGGACATCACTCGGGATCAGGCCGAAACGCTGGCCTCGATCTTCAAAGCCCTCGCCGACCCCCACCGGATCCGGATTGTCAACCTGCTCGCCAACGCCACTGAGCCGGTCTGCGTCTGCGAATTCATGCCTCAGCTCGGGCTGTCGCAGGGAACGGTGAGCTTCCATCTCAAAAAGCTCCTCGCGGTCGGGCTACTGGAGAGGAAGGAGCGAGGGACGTGGGCTTACTACTCACTCAAGCGTGAAGGGCTGGGTCAGCTCGCCACGTTGTTTGACGCACAGGAGGTCGCGACATGAGCAATGACATGGATCTGCGTGAGGACGTCCGGCGCCACTACGCCGAGGCGGCACACACGGTGATCGCGGGCCAGGGAGCGGCCTGCGACTGCCGCCATCCCGGGACGACGTGCTCCGAGGGGGGACATGCTTCCGGCCCCGCGTTCTACGACGCGCTCACCGAGGGGGGACTTCCCGAGGCTGCTGTGCTCGCAAGTCTTGGGTGCGGTAATCCGACGGCCGTAGCCGAACTGCATTCCGGGGAGACGGTGCTCGATCTCGGAGCGGGTGGTGGCATCGATGTGCTGCTTTCGGCCAAGCGTGTGGGGCCGACCGGCAAGGTGTACGGGCTCGACATGACCGAGGAGATGCTCGCGCTCGCGATCAAGAACCGCGACGACGCCGGCGCCAATAACGTGGAGCTTCTCAAGGGATACATCGAACAGGTACCGCTGCCCGCCAACACCGTCGACGTCGTCATCTCCAACTGCGTCATCAACCTGTCGACGGACAAGCCTCTGGTGTTCGCGGAGATGCACCGCGTTCTCCGGCCGGGTGGGCGCATCGGCATCAGCGACGTAGTCGCCGACAACGACGTGACGCCCGAGCAGCGAGCCGAACGAGGCACGTACGTCGGATGCATCGCGGGTGCTCTGTCGTTCGAGGAGTATGAGGCAGGATTGCGAGCTGCCGGGTTCGAAGATGTCGTTATCTCTGCGACAGCCGAGTACGTGCCCGGCATGCATGCCGCGATCATCAAGGCGACGAAATCCTCATCGGTGGTTGCGGCACCCATCGACGCACCCGTAGCGCGTGAGCTGCCAATCGGGCAGAAGTCCTGTTGCTAACGACGACGGAGGAGCAACCCATCTTCCTGGTTGCAGCCACGGTCGGACCCGGGCGGGAACGCATGCTGCTGACCCCTCGACAAACCTGGACTGGAGGCTTGTCTTGAGCGACGTCGTTACCGATCGCCCGCTTGTGGAGGTCGCGCCCGAGGCGCCAGTCATCGTTCGTCTATCGTTCCTCGACCGGTTCCTGCCGGTGTGGATCATCCTGGCCATGTCTGTCGGCCTCGGACTCGGACGGGCCATCCCGAGCCTGAACAGCCACCTCAATGCCATCCAGGTGACCTCGGGGACTTCGCTGCCGATCTTCATCGGTCTGCTGGTGATGATGTACCCGGTGCTCGCCAAGGTCCGCTATGACCAGCTCGGCTCGGTCACCCGGGACCGACGGATGCTCGTGTCGTCCCTGGTGCTCAACTGGGTGGTCGGCCCGGCGGTCATGTTCGCGTTGGCCTGGCTGATGCTGCCCGACCTGCCCACCTACCGGACCGGGCTGATCATCGTCGGCCTTGCCCGCTGCATCGCCATGGTGCTGATTTGGAACGAGCTGTCCTGCGGTGACCGGGAAGCCGCGGCGGTGCTGGTGGCCATCAACTCGCTGTTCCAGGTAGTCGCCTTCGCTCTCCTCGGCTACTTCTACCTCAAAATGTTGCCCGGCTGGCTCGGTCTCAGCACCGTCGGCCTGCACCTGTCGGTCGGGCGGATCGCCGAGACCGTCGCGATCTTCCTCGGTATCCCGCTCTTGGCCGGGTACCTCACCCGCAGGATCGGCGAGCGGGCCCGGGGTCGGGACTGGTATGAGACCAAGTTGCTACCCCGCCTCGCCCCGTTCGCCCTCTACGGGCTGCTCTACACCATCGTCATCCTCTTCGCCCTCCAAGGCCACACCATCACCTCACGTCCCGCTGACGTAGCCCGCATCGCCTTGCCCTTGCTGGGCTACTTCGCCGTCATGTGGTTCGGGTCGTTCGCGCTCGGCAGAGCGATCGGCCTCCCTTACGAGCGGACCGCCACCCTGGCGTTCACCGCGGCGGGCAACAACTTCGAGCTGGCCATCGCCGTCGCCATCGGCGTGTTCGGCGTCACGAGTGGCGAAGCCCTCGCCGGTGTCGTCGGCCCTCTCATCGAAGTTCCCGTCCTCGTCAGTCTGGTGTACGTGTCCCTATGGGCCCGACGGCGCTACTACCCGTCGATCGCACAAACCGGACTGGAGGAAGCTACATGACCGACACCCCCGTCGTTCTGTTCCTCTGTACGCACAACGCGGGCCGGAGCCTCGCGGCCAAGGTCCTGCTCGACCACTACGCCCAGGGCCGGGTCGATGTCCGCTCAGCCGGGTCTGAACCGGCCGATCAGCTCAACCCGTCGGTCCTCGCCATCCTGCATGAACGGGGCCTGGACCCGACACGAGAGTTCCCGAAGTCCCTCACTGACGAGACTGCGAGAGCTGCCGACGTCATCGTCACCATGGGCTGTGGCGACGCGTGCCCGTATTATCCCGGCAAGCGCTACCTCGACTGGGAGGTCGAAGACCCCGCTGGTAAATCAGTCGACATAGTCCGGCTCATCATCGACGACATCGACGGGCGAGTCCGATCCTTACTCGCGGACCTCACCGAGCCTGCAAAGCAATGATGGTCCACGTCGATGTCGTCCTTCGGAAGCCAGGCCGACACAGGCCGGCAACGTCCTATTTGCCGAGCAGGACGGGTCGCGTGCGGCTGCGCAGATCCAAGCGTTCACCGATACGTGGCGATGGGACCAGGCGGCGGTTACCGACTACGAACGCACCGTCGAACGGGGAGGGAGTATCGCTAATGCGTTGATGGCGATACGAACCTTCCTCGGACCATCCAACATGCTCGCCTACTTGTCGATGATGGCACCGCGGTTGGTGGAACTGCGGCGCGTGCTCAAGCCGACGGGGAGCATCTACCTCCACTGAGATCCCACAGCGAGCCAAACTGCTGGAACGGCACGCCCGGTCGACCAGACGAGGCAGGACCTGCTCGCGGTAGAAGCCCACGTCGCGCAGGCTAATCGCCCGACGATCGGGGTCGTGGCTGACCTGGCAGAGCGCCGGGGTTTTCACGCGGTGGCCTGGTCCCCGTGAACAGATCAAGTGGGCCAGTCAGTGGGTCCAGGTCACGTCCACTCGCTGTGCGAGTCGATGCGACTACGCACCCGCATCCGGAAGCCACCTCGCCAGGGTTCGCCCGTTCGTAGGCGTTCCACTCCAGGTCCATAACTACGCCCCGGTGGGTGCCGTCCCCACACGGAGCTCCTCAGACTGTCGACGCCTGTTCGAGATACCCCGGGGGGTATACTGCAAACACGTTCGTACAGGTTCGCGCTCGCGCTGGTAGAGACGGAGGTAATGACGTGGCAACGGTGATGCTGGGACGAGACAACTTCGATGAGATCGTCAACTCGAACACGGTTGTGCTCATCGATTTCTGGGCGAGCTGGTGCGGGCCGTGCCGGATGTTCGCCCCAGTGTTCGAGAGGGCCTCCGAGCAGCACTCCGATGTCGTTTTCGCCAAGGTCGACACCGAGGCCGAAGAGGAGCTCGCGGCGAGGTTTCAGATCATGTCGATCCCGACGCTGATCGCCTTCCGGGACCAGGTCCCCCTCTACGCCCAGCCCGGAGTCTTATCGCCCGCCGCCCTCGAAGAGCTGATCGCGAGGATCAAGGATCTCGACATGGACGAGGTCCGACGTCAGGTCGCCGTCGGGGGGCAGAAAACCGCCGCGGCTCGAGCCTGACGGCGCCGTTGATTCGTAGCGACGCCAGTCGCAAAGGAGGGATCGTGCAACTTCCCGACGAGGTGACCAACGAGGTACGGACGCGCCTTCGCCGCGTAGCCGGACAGGTGGAGGGGGTAGAGCGCATGCTGTCCGAGGGTAGAGAGTGCCGGGAGGTGCTCGCCCAGCTCTCGGCGGCCACCAAGGCGCTCGAGCAAGCGGGCTTTCGCCTCGTCGCCGCCGGACTCACCTACTGCCTCGAGCACCCCGAGGAAGCGGAAGTCGACGGCTATGGCGTCGAGGCCGTGCAGAAGATGTTCATGAAGCTCGCCTAGAAGGGAATCGCCATGCACGGGATCGAGACGACCGTCGAGTCCTCCTTCGCCGACACGGAGGTCGTCGTGCGCGGGGCGCTCGCCGCCGAAGGCTTTGGGGTGCTGAGCGAGATCGACGTGGCGGCGACATTGAAGGCCAAGCTCGATGTGGACCGCCCGCCGCTCAAAATCCTTGGCGCCTGCAACGCTTCGCTTGCCCACCGAGCACTCGAGATCGACCCGTCGGTCGCCTTGGTGCTCCCCTGTAACGTGGTGCTCGAGGCGGTCGGGGGTGGAACCCGTGTGGCGATCGCCGACCCGCGAACCCTCTTGGCTTCTGCGGCACTTGCCGAGGTCGCGGCCGAGGCCGCCGCGCGGCTGACCCGCGTCTCCGGCGCGTTGCGGAGCGCTTGAACGTGCGCGACCTGCACCACAGCCAGGTCATGAGTCACCGACGGTCCTCGGTTCGGCCGACGACCGAGTTGCCGAATACCAGGACGCTCGCGGTCTGCGCCCATCCCGACGACGAAAGCTTCGGTCTCGGTGCGGCGCTCGCCGCCTTTGGCGCATCCGGCGCCGCGATGACCGTGCTGAGCCTCACCCGGGGGGAGGCCTCGCCGCTCGGGACGCAAGGCCTCGACCTCAGACGGGTGCGAAGCGCCGAGCTCGCCGCGGCGACCCGGGTCCTCGGGGTGCGTCGTCTCGTGGTCTTCGACCATGCGGATAGCGGGCTCTTCGACGTACCAGTCGAAGTCCTCGTACGCGAGATCAGCGTGCTTGTCGACGACACCCGTCCGGATCTGCTCCCTGTGTTTGACGAGGCAGGTGTCACCGGTCACCCTGACCACCGGCGCGCCACCGAAGCGGCGGTCGAGGCCGCCGAGATCTTCGGCCTCCCTGTACTCGCGTGGACGATCCTCCACGAGGTCGCGACCAAGTTGAACGACGAGCTCGGCGTCTCGTTCGTCGGACGGCCCGCCACCGAAATCGACGTGGAGGTCATCGTCGACCGCACGGTGCAACGCGACGCGATCGCCTGCCACGCAACGCAGTCTCTCGACAACCCCGTGCTATGGCGGCGCCTCGAGCTGGAGGGTGACATCGAGCGTTTCTGCTGGCTACGTCGCGCGGCGAGGACCGCCCCGCTCGCTCCCCAATCGCGGGCAGGGCGAATGCCCCCCGCCGACGCTCACCAAAGGCCAGAGGAGGCCCGATAATGGAACACAAGGACTGGGATGAGCGGTACGCCGGCGATGAGCTGCTCTGGAGAGCGGATCCGAACCGATTCCTCGTGGCCGAGACCGAGCACCTCACACCTGGACGAGCGCTCGATCTCGCTTGCGGCGAGGGGCGGAACGCCGTCTGGCTCGCCGAGAAGGGCTGGGAAGCGACCGGCATCGACTTCTCACCGGTCGCCCTCGCCAAGGCGCGATGCCTCGCCGAGGAGCGGGGCGTCGTGGTGGGATGGGTCGAGGCCGACGTGCGCGAGTGGGAAGCTCCGAGTTCGTTCGACCTCGTTGTCGTCTTTTACCTCCACCTTCTCGCCAACGAGCGCCGTCGAGCCCATCACAATGCCGCCCATGCGGTCGCGGTCGGCGGCACACTGCTTATCGTTGGCCACGACTTCGCGAACCTCGCCGAGGGGATCGGCGGCCCCCAAGACCCGGCGTTGCTCTTCACACCCGCCGACGTTCTCTCCGACCTCGCCGGGCTCGACGTCTCCTTCGAGTTCGAGCGAGCCGAAAGCGTGCGGCGGCCCGTCCTGGCCAACGGAGGCCAGGTCGACGCCATTGACGTACTCGTCCGCGCCATGCGGAAGTCGTGACCGGCGAGGGTCGACAGAACTTCGGGCTCTGTTGCAGCTGCAAACTCGATGAAAGGGTGGTTCCATGGGACACAACAGCGAGCTGATCGCCGCACTGCGTGAGCCGACTCGATCGCTGCGCCACGCTGCGCCTGAGGTCTGGGCGGGCTTTGGCAAGCTGCACGACGCTGCGCTTGGCGACGGGGCGCTCCCCGCGAGAATCAAGGAGCTCATAGCCCTCGTCATCTCCGTCGTCAAGCAGTGCGACGGCTGTATCGCCTACCACGCGAAGGCTGCCGCGCTCCAAGGCGCGACGCCAGAAGAGGTCGCCGAGTCGCTCTCGGTCGCGATCCTCATGGACGGCGGCCCCTCGACGACGTACGGTCCAAGGGCCTTCGCCGCATACGAGGAGTTCGCCGCCGACGTGCACTCGCCGGCTCTGTAGTCCGGGCAGCAGGTGAACTGAGCCGCCGCATCACAACATCACGCCAGTGGCTGCGAGGGCCCCTTCACGAGGTGTACGAAAACACCGAAACGGGTGTACGGAATCGACCGAAACAGGTTACGGAATCGACCGAAATCCGCAACCGGGGAGCAGCGGCCGTACCGTCGGCGAATCCGCCGAGTGGGACTGCCCTCAGGGCGCCACGCCGTCGTGCGCCGGGTCCTGGTGGAACATCGGCCACGCCGGCCACGTCTCCGGGGTGACGGGGAGCCGGTAGGACACGATCTTGGCGGGGTAGTTGAAGGCGGCGGGACCACCGCAGGCCTCGATCACGCTCCATCCCGACCCGGCGCCGGTCCCCAGGACGTCGGCCACCGCCACGGCGCTGAAGACCCGGCAACCCGGGTCGATTGCCTGATTCACGAATGACGTCCCGAACAGGTAGTCCCCGGTGGCGCCGCTCACCGGGTAGAGGCCGGCGCCCGAGCCGACGAGCACGTCATTCCACGGTTCCCCGCTCAGTGGCACGAGGACCGGGGAGGCAAAATCGGTGGGTCCGGTCAACACCTGGGACCAGAGTCGCTCTCCGCCGCCGCTCCAGGCGGTCACTCGCGAGACACCCGAGGCCAGGCAGCTGGAATTGGTGAGGCCGGTACACACCCAGGAGGTGTCGACCACCGCTGGGGTGCCGGAGCTGTTGATGACCCCGATGGCCGGGGAGCCGAGCGAGGGCCCCGAGGTCCGCACCGGCCAACCGGGGACCGGCGCCCCGTTGTCCGCGTAGTAGGCGAAGAGCCGGTAGGTGCCCCATCGGAAGGGCTGATAGTAGAAGCCGGTGCCGACCACCACGGCGGCTCGGCCGGAGGAGTTGATCACCCCGACCGCCGGGCTCGACCAGATGGTCTGGTTCTCGCAGTGCTGCCAAACGAGGGTCGGCCGGCCGCCCAGGTAGCGGTAGTCGCTGATCCAACCCCCCCAGCAGCCGTGCAAGCCGTGGGCGTCGCCGCCGATGAAGATGCTGTCGCCCCGGGTCCCGGGGACCTGGTAGAGGGCGGGAGAGGACCAGATGGTGTCGGCGTTGTTGAGGGGGAAGCCGGGGAGGAGCCGCCCCGAGGGGGTGAGGGCGTAGAGGTAGTGGTCCCAGGACCCGAACACGATGTCCGGCCGGGAAGAGGCGGTGAGGGGCCCCACCGCCGGGGTGGAGATCACCCCCACCGCGGTCCCCGGGGCCGCCCCCACGTGGAAGAGGAACCGGACCGACCCGTCCAGCCGGAAGGCCTCCACCTCCCGGGCGGTGTTGTCGACCCAGGTGGAGGCGGCCCCCACGATGATGGAGGGGGGATGGCGGGGGCCGTCTAGGAAGGCGATGGTGGGGCTGCCTTCGATGGCCACCGCTGCCCCCCGGGGGGCGGTGAGCCGCTCCGGCCAGCCGGGGAGCTCGGCCCCGGTGGCCGCGTTGAGCACGTGGAGCACCCCGTTTTCGTCACCCACCGCCACCAGGGTCTGGCCGTCCCAGTCGGCCACAGTGGGGGAGCTCTGGGCGATGGCCCCGGCCAGGCAGGTCACCCAGGAGGCGCTCGGCCAGGTGATGTCGTGCCCCGAAGCGGCCGAGCAGGCGGCCGGGGAAGAGGCGGCGACGGCGGGAGAGACGATCGCCGTCGCCAGGCCGAAGGCTCCGGCCGCCGCCAGCAGGGTCGCGGTGAGAAGTCTCGTGACGGGGATCGAGCCGTGTCGTTGTAATCGGAACCGGCGGGGAATGGGCGGGCGGGACAACCGGGGCATCACGCCGACCCTACCGGGGTACGGCATCCGTTGCGGATCGGCCTTCGCCCACGCTTTTCCTGCTCGGTAGCGTCCGGGCGGGCGGGCGGGTCGAGGAGAGAAGGCGACCGGCATGGCACGGAAGATGAGCTCGCGTGCGCGGTTTGCCTTCGTGACCCCGCGTTACCGACCCGGCGTGGTCGGGGGGTCCGAGGCGGTGATGGCCGAAGCGGCACGCGGTCTGGCCGGCCGCGGGTACCAGGTCGAGATCCTGACGACCTGTGCTCGGTCGCATTTCAGCTGGGCGAACGAGTTCGACGAGGGGACTTCGGAGGACCGCGGGGTCCTCGTCCGGCCGTTTTCCGACGGTCACGTCGCGCCGACGCCTGACGTCGTCCAGCCTCGAGCAGCGGATTCTCGCTGGCGAACGGCTGAGTGTGTCGACCGAGATCACGTGGGTGAACAGCCGTTTCCGGGTGCCCACGCTGTACCTGCATCTGCTGGCCGAGGCCCCGCGCTACGACACCATCGTGCTGTCGCCGTACCGCTTCTGATCGACCATCTACGGCGCACAGGTGGCGCCGGAACGATCGGTCGTGATGCCGTGTCTGCACGATGAGCCGTACGCACGGCTCTCGATCGTCCGGTCCACCCCAAGCGAGCCAAGGGTGGCAATCGAGAACGAGGGCCGTCGCGCGTCCCTCGTGCACTGCTTGATCGTGGTTCCGGGTCGCACCGTCTCCTCGCTAGCGTGACCCGGGTTTTGGCGCCTCACAGTTCATTGAGTGGTGGGCAGATGAGGGCTACTTCTTGTCGGCGAGGACTCCGACGGGTCCGAGTCAGCCGCTTGCCGGATGGTCGAGGGTGCGCTTCGCGTGTGGCCGGATTATGGCGATGAAGTCCGCCCACTCGACTTGGCGGGTGATTCGGGCGACCGTGACACCCCAGGCGATCCCGAACAGGAGGCCGAAGGTGACATCGCTGAACCAGTGCACGCCGAGCACGAGGCGGGTGCCGATCACGAACAGCGAAGCGACCAAGGCGATCAGCCAGGGCCACCAGATTCGGTAGGTCGCGGCGATGGTGCCAAGAAGGGCGAAGAGCACGGCGGTCACGGCAACAGAGTGGCCGGAGGGGAACGAGTAGCTGGTCTCGTGGATGGCTTTGATTGCGCCTGGTGCTGGGTAGTCGGCGGTCGGGGGCCGGGGCCGGAGGATGACTTCGCGAATGATCAACACCTCGAACTCGCCGCCGAGGTAAGCGACGATGGGAACGAGCGCCCGCATGGAACGCAGGGCGAAGGCCAGGATGGCGGTGAGTACCACGCAGATAACGGCCAAGGGGAAGGCGTCGAGGTAGGTGGCGACGACTTCGGAAATGCCGACGAGCGGGCTGCGGTGACGGAGGTACCAGCGCCCTACCGTGTCGTCCCAACCCTGGATCGGGCCCCCGCCGTGACGACCGACGATTACGAAGCCGACGACGAGCCCGACCGCGAAAATCCCGGTCGCTGCCGCCACGAGCAGCCCGACGGCTCGCCAGACTCGTTCGGGGCGCGCCCCCGTCTTGGCGGAGCGGCAGGGGGTTCCTTGTAGATGGGCCACGGCTCCTCGTAACAGCCAGCTCAGTCGAACGACACAGTAAGCGAAGCCGTGAGGGGTTGGCCGGGCTCGTCGTTGAGCGGATGACGGGCGATGCGCACGTTGCATTGGTAGTTACCGGAGGGTTCGAGCTCGTTGTTGCCGAATATCGGTTCAGGGCGGCGCTTTCGTGACGGGCGAGTCGACAGACGATCTTCGGGATCGATTGCCAACAGTGTGCCGAGACTGACACGGCGACATACCAGCACTGAGAGTCACCGGTACCATCATCTTCGTGGTGCAGTTGTTCGTTTTAGCTAGTAGACGGGCAGGGCTCGTCCCGGACCACCCCAGGAGCAGGTTATGGGTCATCGGCTGAGGCCGGCCGTGGTCTCCCGGCGGGTCTTTGTTGTGGCGGCGGTCTGCTTCTTGGCGGCCGTACTGGCCCTCGCTATACCTGCTCTAACTAGGGGGCACGCGTCAGGGACCGCTCGAGGCGGGCCCGGCAGCGCTAGCCGCCCAGGGGGGCCCGCTGCCGGCGTTCCGGTCGACCGAGCTTTGTTCCAGGCCGGGGCGTGCAGGCTGTTCGCTCCCACCAGCGGTAACCGCCACCAGACGGTCTTCCTCGACGCCGGCCACGGCGGCGTCGACCCAGGCGCAGTGGGGAAGACGAAGGCTGGCCGAACCGTCTACGAGGACGATCTCGCTCTGCGCGTCGAGTTGGACGCGCTGGCACTCTTGCGATCGGATGGCTTCACGGTGGTGGTGTCGCGGACCGCCGACTCGCTCGTCGGCCGCCTTGGGTCCCAAGACTTCTCTGGCGGGGTCCTCACTCCGCAAGGCGTGCACGACGACGTGGCGGCGAGAGACCGGTGCGCCGACCTGGCGCATGCTGCGGTTCTGGTCGGGATCTACTTCAACGCCGGTGGCAGTTCGCAGAATGCTGGCTGCATCACCGCCTATGACCGTGCACGCACGTTCTGGCGAGAGAACCTCCGCCTGGCTCGCCTGGTCCAAAGCGATGTCCTTTCCGCTCTCAACTCCCACGGCTGGGGGGTGCCGAACGACGGCGTGATGCCAGATGTCGGCTTGGGTGCGCCGGCACTCGATGACCCTGCTCAGGACTACGGGCATCTCCTCTTGTTGGGACCGGCCGAGCCTGGATGGTTCTCAACCCCGAGCGACATGCCCGGGGCCCTCATCGAGCCGCTCTTTGTTACTGACCCCTTCGAGGCCTCGATCGGTGTCAGTGCCACCGGCCAACAGGCCATGGCCAGAGGGATCGCGCTCGCCGTCGAGCAGTACCTCCATCCGGGCACTGTCAGCCCTGCCTCGCCGTGACACGTTGAATGAGCCGTCCACGGCGGACAGTAAAGGCGCGCCTCTACGGCTCGTCCTCGCTGTGGTCGTCTTGGTCGTAGCCGTAGCGCTGCTGTTTGCTGCGACCTCGGCGATACTCGCTGCCGGGTTTCCGTCGCCGGCGGCGGCTGCGACGGCCGGTTGGTCGTCGGGGACGCTGATCGACCCGGGAGGGGGCTACCGCCTGACCTCTGTCTCCTGCCCAAGGGCGAGCTTCTGCGCCGCGGTGGATCGGGACGGCAACGTCCTCACCTATAACGGCAGCTCGTGGTCCTCGCCCGTCGACATCGACGCGGGAAATTACCTCTCTTCCATCTCCTGCCCAACGGCGAGCTTCTGCGCCGCGGTGGACGAAAGCGGCAACGTCCTCACCTATAACGGCAGCTCGTGGTCCTCGCCCGCCGACATCGACGGGTCGAACGCGCTGGAGTCCATCTCCTGCTCGTCGGCGATCTTCTGCGCCGCGGTGGACAAAAGCGGCAACGTCCTCAGCTACGACGGCAGCTCGTGGTCGTCCGACGACATCGACGGGACGACCACGCTGCTCTCCGTCTCCTGCCCGACGGCGATCTTCTGCGCCGCGGTGGACTGGAACGGCAACGTCCTCACCTACAACGGCAGCTCGTGGTCCTCGCCCGCCGACGACATCGACGGGTCGAACGCGCTGTTCTCTGTCTCCTGCCCGACGGCGATCTTCTGCGCCGCGGTGGACGACAGCGGCAACGTCCTCACCTACAACGGCAGCTCGTGGTCCTCGCCCGCCGACGACATCGACGGGTCGCACGCGCTGAACTCCGTCTCCTGCCCGACGGCGAGCTTCTGCGCCGCGGTGGACGCCACCGGCCAGATCCTCACCTACAACGGCAGCTCGTGGTCCTCGCCCGACGACATTGCTGCGACGAACTGGTTGTACTCCGTCTCCTGCCCGACGGCGAGCTTCTGCGCCGCGGTGGACAGTACTGACGCGTTCACGTATTCGCCTTCGACGACCACCATCACCTCGATCACGTCGAACCCGGTTGTCGGCCAGCCGGTCTCCGTTGGCGTGCAGGTCACCGGGCCGAGCACCACCTCGGGGTCGCTGACCCCGAGCGGGCAGGTCACCGTCAGCGACGGTGCCCGGAGCTGTGAGGCGACGCTCAGCGGGTCGAACGGGACCGCGACCGCCTCCTGTTCGATCACCGAGCAAGCCGCGGGCAACTACTCGCTCACTGCCAGCTATCCGGGCGACGCCAACTTCGCCTCCAGCGAGACGTCCACCTCCACCTCGCTCACGGTCGCTAAGGGCACCTCCAAGACCGCCCTCAAGCTTTCTGCGAGGAAGGTCACCTACGGGCACGAGCAGACCGAGCACCTCTCGGTCACCGTCTCGCCGCAGTACTCCGGCTCGACGCCGACCGGAACCGTGACGGTGACGGAGTCCACGACGACGCTGTGCACCTTTACTCTGTCGTCGGCCAAGGGATCGTGCACGTTGTCGGCCACCGAGTTCGGCCCGGGCACCTATGGCCTCGTTGCCACCTACGGCGGCAGCGCCGACTTCGACGGCTCGGCTTCTGTCGAGGAGTCCTTCACCGTCGCCAAGGAAACCACGAAGACCACCCTCAAGCTCTGGGCCACCAAGGTGACCTACCGCGACGAGCAGGCCGAGCACCTCTCGGTCATCGTTTCGCCGCAGTACTCCGGCTCGACCCCGACCGGAACCGTGACGGTGACGCAGTCCACGACGACGCTGTGCACCTTTGCGCTGTCGGGCGCCAGGGGCTCGTGCACGTTGTCGGCCACCGAGTTCGGCCCGGGCACCTATGGCCTCGTTGCCACCTACGGCGGCAGCGCCGACTTCGACGGCTCGGCTTCTGTCGAGGACTCCCTCACCGTCGCCAAGGAAACCACGAAGACCACCCTCAAGCTCTCGGCCACCACGGTGACCTATAGCGACGAAGGCGCCGCACACCTCTCGGTCACCGTCTCGCCCGAGTTCGCTGGCTCGACCCCGACCGGAACCGTGACGGTGACGCAGTCCACGGCGACGCTGTGTGTGATCACGCTCTCGTCGGCCAAGGGCTCGTGCACGTTGTCGGCCACCGAGTTCGGCCCGGGCACCTACCACCTTGTCGCCACCTACGGCGGCAGCACGAACTTCGGGGGCTCGGCTTCAGCGCAGGAGTCCCTCACCGTTGTAAAGGCAACCTGGAAGACCACCCTCAGGCTCTCAGTCGCCAAGGTGACCTACGGCGACGAGCAGACCGAGCACCTCTCGGTCACCGTCTCGCCGCAGCACTCGGGCTCGAAACCCACCGGGAAGGTCACCGTCAAGGAGTCCACGGCGACGCTGTGTGTGATCACGCTGAAGTCAGCCAAGGGATCGTGCAAGTTGTCGGCCAAGAGGCTCAAGGTGGGCACCTACCACCTCGTCGCCACCTATGGCGGGAGCTCGAACTTCAAGCGCTCGACTTCAGCCAAGAAGAAACTCACCGTCGTGAAGTGACGAGCTGCTGCCTTGTCGCGGTACGGGCGGGCATCGGTCGCTGACCGGCACCTTGGCAACCGGTCAGCGTCCGTTCTCCGTGCTAGACGTCAAGCCGCCAGTGCTTGGTAGCAGAACGAGCATGTCCCTCCTCCGATCCAAACCCCTATGCTGACCGGATCGAGCATCGAGGTTGTTGGTGAGTGACCCTAAACATTCACGACGAGGCTGGTTCGAGGTGCTCCTCGCTGCCGGCTGGGGGAGGAGCGTCACTGCGACACCTTAGTGGTACCATATTCAGTACCACTTAAGGAGGCCTCTGGTTGGCAATCTCGGCGAGCGAGGCTCGCAAGAATCTGTTCCCGTTGATCGAGCGGGTGAACGATGATCGCACCCCGATCGAGATCACATCGAAGCACGGCAGCGCGGTGTTGATGTCTCGGGCCGACTTCGACGCGCTCGAAGAGACCGCGTACCTGCTTCGGGCCCCGGCGAACGCGAGGCGGCTCCTCGAGAGCCTCACTCAGGCTCTGCACGGCGAGCGCGAGGTTCACGACCTCGCCTGATGCGACTCGTCTTCACGCCGATCGGGTGGGATGACTATCGGTATTGGCAGGACCACGACCGCGCGGTGCAAAAGCGAATCAACCGGCTGCTCGAAGAGACGCTGCGAGATCCGTTCTCGGGAATCGGAAAACCCGAGCAGCTTCGGCACGTCCTCCAAGGCGCGTGGTCGCGCCGGATCGACGATGAGCACCGGCTCGTTTACTACGTCGACGGCGAGGACTTAGTCGTGCTCCAGGCGAGGTATCACTACGACCGGTAGGTGATCACGCTTGAAGGTCGTGACACGCGACAGCCGTCAGCCCTGAATGTTGTCAGCGGGGCGAAGTGGAGGATAAACGGCACTGGCCCCGATGGGCGAGCGTTGCGTGATCTCGAACTGAGCTCCGTGAGAACCGCTGTGAGAACCAAACGTCGGCGAAAGGCCGAAAGCGACCGTTACGGGCGGCAAACTCGCGAAGGCGTTCTCCCTGTTAGAGAGCCATAACGGGCAAAGTTGGAACGTCGCGGTGCGGGGTGGAAATCGCCTCGAGCGAACTTTGGATCAGGAGGTTGGAGGTTCGAGTCCTCCCCCGCCAGCAAAGCACCTGACGTCGGGCTAAGCGCCACAGCGACCGCGCTGGGGTGTCTGAGTAAATGGGTCCATCAGAAGTGTCTTGAACTTAGGGGCAGGTTGCTCGGTGAAAATGATCAACATGTGTCATGGATCAGGAGCCAGATTCTTCAATCTTCGACCGGCGAATTCACTTGCCGCAGGAAGGCCAGTCTTGGCCAACCTTCCGACCCCCGTCGCGCTTGCTCTGCCTCGCCGGTCGTCGGCAGGCGCACCCCAGCGCCGCTGTCGCCGCCGGAGGCACGCCGTAACGGGCCAGCTCAGCCGCAATGAGCCGTGAAGGCAGCTGTCCCCGGCTGATATGCCTCGCCCGAGTTGGAACTCACCAAGAGACACGACTCGTCCACTGCCACGAACTGCGACGCCGGGATCTGCTTCAGCTGATCGACCTCCGTGTAGGTCCAGGACGTACTGGCTTCCCCTTGGAAATACCAGTTGCTGCCGTTGTCCGCGACGATGAGCCCGTACGTCTTCATTGTCCTGATCACGGTCTGGCACATCGCCGAACACTGTGACGCAGGCAACGAGAAACTCGCGTTCAGTCTGAAGCGCGCGCCCATCGGAGGACAATCACTGTTCGCCTGTCCTGCCTCGTGGCGTGCGGGCCACAGGTACGACTGTCGCGTGCAATCGGCCGTGAAGCGAATCGCGTGGTCGAGCGTCCCGGTCCTCACCTCCGAGTACTGCACGAGCAGAGGCGCGATAGGAAGACCTGCCGCGTCCGCGGAGGTCCAACCGGCTGGTCGCAAGGCATTGGACCGAAGACTCCAGACGGCCCCGGATCCGGCAGTCGATTTGCCGTTCGGCTTGTAATACGCATCCCAGAGCTCGTACAGCTTGCAAGTCGCGGGATTCACCATCAGCGCGTGTCGGTCACCGGAGGCATTCCTCCCTCCTTCGATCGGCGTCGACGACGAGAACGGGTAGGGGCCGCTGTTGCTCTGGTCTGCATATTCGAAGCTGACATGAACAAGTGGCCGAGACGGGCTCACTATCAGGTAGGGAATGCCGTACGGGTTGTTCCTGCTACCGGACGGCCCGTAGTCAGGGTGCAGGTAGGTCGTCGAGGAATCCATCGAGGCGAGCCATCTCGCACTGTTCGGGTTGACCGGCAGGTCCGTGATCGGAGTGTTGAGGACGTTGTCCGCCGGGAAAGAAGGGCAACCCGTGCCCGGGAACCTCGGTCCTGTCGACGGTGTGGCGGTTGCCACGGGACGGATTAGATGCGTCCCAGAGGACAGAGATCCCGTTGTCGACAAGCCGACCGAGCCTGAGACGAGCAGACCCACCACGCTGAAGCTGACCGCTTTGAGGGGGACCCCGCTCCTTCGCCCGAAGATCGGAAACATCAACCCCTCCTTGCAACTTCGTTGATCAGCGCCTCACAATGACAACACATCTTCGCGAAACGCGCCTGCGCACGAACACTCGGCTCGGATCGCGTGGCGTGTGAGGCGATCTAGCTTTGCTCGCTCGCCACGAAGGAACGCACTCGGTCGTCAAAGGAACAGAGTCGTGCCCCTGTCGGCAATCGCGCACATTGTTGTCCTCGCCGGACCACCGACGTGCGAGAAGAGCGACCGAGTAGTTGCTATGGCTACGGGGTCTTGACGAGCTTCGCCGGCCACTTGATTTCCGTCGTGATTTGGTGGTCGAGGTGCCGTCACACCCGGGTTGGCGGCCCCGTTTCGACCCAGCAAGTCGGAAATGAGCCCGAGGTTCACTGGGCCAAGGAGAGGCATCTGGACTCGCGAGGAAGGCCGCCATCTGATGACGGGTCGTGACACACGAGTTCGGACGGACAGCCCCCCTCGAACGGCAGCGGCGGCAGGCAGCTGGTTCGCCACGGGTCTCGGCACTCCAACGTGCGAAGCTGGGTCCTGCTCTCGATGACCCGACAAGGAGCTCGGAGTTATGGCGACTGTGCTGGTGACACGGCACCTGCCCGATGGAGCACTCGATCCGCTCGCCGCTCACGAAGTCAGGATCCGGGCCGTTGATACTCCCTACAGCCACGTCGAGCTTGTCCACGCCGTCGCCGACGTCGATGCAGTCGTCTGCGTCCTGGCTGATCGCATCGATGCCGAGGTGATCTTCGCAGCCCCACGGCTGCGGGTCATCGGCAACGTCGCGGTCGGGCTCGACAACATCGACCTTGCCGCGGCACATGCGGCGGGCGTGCAGGTGCTCAACACGCCGGGTGCCCTCGACGAGACGACCGCGGATCTCGCCTTCGCCCTGATCCTCGCGGCGAGTCGCCGGACGCCCGACGCCGAGCGCGACCTACGATCAGGCGACTGGCGCGGTTGGAGCCTCCTCGAC